>WNGE01016343.1_pt1 | contig 10694 bp, 4 predicted proteins | sample 5400651 | NCBI WGS metagenome assembly WNGE01 (sample SAMN13153370, study PRJNA577476) | soil metagenome | isolation source: 60 cm soil or saprolite under grassland replicate 2 | place: USA:California | collected 2016-06-15
ATTCTTCAACTGTTTTATACCTGTCAAGAAGTTTCTTATTTTGCTCCTTGCTTGTTTGTGTGCCATAAGCAAGCATAGTATTGGCAGCACGATTCGTTTTATGAAAATACACTTGATTGTAAAGATGAGAGCGCGACTGTATAAATCTCAGCATGGAATCTAAGCCACTTTCTTTGAAGGCTAATTGAACAATTTTGTTATTTGCAACAGCAATAAAAGAAGCAAATATTCTGTTGAGATCGTATATTCCATACGTTACTCCGGAAAAGTAACTGTCGCGTAACAAATAATCCATTCTATCAGCATCGACAGGAAAAGCTGTTATAATTCTTGAAAAGAATAAAGTATAATTATTATTTTTCTTGTCCGTAAAATCAGGCAAATGCAAAAAATCTGGTTCAACTAATTTTACAATTCTTTCCGCAGATAAGGTATCAATAACTCGTTTTGCAGTAGGAGAAAATTTATGAGGATCATTAATTGAAACTCTTTTTAGTTCATCAATCAAAATGAAAATAAAAGCACATGAAATAATTTCATGCTCAACTTTGCCATTTTTAGATTCTATTAGTATTTTAAACCCTTCGTAGTAAGGCCGTAAAACTTCATTCTCTTGAATAATATTTAGAAAAACATTTTTCGAAATAGTAAATTTATCAAACAAATGAGACAAAGGGCCATGCCCCAAATCATGTAACAAAGCTGCAAGCCTAAGCTCCTGATAAAAAATTTCTTCCTTTTCTCTTAAATTATCAAGATTAAAAAAATTTGATTCTACAATCAAATGCTTTTCTTTCTTTTTTAGTCCTGTTGCATAATTTTCATTGCAAGAATCAAAAATTTTACCCGCTAAATGCATTACACCAATAGAATGTTCAAAGCGTGTATGATTAGCGGACGGGAAGACATAGTATAAAAAGGTATTTTGTTTTACCCTCCTTAATCGTGAAAAGATGGGATGTGAGATACACCATTTTTCAATTTCAGAAAGTTTAATATCACCATGTAGTGGATCTAAAATACTGCCGTAGTAATTATCACGATAATCGTTGTTCATATGGTGGCTTTTGCTTTCCATTCGTTCATGGGCAGAAAATATTGAACACCTTTACTTTTTAATTGAAAATTCAAATTTTTAGCAGGGTTTTGTATTCTGTGCAATTCAGGCGTGCTTTTACAATTCAGTACAATATATAACCATGCAGCCTCACCTAATTGAGCCAAACGGTTCATTTCATTTTCACTAAGCATTACACTGCCATCACTGCCACATCTTCCCTTTACTTCAATATATCTTTTCAATTCTTCAGGGCTTACACTTTTTATATCATAACCTTCATTATTCGCTGATACATCTTCCGGTTTCCAGCCGCCCACTCTTTCATATTTCAGTGCCTCTTCAATCGCTATGGCTTCACATTCATCATCTCTTGTCATTCCATAGTGTCCTTTATATTCAACTTGGGTAAGAGGTACTACATACGCACAGCCCAAAACTTCAGGAGCTCTAGGATTAAGTTGTGTCATTAGTTCTAAACTTTCCAAACGGCTTTTCTTTTTATGTATGAGTTCATTAATTCGCTCCTGCTTTCTTAAAATCTTTTCCTGCACTTTATTGTCTCCTAATAATACCTTACCCTGTAATTCCTGGATTTGAATTTGTAAATCCATTATAACCTGTGTAAAAGCAGATTCTAAATATTTTTTACGGTCCGTCGCATCTTTTTGCACGTGAGCTTTGGTCTCTTCAAATTGTTTCTCTGTTATATTTAAATAACTCCATTGAACGACTTCATCATTGCTGACTACTGGAGGCGGTTCAACGGGTTTTGTAAAGTCGGTGGGTGCATGAAGGTCAATAAATTTAGCCGGTGATGTAACATTAAAAGTCCCATCTTTAGTTTGATAAACCATAACAAGACGTTCGTCAGCTACGCTATCATCTTGTTTGCTTTCTCTGTTATCTACTATTTGACTCTTTACAAAAAAGGCAAAGTAATCTTCCTTATCATCAGGTGAAATCAATACCGTGCCTTTGATCATGTCTTCTCTATATTGGTTGCGAACCACTTTAATTAAACTGTCAAATACAGGATTGCCGGGATTAATGTAATGTACTTTTCCTAGGTCGGCTATATTTTGGTAATCAAGAAAAACCTGTTTATCAAAACAAAACTGTATTGATCTTATAGTGTCTGCAAAAATGTTGTAAACATTACGAAGGTTTTGAGCAATAGCATCAGGTAATTTATCAATGCGAAATATCGATTCTCTTAGTTCTGTAAACTGACCACCCAATCGGGTAAATGCTTTCTCAAAAAACAAGCGAATATAAATTGGCTGTAAGCGCTTTTCGTCTGAATTTTCCTTAAGCGTTCTTGCATCTTTATAGTCAACGTTACTATGAGCTAACTTTTCTTTTTGCTCTTTTATTTTTTCCTTTACCTTTTCTTCCGATAACGATTCAATCGCTTCGGTATAAGCATTCTCCCTGCCTTCAAAAATCGCCTGAATAATATCATGCATCTTCACATTTTCTAAAACATCCTGTATCACATCGTAAACACGATCGTCTCCCATGCTGTCACGAATAATGTCGAGTTTTTTTAGTAAGCGTTCTAACACTTTACCTTCTTTGGTGTTACTTGCCACTATATTAAATACCAAGACATCCTGCTTCTGCCCGTAACGGTGAATACGTCCCATTCGTTGTTCCAAACGGTTAGGATTCCAGGGAATATCCCAATTAATAAGTAAGCGACAAAATTGTAAATTGATTCCCTCTCCGGCTGCATCAGTAGCAATAAGAATTTGTGTCTCAGGTTTTGCAAAAGCCCATTGAGCCTCTCTGCGTTCATCCACCATTTTTCCACCATGAATAGTTGCCACTTTATAGCCGCCGCTTTTGGTAAGACGCTCTTCAAGGTAAAGCAATGTGTCTTTATGTTCTGTAAAAATTACCAGCTTTTCACCGTGTTCCAAAACCCCATATGATCTAAGCAGTTCCTGTAATTGCTGAAACTTTTTTTCTTCCTGCTTACGGTGGTATAAGCTTTCAGCCATTTCAAACAATTTTTTTACTTCATTGGCTTCTTGTTGTATTTCCTGCAAGCTTTTAGCGGTGGTAAACAGTTTAAATTTTCTTGGATCAGAAAGAATGTTTTCTAATGCATCCCTTTCCTCATCGTCTAATTCTTCGAACTCTTCAATATTATCCACATCAAAACCTTCCAGCTTATGCCGCTGTGACCATAAATTTGGATTTTTATTTACTTCATCAACGATACTCTGCAATGCTTTCCATCTTCTTTCTAAAGTATTTTTTATTGCAAAAATTGAACTGACTAATCTTCGCTGCATTACTGTTAAAGCCAATGATACATGGATATTTTTTGTTTCAGATGCTTCTTCTTTTTTCTTAGTCAGGTATCGGGTTACTGCATCATACAATTCTTTTTCTTCAGGTGTTAATTCATAAGAAACGGTTTTTGTATGGCGTGCCTTAAATAAAGGCTTACCCTGCCAATCTTTCATGTCCTCCTTTAGCCTCAATTTCCTCGGTAGCGAAAATATCTTCATCCAATAATTGTAGAAGCTTTTTGAATGTATCCGTTCTGCCTCTATGTGGTGTGGCAGTAAGCAATAAAATGTGCTCACACTGCTGAGATAATGCTTGCGCTGCTTTATAGCGTTGCGATAAATATTGTTTTGTTCCGTAATCGTAAGCAGAAAGTTTATGACACTCATCAAACACAATTAAATCCCAATGAGAGTTGCTTGATACATTCAGCACATCTTCACGGCACATAAAATCAATTGAGGTAATAATTCTGTCGGATGAATGAAACACATTTGGATCGGAAGAAAAACGAGCCCTGTTTACTAAATCAAAGTGAATATTAAATTTTACCGACATTTCATCTTCTTGCCATTGCTTGGTTAATCCGCCAGGTGTCACAATTAAAATTCTCTCAATTAAGCCACGCATCATTAATTCTTTAATGAGCAGTCCAGTCATAATGGTTTTACCTGCACCTGTATCGTCCGCTAAAAGAAAACGAATTTTAGGCAGTGGTAATAAAAATTTATATACTGCTTCCACCTGATGTGGTAAGGGATCAACTATACTGCAATTAACAGCAAACAAAGGATCAAACTGATAAGCCGAATTGATACGTTCTGCTTCTGCAAATAAAGCAAATCTCGTTGGGTCACCTTTAAAATTAAACGTTCCTTCTTCTGTAAGAATTTCTAAGCGCTCAAACTCTCCTGATGAAATGACTTTTGTATTTGCACGATTGGAATTTACTCCTGTGAAAGAAATAGAAACGCTTGCACCAAGTTTCTGCACTTTGTTTATAGTAACTGGTTCAGAGGGGATTAGATTCTTTACAATTTGTCCTGTTTGTATAGACATAGTTTATTTCTTCAATTTTAATTTTTTGAACTTTTCTGGTAGCAATTCATGTTGTTCTAAAATGAACAAAGCGTACAACGAGTGTGATGCAAGCAAAGCATCATAGCAGTACAACAGTTTGGCTCATAAAAAGAGTTACAGGTTGCATGTTTCAAGTTAGATGCTTCGTTTTGCTCAGCATGACAAATAAAAGACAGTAAACCGCAGCAAATTAGAGAAATCTACAGTAAACAAGAGCAAATTAAAGTAAATCAACGCAATCTATAGTAATGACTAATAAAACCTGCACGTTTGCCCTCCATCCCTCAACCTCCAAAACCTCTCCCTTTAATAAGAATTCACGCTTAACCATCCATTTTCCCTGTAAACCGATACATAAGCGTCATCAACCCTAATGTAATCGCCATTTACCTATACATAATAGGCATTTACCCATATCGAAGCAGCATCATCTCTATGCATAAAGGGCATTTACCCTTGCATAAAAGGCATCAGCCCTATGCTTAATCGCTATTTACCCTTGCTTAAGAGGCATTTACCTTTGCTTAAGAGACATCAGCTATATGCTTCATAGGCATTTACCTTTACTTCATAAACATTTACCTATACTTCATAAACATTTACTTTATCATTTTTTCTCTTTCCCGGTACATGTATAATATTGCCCATAAGAGTTCGGTAATGTCAGGATCGCAAGGTAAATTATCACGGCCTAATAGTTGAAGTTACAGCAGTAGGAGTCAAGCCCCCAGCCCCTAAAGGGGAGTAAGAACAAAAAGATTTTCGAATTTAATCATCAAAGCCCAACAGTTGAAGTCACAGTAGTACAACAGCCCAATCAACGCGAATGAACGAACGTGCTGTATATCGTTCATTCTTGAACTTTTTGGTACTTTTTCTTTCAAGAGAAAAAGTATAGAGAGAAATATCAAGAAAAAAGTACAGAAACCGTCTGCATAAAATTTAGCTTAAAAATTTTAAACTCAATATCCCATTGCGATTTGTTTTGTATTTTGAAGAGTTAAAAAAATTTCAATAACTATTTAAAACTTTTAGAATGAAGTTCAACCCTTCCTACAAGTGCACACAGCAGCAACTCTACGCTGTGGCAAATCTCGGCTGGCAAAATTACCTCGACAACCTTGCTGATTTCACAAACCACAAAGCCAAATACGCCGGTGAGTTCGGTACAAATGCAATAGCGGCAGTGCTTGCAGCAAAAAGCCTTCCCGATGCGCAGGCTCGTGGTTCAGTTCCTGAATCTATTCGTGTTCAGCTTACAGAAGCTGCAGCAGCCTGTGCTGATAACTGGCAAAAATTGAAAAGTTATATCATTGATGCTTACCCTCTGTCACAGCAAAAACCAATGCTCGCAGCAGCGGGCTCAAAATTTTACAAAAAGGCAAGCACTACAGGCTGGGAGCAAATGCACTCTATGCTTACTTCCGCTTCGCAATTCATTGATGACAATTCAGAAATTCTCTTACAGGAAGGTACAAATATGCCGGCTGCCTTTCCTGCAAAATTCGAAACAGATAAAGCTGCTTTCGAAACAAAGTATACTGCTTTTCTATCTGCTCAGCAGGGCACTATTGGTGGTACAAGCAATAAGATCATTGCAAATAATGCCATATATGATACACTCGTAAAAATGTTTGCCGATGGTCAGATTATTTACCGCACCAATCCTGTTAACAAAGTGCTCTTTGTTTTTGAATCTTTGCTCAGCTTTGTAACTACCGGCGGTGAAACGGGTTTAAGAATTGTGGCAAAAGAAGAAGTAACAGAATTACCGGTTGCGGGTTTTGCAGTAACGGTTCAGCCCGGCAATGTTCAGGCCAGCACAGATGAGAATGGTGTGTTGGTATTGCCACTTGCCCAGGATAGTTACAGCATTATTGGTATAAAAGATGGTTATGAAAGTTTCACTGAAGAATTAAATATAACCACAGGTGTTGTATCGCGCAGAAATATTGTGCTTACAAAAACCGCCTGATCTTCAATTGGCATAGGAAAACAAAAAAGTCTCACAAGCGTGGGACTTTTTTATATGTTAAATAACTCTGACAATTTATAAATAAGCGACACAATGAAAGCTATTACAGAAAAAAGGCTAAAATTACTGAACAACTATGATTTTTCTTTTTACTTACTGTTTATGAAAAAGCTGTTTCTTTTACTGTTACTGCTAATTATAACAACAACCGTTTTTTGCCAGGTTGTTAAACTGAAAAAGCATTACTACACTATTTATTTTCATGAAAAACAAAAAGCTCCTCTGTATACAGTGTATATCTTAAAAAAGGCCTACATCACAAACAATCCACGACATGGGAGTTTTAAACAGGATACTGCTTTGCAAAATGATAAGCAAGCCAGTAACCTTGTCTACGATTCTCCTGAATATGATAAAGGTCATTTAACTCCTGACGCTGATTTCCGGTTTAATGACACAGCGGAAGAGGAAACTTTTTTATATACTAATGCTGCTCCTCAACAGGAATATTTTAATGAGCACCTATGGGCAAATGTAGAAAAGCATGTAAGGGATGTTTGTCTGCAGCACGGCGACGTGAAGGTTTACACAGGTTGTTTGTATAGCAGTAAAAAATTGAATAGTATCGGAATACCCGGTTATTTCTGGAAAGTAATTGTTTATAAGAATAACAATAGAACCACTAAGGAAGCATTTCTGGGAAAAAATAAAAAATCCGGATCAAATAATTACTTATCCATAGCAGTCAAATTGGTAAATATAGAAAAGAGAACAGGATTGCATTTTTAGGTTATCGTTTGTCATCTGCAATTGTTTGTCGCCTGACCGTCGCCTAACCAACAAACGAAGCGTAATTTATAAATTGAGTAGTAATCCTGAATTGTCAATCATGAAACATGAGGGGAATAAGAGAACGGAAATCTCTATTCCTCTTTTCGGGGATGGGAGTAAATGAGCTTACTAAGTCAATTTGAAATACACCAGCCTTTTTTATTCTGCTTTGTTTAGGTAATTTTAGTTTATTAAAATAAACCTTATGAAAAAATTACTACACCTTTTTTCTTTTCTCACAGTTTTAATTCTTTCAATAGATTCAATTCATGCCCAGTTATACAAAGTAGAATTAGATGAAAAAGTAAATAGCTCTTCCCTTATTGTAGAAGGAAAAGTAATTGATCAAAAAAGTTTTTGGAACGATGAGCACACCATGATCTTTACAGCAAACACTATTGAACTGTATAAATCATTCAAAGGAAATATCACCGGGAAAACCATTGAAATAATGACACAGGGCGGGTCAGTTGGGCCTGATGCTGTTCAAGTAAGTGATTTATTGCAGCTTGATAAAGATAAAGTCGGCATTTTCTTTTGTGCATCCAATAGCATTAATTTAAAATCACCTTTCACAAAAAAAGTTCTGTTCGATGTGTACAGCAGTGACCAGGGATTTCTACGCTACGATTTGAAAAGCGATGAAGCTTATGCACCATTTGCTTCCTATAAAAAAATTGAAAGCAACTTGTATAATTTACTCCAACAAAAAACAGGACAAAGTTTCCGTGTAATAAACAGCGCATTTAATGTGTCATCAATTATTGCACAAAATATTGTAGAAAGCGGACAAACAACATTAGCAAGTATAACCTCTTTTTCACCAACGACAGTTCATGGCGGCACATTAAACGATCCTGTAAACAATACGCTTACTATTAATGGTTCGGGATTTGGATCTGTACCTTCAGGCTCCTGTGCTGTAAAGTTTAAGGATGGTAACAGCAGCAGTACTTCTCCTTCATATAGCGTTTCCTATAAATCTTCCTATATAGTTTCATGGAGTGATGCAAAAATTGTTGTAAAAGTTCCCGACAGGGCAGCAACAGGTGGCATTGCGGTTGTATTAAGCAATGGTACAACTGTTCAATCATCATCTCAGCTTACTGTTGCTTATTCGGTATTAAATTTTGCTTTTAATTTTACAACTCCCGATACCATTGTAAATAGTGAGCCACGTTTAATGAACGTGAATAATGCAGGAGGTTACACAATAAGATATAGCACAAGCACTGCCGGTGGTGGAAAAAATTTTGCTACTTCTCCTACAAAGGAAACATTTCTTCGTGCACTTGCAACATGGAAAGAAGCGGTGGGTGTAAATTTTATAGAAGGACCCACTACAACTTTACAAAAAATTGAAGATGATGATCCAACGTCTATAAATATTATTGTTTTTGACAATCATAATACCACTGTACCTGTAATGGCAGCAGGTGTGCTCGAAGTTACCTATAGCTATGGTTCTGTTTGTTATACTTCTTCACCATTCAAAGTGTATACTGCCCAGAAAACAGGTTTTGATATACTGCTGCGAAATGAAGGAGTTTCAATAGGCAATATACCATTTGACGATGGGCCTTGTTTCCCGAGTATTGCTGAAATTGACAGAGAGGAAGTCATTCTTCACGAATTAGGACATACACTGAACCTCGCACATATAAATGATGATGCCGAAGGGAACATACCAAATATTAATCCGTCCAAACTGATGCATTATGCAATTTTCCCATATGTTGACAGAAGATCTTTGGATGTTTCAGCATACCAGGGAGCATTATATACTACCAAGAAACAAAACAACATTTATGGTAGTTGTGGATTATTCTCAAGTGAAATGGCATTGCTTTCTTACACAGTTTTATTCAATGATGATTGCCCTTTAACTTTTCCAATCGTTGCTACTACACCGGGAACAGTTGTTAATTTTGATTTGGTACATGCTAAGAGCAACAAATTTGTTGACCCGCAGTTTACTGCAGTTAATTGTGCTAATACCGGAACCCAGGTTACCAACAATGCATACTATGCTTTCAGAACAAGTAATGTAAGTAATGGCTCACTGAGCATTTCTATTTTGGGTTATACAACAATACCTTCCACACAAAGTGCCTGTCCGGGACAAGGAGTAAGATTAGCTGTATATAATGTGAGCTCTTGTCCAACCAGTCAAAGCTATCCTCAGCCTATTGCATGCCGTACATTTAATGCAAATGGTGCTATTGCAAATATTACCGGCCTGTTGGCCAATCATGATTATCTTTTGTATTTTGATGGTTTAAAGAATACCAAAGCAAATTTTACTGCAACATTAAATGGAAGCGCTTTGCCGCTTACATTATCAAGGTTTACGGGCGAATTCTTCAACGGAAAAAATCAGTTGCATATTGATATTTTGCAGGCAGTAAATGTAAAAACCATCAGCATCGAAAAAAGCGCTGACGGTATACATTTTAATGAAATAGGCACCTTGCCATTTACTTCTTCAAATTTGTTGGGTAAACATGATTATGTTGATGCCCGGCCATTTGCCGGAAATAATTATTATCGTTTGAGAGCTATAGACAACGATGGATCATTTGATTATTCCAATATTATATTGCTGAAGAATGACGCAAAGCGACTCGTTTATATTTATCCCAATCCTGTTAAAGATCTGCTTACGATAAGTATTACATCTGTAAACGCCGCAAAGTATAATTGCTTTGTGTATGATGTTTCAGGAAAACTGCTTGCTTCAGTTATACACAATGTTGCGGAAGGAACACAAATAATTAATTTACCGTTTAATCAAATTGCACGAGGTGTGTATGTTGTGAAAGTTGTTGATGAAGATGGTAATATAATCTTCCGCAAAAATGTTGTAAAACAATAATGGAAACTCGATTAGGGTATTAAAAAAAGCTTTCTTTTCAGAAAGCTTTTATTTTTTTGTAACTATTACGACAGCCGCCGAAACTCAACATTAGCATACTATGGCATAATTTTAGATGATATGGGAATAAATATTATCCTTTATCCTAATGATCAAGTTATGATAGTGTGCCTCATCCTCATAATCGCAAGTTTTATAATTTCTTTAATTATATCTTTTGTTCTGAACAAAGAAAAAAGAAATTAATCCTCCGAATTCAGCGCTTATAATTTCCGGTTTCGTCGCAAGATTTTTACTGATAATCTCATTTTAACAAAAGAATTAATTGTCAGAGAATAGTTTTGTCGTCATCAAATTAATTCTTGCAACTAAAAAATTATTATGAAAAAACTTATCTGCCCTTTTGCAGCAATTGCACTTATTGCGGCATCAGCTTTTACAGTTATTAAATCGCAGGATTAGAAAATCACCGACGACTATTTTATAAAATTTGACGGAGGTGATCCTTCAGGTGAATTCAAAGGATTAAAAGGTAATGTAAGCTTTGATCCTAATGATCTTGCTTCCTCAAAATT
>WNGE01008800.1_pt1 | contig 10693 bp, 10 predicted proteins | sample 5400651 | NCBI WGS metagenome assembly WNGE01 (sample SAMN13153370, study PRJNA577476) | soil metagenome | isolation source: 60 cm soil or saprolite under grassland replicate 2 | place: USA:California | collected 2016-06-15
TCGCTGTCGCTGCTCGGCAGCGCCGTCGCCATGCCGCCGATCGGCACCGCGCCCCGCTTGAGGCAGATCGCGACCAGCCTCCGGAAGATGTCGGCGAGAAAGGGCGTGGTCTTGATGTCCACGCCGAAGCGGTCCGGCCACACCGACTTCGGATCGGCCATGACGAACTCGAAGATGGAGGCCTTGAGGTCCCAGCGCGCGGCGTTGAGCCCGGCGGCATACGGGCCGAGGGCGTAGAGCATCTCTTCCATCAGGTACACCGCGGGCAGCGATTCGACCAGCGGGATGCCGCGGATCACGGCCTCCTTGAGGAACGGCAGATGCCGGCGGCTCGCGTCGAAGAAGTCGCGATACCAGGCGACCTCTTCCGCGCTCTCGACCTTGGGCAGGTAGAAGTAGATACCCTGGCCGCGGCCCGCCTGGGCGCGCCCGGCGTAGAAGAGCGTCAGCGCGGTGCCGACAATGGCGGCCGGAACCGGCCGGCCGTCCACGCTGACCTCGTGCTCGTCGAGATGCAGGCCGCGCTCGCGGTGCATGAAAAACGGCAGCTCGCCGGGCGCGATCCGGTACTCCCTGCCGCGCGCCGCGTCCGAAAATGCGAGCTCCCGGTTGACCGCCGCCAGCCGGTTCTGCGCGGCCCGGACGGTATCCACGAGCCTGTGGCCACCCGAGTCCTCGTCATCGTCGAGGTCGCCTTCGGCCCGCTCGCCCTCGGGCCCGGGATTCAGCGCGTTGATGAACATGCTCGTGATCGAGCAGGGTCCGGAGATCTCGATGCCCGGACGCGCGAGATCATCGGGAACCGGCGGCACCTTCCAGTCGCCCGTGGTGGCCGCGGAAGCCGGCTGCGGGCCCGGGAGCGTCCCCTGCTCGAGCGCGCGCCTGAGCACGGCATCGCGCTGGCGCCTGAGCGCGTGCACCCGTGGCTGGAAGTCATCGTGAAGCTTGCACAGGAAGTCACAGAAATCCGCGCTGAAGATGTGGGGCGCTCCCTCGACGGGGGCAAAGCGGACCCGTTGCTGGCTCACAGCCTGGCGACCTCGACCAGGTTCGAGTGCAGGGCCGGGCCGCCGCCGATGTCGGCGACCCGGTCGTCGGTGATCACGTTGACGCCACGCGCGCCCGCCTGGTGCTGTGACCACCAGATGCCTTCGATGACGGCCAGGCCGGGACGCGTGTCGTCGGTGACGGTAGCGGCGAACCTGGCCTCGCCGCGAAGGCTCCGCACCAGGACCGCGTCGCCGTCCACGATTCCGCGCGACCCCGCGTCGATCGGGTGGAGGAACACCGATGGCCCGCGCTGGCGGCGGCGCAGCATGTCCGACTGGCTGAACGAGGAATTCAGGAAGAACCGGTTCGGCGGGACGATGCACTGGAGCGGGAAGCGGCGCGCCAGGGCTTCATTCGCCGGCCCCTCGACGAGCGGCACGTAGGTCGGCAGCGCCGGCAGGGCGCCGGACGCGGAGACGAACTCGACCTTGCCGGACGGCGTCGGAGCGCCGTTGGCGAACGGCAGGTACGGCCGGCCGACGCTCAGGCGCACGGAGCGCTCCTCTTTCAACCGTTCGTAGGTGATCCCCGAGACCGACGGGTCGCCGGACTCCAACACCTCCCGCACGAGCGTGGGCTCGTTCTTGGAGAAGTGCGGATCGGAGAGATCCATCGCGCGCGCGAGCTGCCGCACGACGTGCCAGTTGGAGCGCGACAGGCCGGCCGGCTCGATCACGGGCTCGGCCAGCTGCAGGTAGAGGTGGCCGAAGGACTTGTAGAGATCCACGTGCTCCATCGACGTCGTTGCGGGAAGCACGAGATCCGCGTAGGCCGTCGTGTCCGTGAGGTGCTGCTCGTGGACGACGGTGAAGAGGCCTTCGCGCCTGAGGCCCCGAAGGACGAGCTCCTGGTTCGGCACGACCGAGGCGGGATTCGAGTTGTAGACGTAGAGCGCCTGCACGGGCGGGCTCATGGCCGCATCCGTCAGCGCGCGCCCGAGCCTGACCATGTTGATGGTCCTGGGCGGAGGCTCGGGCATCAGGTCCCGCCGCTCGAGAGATGCCAAGTCGAGCCCGAAAGAGCGCGAGGACGCGAGGAGCGCCCCGCCGGACGGATGCGCGTACGCGCCGGTGAGGGCCGGCAGGCACGCGATGGCGCGGCACGTGGCGCCGCCGTTGTCGTGGCGCGAGAGTCCGATCCCCACGCGAAGGAAGGAAGCCTTCGTCGCCCCGTAGCGGCGCGCGAAGCTCACGATGACATCCGGGGCGAGCCCGGTGATGGCGGCGACGCGCTCCGGATCGTACTGCCTGACGTGTAGGGCGAGCTCCGCGTAGCCCTGCGTGGCCCGCCGGATATAGTCGTGATCGACCAGCCCCTCGCCGATCAGTACGTGCATCATCCCGAGCGCGAGGGCGCCGTCGGTGCCGGGCCGCGGCTGCAGGTACAGGTCCGCCTTCTTGGCGGTCTGCGTCCGGTAGGGATCGATGCAGACGATGAGCGCGCCCCGCTCGCGCGCCCGCTTGACGAGCGACATCAGGTTGATGTGCGTGTAGCTGGCGTTGATGCCCCAGAGCACGACGAGATCGGAGTCGACCATCTGTTCGGCGTCGCTCCCGGCGACCGTGCCGACGGTGGTCATCCATCCCGAGTATCCGGTGGTGACGCAGATCGTGCGGTCGAGCTGCGAGGCTCCGAGCGCGTGGAAGAGCGGGTGCCCGGCCCAGTACTGGAGAAGCCCCAAGGTGCCGCCGTAAGAAAAGGGCAGGATCGCTTCGGCGCCCCACCGTGCAATGATGTCTCGCCACCGGGTTGCGATCTCCTCGATGGCGGCGTCCCAGCCGATTGGCTCGAAGCTTCCGGCGCCCTTGGGGCCGACGCGCTTGAGCGGCGTCAGCACGCGGGTCGGGGCGTAGAGACGCTCGGCGTAATCGTGCACCTTGCCGCAGACCACGCCCTGGGTGAATGGGTGCGCGGCGTCCCCGGCGACCGCGGTGACGCGTCCGCCGTCCACCGTGACCGTGAGGGCGCACTGCGAGGGGCAATCGTGGGGGCAGACAGAGTGCCGGATCTCGCGCATGGAGGCAACAGAGTAACACACGTTGTATAGTGCTCAAATGCTCGCCGGGCTCAAGGCGCTCTCTCCATTCCAGACTCCGGAAGGAAAGCGGCTCGCCGTCCTCTTCGGCATCGTCTATTTCGCCCAGGGCATGTGGTACCTGCCCGTCCAGGTCATCACCATCTCGCTCAAAGATCGCGGGCTCTCGGCCGGCCAGGTCGCCGATTTCTTCGCGATCACGCTCATCCCGTGGCTCATCAAGCCGGTCTATGGGCTCGTCTCGGACTTCGTCCCGCTCTTCGGCTATCGCCGGAAGAGCTACCTCTACATCACCTCCGCGGCCGCCGGCCTCGCGGGTCTCACGCTCGGTCTCACCGGGGAGCAGTCCTACTGGCGCATGGCCTATCTCTTCACCGCTATGGCCTTCGGGCTCGCCTTCACCGACGTGCTCATCGACGCGCTGATGGTGGAAAACGGCAAGCCGCTCGGCCTCACCGGCGCGTTTCAGTCCGTCCAGTGGGCCGCGATCATGACGGCCTCCATCCTCGTGGGAGAGCTCGGTGGCTACCTAGCCGGGCACCGTCTCCTGCAGGAGTCGTTCTTCATCGCCGCCTGCTTTCCATTGGTGTCGCTGCTGATGGCGGTCTTCGTGGTCCGCGAGGCGCCCGCGCCGCCCGCCGGCAAGGAGTTTCGGGAAACCTGGGCGTCGATCCGCGCGGCGCTGCGCGTTCGCGACGTCTGGATCGTCGGGGGCTTCATCTTCTTCTTCACCTTCAGCCCATCCTTCGGACCCGCGCTGCTCTTCTACCAGACCGATGTCCTGCACTTCTCGCAGCAATTCATCGGCCACCTGCTTGCGCTCAACGCGGCGGGGGCCGTGCTCGGCGCCGTCGTCTACGCCCCCGTGTCACGACGGATGCCGCTGCGCAGCCTGATCAACCTCTCGATCGGCCTCAGCGTCGCGGGGACCCTCGCCTACCTCGTCTACCGCGACGCGTGGTCGGCCATCGTTGTCGACTTTGTCTTCGGCTGCGTGGCCATGCTGACCCAGCTGGCGTTCCTCGACCTGGCCGCCAAGTCATGCCCGCGCCATGTCGAGGCGACCTTTTTTGCTCTCTTCGCGTCCGTCTACAATGTCGGCGCGCAAGCGTCGCAAAATGTCGGCGGCCGTCTCTACGATCACTTGGGCTACCTGCCGCTCGTCCTGATATCGACGGCCATGACGGCGGCGACATGGCTGCTGGTGCCGCTCGTAAAGATCGATCGCATCGAGGCACGGGCCAGGCAGGCCGAACTACCCGCGGTGTGATGCGCTGGCTTCGGCTCGGCCTTTTGGTTTGCGGCGCCGCGCTGTTCGTGTGGCTTCTCGCCGCGATCGGCCCCGGCGCCGTCGTCCAGGCCTTCACCGACCTGTCGTGGCGGCTCCTGATCATCCTCGTGTTCCCGTTCGGGGTCACGACGCTGCTCGACACGCTCGGTTGGCGCTACGCCTTCCGCCGCGACACGGTGCCCTTCCGCGCGCTTCTGGGCGCGCGCCTCGCCGGCGAGGCTTTCAACCTCACGACGCCCACCGCCTCGATGGGAGGCGAAGCCGTCAAGGCGTGGCTCGTGAGGCCGTGGGCGCCGCTCGGCGAGAGCCTGCCGTCCGTCATCGTCGCCAAGACCACCATCGTCATCGGCCAGGCACTCTTCGTCCTGGTCGGCCTCGTCGCCGCCCGGACCGCGCTGGCATCCGACTCGCTCGTCATCCAAGGCATGGAGTGGCTCCTCGTCGTCCAGATCGTCGCGGTCGGCGGCTTCGTCGTCGTGCAGGCGGGGGGCGCCTTGAGCGGCAGCACGCGGTGGCTCCAGAGGCTGGGGTGGCTGTCGGATCGCCGCCGGGAGCCGCTGACCCAGATCAACGACGAGCTCGCTCACTTCTACCGTCGCGAGCCGCGACGCTTGACCCTGTCCATCGTCTTCCACTTCCTGGCCTGGCTGATCGGCGCGCTCGAGCCGTGGCTCATACTTCGCTGGATGGGACTGCCGGTCTCGCTCGCGGAAGCCGCTGCTATCGAGGCGTTCAGCACGGGCATCCGCTTCGCCGCCTTCCTCGTGCCCGGCTACCTGGGCGCGCTGGAAGCGGGACACATGGCGATCTTCGCGGCGCTCGGCCTCGGAGGCCCGGCGGGGCTGTCATTCACGCTGATCCGCCGCGTGCGCGAAGCGGCATGGACGGGACTGGGCTTCCTCGCGCTCATCCCGCTTCGCGCCCAGACTCCGCCGGCGTCCGAGGAGCCGTAGTCCCGCCGCTGCCCGTCCGCGGCCGCCGCGCTCTAGCTCCCGTACTTGAACGAGACGTTTACGCGGGCGCGGAACGCCGTGACCTTGCCTTTCTCTATCGTCACGTCGAGCCTGGAGACTTCGCCGACCCTCAGATCGCGGAGGGTTTTCCCCGCCGTCTGCACGGCGTTCTTGACCGCGTCTTCCCACGACACCCTGCTCGTTCCCACGAGGTCGGTGACGCGATACACGCTCTGACTCTGCTTGGCCATGGGATCTCTCCTTGTCGGTGGTGAAGGACCCGGCTTCGTGCGTCCCATTCGTGCCGAGAGGATAGCCGAGATCGCTGGCGTGCGCTTGGGCAGAGCTTTACCCAAGGAGGGGCACGCGCGTGTTGAGCGAGGGCCGGTAGGCCGGCGCCGCCGCCACGCGCTCGGGCAGAACGCCCGCGGCCAGCAGTGCCGCCACGCCGGCGGTGGCGATCGTCACGGCGAGCGTCTCGCCCGGGCAGGCGTGGGCCCCGGCCCCGAACGTGAACACGCGCCGCTCTCGCCGGCCGGGGTCGAAGCGCTCGGGATTCGCATTTGCCGCCGGGTCGCGGTTCGCCGCGGCCAGGACGACCAGCACCGTATCGCCCTCGGCCATCGCCTGCCCAGCCACGACTCCGGCTGCGGCCACCCAGCGACGCGTGTTCTGTACCGGTGAGTCGTATCGCGCGACCTCGCCGACAACGGATGCGAGCGCCGCCGGCTCGCCCGCAACGCGCTCGCGGACATCGAGATGGCGCGCCAGGGTGACCAGCGTGTTGCCGATGAGCCCGGCCGTCGCCTCGTATGATTGCGAGAAGAATCCCACGGCATTCGCGACCTGGTCCGGGATCGCGCTCCGGTATCTCGGCAGCGTGCGCATGGCCGCCAGGAGGCCGGACGCCGCAGCTCCGCCCCGCTCTATAGCGGACGGCGTCGCCCCCGGCGCCAGCGCGCCGACAAGTTCCCCGGCGCGCGCCGCTATGTCGGGCCTCACTACGACCGGGAGGCCGAGCAGGCCGGCCAGCACGTAGGCCGACAGGCGGAATGCGACGTCCATGATGCGAGCGGGATGCCCGGCCGGATCGAGCTCGGCGATGAGGGCCTGCGCCGCCTCGCGCGCCTGCCCCGCGACGGCCGTCGCGTCCAGCATCGCGAGAGTCGCCGACACGGTCGGCTTCGTGCGCGCGTGATAGACGCCGTCGTTCATCCGCACGAGCCGCCCGAAGAGGTCGCCCGCCGGCGTTCCGACGAGTCCTTTCGGTACCGGCTCCGCCTGGGGACGCACGCGGCACGTCTCGTTCGTAAGCACGGCGGCGACGGCGGCCGCGGACGCTGCGATCCAAAGGCCGAGCGAATCGTCTCGATGCATGGCTCGCCGCGCGACCATCTCGGCGTAGTACGGGTATGGATCGGGATGCGTCACTGCGGCGATAGCGTCAGCGGGCTGACCGTGCGGGGACACAGCCGAATTGTACTCGAGCCAGTGGGCACTATCTTCCCATGGATGGTGCCGGAGATCTTCGACGTACTCCGGTAAGTACTACCGGGTAAGTTCCGTCGAACCCGCGGGCTCCGGAACAGCCGCGGCACGCCACGAGGGAGATGAACGCCTCTCTAGCCCACATCGGGCGCCCTAGAGCTGGCTGGCACGTCGGTTGCTGGTGATTGAACGCGTGAAGGACCAATTCGCACCTAGCCACCTTTGGGGAGGGCACGTGATGCGCAATGCCAAGTCACTGACAGCGGTTTTCGGGAGCTTCCTGCTCGCTATCACGCTGACGGCCGGAATGGCCGTCGCTCAGTCGGGAAACGCGGATAGCCCGAAGGACTCCTCGTCCCAGCCGGCTCAGCAGACTCAGCCGGATCAGTCACAGCCGTCCGCTCCAGGTCAGGCGGCACCTGACATGAAGCAGCAGCAGCAGTCCGATACCCGGAGCGACTTCAGGAGCGAGAGCAGGTCCGAGAAGGTCGTAGAGACGGAGCGGACCAAGCTCCTCGGCATGGACCCGATGGTCGCCATGATCGTGGGCGCCGTGCTCTTCATCGTCGTGATCATGGCCATCGTGGCCATGTCCAAGAGGTCGTCGACCACGAGCATCGAGACGACCCGCCGGACGATCTGAAGTCTGTGAAGCCCGGGCCGGGCCTCGTCCACGGCGCGTTTCCGCACTGACGCGGCCGCCGTCGGCGAGGCCCGGCCCCGGCAGTTCGGCCCGGATTCCGGTTGACCTTGCTCGTGCGCTCCGAGAGAATCGGCGCACGATGTTGAGAGTCCTTCGCGTCCTTGCGTTGGCCGGACCCGCAGTCGCTGCCGCCGCGGTGCCGGCTGCGGCGCAAGGTCCGATTGCCAGAACGTATGCCGCGTACGGCTTCGCCGCGCTGGGTGCCGGTGACTTTGCCGGCGCCATCCGGGAATTCAAGGGGGCTCTGGATCTGTACCCGTCCTATGTCGACGCGCACATCGGGCGCGCCGTCGCATTCGTCGCCCAGGACCGTCTGCTGGAGTCGTGGGAGGACCTGACGACCGCCAAGCGGTACGACGAAGACGCGGCCCGGAAAGCCGCGGTCGACGAGCTGATGCAGGGCATCGAGGTCGCCGCCAGGCTCGCGAGCTATAGAAACTTCCTCGCGTCAGCCAAGCGCGACGCCGACGCGGTCCAGGTCGGCGAATGGGCGGGCCGGTTTCGCGCCACACTGTCCGCCTTCTCGCGGGACGGCGCGGCTCTCAGTTTCGCTCCAGATGATGTCCTGAAAGAGTACGCCCGCGAGCTGCGGGCGCTGGGCCGGCAGACCGAGGCGAGCCGGACGGAGGCCATCGCCGATGCGTACCTCGGCCACCGCCTGGAGAGCTGGCGCCGCCTGCAGGAACAGTACGAAAAGGAGCAGGGAGGCTAGGCCCTGAGTCTCTCCGCGATGACCCGCAGCACCGTGTCGACCGCACGCACGCCGATGCCGGGATCCATGCTGGGCTGATCGAGGCCGGAGGCTGCGACCATCGCGGGAGAGAGCGGCACATGCATGAAGCCGGCGAGCGCCGGCCGCTTGTCCGTGAAGACGGCGTGGAGCGTGGCGTAGAGCGTCTGGTTGCAGAGGTACGTGCCGGCTGTGTTGGAGAGATAGGCGGGAATGCCCTCGCGCGTGAGCGCCTCGAGCATAGCGCCCTGCGGCAGCGTCGCGAAATAGGCGGCGGGGCCGCCGGCTTCGCAGGGCTCGCCCCGCGCCTGGTAGCCCGCGTTGTCCGGGCATTCGTAGTCCATGACGTTCACGGCGACACGCTCGAGGGCGATGCGCGAGCGGCCGGCCGCCAGGCCCACGTGCAAGACCGCAAGCGGGTCGTGCTCGCGCAGGAGGCGCGCAGCGGCGCGCGCGGCCTCGACGTGGTGCACCGGCAGGATCGCGGCCCGCACGCTGAGTCCCCCGACGACGCGGCCGTCTACCGATTTGGCGATCTCCTCCGAAGGGTTGGACGGATGCACGCCGAAGGGCTCGAATCCCGTGACGAGAATCATGGCTCCTCCCTGTCCTCTCGCCCAGCCATGTGCCTTGCGTTCTCATGGCTCTTCTTGAGCCACGACAGCGTGGCCCCGGCGTCTCGCAGCCCCTCGACGTGGCGCACGACCCAGCCGCGCCCGCCCAGCCTCGGGTGCGGCGTGAACAGACCCGAGTCGACCGCCCGGCGCTGGTCTTCCCTCGAGAGCCGGAGCCAGAGATCCGTGTCCTTCGCGCGAAGCGGGAAGCACGCGAAGAGGCGCTCTCCCACGAAGTAGCCCCAGCGCCCGAACATGGGCGTGATCTTCACTCCCGGCCACGCGCCGATGATCTCGTTGAGTGTGCCGGCCGTGCCCGTGCCGCCCCTCTCGAGACTCGGGCGGGTGCGTCGCCCCGCGCCCAGGCCGCGCACTCGTCGCGGAGGCGCTATGGCCAGACCTGCGTGTAGGCGAATCGCGCCCGCTCAGAGACCTTGCCGAACCAGCGGTCGTAGTCGCGGCGCAGCGCCTTCATGTGGCCCGACTTCATGAGCGCGCGAAACGTCTTCTCGTCCTGGACTTCGTAGACCGCCATGTAGCGGAACTTGTCCTCGCCCATGATCGCCTTGTATCGCCGCGCGCTCACCGCCCCCGGATAGCGCAGGAACTGCGGGCAGTGCTTGTAGTTGTACCAGCGGTTGAACGCGGCTTCTTTCTTCCGCGGGATGGTGGCTTTCACAATGAAGAGGACGGTAGCCATGGACCGCTCCTTTCAGCCCTCGCCTCACCGCTTCGGCCTCGCCGGCGGCTCGGCAGCGTCTCGGCTCGAACAACTTTGAAGTAACCGTTCACCGCTTGCCGCCGGCGAGCCGGCGGGACTCCGGCAGCGCGCGCAGCCACAGCATCGAGAGGAGACCGAGCACCCCGCCCACGCCCAGGACGCCGAACGCCCAGCCCCAGCCGGCGGCCGAGGCCTGACGCCCGCCGTAGAGGTCCAGCACCCAGCCGAAGACGAGCGGGGCGACGGCGCCGGCGCCGAATCCCAGCAGCGAGCGCACCGCGAGAGCCGAGCCGAGCCGCTCGGGTCTCACCGTCTCGGTGATCCCGGTCGAGTATACCGACGAATCGCCGAGCGCGGAAAAGCCGTAGACGCTGCCCACGACGATGATGAGCATGAGCGGTGCCGTCAGCATCCAGCCGAAGCCGAAGGAGCACGCGGAGCTGACGAGCATCATTCCGGCGATGACCCCCGTCCTGCCCCAGCGATCGGACAGTGCCCCCCCGGTCGCCGAGGCGATGATGCCCATGACGTGAAAGAGAGCCGAGATCCCTGCGCCGAGTCCCGCCGCGCGCTCGACGGCTGTGCCCTGCACGGCCAGGGCCGCGGCGACGAAAGCGGGGGTCCACGCCCACATGCCGAGGAGCTCCCACGAGTGGAACACGTACCCCGTGATCATCAGCTGGGCGGGACGGTTGCCCGAGAGGTCCGCATCGAGGGAAAAGGGCCGGGGTCCCGCAGCCCCCGCATGCCGCTGCCGGTCACCGCGAAAGAGCAGGAGCGAGAGGAAAAAGCAGAGCACGGGGCCCAAGCCGAGCACGAAGAGCGCCGTGCGCCACCCGGCGCGCGCCACGACGGCGCCTCCGATCAGGAGCGCCAGCACGTAGCCCATCGACGAGGCCCCGAGAAACCAGCCCACGGCCCGGCCCCGCCGCGCGGGTTCGAAGCGCTCGGCCAGCAGCATGATGCCCGGCGTGTAGATGCCGGCCACCGCCACCGCGGCGGCCCCGAAGAGGAGCAGGGCCGAGATGTGCCCGTGGGCCAGCACGGGGATGAGGAGCGACACCGCCGCGGTCAAGCCCGCCGAGACGGTGAAGACCACGCGGGGATT
>WNGE01010800.1_pt1 | contig 10693 bp, 1 predicted proteins | sample 5400651 | NCBI WGS metagenome assembly WNGE01 (sample SAMN13153370, study PRJNA577476) | soil metagenome | isolation source: 60 cm soil or saprolite under grassland replicate 2 | place: USA:California | collected 2016-06-15
GATTCTTTGTTATTAGATAAGGTTTAGTCTAAATAATTATCTATAAAGTCTAAATCGTCGTCTCTTAACTACTCTTGATTAGGTTCTAACTAGTCCTTCTTAATAGGTATAACCTTATTCTAATCTAGGTAGTCCTTTCTCTAGTATCCTATCTTTTTATAATAGTAGTAGTAAGGTTCCTTAGGTTTATCTGTTTTCTTTTTGAGTTCCTAGTAGATAGGTTCCTTTAGTTAGGAAAAGGCTATATAACTTATAGAGTTTAGTAGTTATGTAGTTATAGTTATATCCTGATTTCTATTAGACATTTGACTAGTATAAGGATACTTTATACAGGGAGTGATTTACTAGTAAGTAGGCTTAGCTAGGCGATTCTCCTTAAGTTGTTAGTTTTTGATTAATAGTAGCTAGTTCTCTTATTCTATATACTATTTAGTAAGTTCTCTTAGTGTATTGAATTTCTTGTCTCTTAGACTCTTAAGTAATTTAAGACTTATCTTGTCTATTAGATCATTATATTAGTCGAATATCGATTTTCCTAGTTTAGTTACAAGATAAGTAAAATCTGTCTAAAATACTAGGAATGACCTATCTCTCTACTTTAACTTATAATACTCCTTCTTTACCTCCTATTACTCTGTTTCCTTGCTTTTACTATACGCCTACTATAGGATCTTAAAGATCTATTTAGTAGACGAGATCTAGTTGACTGATCTAGGTTCTAGTTAGTCTTAAATCAAGTCCCTAACGTCTCTAGTTACTAGTTGAGTAGTGTAGGCAATTTTCAGGGTCTTGTTATCAAATTCTAAGGAGTTCTATGTTAGTTTATTCTATATATTAAAGATCTAGTTGTTTATTTTATAATTGTCCTTTCTTATAAAGAGAGTAGGATCCTTAATTTAGACAACCTACTAGTAAGAGAGTAAGTACTCTATCTGAATAGTATAAGTAGATAAGGTAATAGAATCTTATCACTAGTTACTAAGTAGTTCTCTATCTATAGCCTTATAACGTTCTTATAAGTCTATCTATTTGTTCCTCTATTTTATAACATCTTGTTAAGCTAGTCTTTCCTTCTCCTAAAGTCTTTTAGTAATAGCCTTAAGTTTGTCGATCTTCTCTATTAGGTAATTAATATACATATAGAACTTCTATCTATACTTAGTCTGTTTATTAGACAGTTTCTATAAATAGTCGATTAGATAGCTACGAGTAAGGATTCTCCTTTATAGAAGGAGGGTTTTTAGTAATTCCTTCTTAATCCTCTACTTAAAGTTAGCTAAACGCTAGTTAGTGTCGTCCTCTAAGATAGTAGTTAGATAGTCTTCCTAGTAGTAGGGGTTTGTAACGTTAAAGACTAGGTCCTCTGTTTTATCTTAGTAAGGTCTTTTACTCTTTATCTAATAATAGGCTAGTAGAGTAAGGTCTACTAAAAAAGTGGCTATACTTGGTCTTAGGTCGTCTATAGATAACTTAATAAGGGTTTTAGTCATAGAGTCTAAGTTACCTTACTTCTTTTGAGTCAGTAGACTAAAACTAACTATCGACTATTTATAGAGCTAGGTCTAACTAACTAGTCTCTCTAAATCTTTGTAGTTTAAGAAGATTATTGAACGTTAAGAATAGTATTCTATGTTGTTCTCTAAGAACAATATTAGGTCCTTTGTTATAAGTATTCTATTATCTCTATAAGCTGAGTTAAGTAAGCTTAGTATTATATAACAGTAGGATTGATATATAGGTCTAAGCACTGAGTTCAAAGATCATAGTATATTATAAAATACTAAGCTAAAGAATAGAAGAGAAAAGAAGAGAGTAAGTCTTGACCTTTATAGTACTAGGGTTACTCCTAGTACGACTATCTATAGTAAAGTGTCGTTTTAGGGTTTGGTCTAAATGACTAAATAGTTAGTAAATCATATAATAGTCTTACTATTATAGGATCTATATAACTTACTGTCCTTACTTAGTTATAATACTTATTATAATATACTCTACTTCTATAATAACTATGACTATAGTAGTTTATTTATAGCTCCTCTAGAAGACAGGTCCTCTATTAATTAACTTAACTAAAGCTATAATACTCTTATAATTAACTTTATTACTTATATAATTAGTATTAGAGTATATAACGAGCTTTCTACTAAGTCTAAATAAGATCCTAGACTTGATAGTATAGTATAAGTAGTAGAGGAGACGTCTAAGTATACGAGTATAGTGTTTAGCTAGGTCTTATATATATTAACTTAGTCTCTTAAGAGTAAAGGTAATATCTAGATAAGTATAGACTATAGTATATATAATTGAGTTAATTACCTTATAATACTATATAGTATTAATTTAGTAATTGTCTTTATTAACTAGTCTAAGATTATAGTAACTATTTATTAGTATTAGCTTACTTTGAATAGTATTAGAGAATCTAAACTTATTAAGTATCTTGTCTAAGTACTACTCTTAGTTAAGCTTAATAGTGCCCTTTTCTTAGTATCTTATTACTTATATACTAAGGATCTTCTTTATCTTCTCTAGGTCCTTAGTAATAAAGTAAGTATTAAGTTAGTTATAAAACTAGTTAAGATTAAAGTACTTAAGAGTAGTTATAACAAGATTATTAATATATACTAATAACTAGATCTTGTGTTCAATGTATACAAATAGGTATAGGTTAACTTTACTTTATTAGAAACCTTATTTTATAAGCTTAGTTTTTATTAATAGGTTTTAATTATAAGTTAATTACTTAAGGCTATATAGGCTATATAGAAGGTATAGTACTATACTACTCTTTATATATTAGATACCTTAAGGAAGCTTTATCTAGAGTTCTTTATTAAGTATAGATTCTATAAATGTATTTTTAATATTATATTATCTATATTTAAGATCTTTATATATTATAATTATAAAGAATACTCTTATAATAACTATTTATATAGTTAGAGTAAACGTCTTAGTATAGTCTATTCTATACTATTAAGTAAAGCTATAAGTAACTAATTATACCTTAAAGTACTTAAGTAAACTATCTAGATAAAACTTAAGTAAGAAAACCTATTTAGAACTTATAAGGTTAACTCTCTTAGGATAAGGTTTCTCTTCTTAAGTATTATTAGTAAGTAACTAGCTTATCTTAAAGTCGATTATAGCCTTCTACTATTTATTATAGTCTAAGTAGTTGACTACTTCTATATAACTCTATAAGATTAAGATATTATACTTTATAATACTTATAATTATAATAGTCTTTTTCTTTAAGCTTAACTTCTTCTTATTATTAAACTAATCAAGTAAGGCTAGTATAGCCTTTATATACTTAGTGTTTATCTTATTATTACTTAGTATAGTCTTTCTTAGATCTATACTAATGTTATTATATACTCTTTTCATAGTAGATCTTAAGATATATATAGTAAAGTCTAGTATATTACTTATAGTCTTGTCTTTTATAGTGTCTAAGAGCTCTTATTGTCTTAGATCTAGTATTCTCTTGTTCGAGTATATATATTCCTTGTTAGTTAGAGCTTTGTAAGAGTTAGGCTTTAGATTATCTTCTTATACTTACTTTAGTCTAATTATAACTATAGGTTTTATATACTTAAGCTTTTCCTATTACTTTAGGGTAATTAATAGGATAGTTATTAGATCCTCTAGGTTGTCTTTACTTTGATTAGTCTTACCTTAGGTTTTTAGTTTAACTTTAAACATAGGTAATTAGAAGATAATATACTCTTTATCCTTAGTCTTATATTAGATTTCCTAGACTAGGTCTAGGAAATAGAGTATACTATTCTAAGGATTCTTAGTTCTATGTATAATATCTAAGAGATAGTTAGCCTACTTACTATATATCAAATCTATAGTAAGAATAAGTAATAAGTAGTTCTTATTCTTTCTTTATTCTTATAAGTAGTCTCTCTTGTTCTATATAATATACTTATTAAAAGTACTATCTACTTACTTAAATAATCTATCTTAAAGCTCTACTTAAAGCTAGTAGTTCTTAATCGAGCTTCTTAGAAGGTCTTTAAAGAACTTTATATTACTTAAGATTACTATCTTATGTATATTAGGAGTATATACATAGTAATAAGTAGTAGTATACTTATTATAACTTATAAAGATCTCTTTATAATTAGTTAGTATAAGCTTGTCTTATTATTTAGAGAGTAAGACTCTTATAATATAAGTAATAACTTTATAGTTTTAAGTCTTAATATAATTATAGACCTTTAGTACCTTATATATATAAGCCTCTTCTAAGAAGATCTTATACTCTACTCTAAATAGCTTTCTAGAGCTCTTATTAATTATATCCTTAACTATTCTTAGGCCTTTTCTTATATAAGTATATATATAGGCTTATATTACTACTACCTTATACTAGAACTTTACTAGTAACTTAGTATTATTAAGTATTATCTAGATATTATACTTAGTAGTTTAGATAAAGTACTTTATAAGGCTATTCTAAGTAGAGGTATATGTTTTAGTTATCTAAGTTATAATCTTATTACTTGTCTCTTACTCTTAAAGAACTTTAAGGATCTTAAGAGTATTATCTATACAAGTTATCTTAATATAATATCTAGTTTTAAGCTTATATTTCTACTTTTAGTTATATAGAGCTAGTAGGATCTCTTTCTTATTCTTGAGTAAGAGTATCTAAGTCTTATATAACTAATTATTAATAATCTCCTTAAAGTATCTATAACCTTAATATAACTTAAAGAATAGACTAGTAATATTAAAGTTAATTAGCTTAAGTAACTCTTCTTTATACTAAACTAGGGTCTTAGACTACCTCTTATAGATCTTCTAATAACTATATATCTTATAAAGAGGAATCTTCTTAGAGATTATAATCTTCTTAATATAACTTACTATGTATAAGAGAGATAGTACTTTAAGATTAACGTAATAAAAGTATTAATAATAGTATATGTATTAAGTTAGCTCTTATTAGAGATATTACTCCTTAAGTATAAAGGAGTTATACTCTTTTAACTCTAAATAGCCTTACTTAATTACTATCTTTCTAATTTAATAAGTGATTTAGTTCTTATTACACTTAGTAATACCTCTAGAAAAGCTCTCTTAGTTTATATTATATTTAATCTTATTAGTCTCTTAATTATCTAAGGAGTTAGCCTTGTTATTCTAAGAAAGAACTTCTAGCTTATCTTTTACTACTTTGAATATAGTATATTAGTTTAAGAATCTTATCTTAGATCTTATAACTAACTTAGGTTATTATTAAGGTTATCTTTAAGTAATTGTAATCTATTTATCTTATAGTATTAGTAGCTTTAAAGCGTTAGTTAGTAGTATTAAAGCTTCTTAAGGTAGTCTAGTTAATTGTATAAGAGTAGTAATAGAGATTAAGGTAGTAATAAAAGTAGTAATATTCTCTAATTATAGTATAGGCTTTACTTATTCTATACTTATTATAAAGCTTATACTATCTACTTCTAGTATAATCTTTAAAATAATATAAAGCCTATTCTTTATACTTACTTTAATTATTAAAACATTGTTACTATGTCTAGAAAAGAGTATATAGTAAGTATTAAATTGTCTTATTAACTTTGAACTTAATAACTTCTTAGCTAATACAAGTGTATAGTCTATTCCTAGTATGTGTAATATATCCTCTAAGAATATATAACTCTTATTTATTAACTTAATCTCTATAATATCTATCTTGTCTAACTATAAGTACTTACTACTTACTTAAATACTCTTCTAATATAGTCTTAGTAGCTTACTAAACAAAGAGTTTATATTAGTTATATATAAAGTATAGTTAGTATTAGTTATAGTTAAGTGTTATAGAAGAAATAAGTACTTTTAGTACTTATATTAGGTAATTAAGGGGTAAGGGTATCTCTCTCTCCTTATGTATATATATATAGAGGCTCTAGGCCTAGAATTTAAGCTTAATAGAGCGTTCTTACTCTATGACATTAAGGTAATAAGGATCTTACTTTATCTTTTCTAAGAAACTCTATTAAACTTATTAAAGTCGTCTAAAGTACTCTTATCTATAATATTAGCTTTATCTTAGAAGCTTATACTCTTATTATTTATAGTGTCTTTACTTTACTCTCTCTAGTTAGTAGATTTAAGTACCTTGTCCTTAGTTCTAAATGAGAGTAATTACTAGTAACTTACTAGTCTTAGTAATAGACTCTATCTACTATGTTCCTAGTATAGTAATAATCGTATCTAGATTAGTTAATATAATTACTTATTCTTATTAATCTTACTATTATCTTATTTGATCTAAAGTCTCTTAGTATAGTTAAATACTTGCTTAGTAAATAGGTAAGTGATCTCTTAGTACTAACTTAAGCTATACTTAAAGTAGTCTATTAATTAGATACTCTCTTTACTTTAACTAGGTCTAAGAAAGCTATATCTCTATCTATATATAATAAACAAGGCTTTAACTTATAAGAAGCTTTAGTAGTTAGATTAACTAGTATTATTATAGTAAAGAAAGCTCTTCTCTTTCTTAATATTAGTAAAGAGTCTCTCTTACTTCTTGTTAAGCTTCTAGAGCTTCTAATCCTTACTTAGTTAAGAGTTTAGAAAGTTATTAGTAATATTATTATATACTCTCTTTAGTATAAGACTATTAACAAATGTATTCTACATATAGTCATTAGTAAAGTATATCTCTAAAGAGTAATAATAAGCTTTCTTTCTTATAGTATAAAGTATAACAAAGTTATTACTTAGATATACTTTCTAGTCTATCTCTTAGTTTATAAAGACTTTAATAAGCCGACTACTTGATTAGTATATAGTGCTATAGTACTTGTCATAGAGCTTCTAAATCTTAACTAGGATACTCTTAATATCCTTGATTTATTCCTTGTCTTTTAAGTTGAGCTTTTCTTTAAGGTTAAGTAAGAAGCTTATTATAACCTTCTTATATTCCTTATCTTGACTTATATCTCTCTAGAACTTGTATTTCTATACTCTAGAGCTTAGAGGAACATAGAATTCTACCTATTAATCTTCTAGCTTATATGTCTTATCTATCTCTTTAATTACTAAGTATTAGTTGAGTATATTAGTAATAATAAATGACATTTCCTCTCTCTTAGTAATATACTCGATTACTTTAAACTAGTTGTCTTAGTTGTCCTTTATAAGCTTACTAAGTGTTTACTAGAGACCTATCCTTTTAAATAATATATTTACTACTTATATTATAAGAAAAATTTGAAATTAAAAGATATGATTATTTAAAGGAGTATACAAGTACTTATTAAGTACTAAAGGAAATAAATTAATTGATTAAACGTTAGTATAAATATAATAAGTATACTTATATATATAAGAAAAGCAAGAAAGTAATATTAGATTAATTTTATTAATTACATTCAAATTCAAGTAGTATATAACGTGTTTATATTCATATAACGTGTTCATATAATTATACTATACTCTTACTCTATTATAAACCTAGGCTTATAACCTTTTAGATTATAAATCTCTTAAAGTATAGTTAAGAAGCTTAGGGTTTAAGTAGAGGGTCTTAGATTAAGTTAGTTAGAGTAAGAGAATAGGTTATATATAGTGTAGATAGATTTGTACTACGTACCCCTAAGCTAGTCTATAATAGAATCTCTAATAAGGATTAGTATATAGTATATTCTAGTACTCTAGTATCTCTTAGACTAGTACTAAGAATTTCCTATTCTAATAGAAACTAGTATTAAAAGACTATATAATAAGAGAGAGGAAGTAAGGTAAACACATAGAGTTAATATATATATATTAACTAGAGTTATTAATTGAGTTAATTAAACTAAGGATAAAAGTCTATAAGGACTTAGAGGACTTTTATCTCTCTTAGTATAATATAAACTAAGTACTTAGTTATATAAGAGATTATATAACTCTTATACTTTGTAATATTATACTTAGAGCTTGATTTATACTTAACTTCTTAATAACTAGTATAATTAATTAAATAAATATTTTTTATATACTTCTTATTATTACTTAATATAATTATATATCTCTATATAACTTATTAGTTACTATTATTAAAAGGTTATATAATAAAAAAGAAGAAGTAAAGTAAATATATAAGATTAATATATATATATTAACTAGAGTTATTAATTAAGTTATTTGAATTAACTTAAGATAAAAGTCTTTAAGAACTTAAAAGACTTTTATTCTTCTTAGTATAATATAAACTAAGTATATAATTATATAAGGAGTTATATAACTCTATTCTCTTTATTATTATATAATAAGTCTTAGTATTATAGTTTAAGTCATTAAATTCAGTTAGTTTTGTTACTATTTTATATAGTTTTAACTACTTACTAAATACTACTTATAGTATATGTGTCTCTTAGTTTACTTATAGACGTAAACCCTCTAGGAAACTATATCTATAAAAATTACTAGTTATTATCTTTAATTGAACTTAGAATCCTTAATCTAAGAGCTAGAAATAGCTCCTCTTCTTTTATTAGTTATAGTAGACTACCTTCTCTTAATCTTAATAACTATCAAAGCTATAAATATTAGTATAACTCCTCTACTATTCTCTTACACTTATTAATGATCAAACCTTATTTCAAATACTACTTATATCCTACTTTCTCTTTACTTCTCTCTTTTAGTAATCTCGAATTCTTAACGACTCTTATATCTATTTACTACTCTAGATAGTAGCCTTGCCTATGATTCTCTTCTCTATAAAGACTCTTAAAGTTTATTATCTCCTTACTACCCTATATATCCTTATTACTACTACGTAACTCGATTCTCTACTCCTTCCTTACCTCTTCCTTTTCTTCTCTTACTTCCTTTAATTAACTATTAACTTATAAACTCAATCGATTATTATATTATTAGACTATATTAATAGTATAATAAGTATCTCTACTATGTTAGAACTCTACTCTTACCCTACTTCGTAACTACTCTCTAGGCTTTAACTGTCTAATTAGTTCAAAGCTATTCTCTCTTTATTATTCTATTATACTTTATATCTATTAGTAAAACGCCTATCTTTATTTAACCTCTATTCTATACTCTTTATTGTTTTCTCTTAGCTAATCTTGTCCTAAGTTTACCTTCCTTTACTAATATTAAAACATATAAGTCTAGTTCATAGATAGACTATTTCTTTTCTCTTCTAAGAACCTTAATATAATCATAGCCCTAAATCAAGTCCTCTTATAAGAAGTTATTAATATACTCTTCTAGAATGTTTATAAATAATAAGAAGATATCTTTTAAGTATTAAAGAATAAAAAGGTACTTACTAGAAAAGATTATTAATAAATAGAAAAACAATATAATAAGAAGTCGTTTCTTTAGTTATTAGACTTAAATAATATAAAAGCTAATATATATTATACTTAAAGGAAATTTATAAGGTATATTAGATAAACTAAGATACTTAGGACTAGGACTAAGTAAGGCTAATAAGAAGATAGATATTATATAGAAAAAAAGCTAAAGTGTTATAAGATAGCTCTTCTTATTAAGTATTTTATAAAGAGGAAGATAATAGGATTTTTATTCTAGACTTATAAGACTTATATTATACTAAAGCTTAAGAAGAGAAAGAGAACAAAGAGGAAGATAATTAATTAGTATTAATAAGATCTTAAGATACTTTATCATTAAGCTAATTATGCCTATATTAATATAAATAACTCTTATAAGGTTATTAAGGTGATTTTCTACTCTTTACTTCTATTACTTATATTCTTACTTTCTTACTTTAATTATATTACTAATCTTATATTATAAAGTTTATTAATAGTAAACTTATAGTTAACTACAAATTAGATATTATATTTAAGCCTAAACCTATTATAAGAGTAGATAAGTTACTCCTCCTATTAGCTTACTATTAGACTTATAATAAAAGCGTCTTTCTAACTAAAGATAATTACTTAGACTTTGCTATTATTATGCTTTTCTAGGCCTATATAAGTAGTCAACTAGCTGAGTTTATTAATATATTAAAAGGTAACACTAGTAAAGATCTTCTAGATAAAGTAAAAGAACTCTAAGAGTATAGTTAAGTTAATAATAGACTAAATACTAGATTTGACTTTAATAGTACTAATAAGATAAGTAGTAATCTTTTTAATAATAAGAAGTACTATAACGATTATAATAAGGATCTCTTTAATAATTATAATAAAGATTAGACTAAGAAGGACGATCTCTCTAATAATAACAAAGAAATCTTTAATAGTAATAATAAAGAGAGTACTAAAGATAAGATTATTCTTAATAGTATAGTAACTAGTAGTTATAGATAGTAGATATAAGAGTAATGTTACTATGACTAAGGATAGAATAGACTACTACCTTATAGTAATCAAGGATAATAGTAATCTGTTCTAGAGAAGTAATAGTACTCTAGTACTAGACAATGTCAAAGAGGAGATCTAGAAGTAGAAAGTACTTTACTATAAGGATATTACTCTCTAGATTATATAGAATCCTTAACTAGAAGAGAGAGACCTTCTTATTATAGAAGTCTTTCTCTAGTACTATAAAGAAGCTAATAATAAGCCTAAGTTATATATATCCTCTTTCTTTCTTCTTCCTTTTAATTATATTACTATTCTAACTAACCTTTCTCTTTTTATAAGACAGTCTTCTTATTCTATAAGAATGATCTCTTAATTCTTTG
>WNGE01008803.1_pt1 | contig 10692 bp, 15 predicted proteins | sample 5400651 | NCBI WGS metagenome assembly WNGE01 (sample SAMN13153370, study PRJNA577476) | soil metagenome | isolation source: 60 cm soil or saprolite under grassland replicate 2 | place: USA:California | collected 2016-06-15
CCGCTCGGGCCCACCGTTCCGACCACGGCGCCCTCGGCGACCGTCGCGCCCTTCGCGACCGCGATGGAGCCGAGATGCGTCAGCGTGACGGCGAGACCGCCTGGCGTGTCGATCGTGACGACCTTGCCGCTGGTGGGGACGGTGCCCGCGAAGCTCACGACGCCGGACGCCGGCGCGCGCACCGACGAGCCCGCGTCGGCGCCCACGTCGATGCCTCGATGCTGACCGGCGGCGTAGGGATGCGCCGGATCGAACGAGAACGCCTGCAGCACGGGTCCGTGGACGGGCCAGGTCCAGGCCCCCGCCAGCGGCGCGAGGACCAGGAGGAAGAGGGGAGCAAGCCACCGCATGAGAACCACCGCCTTGTTGTCAGTATTGCAAACGAGCCGCGCAGGCTAGCAGGGCGGCCGGACGTTGTCCACTCTGACTACAGGGAGCCCCGGTAGAGGCGGTTCCGCGACAGGCCGGTGAGGCCGGCGACGATCCCCGCAGCGCGCCGGCGCGGTACTCCCGCCTCGACGAGCTCCGCCACGGCCGCCAGCGCCTCGTCCTCACGGCCCTCCGGCGCCGGTGCGGCCGCCGGGCCGATCACGAGCGTGATCTCGCCCTTCGGCGGCTCCGCGAACCGCACGGCCAGCTCGGAGGCCGTGCCGCGCACGACCTCCTCGAACCGCTTCGTCAGCTCGCGGCAGACGGCGGCGGACCGCTCGGGGGCGGCGGTCGCGAGCGAGCGCAGCGTGGCCGGCAGCCGCTGCGCGGACTCGAAGGCGACCGCCGGCCACGGCCACGCCGCCACCTCCTTCCACAGCTGCGAGAGGGCCGCCTCGCGCCGCGGCAGGAAGCCGAGGAACTGGTATCGATCGCCGACGAGCCCCGACGCCACGAGGGCCGTCTCGACGGCCGACGGGCCGGGCAGCACGGTCACGGCGACACCGGCGTCGAGTGCGGCGCGGAGGAGGCGGGCGCCGGGATCCGACACTCCCGGCAGCCCCGCGTCGGAGACGAGCGCCATCCGCTCGCCCTGCGCGAGCCGCGGGAGCAGCTCGGCCGTGCGCGCAGCCTCGTTGTGCTCGTGATACGAGAGCAGCCGCGCGGCGATCGCGTGCCGCTCGAGCAGGCCGCGCGTGTGGCGCGTGTCCTCGCAGAGGACGACGTCCGCCGCCCGTAGCTCGGCGAGCACTCGCAGGGTCACGTCGTCGAGGTTGCCGATCGGCGTGGCGCAGACGGCGAGGGGCACGAGCTACGCCCCGGCGGCGTCGAGCGCCTCGAAGGCGACGAAGGCCGCGCCGATCAGTCCCGCCGCCGTGCCGAGCTCGGCCGGCGCGACGCGCACCTCGTCGCGCATCGGGCGGAGCGCCTCGCGACGGAGCACCTCTTCGGCCGCCGGCATCAGGTACTCCCACGCCGCCACGCCGAAGCCGCCGCCGATCACGATCAGCTCCGGCTCGAAGATGTTGGCGAACGAGCCCATGCCGGAGCCGAGATAGCGCCCGATCTCGGCGAGGATGGCGCACGCCGTCTCGTCGCCCTCGTCCGCGAGCCGGACGAGGCGGTGAGCATCGGCCGCCGGCCCGAACGCCTCCCGCGCTGCCGCGGTGGCCGCGAGCCCGGTCACGTAGGGCTCGAGATGGCCGCGGCCGCGACAGGCTCCCTGGCACGGCCGGCCGTCGTGGACGATCACGACGTGGCCCAGCTCGGCACCGGCCCCCGTCGAGCCGCGGAACGGCCTGCCACCCGCGATCACGCCGCCGCCGAGCCCCGTTCCGAGGGTCAGCATCACCAGGTTGTCGACGCCGCGCCCGGCGCCCGCGCGCCACTCGCCGATCGCCGCCGCGTTGGCGTCGTTGTCGAGCCCGACCGGCAGCCCGAGGCGCTCGCGCATGAGATCTCTGAGCGCGATGTCCTCCAGCGGCAGGTTGACGCACTGGACGACGATGCCGCGCCGCTGGTCGATCGGCGAGGGCACGCCGAAGCCGACCGCGGCGATCTCGTCGCCCAGCAGCTCCGCGACTGCGGCTTCGAGCTCGGCGACCACGCTCTCCTGCGAGTCGTGCGGCGTCGACCGCTCGCGGCGCCGCACCACCTCGCCGTCCCGTGCGACGATCCCCGCCAGGATCTTCGTCCCGCCGACGTCGACGCCGATCGCATGCGTCGCGGTCATGCCCAGCGGGTACCGTAACCCGCCGCATGGCTCGTGCCGGAGAGAAGCCGTATCGCGTCTACCGAGGCGGGCGCGTAAAGGGCAAGGTGCCGCTGACCGGCCGCGACGGCGGCGAGGGACGCCGGTCGTTCCGGGCCGACGGTGGTAGGCCCGGCCGGCAGGTTGTCCGGCGCCCTCGCCGGCGGTGGACGTGGCGGCGCCGGCTACTCGTGGCCTTGCTGATCTTCATCGTGCTGCTCGTCGTCTGGGCCGTCGCAGGCTACCTCTCGGTGCGCAGCGGCGACGCGGCCGCGAAGAAGCGGCTGCCGGCGGGCACCACCTCAGCGCTCAAGCCACAGGACGGATTGATGCTGTCGAACGCGTCGAACATCCTCCTGCTCGGCACCGACCACGCCGAGAACGGCCAGGCCGGGCGCAGCAGCGACCGCCACTCGGACTCGATCATGCTGCTGCGCACCGATCCCGGCCACCACCGCCTCACCTTTCTCTCGATCCCGCGCGACCTCCGCGCCACGATTCCGGGCTCCGGCGAGTCGAAGATCAACGCGGCGATGCAGATCGGAGGGCCGAAGCTCGCGATCGAGACCGTGTCGCAGTTCACGGGGTTGCCGATCAACCACGTCGTCGTCGTCGACTTCGGCTCGTTCGAGAAGCTGATCGACGGCGTCGGCGGCATCGACGTCGACGTGCCGGAGAACATCGTCTCCAACCGCTTCGACTGCCCGTACTCGACGCAGACCCGCTGCGAGCAGTGGCAGGGCTGGCGCTTCCACGAGGGAGTCCAGCACATGGACGGCCACCGGGCGCTGATCTACTCGCGCATCCGCGAGAACCGCCTGAACCCGGCCGACACCGACATCTCACGCGCCGAGCACCAGCAGCAGGTGATGCAGGCGACCCTGAGCAAGCTCGCGAGCGTCGGCACGTTCTTCCGGCTGCCGTTCAGCGGCAGCGACCTGCTCGCGCCGCTCTCGACCGACCTCTCGACGGGTCAGTTCATCCAGCTCGCCTGGGTGAAGTTCCGAGCCGGCTCGACGCTGCGCTGCCGCCTCGGCGGCAAGGACTACGGCGACGGCTACATCACGCCCACGGAGGAGAACATCGCGGTGATCCAGATGGTGCTCGGCCGCTCGGCGCCGCAGCCGCCGCCGCCCGGCTCGGGGCCCTACGGGCCCGGCTGCGTGAGCGGCAGCCAGAGCTTCCCGTAAGCTCAGTCGCCGCCGCTCGGAGCGGCCTTCTTCTCCGTCGTCGACGAGGAGGGCGAGTCTCCCTTCGGGGCGGAGTCGCTCGAGGACGATGCCCCCTCGGAGTCCTTCTTCGCGGCCTTGCCCTTGCCGTAATCGGTCGTGTAGAAGCCCGAGCCCTTGTAGTGGACCGCCACCGGGTAGAGCACGAGCTGCAAGGGAGCCGCGCCGCACTCGTCGCACCGCTCCGGCGGAGGCGCGGTCATGGACTGGAACCGCTCGAAAACGTGTCCTTCCGGGCAGCGGTACTCGTAGATGGGCACGAGCGAAGAGGCTAGCAACGAGGCCGGATCAGGCCCCCCAACTCCGATCAGGCATCGCCCCGCTCTTCCTCCTCGAGCAGCTCCTGGAAGCACGGCGCGCCCTCGAAGGCGGCGAGCCCCGCAGGATGGAGGACGCGCTCGCGCCGCCGCCGGGCGATCGCGCGGCGCCGCCGGGCGGTCGCGACCGCCGCCGACGCGCCCACGAGACCGCCGAGCAGGAACGAGCGTGCACGGCCGCGCCGGTCCTCCCCGTCCATGGGACGATTGTACGAGTGCGGGTCACGACGCTCGGAGACGTGATGCTCGACGTGATCGTGCGGCCGGACGAGCCGCTCGTTCCCGGCGGAGACGTCCGCGCGCGCACGAGTACGGGCGCGGGCGGGCAGGCCGCGAACGTCGCTGCGTGGGCGGCAGCGCTCGGAGCGGAGGCACGCTGCATCGCGAAGCGCGGCAGCGACGCGGCCGGGGAGCTCGTCGTGCGCGAGCTCACCGCGCACGGCGTGGAGCTCGTCGGGCCGGTCGCCGAAGGCCCGACGGGGGTCGTCGTCTCGATCGTCGGCGCGGACGGCGAGCGCTCGCTGGCCTCCGACCGAGGCGTCGCACCCGACCTCGCCCCCGGAGAGCTCGACGAGGGCTGGCTCGACTGCGACGTGCTGCACCTCTCCGGGTACGCGCTGCTGCGCGAGCCCATGTCTGCCGCGGCCCTGTGCGCCGCGCGTCTCGCCCGCGGCGGCGGCGCGCGCGTCTCGGTCGACGTCGCCGCGTGGACGGAGATCCGGTCGTTCGGGCCGGTGCGCTTTCGGGAGCTGCTCGACGCGGTCGCGCCGGACATCCTGTTCGCCACGGAGGCGGAGTGGGAGATCCTCGGCGGCGCGTACCTGACGGCGCCGACCGGCGTGATCAAGCGCGGCCCGCGCGGTTGCACCGTCGTGAGCGACGACGCGCGGCTCGAGCTGGCGCCGGTCGCGGCGGACGTCGTGGACACGACGGGCGCCGGCGACGCGCTCGCCGCCGGCTTCCTCCTCGGCGGCTCGCTGGAGCAGGCAGCGCGGCGCGGCCTGGCCGCGGCGGCACGCTGCGTCGCCAAAGTAGGTTCGTTGCCGTGAAAAGTGTTCCGCTCTCCGACGAGCACGCGCGGGCGATGCTGGCGTGGGCGTACGAGCCGCCGTACGACTTCTACGACCTCGCCGCCGATCCCGACGACGCGAAGGAGCTGTTCGATCCCGCGCTGCGCGAGCGCTACCGCGCCGTCCTGGACGACGACGAGGAGCTGATCGGCTTCTGGTACCTCCGCCCTCGCGGCGACGAGGTCGAGGTAGGGCTCGGGCTCCGGCCGGACCTCACCGGCCGCAGCCTCGGTACGGGCTTCGTCGAGGCAGAGCTGGCGTATGCGCGGGAGCGTTGGTCGCCGGGGGCATTCCGCCTCTACGTCGCCGGCTGGAACGCTCGGGCGATCCACGTGTACGAGCGGCTGGGCTTCCGGGAGGTCGCACGCCAGCTGCGGAGCTTCGAGCGCTTCGGCGAGGTGGAGTTCGTCGAGATGGAGCGTGACGCATGATTCGCGTCGCCGACGAGGTGCGCGACGCGCTCGACGCCGGCGGGACCGTCGTCGCGCTCGAGACGACGCTCGTCGCCCACGGTTTCCCGCCGGGCGAGGGCCTCGAGGTCGGGCTCGAGTCGGAGCGGCAGGTGCGCGCGGCCGGCGCAGTGCCCGCCACCGTCGGCGTGCTCGCCGGCGAGATCGTCGTCGGCCTGACGGCGGAAGAGCTCGCGGATTTCGGGCCGGAGGCGCGGAAGGCCGGCCCGCGCGACCTCGCCGCGGCCGCCGTGCAGCGCGCCGTCGGCGCGACCACGGTCGGCGGCACGCTCGCCGTCGCACGCGCCGTCGGCATCCGTTGGCTGGCCACGGGCGGCCTCGGCGGCGTGCACCGCGGCTTCCCTCATCCGCCGGACGTGTCGGCCGATCTCGCGGCGCTCGCGCGCAGCCCGGTGCTCGTCGTCTCGGCCGGCGTCAAATCGCTTCTGGACGTGCCGGCGACGGCGGAGCTGCTCGAGTCGCTCGGCGTACCCCTGCTCGGCTACGGCGTCGACACGCTGCCGCTCTTCTACGCCGCCGCCGGCGGCCCGCCCGTGTCGGCCCGGGTCGAGTCGCCGGCGGAGGCGGCGCGCCTCGCTCGGGCGCACTGGGAGCTCGGCGGTGGCGGGCTGCTGCTCGGCCGGCCGCCCGGCGAGCCGCTCGACGACGTCGAGCCGCTGATCGAGCAGGCGCTCGCCCGGGCGCGGGCGGAGGACGTCTCGGGACAGGCCTTGACGCCGTACGTCCTCTCGTTCCTGCACCGCGAGAGCGGCGGCCGCACGCAGCGCGCGAACCGCGAGCTCGTGGCGCAGAACGCGCGGCTGGGCGGCGAGATCGCCGTCGCCGCCGGGAAGCTCTGACCGGCGGCTCAGAGGTTGCGGCGCCCGAAGGCGGCGAGCGCGAGCGCGAGGACCGCGCCCACGTACGCGGCCGCCCAGAAGCGGACGCCCCAGCCGTGCACGTATGCCCCGCCGAAGGGCCCGAGCTGGAGCAGGAAGCCGGTCAGGCCGGACGCGTGCTCCGTGATCATCCGCAGCGCGTCCTGGTAGAGCGCCTCGAACGGCAGCGCCCACGACGCGACCGTAGAGGCGTGCTTGATCGCGTGCGAGTTCAGCGCATGCCCGATCGAGCCGAGCAGACCCGCCACGAGCCCGGCGCCGAACAGCATGAAGACGGCGATGCCGTTCGCGGTCGCCGACAGCACGACCGAGCCGAGCAGCGACAGGCCGAGGACGACAAGCACGCCGCCGGCGAGCTCCAGCCCCGGCCACACGATCCGGTCCGGCCACCAGTGGCCGGTGAGCCCGGTGATCAGCAGCCCGGCGAAGTAGACGCCGAGCACGTACGCGACGCAGACGAGCGCGGAGCCGAGGAAGCGGGAGAGCAGCAGGGTCGAGCGGCCGACGGGGCGCACGACGAGCGGCTGCAGCAGGCCCCGCTCCGCGTCGCCCGAGACGACGCCCATCGTCAGGAAGACCGCGAGCACCACGCCGAGGAACAGCGTCGCGAACATCGCGAGCCCCAGCAGGAACGCGCCGGCGAAGGTCCGCGTGTCGACCGCAACGTCGGGCGGCGGCGTGATGCTCGACAGGTCGCGGAACACGTAGTGGTTCGCGAGCCAGAACAGGAAGAGGAAGGCCGCCGTCAGCACCAGGACGACCGCGAACACCTTCCGGCGCACCGCCTCCCGGAAGCCGTACCCGGCGATCACGGCGACCGAGCTCAGTCGGTCTCGCCTCCCACGGCCTCGAGGTAGACCTCCTCGAGCGTCGAGGTGAGCACGCGCACCCCGTACACGCGCCGGCCTGCAGCGACCGCGTCGGCCACGAGCCGTGCCGCGTCCTCGCGCGTCGCGCCCTCGACGCGGCGGACGCCCTCGTCGGTCTCGAGCTCGACGCCGCGCGGCTGCGACAGCTCCGCCGGCGTCCCGGCGGCGACGACCTCGCCGGCGAGCAGGATCGCGACGCGGTCGCACACGAGCTCGATCTCGGAGAGCAGGTGCGAGTTGAGCAGCACCGAGACGCCGCGGCCGCGCAGCTCCTCGAGCAGCAGCCGGACGGTGCGGCGCCCGACCGGGTCGAGCGCCGAGGTCGGCTCGTCGAGGAGCAGGATGCGCGGCTCGCCGACGAGCGCCTGTGCGACGCCGAGCCGCTGCTGCATGCCCTTGGACATGCCGTCGACGCGACGGCCCGCCGCATCGGCGAGGGCGACGAGCTCGAGCAGCCGCCGGCGCTCGGCCGCGCCGCCGCGCGAGCCGGCGAGCCGCTGGTGCAGCTCGAGCACTTCGTCGGCGCTGTACCAGCCGGGGAACCGGAACAGCTCCGCGAGGTAGCCGAGTGCGGCACGCGCCGCGCGCGAGCCCGCGCGCGTGCCCGCGACCTCGGCCGTGCCGCCGCTCGGACGGACGAGGCCGACGGCGATCTTCACGAGCGTCGACTTGCCCGCGCCGTTCGGTCCGAGCAGGCCGACGAGCTCTCCTTCCCCGACCTCGAGGTCGACGCCCTTCAGCGCGTGAACGGAGCCGTAGCGCTTCGCGAGTCCGCGCACGGCGAGAGCAGCGGCCACACAGCGAGCCTATCGGCAGTAGTGTGTATGCATGCCGCGCGGATACATGGAAGGCCCGGCCGCCGAAGAGGCGGAGCTCCTCGCCGAGCAGGCGGCCCGCGTGAAGCACGTGCAGCCGAAGGCCGAGGTCTTCCCGGCCGTGTACGGCTGCACGGACGAGAACCCCGAGCCGCACTTCCTCGGCTGGCGCAACGAGATCGACCCGGACGAGCTCTTCACCTCCGGCAAGGTCTGGGGCGTCACGATCCGCCGCGTCGCCACCGCGTAGACGCCGGCGCGGCGCCGCGGTACGCTCGCACGCCATGAGCGACTACACGATCCTGCGCGTCGAGGACGCACCCGACGCATTCGGCGGCCAGTACCCGGGCGAGATGCGCTTCCTCACGGCGCACCTCGGCTCGGAGCAGGTCGCGTTCACCTACCGGCGGATGCCGCAGCACACCGGTGGCAAGGGGAGCTACGGCCACCGCCACAAGACTCTGGAGGAGATCTACTTCCTGGTCTCCGGGAAGCTGCAGGCGAAGCTCGGCGACGAGGTGATCGAGATCGAGGGCCCGACCGCGGTGCGCGTCGCGCCACATGTCGCCCGCTCGTTCTGGAACGACGAGGCGGACGACGCCCACATCGTGATCGTCTCGATGAAGATCGACGATCCGGAGGCCGACGGCGAGGTCGTCCCGGACTTCTGGCCCGAATAGGCCGGCAGCTCCGGCTAGCCGAGCGTCTCGAGCAGCTCGTCGATCGTCAGCGCCGGCAGGGTCTGGATCTTCGTCGAGCCGCGCGCGCCGAGCGCGACGGAGATGCGAGCCATCGTGGCGGTGCCGGGCGCCTCGACGACGCTGACGAAGTCGAAGTCCCCGAGCGTCGCCCACTGGTGCAGCACCTTCGCGCCGAGTTCCTCGATGTCGTGGTTCACCTCGCGCAGCCGGTCCGGATTCGACTTCAGCGTCGCCACGCCCTGTTGCGAGAGCCGCGAGAGAAGGATGTAGATGGGCATGGCGGGAACCTACTCGACCCGAGCTGCTTGATCCACGTAGAGCAGCGCCGCGCCGACGAACAGGAGCGGTGAGAGGACGAGATCGGCGAGCACGACGGCGACCTTCTGGCTCTGGTCGCCCTGGCTGTGCAGGAGGACGAGGAGTGCCGTCCGGCTGACACCGTAGACGAGCGCGAGCGTCGCCACGCCCCCGATCGCGTGCGCGAGGTCGGCGCGCCCGAGCTGACGGCCGCGTCGGAGCGCGGCCCCGAGCGGCAGCCGCTCGGCGACCGCGGCCGGCACCGCGAGCCCGAGCAGGCCGAACCACACGACACCCGGCAGCACGTAGAGGCGAACGAGGATCGGGAACGGGAGGAAGAGGACCAGTGCCGCGAGTAACGCGGCGACCGTCGGCGGCTCACCGGACACGAGCTGGCATGCCCGAACGTAGGCGACGCAGAACAGCGGCGCGAACGCCCAGAGGAACACCGTCTGCGCATTGACGCTGCGGCCGATCCCGGCGACGTCGACGGCGACGAACGGCAGGCCGACCGGTAAGACCGACCAGAACCGCTCCCCGTAGAACCGGATCGACTCGGCGACGAGTTGGCCCACGGTGCGCTCGCGCGGGGGCAGCGCAACTGGACGAGGCTCGGCCACGTGCGGCAGGGTATCGTCACGCCGTGGCGTACGACGTCGTCCACTCCGGCGAGCTCGAGTGGGAGGAGCGGCCGGGACACGAGGGGCAGCAGCCGCGGCAGAACGCGGGCGTCACCGAGGCCGCGCAGCTGGCGCATTCCCGCGCCCGGATGTGGCGCTATCCGGCGCACACGCGCGGCAGGCGCCACGTCGACCCGGATCAGGAGGAGGTGTTCGTGCCGCTGCGGGGGACGCTCACCCTCCTGGTCGAGGACCCGCCGCAGCGCGTCGACGTCGAGCCCGGCGGGCTCGTCGCCGTCCACCGGGGCACGCCGCTGCAGGCGCGCAACGAGACGGACGCGGAGATCCTGTTCTTCGCCTACGGCGCGCCGCCCGCGAGCGGCAATGCCCAGTTCCTCGACGACGTTCCCGCGGCTTAGTGGTCTCCCTCAGAAGTTCGCGCACGTATTCGGCTTGGGGACACACTCGCTCCTGTCCAAATCGAGCGTCGGCAGCGTACCCGTGTAGCCACTCGGTTTCCTGGCGAAGCGAGATCGTTCTGCGTCCGCGGCCCGGGTCTCGCTGAAGGGCATCCGGTTCGCGCGAGGAATGGCGTCGAGCTCTGCACCGAGGGCTTCGGCGAGCCGGCCGACCCGCCGATCCTGCTCATCATGGGCATGGGCGGCTCGATGCTCTGGTGGGAGGACGGCTTCTGCCACATGCTCGCCGAGGGGCGGGCGATTCGTGATCCGCTACGACCACCGCGACACCGGCCGATCGGTGACCTACGAGCCGGGGCGTCCGGGATACACCGGCGCCGACCTGGTCGCCGACGCCGTGGGCGTCCTCGATGCCTACCGCATCCCAGCCGCGCACGTAGTCGGTGTGTCGATGGGCGGAGCGCTCGCGCAGCTGCTCGCGCTGTCGAGTACTCGCGCGGGCTCGCCGGAGGTCGGCGTCGGTTCGACAACGTGGGAGTTCGCGAGCTCGCGCGTCGCGACGTCGAGCGCGCGCGCAACTTCGCCGCGGCGCAGAACCACGGCGTCCTACCGGACGACGAACGCTCGCGCGAGCCTCTATCCTCGATCGCCGCGCCCACGCTGGTGATCCACGGCACCGCGGATCCGATGTTCCCGGTTGAGCACGGCCAGGCGCTGGTCGAGAAGATCCCCGGCGCGAGGCTGCTGCGGCTCGAGGGAGCCGGTCACGGGGTCGATCGAGCCGACTGGGAGACCATCGTCCGCGCGATCCTCGAGCACACCGGGATG
>WNGE01008806.1_pt1 | contig 10691 bp, 10 predicted proteins | sample 5400651 | NCBI WGS metagenome assembly WNGE01 (sample SAMN13153370, study PRJNA577476) | soil metagenome | isolation source: 60 cm soil or saprolite under grassland replicate 2 | place: USA:California | collected 2016-06-15
GGCGTGCGGATCGTCGACCTATCCCACCACTACGAGGACGGAATGCCCGTCTTCCCCGGCCTGCCGGAACCATCGTTCAGGCCGATCGCGCGGGTCGAAGACGACGGCTACGCAATGTCGGAGTACCACCTGCTGAACCCGTAGGGTTCACAAACTCGGCCGACGAGGCCGAATCGGTCGTTTTGCAGGGAAGATCGAATTTGCGAACCCTACGCGCTTCGCCGCCGACCACTTGACCCGCGAGCCGCTCGACTACCTGGCCGCGGAAGGGTTCGAGATCGAAACGCTCGAGCGATCGAAATGGGGCATCGCCGAACGCGTCAGAGCCCGAAAGCCCGCCACTGCGTAGATTGCGAGCCGCCGGAAACGCGAGCGCCTCAGGCTGCCGCTGAGGAGCGTCGCGACGCGCACGCGGCCGAACCAACGGCAGTCACACTCGACGGCCACGGCGATGGGCTCGATCTCTGCCCGGCGTACGCATCCGGCCGGAGACGACCCTCCAAACGAACGCGCCAACCATCAGCACCATCATTCCGAGCATCAGCACGGTCATCACAAGACCCATACCCATAGCCGTTGTGATTCCTCGACCACCCCGTGCCAAACGGCGTCCGCACGGTCAGCCCACGGCAGCGCGCCCTGGGGCAGTGGTCAGCGGGCGCGGCGAAGGAGGCGAAGTCGAACCTCCTGTGCCACGGTCACGGGTGGCCGCGCATTGCGGATGCGGGCCGCCAGCGCGGCGGGGACATGCGTGCCGCGCCAGCCGCTCACCGTTTCCAGGCACTCCGGCCCGTCATCGAAGCTGTCGGTGACGATGAAGGCCTGCTCGTGTTGCAGCCGGTAGAGCCCGGCCGCGATCGTTTCTGTGGTCAGGGCGTCAACCTCGTTGATTGTCTCGAGCCACTGATCCATGTCGAGCGCGCCCAACTCGATCCCGTCAGCGCTCACGGGCGGGCACGCCGAGATCGGCTGCGTGTCGACGAGGATCGCGTCATCGGCGAGCGCGGCGTGGATGTTGCGCAGGGCGTGCACGACGCCCTCGGGCGGAACGCATCACAACGACCAGCCGCACAGAGCGAGGTCGAAGCGCTCCCTGTCTAGGTCGAGCGCCTCGGCGTCGTGGACTGCGAAGCGGACGCGCTCGCGTTGCTCACTTGTCAGCGCGGCACGCGCGGCGGCGACGTTCTCCGAGCTCGGGTCGAAGGCGTACACCGATGCCGCGCGCGCAGCGGCGAAGGAGGTGAGCCGGCCCTTTCCGCACCCGACGTCGAGCACGCGTTTCCCTTCCAGCGGCACGAGTGCGGCGATCGCCGCCGTCTCGATTCCCTCTCGGTCGCGCCACTGCATTGCGCTACCGGTTTGGCTTGTGGGCCTTGAGCGTCGTTCCGCGGGCGCCGAACTTCTGCGCCTTGCGGCGGGTGTCTTCGAACTTGGAACGGGCGTAGGTTTCGACGAGCTGACCGGTCTCGACTCGCTCGAAGCCGTGACGCAAGCAATCACTTGAATACTTGAACAACAAGGCGGACGGGCCTTCTCTCATCTCGGTCGAGCACGCTGATCGAAAACCCTCGTTCTGCTCAGCCGAGCCGAACGCTCCAACAACTTCTAGGACCTCATGAGCGCAGTCTGCCGACGTAGTCGACCCTCGTCGCGCGGATCTCACCTGCGTCGATCGCCGCCAGTTCGGCCGCTTCGCTCGTGCCCACCAGATCAGGGAAGAAGTACGGCCCGGTCGCGAGATGTTCGCGCTCGAGGCGGCGATCGAGCAGGCGAAGCAGCGTGGCGGCTGCGTGCAGCTGCTCGCTTCGCACCCACTCGCGCAGGTAGACGGGCCAGGGCTGGCCGGAGGCGGTCCATTCGTCGCGGCGACGATGGAGCCAGCCGGCATTCGTATCCGGCCCGAGCCGTTCGAAACACCACTCCGCCGTCGGCGTGTCGAACGCCTCCCAATCCCACTCGACCACAACCAACACGCCCGCGTGTCCGAGGCTGTCCGCGATCCGATCGACCACCACCTCGGGATTCGCGACGTGATGCAGCGACGTCGACGCCACGATCACGTCGACATCGCTGAACGGCTCGACGCGTTCGAACTCGGCGCGACGGTAGTCCGCTCCATCGGGCGCCTCCGGGTCGACACCGACCGCGTCGTAGCCGTGGGAGCGAAGCAGCGGCACGAAGCCGCCGAGCGGACCGCAGCCGATCTCGACCACACGCGCCGGTGGTGCCGGCAAACGGTCGCGCACGACCGGCCAGACGGCTTCGATCCATCGCTGCGCCGCGCTCACAAGACGCATGCTAAGACGCTACCGTCATCTGAACGCCCATTAGAATGTTCGCATGAGCTCCGACCGCTGCGACCTGCTCTGTCTCGACCTTCCCGTCGCCGAACGGCTCCGCAAGAAGCGCCTCGAGCAGCCCCGCGCCGAAGCCGCCGCCGGGAAAGCGCGGGCGCTCTCAGACCCAACACGCTTGACACTCGCCGCAGCGCTCACTGACGCGGACGAGCTCTGCGTCTGTGATCTCGCCTGGATCGCCGAGCGCTCGCAGACGCTCGTCTCCCATCACGTGCGCGTCCTTCGCACGCACGGGCTCGTCGGCTCGCGACGCGAGGGAAAGATGGTCATGTACTCGCTCACCCCCGACGGGCGCAACCTGCTCGCCTCGGTGCTGGCAGCGACATCGGCCTCCCCCCGCCGACATGTCCATGCCTGAGCCGCAGATGCCTCTGCTCCAGCTCGGTCGAGCGCAGCCGCTCACCGTTCCCGTCCACCCGTCCGGCCCGAGCGCAGTGGAGCGCGAGCGGCTCGAACGGCAAGCGCGCCTGCTTGCCTGGGGCGGGATCGGCTGGCACATCGTCGAGTTCGCGATCGCCGCCGCCGCCGGCGTCGCCGCCAGCTCGATCGCCCTCATCGGCTTCGGCGCCGACAGCCTGATCGAAGCGCTCGCCGGCGCCGTCGTGCTCTGGCTGTTCACCGGCAGCCGTCGCAGCTCCCACACAGCCGAGCGGCGCGCGCAAATACTGATCGCCGCCAGCTTCTTCCTACTCGCCACCTACGTCGCAGTCGAGTCTCTACGCACGCTCGCAAACGGCACTCACCCCGACCCGAGCTGGATCGGCATCGGACTCGCGGCCTTCACCGCGCTTACGATGCCGCTCCTTGCCCAGGCCAAGCGCCGAATCGGGAAGCAACTCCACTCCTCCGCCGTCAAAGAGGCCTCACAGACGCAGCTCTGCGCCTATCTCTCGATCGCCCTCCTACTCGGACTTGGCGCCAACGCGCTCGCCGGCTGGTGGTGGGCCGACCCGATCACCGCACTCTTCATTTCGGCCGTCGCCGTCAGGGAAGGCCGTGAAAGCTGGCGCGGTGAAGGCTGCTGCGACGCCTGCTGAAGCTCGCCGAGCTTTGTCCTAAAAACGGTCAGTCCAGCTCGTCCGGTTCGGGCTCGCCCGTCTGGATCGGGTTGTTGATCGGGTCCTGGCTCCATTCGAACCAGCCGCCGTCGTAGACGGCGATCCGCGGCCAGCCCATCAGGTACGCGTAGAACCAGGCCTCGCTCGCCCGCCAACCCGTGCCGCAATAGAAGGCGACCGACTTGTCGACGGTGACGCAGGCCTGCTCCCAGTTGGTCGCGATCTCCGGGTAGGCGCGCATCGTGTTGTCCACCGTGCGGTAGTGCTGCAGGTGGGAGGCGTCCGAGCCGCGGTTACCCCATACGTCGCCCGCGATTCGGCCGGTCGCGCCGATGTAGTCGTAGCCGCTGACCTTGCCGATCTGCTCGTTCCAGCTGCGGACGCTGACCAAAGCGGCATGCTCCCGATCAGCCAGGATCTGCTTGGCCTCGCCGATGTCGACGATCACCTCCGGCCGCAGCGGGATCTGGACACCAAACGAGGCGACCGGGGCGGGCTCGCGGATGATCGTCTCGAGCGGATTGCCCGAGCGGACCCAGTAGTCGTAGCCGCCGTCAAGCAGGCGGACATCGTCGACGCCCACGTAGCGCAAGATCAGCGCCGTGCGGCTGGCTGCGATCTGCCCGCCGCGACGACCCGGCCATTTCTCGTCGGGGTCGCCCTCGGTATCGCGGCCGTAAAGGACGACAGTGGTGTCGTGACTGATTCCGAGCGAACGCAGGGCCTGCTCGAGTTCGTCCGGCGATCGGCGGTTCCAGGTCGGCGGACTCTCGAGCCAGTTGGTGTCGAGGTATAGCGCCCCCGGGATGTGACTCTCCTCGTACTCGTCGCGAAGACCGGAGTTGACGTGGAAGACGAGGAACCGGCCCGCAGGCGGGGCCTCTGGCCGCCCGCCGGCGAGCACCAGTCGCAGCCAGTCGGTGTGGACAAGCTTCTCGTAGCGCGGCAGACGCGCGACCGGCAACGTCTGATCGCTCGCCCACTCGGTCCATCCGTGCTTGTACGTCCGGACACGTGTGTGGCCCAGGTCAGCCAGCCTCGTCTTGACCGCAACCACATCCTCGGCACCATCGCCGTAGAGCACGACCTCGCGGCCGGCAGCGATCCCCTTCGAGCTGAGTAGACGTTCCAGCTCAGCCGAGTCGACGCTACTCACCCACGCGCTGGGAAGGGCGACAGCACCGGGGACGTGACCCCCTCGTGCCTCGACACCCAGACGCCAGCCGTTGAACGCATGAAGGGGCCGCACGTCAACAACCGTGAGCTCAGGATCGCTGAGCCGCCGACGCAGCTCACCCGTCGAGATCATGGCGGCATCCATTCGTCAAACCTCCGCCCGTGGTCGTCGCCGGAGCGCTCCCCACCCCACGCGCGCGCTCCGCACGCCAGACAACCGCAATGGCGGTCGATCATCGATCGGGCTCGCGCCGACGTAACGAAGGGATCGAACGCGAGATCGCGGCGCAACCCCGCCGCGGCCTTAAAGGCGTTCCGCTGGCCGCAAGAGAGACGATGTCTGCGACGCGTGCCAGTCGAGGCGCAGCGCTTTGAATCGCGACAGCGCCTCGTCGATGAGCGTCTCATCCTCGCGCACGATCCCAAGTGCCCTGAGCGCGAAGGGCTCGGTGTACGTGGCAGGCCGGAGGAGCGGTGGTGCGTCCTGCTCGATGCGCTGCCGGTCGTGCAATGTTGCGAGTGCGTCGAGTCGCACGGCAATCGAGGCCGGGCCGAAGAAAAAGCCGAAGCGCGGCGACGCGGTCAGCAGCCGCTCGACGCTGGCAAGATCGCCGCGCAGGAGCGCAAGCCTGAGACGGGGCCCTGCAAGCCCGGAGCCGCTGTCTTCCATGCCGCAGGCGTCGGCCGCGCGCTCGAGCCTCGCCGCCTCATCGTCGTCGCCGGCCTCCGCGTGAGCGGCTGCGCAGACGAGTAGGTTGCGCGGGTTGCGGCGACAGGGTGTGGCCATGTTGGCGGCGACCGCCTCCTCGACCTCGTCGCTGGAGCTGCGGATCGCCGCCCAGTCGCCGGCGAGCTCTTGGACTTCCAGCGTCAGTCCGAGACCGTGGATGCGGTGGTGCGGTGTCAGCGTGCGAGACAACTCGACATGTGCATGCGCCACGCTGAGGGCCTCGTCCAGCTCGCTCAGCCCTGTGAGTGCTGGAACCGCCGCCTCGTAGACGCCGAGGATGTGGTCGGGGTCGCTGATCTCGGGGAGGAGGTCGAAGCGCTGCCTTGCCAACCCGGCCGCCTCGTCGAAGCGCAGCTGCTCGAAGGCGACCGCCGCCTGGGCCGCCCACGCGTATGAGCGCAGCTCAGCGTCGCCCAAACGGTCGGCGAGGGTGGTCGCCTCATGGGCGGCTTCGGCTCCACGCGCCGGGCGCAGGAATGCACGTGCCGCGAGGGCCTGCGCGCGGGCGGGACTCTCGGCCGGCGAGAGCTCGAGGGCCTGCTCGATCCAGCCTTCCACCGCAGCCGTGTCCACGCCGCGGCTCCACATCCCGGACCGGGACGATGTGTGGAACGCAAGCAGCGCGTACCCGGCTCCGCACGTTGCCCGGTCGCTGCAGAGCTCAAGCGACTTCTCCATCGCGCTCCGGAAGGCGTCGCCGTCGTACTTGAGCGCGTTCGCGCGGCCGATCTCGCGCCAGAGCTCAGACCGGAGACTCACGTCGGACGTCAGGTCGATGGCGCGAGCGAGGAAACGGAGTCCCTCGTCGATGTCGTAGCGCCCGATCGCGAGCGTCGCGGCGCGCCGAAGCCAGTGGACGGCCTTCTCGCGCAAGGGCTCGAGCTTCTCCCCCTCGCCGACCCAGGCGAGATCGGCGTCCTCCGGTCGCGCAGCCTCCGCGTAGTGGTGGCCGAGGAACGGCGCGAGATCGTCGCGGCCGTCGCCGAAGCGTTCGAGCCACGCCGCGAACTCGGCGTGTAGACGTGCACGCCTCGCCTTCAGCAGGCTCGCATAGGCAACTTCACGTGTGAGCGCGTGCTTGAAGGCGTATTCGGACTCGCCGACCATCGACGATCCCGAGCGCCGGCGTATGAAGTCACGGTCCTCGAGCGCCGTCCAGTCCGCTTGCGCCCCGTCGAGCAATACAGAAACGGGTCCGGGCCAGAAGACGCGCCCGATCACGGAGGCGGCCTGGAGCGCAGCCTTCTCATCTGGGCCGAGCGCGTCGATCCGGGCCGCAAGCAGCGCCTGGACGGAATCCGGAATCCGCGTCGCCAGCGCGTCCGCGCCCACGTCCACGACCGCGCTGACGAGCTCTTCGAGGAAGAACGGGTTGCCCTCCGCGCGCCGGACCAAGAGTTCGCGCAGGTCGTCCCCGCCCTCCGGTGGGAGCAGCTCCCCGAGCAACGTAGACGCGTCGTCCGGGGACAAGGCCTCCAGCCAGACGAGCGACGCGTTGCGACGGCCGGCACCCCAGTTCGGCCGCCGGCCGAGCAGCTCCGGCCGCGCCGTGCAGAGCACGAGCAGCGGGCCGTGCACGTCGCGGACTATTCGCTCGAGCAGGTCGAGGAGCGGGTCGTCGGCCCAGTGCAGGTCCTCGATCACGACGACCGCTGGTCGCTCGGCGGCGAGCTCCTCCAGCAGATCGACCCAGGCCTCGTGCAGCTGCTCGCGAGCCGCGAGCGGATGGAGGTCGCCGGCCACGTCGAGGCCGAGCGTGAGGCCGAGAATCTCGCGCGGGCCGAGGCGCTCTTGGAGCGTCTCGGGCGAGTCGCTGTCGAGGATCCCGAGCTGTTCCTTGAGCACCTCGGCCAGCGCCCAGTACGTCGCCTGCCCGTATGGCTGACAGCGCCCCGTGCGCTGCAGCGGCTGCGGAGACCCCTCGGCGAGCCGCCGCCCGAGCTCTCGCGTGAGACGGGTCTTGCCGACACCCGGATCGCCGATGATCGTAACCAGGTGCGGTTCGCTGCCGTCCAGCGCGCGCCGGTATGTGGCCTGAAGCAGATCGAGCTCGGCCTGGCGACCCACGAACACGGCCGCCGAGCCGGCCACACCTCTGGGGCGCATCAGCGACAGTGAGCGCAGCAGCGACCGACAACCGACACCCTCGGCCTTCCCCTTGGCCTCGACCGTCTTCGCGTCAGAGAACTCGAACGCCCCGCGCACCGCCGCGACGGTGCGCTCGCCAACCAGGATCTCGCCCGGGTCGGCCGCCTGCTCGAGCCGGGCGGCCACGTTGACCGCATCTCCGGTGACGAAGGAGCTGGTCGCACGCGCACGCCCGACGACGACGTCTCCGCTGTTGACGCCGATACGCACCTCGAGCGTTTCGCCGAAGAGCTCCGCGAGGCGGCGCCGCATCGCCAGGGCGGCGTGCAGCGCACGCTCGGCATGGTCCTCCTGCGCGGCCGGGGCGCCGAACGCGGCCATCACAGCATCGCCCGCGAACTTCTCGACCGTACCGCCCGCCGCCTCGATCTCCTCCGCCATCGCGTCATAGAAGCGGTCGAGTAGAGCTCGCGTCCGCTCCGGGTCCTGATCGGAGGCGAGCGCCGTGGCGCCGACGAGATCAGCGAACAGCACCGTCGCGAGTTTCCGCTCCTCCGCCGCCGCCAAGCGCCCGCGGTCCGGAATCGCGTCCCTGAGAGCGTCGTCGGCCACTCGGGCGGAGGCCGGCGCGGACGCTGCAGCAGCCGACGTGGCGGGTGGCGCGGTCAGATCCAGGCTCGAGTCCTGTTGCAGGATGCTTCGCTCGAGTCCACGCAGCGTGGGCGAGGGTTCGATCCCGAGCTCGTCGGCCAGCGCGCGCCTTGCGTCCTGATAGGCGGTCAGCGCCTCCGCCTGTCGGCCGGACCGGTATAGCGCCAGCATGTGCTGCCGCCGTAGGCCCTCCCGGAGTGGGTAGCGCGCGATCAGCGCCTCGAGTTCGCCGACGAGATCGCCGTGCCGCCCGAGCCGGAGATCCGCCTCGAGCCGGCCCTCGAGCGCCGAGATCCGAACCTCCTCCAGCCTCGCCTCCTCCGTCGGCGCGAACGGCTCCGCGGCAAACTCGGCGAGCGCGGGCCCGCGCCACAGCGCAAGTGCCGCGCGGAAACCGGCGGAGGCCTCCGCGGCACGTCCGGCCTCGAGTTCTGTCCGCGAGCTCGCGACGAGCGTCTCGAAGCGGTGGAGGTCGATGTCGTCCGGTGCCAGCTGGAGGGAGTAGCCCGGTGGGCGGGTATGCAGCATCCCGGGCGGCAGCACTCTTCGGAGCTTCGAGACGTGGATCTGCACCATCTTCTGTGCGCTCTCGGGCACGTCCTCGCCCCACAGATCGTCGACGATCCGATCGATCGCCAGCGTGCGGTTCGCGTTTACGAGCAGTAGCGCGAGCAGCGCGCGCTGCTTGCCGCTACGGAGACGCACCTCGCGATCCCCGTCGCGCACCTCGAGTGGGCCGAGGATTCGGAAGTCCATACGCGCCTCGATCGACCGTACCACGGCGACCAGCCCCATTTACCCCGCGATTACTGCGGAACAGCCTACGGGCAGCGGGCTTCGAGTCTCCTCCCTCGCGGACATCGTCCTCCACACGAAAGGAGACTGCACATGACGAGGACGCCACACACGACCGGTGGCCACGGGCACAAGCCCGCCTCGTTCCACCACTCCCCCGCGGACGCGCAGAAGGCGCCGCCAGAGGAGTACCTCTACGTCGCGGCCATGCGCGTCGGCACCGGCGTGGACGCGCCCGACTTCCTCGCCGTCGTCGACACGCGCCCGGAGTCGGAGACCTACGGGCAGATCGTGCACGAGACACCGATGCCCTACTTGGGCGACGAGCTCCACCACTTCGGCTGGAACCGCTGCTCGTCCGCCTGCCACGGGCCTGACCGCTCGCACCTGATCATCCCCGGCTTCCGCTCCTCGCGGGTCTACGTCGTCAACGTCGCCGACGACCCGCTGCAGCCGCGGATCGAGAAAGTGATCGAACCCGACGAACTCGTCGGTGCGACCGGCTACACGCGGCCGCACACGACGCACTGCATGCCGGGCGAGAACGTCGTCATCTCGATGCTCGGCGACGCCGACGGCGGTGCCGCGGGCGGCTTCGCCGTCGTCGACGCGAAGACGTTCGAGGTCAAGGGCCGCTGGGAGAACGGCGGGCCGCGGCCGCCGATGAACTACGACTTCTGGTACCAGCCGCGCAAGAACGTGCTCGTCTCCAGCGAGTTCGGCGTCCCCAACGCGTACGAGCCCGGTTTCGATCTCGCCGACGTCGAGGCTGGCCGCTACGGCCAGCGGCTCCACTTCTGGAACCTCCAACGCCGTGAGCTGGAACAGACGATCGACCTCGGGGCCAACGGCCTCGTCCCGCTCGAGATCCGCTGGAAGCATGACCCGGCCGCGGACGAGGGCTTCGTCGGCGCCGCCCTGTCGTCGACCATCTGGCGCTTCCACCGCGAGAACGGCTCCTACGCGGCCGAGCCGGTGGTCACGGTCGACCCGGTCGAGCTCGACAGTTGGCCGATCCCGGTACCGGGGCTGATCACCGACCTCGTGCTCTCGATGGACGACAACGCCCTCTACTTCTCCAACTGGCTGCACGGCGACCTGCGCCGCTACGACGTCTCCGACCCGGCCAACCCGCGCCTAACAGGCCGGCTCTGGCTCGGCGGCGTGCTCGGCCAGGAAAGCGACGCCGGCCAGCCCTTGAGCGGTGGGCCGCAGATGCTGCAGCTCTCCTACGACGGCCGGCGGCTCTACGTCACCAACTCGCTGCTCTCGAGCTGGGACAACCAGTTCTACCCGGAGCTGCGCTCCTACCTACTCAAGGTCGACATCGCCGACGACGGCTCGATGGCCGTCGACCCGAACTTCTTCGTCGACTTCCACGACCGCCCCGACGGACCCGCACGAGCACACGAAGTACGGCTCCAGGGCGGCGACTCCACCTCGGAGGTGTTCCCGTGATCGTCGCCCACATCATGGGGTTACCGATCGAGGAGAGCGTCCTGCAACTCGCGCCCGCCGGCGCCGCGATGACGACAGCGGTCGCGATCGCCGGGCGCGCAGGACTCGGCCGCCTACGACGCCGGCTGCGCCACCGCCCCGCAGCCCAACACGAAACAGAGATCTGACCTCTCAGACCTCAGCCGGTGGGAGAGGCGGCGACAAGATCTCCGCCTCTCCTGGTTCAGCGGCTGCTCGACCCAACACGTCCGGCGGGTGGACCCCCTTACCTGTAGTGCGACGCTGGCGCACGTGGTCGGGTCACGTGTTGTTGGCTGGTTGATTTTTGGCGCCGGTGAGATGCGGCGCGAGGGTTCGGTGCGCGCGGTGTTGCGCGTG
>WNGE01017020.1_pt1 | contig 10690 bp, 9 predicted proteins | sample 5400651 | NCBI WGS metagenome assembly WNGE01 (sample SAMN13153370, study PRJNA577476) | soil metagenome | isolation source: 60 cm soil or saprolite under grassland replicate 2 | place: USA:California | collected 2016-06-15
CGGCCTGATTGTCATGGATCGCCTGAATATTTTGCACCGTGCCGTTTGAATTATAGACGGCAGCAGAAGCAGAAAGGACAGTGAAGCTGAGTAGTATTGTTAGTAATGTTTTCGTGGAATTGAATTTCTATACGAATTCGATAAATGCAGCTTGGAATGCACCAGTTGTGGTGGCTGCTGCCGAGTTGTAAAGCAAAATATATGATATTATTTGCCCATAGCCTATCGGGGAAAATCCCTGATTTTTGGCCTGGCTAATCCCCGATCGACGTATCAGGGATTCTGCGTCGAATGCGCTTAGCGGTGCCTAAAGATTCGCGTCTCCGCCATGCTGCATCGCATGGGCTTTCCCACTCGCCGTTACCCCTTCATCCCATCACTTGTGTTGTGCTACCAGGAGCAGGAAGCGACCATCGCAATTTCCGAGTAGCCGCTGCGCGGCTCATCGCGCGTCTCGATGAGCAAGATTCAAAAATCCAGAAAGTGAGAGGCCCAGCTTGAAGTGAGCAAGCCTGCGCAACAAATAGTCGCTAACGATCAGTAAAAGCTCCGCGCGTTCTTTAATGGATGGCGATGATCTTCCGGTCCTTGCGGAAAAGCGGCTTGATCGACCAGTACTCGCGCGCTGCCCGCATCGACAGTGAAGGTATACCGCAGCAGAGCCGTCGGCTGCAGCGCCTTTTGTTTAGGCTGCACTCATCGATCTTCGATCACATTTTCTATTTCCTTATTATGTTTCTTATTGTCGTCGTATCCCTCGAGATCTACACGGCTACGACGCGGTGAACGCAATGTTGCTCAACGAATTTCTCAAGGAGCATCGCAAAGTGCAAGATAGACGAAATACTACACCCATGTGTCGGAATAATTTACATTTGACCTTCGTTAGAAACTGCGGCTATGTTTGGCATTGTAAAAATCGTTCGCATTTAAGATGCTTACTATAAGAATCTTTACATTTGCTGATGATCCAGTCAGATGAGCGTTGGTCTATTGTATGCTCTCAATTTCAGTGTTCGACAGGTCTTGGACCGCGAGGCGAAGAAAGCGCCCTCTGATTAGAAAATGAAGACTATACGAATCATCGTTGTTATCGGTGCGCTACTTGCTACTAGCGCGGCACACGCAAGCCTTATTGATCTGACTCCGGGCGGCTTTTCTTGGGACAATCAACCGCCAGTCTTTTCCAATTGGTTGTACCACATCCAGAGTCGCACATCCTTTCTTATTGCCGGCGCAAACATAAATGGGAGCGAGGTTCAATGGTCGCCTTACACAATGTTCGGACCGGATAATTTCAAGATTGCTCCACAACAACCGGACGCTTTCACAGCGTGGAATCTGACTGACACGAGCGGACAATTCCTGCAATACATTTGCGTGAGCGGCTTCGGTCCAGACAATCAAATCACCGACAATCTTTACCGAGTCACGGGTCGAGACATCTTCAATTCAAGTGGATTCGTTACGATAGACGGTCAACGCTCAATCACGAGCATTGTGTTTTACGGTACAAACATTGTGCCTGAGACAGTGAACACGGGCGCGCTACTACTTGCCGGGATCGCGATCTTACTCACATATGAAGCACGACGGCGTAGAGATGCCTGAAGTCGGTCATATCGGCGCACAACCAGTGCCCGAATCCATGTGTTTACGCATCGTCCATTAGCCAGGGTTTGCTCCTAATTGGCTCGCAGCACTCGCGACGAGATCACTTCGGGCGGTCGATATCCGTGTCAACGATGGAACGGTTTACAACAATGCTCTTCCATCGAGTACCGCGGCACACGCCGTCAGTTTGGGGGGTGGGCTCCCCTAGGGTAGTGTCACCCTGTCCCGCGAAAAAAGGATTTCTTTTCTTCCGGTTGCCTTGGGGCGGTTGCTCCAAGTCACGCCGTTGCCTGGAAGGGAATCACGTCAGCCTGCTTCGTTGCCACCGGCGTGAACGTTACGCGCTGTGCTTGAGGGATTGAGTGCTCTCGTCGCAAGTGGCCGTAGGTTTTCATTGCCAGCGCACCGCCATCCTTGTGGCCCAACCACCTGCTCACAGTTGGAATGTCCACCCCGCTTTCGATGCACCGCGTCGCAAACAAGTGGCGCAAATCATGGTGCGTGATGCGATCTGCGCCGACCTTCTTCGCAGCACGATCAAGTGACTTCTGGCACTCACCGACCCGGAATACTTTTGCATCGGATGATTCACCGGAGCGGTCGCCGCGCATTCGTTTAAACAACGCGCGTGCATCGGGAATCAGCGGCACACGACGCACTGTCCAATTTTTTGTGCCCGTGTCGGGATCGCCACGGATGATAATTTCACCCGCCTCAAAATCCACATCCCGCCATTCGATCTGGCCAGCTTCCCCTTTCCGGCAGCCGGTGAATGCCAATCCGCGCAGGAAATCAGCACAATCTCGCGAAGCCCCACCTCCCGCGCGTTCTACCGCATCGACAAGCTGCAGGAACTGGTCGCCACTCGGCAGCGTAAGTTGCTTTGCACGCACTGGCACGCGGTCCAACTTGGCTGCCGGATTGCCGTAGATGATTCCCGCTTCAATCGCCACGTCGAACACGTGCCGCAACCCTGAGAGCGTGTTGTTATACCGTGTCGAGGAGGCAATCTTGCGAAACCTGCGCGCCCATTCGTTACAATCTGTTTTCGTGATGCGCCGGATTTCGCGATCCGCCAGCCCCGGCCAGCTTTTCAGTAACGCCACGAAAATCTGCTTCCAATAGTGCCGCGTCGTCGACTTGATCGTCACATCGTCGGCTTGATTTTGCCGGTGGATTTTGAGCGCCTCGCCAAAAGTCATCTTCGCCGATGCCTCGCTCACACCCGCAGCCTGTTTTTCTCGATGTTCGCGCAGAAATTCAGCCAGCCGCGCTTTTGCGACTGAGAAATGCGCTGTGCGCAGACTTTTCCAAATTTCTTTGCCGTTGCCGAATGTCCGCGCATAATAGCGACCGGACTTATGCCGCACCAAATTTTGCTCTCTGGTCTTTTCCCAAGTTTTCATAGTTTTGTGCTGGTTTGCGCCTTCACCGTAGAAAATGACCGTAGAAAAGTCAAGATCTGATTTTGGCGTTTGTCGTAATAGTCTCAAAAACAAGTAGATGGGCCTGTAGCTCAGCGGTTAGAGCAGGGGACTCATAATCCCTTGGTCCCAGGTTCGAATCCTGGCGGGCCCAAGCCTTCGCTTGGAGCGCAGCGGCAAAGCGAAGGCTGTCACGCCGGAGCGGAGCGTAGGCGACTGGTTGTGCACGCCTTGATTCTTTGGGCGCTAAGGCTACGGCTTGGCAGACCAAATTTCATTTTCGATTTTCGATTTGCGATTTGCGATTATCGAGTTGTGCAACGAGTCGCGCACATCGGGTTGGCCATCATCGAGATTACAACGCTGAGCGTACTGATTTTGGCAGCGCGGTGCGCGAATTATCAGGACGTTTTCATTGCTGGGAACGTTTATTTCACCGACGCAGATTGTTACGCGCGGATGACGCGCGTGCGTTTGTGCGCGAAAACTCCGGGATTGATCGTCCGCCACCATGATTTCGAAAATTTTCCCGAAGGGACAACTCCCCACACGACCGCGCCGCTGGATTATTTAATCCTTGCCTTGTCGATCTTGCTAAAGCCTGTCACCGCGCATGCAATCGATTTGGCGGGCGCGTTAATCTCACCCACTCTCGCCCTGATTGGCGGCTGGTTTCTCTGGTGGTGGTCCCGGCGAATGAAGTTCCGTTATCGTTGGGTGCTGCTGATGCTGTACGCGATCAGCCCAATTCTTGTTCATGGAAGCGAGCTTGGCCGGCCCGATCATCAATCATTGTCGATGTTGCTCGTGACGATCGCGATTTGCGCGGAATGGAGCTCGCGGTGTGAACCAGCACCGGGATGGAGTGCGCTTAGCGGAATCATGTGGGGGTTAGCGATCTGGGTGTCTGCTTATGAATCGATAGTTTTGTTTCTAATCGTCATGGCGGTAAGCCTGCTAGAAGATCGAAAAGCGCTTTTCGCAAAATCCCGGCGCGCCGGCTGGATTTGTTTTGCACTGATCATTGCGATCGCGCTTTTGATTGAGCAGCGAACTCCGTCGATGTCGTTCCTTCAACCGACTGAAACTTTCAAAAATTGGGCCCGTACCATTGGCGAACTTGCGCACGTCTCGCCGGCAAATCCGGTTTGGTTTCGTTGGGCGGGATACATGATCGCGGTAGCACCGCTGCTGATTTGGTTCGGGTTTCGGAGGATTAAGAGCGAGGGCACGGGTAACAGCGAAAGCCCGGTACCTGCAGTCGTTGTTTTGCTTATCGCTACCTATTTTCTCACCATTTGGCAGGCGCGCTGGGCGTATTTTTTCATGTTGATTTTTGCGCTCGTGCTTCCGAGTTTGCTTGAACCGATCAAATCGCGCGTGGCGGTTTGGATCGCTTTTTGGTTGTCCATTTTTCCAATTCTGCGTGACTGGGACGCACGTCTTTGGCCGAACGAAACAGAATCCGCCCGCCGGATCGAGCAGCGGAACGAATCGGTGCAGATACGCGACCTGGCAATCGATTTGCAATCGTCCGAACTGCGCCCGTTTCTCGCGCCATGGTGGCTTTCCCCATCAATCGCTTATTGGTCCGGACAGCCTGCGGTGGCTGGAAGCTCGCATGAGAGTCTATCGGGCATTGAAGACAGCGCGCTTTTTTTCCTTTCCGATGATTCGCGAAAGGCGCGCGAAATTCTCGAAAATCGCAAGATAACTTGGGTGATCGCTTACGATTTCGAACGCGTGGCGCAGAATTCCTCGGCTATTCTGGGCTTGGCAGTGCCTCGGCCGGCGCTCGGCTCGGTCCTGGATAGAACACCTGCTCGAGCCCCGCGATTCTTGATCTTTTCGGCGCAGAACGGGATCGGGAAACTCTACCGGGTCGCAGTTGAGCCGTAAAAAAATTCACTGCCACAGCGAGAATACGTTGACAGTACCAGCCAGCGTTACAATAATGACGGATGCTAAAAAGATTCGTCCCGCAAAAGCCAGTGTCGTCGGTCGGAGAAAGATCGCTGCATTTGGATACAGATGACAACAACAATCATCTTGCGAGCCGCGAACAACCAAGAACATCAACAATTATGGATTACCAAAAACCTATGGCAGATCACGGAGGCAAAGACATTCTATCGAGCGATGTCGAAATCAAAGGCTCGATCAAGTTTCAAAAAGAACTTCTTATCGACGGGAAAGTCGAAGGGGAAATCAATTCTGATGGCGTGCTCACGATCGGGGAGAACGCGGATATTCGTGGCGAGATAAAAACGAAATCGATCACGGTGTACGGCAAGGTCCACGGCAACATCACGGTGGGTGAGCGTTGCGAACTAAAATCGAAGTGTACGCTGCAAGGAGACTTGAAAGCAGCGCGTTTGGTCATCGAAGAGGGAGCAACTTTTATTGGCAAATCGGAAGTCACCAGTGGAGCTCTACCTAAGGCGGCGCCGGGACGTCCAGAAGTTGTCCGGCACGATGAGCCGCTCAAGGCCGCCTTTGGGGGTCGCGGATAAAGAGAAAGTCCTTCGCTTAGTAACCAGTGGCCAACCCGTCGCCCGCTAAGGTCAGTGTGGAATGTCCACACTGTGGCTTTAAGCAGATGGAATACGCGGCGGCGAAAAGCACAATATGCCGCCAGTGCGGTCGTTACTTTTCTCCATTTGCGCCGAAGGCTGGGCTAAAGCTGCGCGTAAAAGAAGAGCCAAGCGCGGCGGAGGATTCTTCGATTCTGCAGAAATTCGAAGGTTTTTGGCATCGGCAACGCAGCTCGGTTGTCGAATGTTTTGAATGCCAGCGAAAACATCAGGTCAGCGGCGCGGCCACCTCGACAATTTGCCCAGGATGCAGCGCGCATATTGATTTACAGAATTACAAAATCACCACCGGCTTCAGCCGAAGCATTCGAACCTGGGGCGACGTGCATCTCACCGCCAAAGGCGACCTGAGCAGCAGCAGGGTGATTTGCAAATCGGCCTTAGTTGAAGGCAAGCTGCGCGGCGATCTGCATTGCAATGACACCGCGACGATCAATTTTTCAGGGAGAATTTCCGGCCGTCTTACCGCTAAACATGTAATCGTCGAACGCAGAGCCGATGTTCAGTGCTTCCGGCGAGTGAAAGTCGCGAGGATCGAAATTAGGGGAAAGATGACAGGCGAGATCATTGCCGAAACGATGGTTCACATTGACAAAAGAGGCTCGCTCGAGGGCAATGTCACGGCCAAAGCGATCACAGTCGAGAAAGGCGGGATGTTTTCCGGCCAACTCGTGATTGGCCAGGCTGATTTCACGCAGGGAGAATTGCTACCGGAACGAACACGAGCGGTCGTGAGCGCGTCCCAGCCTGATCTTCCCGGAGGCGCGCGGCAGCCTTTACCCGCGACTTAACCGTTGCCTCGATGGAAAGACTGCATCCGCGCAGTCCGTACGAAAAGCTTGGCGGGTACGTGCATCTGCCACGCTTGATCGACAAGGCCAGGCTGCATCGCAAAGGGCTGCTCAATGGCTACAACTATAAAACCGTTGGCTTCGATAAGCATTTGCTCGCGTTTCTAAAACTGAACGGCGATGCATTTGAAGAAGCCGCCAACGCCCTGGATGACGATGGCGCGATATTGAACTGGGTGCAGAAAAACGGCGAGAAACATCCGCCCGAAGCAATCGAACACTGGAACCAGGCCATGACTTCCCGCCATCCAGATACCGCAGCAAAAAAAGCGCGCTTCCTGCATTTTCTCAAAGAAGCGGGAGGCGAGGGGCGCAAGGATATTCGAACTTATTTCGATCTGATCGAATTTGACGAAGGCCGATTGAAGTAAGCTTGTGGCGGATCCCCGATCGGCGCGTGACGCTCAGAGGGCGCCGCTGCAAAAGTTACCGAGCAAGCTTTGCGAAAATTTTATCGGCTTCTTCGAGCGTCTCTTTACTTCCGATATCGAGCCACTTGCCGGTAATTTCGAAGGTTTTCACGGGCTTGCGCGTGTAGAGCCATTGCACAAAGCGACCCGGCTGATCAAGCACTTCGGGTGAGTAATAATAAAGAGCGATGGCAGCCAGGGTGCTCTGGGGTTTCTCTGGCTTTTCCTCAAAGTGGGTGATGATTCCGTCGGCGTCGATCGCGATATTACCGTACTTTTTGATGGCCTCGGCATCGCCGACATCATAAACAGCAACGGTTGCTTCGGTCTTCTTCGCGCAGGCAACGAAGGCAGCGAGCGATTCACTAAACAAGTTATCGCCCGCGACAATGAGCAAATCGCTCTTGGTCAGATTCTCCCGGGTAACGACGAAATTGATATCTCCAATTGCGCCCAGCTTATCCTCGTCGCTTTTGGAGCCGTCGTTGATGATTTTGAATTTTAATTTCGGTTGTCGTTCTTGATAGCGATCGGCCCAGGCTTGGAAGGCGCTCGCGAACTTGTCGTTCGTTACGACGTAAACCGTCTCCAGATCTGGAACGTCGACAAGGTTGTCCAGGACCCATTCGATTATCGGTTTGCCTCCTACCGCGAGCAGCGGCTTGGCCTTGTCGAGCGTAAGCGGATAAAGACGCGTTGCGTAGCCCGCAGCGAGGATGAGCACATTCATAGGAAGGTAAAACAAGGAGCAGCAACCATCGATGCGTTTCGTCTTCCGTTATTTACTTGGATTTAGCAGCCGTGCACTCAGGATTGCATTCTGAAGATGTTTCTGCAGTGCAGCGATGCGATGCGAATCTGTAATCTTAGCGTGCGTTGACCGATCCACGACGTACAACGTGTCGATGGCGGCGCCGTCCTGTGTGTTAATACGAGAAAGCGCGATGGAGACACCCTCGCGATCGAGGCATGACAGAATATCATAGAGCAGACCGAGGCGATCCGGAGCTTGGATGTCTATGAGCGTGTAAGTCGGATGCGCCTTGTTATCGATGGCAATGCAAGTAGGAAATTCGATTTCTTGGATGTCCCGACGCCGGCTTTGACGCGTCGCTCGCTCGATTAACGGCAGAAAATCGAAGTTCTCATGCTCGAGCGCGCTCTGCAAAGTCTGTTCGACGAGTTCGCAGTCACGCTGGTCGGTGACGGCATGTCCCTTCGGGCTGCACACTCGAAAGACACCCAGAACGACGCTATCTCCGCGGGGGAAAATATCTGCGCTCAAAATATTAATTGGAACGACCGAAAACGATCCAGCAATTTTGGCCAGTAACTGCTCGCGTTCCCAGGTGCAAAAACTGACGACACTGTGGCCTTGCTCGGGAAAAGCTTTCCATCTGATCTTTGGCGCCAGCGACTGCTCTCCTCGGCCGGAAACGTTTGCAAAAAACGAGCGAACCAGTTTGAGATGCTCGACAATTTCGGGCACATCGCAGGCACGAAAATAATTATCCGGCATTGACTCAAAGTGGGCCTCAATTTCATCCGCATAATCGGCAGAAAGATTTTCAGCCACGGAAACCTGCAAGCTCTCGCGCTCGATTTTTGCTTGTTCGTAATAGGACTTCTGGTCCGCCAGGTAACGCGAAGTCTCATGAAAGAGTTGCCAGACAAGCGATTCTTTCCAATCGGACCATGCCTCGGCGCTTGTGCCCTGTCCATCAGCCAGAGTAAGCAGCATTAGTGCGTTCAAGTTTTTTTGGTGCTTCACGATGTCGGCCAACTCCTTCACGGTGGCGGGATCATCGAGATTTCTTTGCTGCGCGATATTGGAGAGCGTGAGGTGATGATCGACCAGCAGGATAAGAGCCTTACGCTGCTCGGTTGACAACCGCAGACGGTTCGCGACGCGGTGGGCGAAAAGGGCGCTGGCTTCAGAGTGCGGCCGCGCGCCGACAGCCTTTCCGGTGTCGTGCAGAAGCAACGCGAGATAGAGAACAAGAGGATCCTCGAGCTGCTCAAAGATTTTGCGATATGCAATCAGCTTCGGATCCTCCGTCCGCGACAGCGCATCGAGCTTGTCGATGCAGACCAGCGTGTGTTCGTCGGCCGTGTAACGATGCAGAAACTCATGTTGCACGAGGCAGGTCAGCTGGCCGAATTCTGGAATGTATCGCCCCAAAAAATCCACCCGATGCATCATTCGAAGGACTCGGCCCACTTCACCTTTGCGCGATAGGATGGTCTTAAACATTTCTCGTGGCGCCGTGGCATATTGGTAAGTACGGGTAACTTGTCCGAGGCTTCGGCTGAACAGGTCACCGAGATCCGGGCTCAAATCCAAGGCGTGTTCTTGCGCGAGCTGAAAGGCGCGCATCATCTGTTCCGGATCGTTACGGAAAAGATCGCGTCGAGCCGGGTGCAGCTGTTTGTTGCGAATAAAAAAAGACTCAATCGGAGTTTTGTCCGGCCGTATCAACGGAAGAAAACCGAAAAGAGAACGGGTCCTACTCGTGACCCGACCGCTGACGAATTGCGCTGTGATCCGTTCGGTGACCCGGAAGATGTCTCGGGTGTGTTCGTAATAATCCCGCATGAGCGCCTCACTGTGCAGCTGTCCGTTCCCCTGGGAATAGTTCAGCCGTTTTGCGATCTGTTCCTGGATGTTGAGGTGCAGAATGTCGGTGGCTCGTCCGGTCGCGTAGTGCAAATCGGTGCGTAGGCGCAGGAGAAAATCGTAGGCTCGCTCGATCCGCCCTTGGTCGGTCTCACTCAGCCAATCTTTCCCGACCAGTTGGTTTGTGCTCAGCGAACCCTCTTTGAAATACGTCATCCAAAGGAGATTTTGATAATCGCGGAGTCCGCCACATCCGCTCTTTACATGGGGTTCCTGGAGGTAAACGCTGTCGACGAATTTCTTGTGCCGCGCGACCTGATCGTGCATTCGCATTTCGACATATTCCCGTTCGTGTCCTTCCACGCACTTCGAACGGAATTGCTCGCGAAACTCTTGCGCCAGCTCCGCGTCGCCTGCGAGAAAGCGCGATTCGAGCATGGCGGTTTTGGTCAGCATGTCGTGATTGGCCTGCGTAATCGCTTCTTTGGTCGAGCGCGTGGAATGTCCAACCTTGAAGCCGCTATCCCAGAGCAGATAGAGGACCTGCTGCACCATTTCCTCGAGATGAGGCGAAATTTTTCTACTGCCCTGACGATGCAGAAGCATGACATCGACATCGCTAAACGGATTGAGTTCGCCACGGCCATATCCGCCAAGCGCAATCAATGCAAGCGGAGTCTCGGACGCCCCGTCGCCATGAGCAGCGGTAGCCGCAGCGCCAAAAACGTATTGTAACAAAACATCGACAAGCTCGGCCCGGCGTGCACAAATTTCGCGACCGCCGCCCCCGGCTTGATGTTTCAGGCGTAGCCGATGCTCTTCGACCTTGAGAAATTTCTTGTAAAGAGGGAGGACCTCAGTGGGACGCCTTGCGCCCATAGCAGCGAGCTGATTCTCCGCATGCGCCAGGACTTGCTCGAGATGCCGGGACATTAAATTTCAGATTTGGGATTGATGATCGCTGATCGCTCTACTGCTCAATCTAAAATCGAAACTTCAAAATCCAAAATGTGTCCTGCCTGGATGCGGCTGGTAGAGCCGCCGCTGCACCTCGCTTAGCGTCAATTCGCGTGATTCGTGGGCTTTCTCAGAACTCGATCGCGTAGCGCTTCATCTTGTTGTAGAGCGTGGGACGCTGGATCCCGAGAAGTTCCGCTGCCTTTTTTTTGTTGCCGTGACA
>WNGE01008810.1_pt1 | contig 10689 bp, 12 predicted proteins | sample 5400651 | NCBI WGS metagenome assembly WNGE01 (sample SAMN13153370, study PRJNA577476) | soil metagenome | isolation source: 60 cm soil or saprolite under grassland replicate 2 | place: USA:California | collected 2016-06-15
GCGGGTCGGTGGCGGCCTGCTCGATGAGTTGGGTGTGGCCAAGCGCCACGGTGATGGGCGTGCCCAGCTCGTGGGAGGCGTCCTGGATGAAGCGGCGCTGCTGCTCCAGCAGCCGCAGGTTCTCGGCCATGGCCGCCAGCCGCCGGCGGCCATGCCAGACCATCACCAGGAACATCATCGCGATCAGGGGGACCTCGACCAGGTACTGGCCCTCCTCTTGGCCCTGCAGGACCTGCACGCCGATCACCCCGCCCGTGGCCACGGTGACCGCGGCCAGCGTCATGATGGTGGGCTGCAGCCGCCACATCCGAAAGCCGTAGATCACCGTCAGGCTGACCCAGATGATCAGGAACGGCACCGTCTGCCACTCGGGCAGCAGCCGCATGGCGGCCAGGTTGAGCCCGACGAACACCACCCAGGCGATGTCCACCCAGGACGAGCGCATCCGGCGAAGCGTGTGGCGGCGCCGGATCGTCATCGGCGTACTTCCCCTCGCGGCTCACCGTGGACGACGGCTTGCCGTCCATCGTCGGCCAACACCCGGCATCCTGCTCCGACGACCCGTAGGAGGCAATACCTGATTTCGGGGAGAGAGGCTGGCTCACCCATCCGCGTTCCAGCGCACCGGAATGGCTCCCAGTGCTCTTACATTGCGTCGTAGCATAGTGCCCTGAGGCCCCGGGTGGTGAACGGTGGCGTTGCAATGCGGTCAATGGCCGTGCGGACTGTGGGCATGCGGTCGATCGTCGTGCTCGGCCTTGTCGCCGTGCTCGTGGGATTGTGCGGCGAGCCGGCCGGGGCTCATGCCGCGCTGGTCTCCTCCGACCCCGCAGCAGGCCAGCGGCTTGCCACCGCTCCTGCCCTGGTGGTGCTGCGGTTCACCGAGCCGCTGAACGGCCGGTTGTCTGGGGCGACGGTGATCGGCCCGGACGGGCAGCGGTTCCAGGGCGGCGCGTTGGGGCCTAGGGAGCTTCGGGTGCGGCTGCTGACGAACGCGCCGGGTGTCTATCGGGTGGCGTGGGCGACCGTGAGCGTAGTCGACGGCCATACGCTGCATGGCGGGCTCGCCTTCGGGGTGCGGGTGCCGGTCGGTGGACAGAGCGAAGGCCGCACCGTTGCTGGCCCACGCCTGGGTGATGTCCTCATCGCCGCGGTCCGGGCGGCGGAGGACGCGGCGCTGCTGGTAGCTATCGGCATGCTGCTGCTGGTCGGCCTCGCCGGACGGAACCCGCGACTGCCCCAGCGACGCCCAAAGGTTCGCGTGGCCTTGGCGGTTGCGCTCATGGCAGGCCTTGGGGTGGTCGTCGCGGATGCGGTGGCCGCCTCGGCCTCGGCCGTGGACGGACTCTCGGCGCGGGGCATGGTCGCCTATCTGACCACCGGTGTTGCAGGTTGGGCCAGGCTCTGGCGAGTGGCGTTGGAGGCGCTTGCGCTGGTGTTGTGGTCATCCTCGTCCGTCTGGCGGAGTCTGCGTCGGTGGGTCTGGCCAGCTGTCGCGCTTGCCGTCGTGGCGCTGGCCGCCTCCGGGCATGCTGCGGGAGCGTCCCCTGCCTGGTGGGGGATCACGGCCGATGCCGCCCATCTGCTGGCCGCGGGTCTGTGGGCGGGCGGGATCCTGGCGCTGGCGACCATGCGTCCGCGGCAGGGATGGACGGGACCGCAGGGCAGGGCCCTGCTGGCGAGGTTCTCGCCGGTCGCCCTGGCCGCCTTCCTGGTCGCAGCCGGGTTCGGATTGGTACAGGCGTTTCAGCAGGTCGGGTCGGTCCCATCGCTGCTGAGCTCCTCCTACGGTCGGATCCTCGGGATCAAGCTGTTGGCCGTGGCGGCCATGCTGCCGCTATCGGTCCGAGCCTGGCGGCACCGGCCCGCGTTCCGTCTGGAGACTGCGCTGGGCCTGACGGCGGTGACGATGGCCGCGCTCCTGGCAGCCTATCCGTTGCCGCCGGCGCGCCTGGCCCGGGCCGAGGCTGAAGCCGACCGCCCGACCCCAAACCCGGCCATGCCACGGCCCGGGGATCTCACGTTGGCCAGCCATATCGGCCCCGTGCTGATCGGCCTGACCATCCGCCCAGGCAGTCCGGGACGCAACGACCTGCTGATCTACCTGCTCCCGGCGGACGGAGAGCTTGCCGCGGCCACGATCCCGGTGGCCATCTCCGTGGACGGGCGTCCGGTCCAGGTCGATCGGTGCGGTCCGGCCTGCCGCCGGAGCGCCGCCAACCTCGCCCCAGGCTCCCGGGTCCAGATCGGCCTGACCCAGCCACGCGCCGGCGTCGTCGCGTTCCGCCTCCCGCTGCTGCCCGCACCCGACGGCAGCGCGCTGCTGGAGCGCATGCAGGCTCGGATGCACCACCTGACCACGCTCCGCTACCGCGAGGTGCTCACCTCGGGCCTTGACGCCGGCTCTCTCCGCTCCTCCTACCAGCAGCAGGCTCCCGACCGCCTGCGGGTCCAGACCAGCGCGGGGTCGCAGAGCGTGTGGATCGGCAGGACCTACTACATGCAGCGCCGCCCAGGGGAGGGGTGGATCGCGCAGCCGGGAGTTACCCCCTACACCGTGCCGTCGTTTGTGTGGGATTACCTGCCGACCCAGTTCCTCGACCCAAGAATCGTCGGGACCGCGCGGGTGGACGCGGTCGAAACGAGGATCCTGGCCTTCTTCGGGCCAAGCGGCTCGGCCCCAATCTGGTTCCGTCTGTGGGTGGATCCCGCCGGTCTGGTCCGAAGGGCGGAGATGCGCGCCGCAGGCCATTTCATGGACCAGCGCTACGACGACTTCGACAGGCCCGCGGCCATCGAAGCTCCCTTGCACCCTCGATAGGCCGCCAGCCAGCCGCTTCGGTTGCGGTGACCGCGAACAGTCAGCGACCACGCGCTGGGGGGAGGGTGATGATGAAGCGGGCGCCGTGCCCGGGGCCTTGGCTGTGGGCGTAGATCTGGCCGCCGTGGGCGTGGACGATCCCGCGGGTGATGGTCAGGCCGATGCCGCTGCCGACGGTGTTGGGGGTGTGGGTGCGAGCGGGGTCGACGCGGTAGAAGCGCTCGAAGATGCGCTCCAGCAGCTCTGGGGGGATGCCCTGGCCGGTGTCGGTAACCGAGATCTGCACGTGCCCCCGGGCTGTCTGGGTGGCGGCGATCTCGACTCGGCCGCCGGGTGGGGTGTGGCGCAAGGCGTTGCTGAGCAGGTTGGCGAGCACCTCGCCGATGCGGTCGGGGTCGGCGGTGATCTGGGGGAGGTGCCGGTCGATCCGCGCCTCCAGGATCACCTGGTTGGCGGTGTAGGCAGCTTGGGCTGCTTGGACGGCGGCGGTGATCAGCTGGTCGGGCTGGCAGCGGGTCAGGTGCAGGTCGAGTTGGCGTTCCTCGGCACGGGAAACGGCGTTGAGGTCGTCCACCAGCCGGCGTAGCCGAGCGGTCTCGGCCTGGAGCACCTGCAGGGTCTGGTCGTCACTGGGCATGACCCCGTCTCTGACGCCTTCCAAGTACCCATCGATGGTGGCCAGCGGGGTGCGCAGCTCGTGGGCGAGATCGGCCAGCAACTCCTGGCGGCGCTGCTCGGAGGTGTGCAGCGCCTCCGCCATGTCGTTGAACGCCCCAGCCAGCGTGGTCAGCTCGTCGCCGCCAGCGGGCTGGGGGACGCGGGCGGTGTAGCTACCGCGGGCGACCTGCCCGGCGGCGTGCGCGAGCGCGCGGACTGGGCTGGTGATGCGCCGGGCCAGGATCAGGCTCACGCCCAGCGCGGTCGCAACGGCGACACCGGTGCCGGTCCCAAGCGCGACCAGCATCGCCCTGGCGAGGCCCTCGTCGAGATGACGGCCCACCGCAGGAGGGATGGTGCCCAGCGCCATGCGGACGTGGGTGTGGAACACCCCTGGCGCCACCGCCAGGGCGACCACTCCAAGGGTCAGCGAGCCGGCGACGACCACCAGCATCTGGGCCAGCAGCAGCTTGGCGCCGAGACTGCGTCGCAGCCACCCGGCCAGCGTGCTCATCGGCTTGGTCCCATGCGGTAGCCGACTCCGCGGACGGTGAGGATGTGGCGCGGGGCGCGGGGGTCGTCGCCGAGTTTGCGGCGCAGGTTAGCGATGTGCACGTCGACCAGGTGGTCATCGCCATACCAGTCCGCTCCCCAGACGCGCTCCAGAAGTTGCTGGCGGCTGAGCACCATCCGGGGCCGCTCCGAGAGGGCCTCCAGCAGGTCGAACTCCAGGCGGGTCAGCTCGACCGGCCGGCCTGCGAGGTGGACCTCGCGGGCGGCCGGGTCGACGACGAGGTCGCCCAGGCGGCGCACCGGCCCGGCCTCGGCCTGCCCGGAGGGGACGGCTCGGGGCCGGCGGAGCATCGCGCGGATCCGGGCGACGAGTTCGCGGGGGGAGAACGGCTTGGTCAGGTAGTCGTCGGCGCCGACGCCAAGGCCGACCAGCTTGTCGACCTCCTCGGCGCGGGCGGTCAGCATGACGATGTAGGCGTCGCTGAAGGTCCGGATGCGCCGGCACGCCTCGATGCCGTCCACGCCAGGGAGCATGAGGTCCAGCACGATCACCTCCGGCTGGAAGGTCCTGGCGAGCTCGACCGCCTGCTCGCCGTCGCCGGCGACCTGGACCTGGAAGCCGTCGCGTTCCAGGTAGCTGGTGACCAGGCGCACCAGCGGCGGCTCGTCGTCGACCACCAGCGCGCGGACCTGCGGGGGTGGCTGCTGGCTGGCCGTCTCACCTGGAGCGCCCACCGGTGGCCTCCTCAGCCGGTCGGGTGGTGGCTGGCTTGCGGGCGGCCAGCCGCTCGACGATCCCGAGCTTGAACCTCTCCTGCCGCTGGATCTGGAATCCCTGGGCGCGTACCTGCTGCAGCGGGCGGCGGCGGAAGTGCTCGCCCTGCAGGGGCACCGTGATCAGGTCCAGCAGCCGCTGGATGGCCCGGGTCGGCCAGGCGGAGCCGGCGATATGGTCGGCCAGCAGCAGCAGCCCCCCGGGACGCAGCACCCGGCGCATCTCGGCGACGGCCTGGCGGTCATCGGGGATGGCGCACAGCCCAAAGGTGCATACCACGGTGTCGAAGGAGTTGTCGGGGAAGGCCAGCGCGTGGGCGTCGCCCTCGGCCAGCTCGATGGTGCGGCCGAGCTTGTCGGCACGGTCGCGGGCGATTTCAAGCATCGCCGGGCTGAAGTCGACGCCGGTCAGCCGGATGTCGGCGGGATAGAAGTCCAGGTTCAGGCCGGTGCCGATCGCGACCTCCAGGACCTGACCGCTGGCCTGCCGGCAGATCCAGGTGCGGGTGTCGCCGAACAGCCTGCGGTCGAAGAACCGCATCTCCTGGTCGTACTTGGGGGCGTGCTTGTCCCAGTAGCGGCGGGGCCGCGTCGTGGCGTCGCTGGTCGTGGCGGGCATTACTGATCACATCCTCCCTCGTGGATCGTTCGTCCCACGTCAGCGTTGCCGCTCCCAGGTACGGTGCTGCGAAGAGCGGAGCGTGTCCAGGCGCCGCTGGTACTCGTCCTCGTCGATCTCGCCGGCGGCGAACCGCTCGGCCAGGATCCGCTCCGGATCGGGGCGTCGCCACGTCCAGTCGGACCCGCGGAAAATTGCCGCGATGGCCCAGATGACCAGGCCCCAGAACACGAGCATTCCCACGCCCATCGCCAGCCATCCCCACCAGCTCCAGGCCTGCATGCCCCACATCATCGTCGGTCCCTCCCCGGGTTCCGTCGGATTCCTATGGGAGCCACGCTACGACCGCCATCTCAAGCGCGGGGTCGAGCAGTCCTCAAAGTTTGGTCAAGCCCCTCGGCCGGTCAGGTGATCGGGCAGACCGGCGTGCCAGCCACGCTCAGCAGGGGAGTCGTCAGGGCCAGGAGCTCGGCGACCAGTGGGGCGACGACCAGCAGGCTGGCCAGCAGCAAGGCGGCACCGGGGCCGTTGCTGGGTGGGGTGGTGAGCCGGCGGACACGCTCGATGGTGGTCGGGCCGCTGGCGCCAAGTCCGAGCGTTGGGGCGGGGGCGGTCGCGAGCGTGGCGAGCGCGGTCGCAACGTCCGTGGGGCTGTGGTGGTGGACGGCGGCGTCGTCGGCGGCCAGCTCGACCAGGCGGGCGACGGCGCTGTGGGCAGCCCTGGCCGCCGGCAGCCACGGGAATCCGATCGCAAGAGCCTGGGCGACCAGCAGCAGGGCGTGATGGCGGCCGGCCTGGTGCGCACGCTCGTGGGCGAGCACGGCCTGCAGTTGGGCTGGCTCGAGCTGCTCGAGGGTTCCGGTGGTGATCACGACGGGGCCCCGTCGGCGCCCCACGCGGCCGGGCAGGCAGTAGGCCAGCGGGACCGGATGGTCCAGGATGGTGACGCCTGGCAGGCCAGGCTGGGTGTGGCCGGCCAGGGTGAGCAGCTCGTGCTGCCCGCGGGCGGCGCGCCAAGCTCGGGTGCCCGCGACCAGGCCGCCCAACGCGAGCCCGCCCGCCACCAGGGCAAGCAGTGCCAAGCCGAGCAGGGGGCCAGGTGCGCCGGTGGGAGCGTCCAAGGCGGCGCGCAGCGCCATCGTGCAGGTCGACAGCAGCACCGCCAGGTCGGTCAGCAGCCGGCTGGACCCGACGACCAGCAGCAGCCCCACCAGCACAACTGCCCCCAGCGCGCCGATGGTCGCCATGATCCACAGGTGGGCGGCCGCCTGCGGGGCGCGGTCGAGCCGGCCGAGTCGGCCAAGAATCAAGGGGGCGGCAACGCCGAGGGTGCCACCGGCTGCCAGCACGACCACCAGCGGGGTCATCACGCCTTCCGCCGGGTGGCCTGGGGATGCTCGGAATGGAGTGCGGCGCGCAGCTTGGCGGCCTGCTCCGGTGGGAGCTGCTCGACGAACCGCAGCAGCACCGCGGCGGGGTCGCCGCCGGTGCCGAGCAGGCTGGCCATCCGCTGGGCCGTGTACGCCTCGCGGGACTGGACCGCCCGGTAGGTGTGGGCCTTGCCGGTGGGGTGCTTTTCGAGGATGCCCTTGCGGGCCAGCCGGTCCATCACCGTCAGCACGGTGGTGTAGACCACCGGCCGGGACCGGGCGAGCTCATCGACGACCTCCCGGCCGGTCACCGGACCCTCAGCGGACCAGACGACCTGCATGATCGCCTGCTCCAGCTCACCGAATCCTGCTCGTGCCACCTGTGCGTCCGCTCCCTGGTGGTAGGTGTCTACCGGCCGCTGCTGGCCGGTATCGTCACGATACCCGCTGCGCGGGTGGCGGGTCGGCATGGGAGCGAGCGGGGGCCGGCGCGGGCGGGATCGGGGCGGGGTCGGCGGCGGTGTCCTGCTGCTCGGCGCGCAGCGCGGCCAGTTCGCGCTCCAGGTGGGCGATCCGGTCGGCGGTGCTGGCCGGCGGCGGCTCCTCGGTCCGTGCCGGTGTACCGCCCATGCGGCGCATGCCGGCCATGCAGACCAGCATGAGCAGCGGGCAGGCCAGCGCGGGCAGGTACAGCAGGAGCCGGCTCATGCGCGTCCTTTCGTCGACAGGCCATGCCTCTTACGTTGGGTCGTAGTATAACTCCTACACCATGTCAGAGACAGAGCCGCCCGTCGTCCGGCACACCCAAGACGACGATCACCGGGACCCTACGGCGCCCACGTCCGATACTAGCGGGCGCGGCTCGGGTCGTCTCGTGCTAGGGCTGGTGCTGGCCACGCTGCTGGTGATCGTGGCCGCCGCCGCGGTCCGCGCGGTCGCGCGGCGGGTCGGTGCCGACAGTGCCGCTGGCGGTGGGTTGGTGGTGGCTGACCAGGCGGCAGTAGATCGTGGCGTGCCGCATCGCCAGGTCAGCTTCCAGGGTCGGCTGCTGGCCGATGACCGGCCGTGGTCATCGGCGTCGATGCGGGGGCGGGTCTTGGTGGTCAACTTCTGGGCTTCGTGGTGTGGGCCGTGCCGGGCCGAGCAGCCCGCCCTGTCGGCGGTCGCCCGCGACGACCGTGACCGGGGCGTGATGGTCATCGGGGTCAACGTCCAGGACACCCGCGCCGCCGCGCTGGCCTACGTGCGCGAGTTCCAGGTGCCCTACCCGTCGCTGTTCGACCGCTCGGCCCAGATCGCCGCCAGGCTGCCGGCGGTCGCGCTGCCCACCACCTTCATCCTGGACCGCGACGGGGTCATCGCCTACCAGCTCACCGGCAAGACCACCGTGCCGATCCTACGGGCGCGGCTGGACGGGCTGCTGGCGCGTGGCGGGCGGTGGTCATAATGGGCCTACCGTTCCTGGCCGCCGCGGCGTTCCTGGCCGGGGTGCTGAGCTTCTCGTCGCCGTGTTGCCTGCCGCTGCTGCCCGGCTACGTCGCCTACGTCAGCGGTGACGCACCACGCACCGGGCGGACGATGCGAGCGGCGGCGCTGTTTGTGGTCGGGTTCGGGGCCACCTTCACCGCGCTTGGCGCCAGCGCCTCCTGGCTGGGCGCGACCCTGCTGGCCAGCCGTCCCAGCCTGGTCCGCGCCGCCGGCGTGCTGGTCGTGGCGGTCGGCGCCCTAACCGTTGCGGGAGCCGAACCGCGCGTGCTGGCCAGGGAACGGCGGCTGCTGGCGCTGCACCGCGTGCCTCGGGGGCCGCTGTTCGCGGCGCCGCTGGGCGCGGCGTTCGCGCTCGGCTGGACGCCGTGCATCGGCCCGGTACTTGCCGGGTTGCTGGCCGCCGCGGCTGCCACCCCGACCGCGGCCGCGGGCGCCGGGCTGCTGGCGGTCTACACGGCCGGGCTGGGGGTGCCGTTCCTGCTGCTGGCCTGGGCGGTCGCCCGCGGGCATCGCCGTGGCGGCGGTGCTGCCAGGCTGCTCGGCCGTCACCAGCGGCTGCTCGCCCGGGTGGGTGGGACGCTGCTGGCCGCGATGGGCCTGGCCATGGTCGCCGGCTGGTGGACGCTGCTGTTTGGCCCGCTGGTCCGCTGGTTCGCCCGCTCCGGCTGGCCACCGATCTGACCGAACCCGATCCAAGGACCCAGAACGCCCATGCGTACCCTCCATCAACGACCCGGCCGGACGGTGGTCCTCCTGCTAGCCGTCGCGGCGCTGCTGGCCGCCTGCGCGCCAACCAGCGCCAAGCAGGCAGGCGGCCAGGGCCGAGCCGCGACCTCAGCCGGGGTCGCCCCCGATGCCATCCGTCTGCAGATGGCGGGGTTCGCGGGCGGGCCCGCGTTCAACCTGCCCGACGATCTTGGCGGGCGGCCGCTGGTGCTCAACGTGTGGGCGTCCTGGTGCGGGCCGTGCCGCAAGGAGATGCCCGCCTTCCAGCAGGTCCACCTCAACGCCAAGGAAAAGGTGACGTTCCTCGGCCTGGACAGCCGCGACGTGGTCGACGCTGCCCGCCGGTTCGCCGCCCAGACCGGCGTCACCTACCGGCTGGCCGCCGACCCCAACGGTCAGGCCGCCGCCAAGCTGGGCGTGGCCGCCCTGCCGACCACCGTGTTCATCGCCGCCGACGGCAGCCTGCGCGGCCGCCACGTCGGCGCCCTGACCGCAAGCGAGCTTCGCGCCAACATCAGCCGCTACCTCGGGGTCAGCGTCCCATGACCGCACCGCTTGTGCCGTCTGTCCACCATGCCCGGGAGCCAGCGACACCGTGACCGCAGCCAAGTCCAGAAACCCCCGACCCTCCGGCAAGCGCCGCCGGCTCTCGGCGGCCGAGCGGGCCGCCGCCCGCCGTCGGCGGATGCGGATCGTCGCCTGGGTCACCGCTGGCGTGTTGGTGGTGGGCGGCGCGATCGGGTTCGCAATCCAGCGCAGCCAGACCAACGCCCGCGCCCTCCGCGCGCTGGGCGTGCAGACCTTCGCCAATCAGGGCCAAGACCACCTGCAACCCGGCCAGGCTTACACCGCCTACAACTCCACCCCGCCGACCTCCGGCCCCCACGACCCCAGCCCGGCGCCCTGCGGGATCTCCACCGATCCGATCTCCAACACTGTGCAGGTCCACGACCTGGAGCATGGCGTGGTCATGGTCCAGTACCGCCCCGGCCTGGACCCGTCGCAGGTCACCGCGCTGCAGACGCTGGGCCGCTCCTACAGCTCACATGTGATTATGGCGCCCTACCCGAACCTGCCCACTCCGGTCGCCGCGAGCGCCTGGACCAAGCTGATGCGGCTGGACCGCGCCGACGTGGGCAAGCTGCGCGGGTTCATCGAACGGTTCCGCCAGCACGGCCCGGAAGCGGGAATCCCATGCCCAAGCAGCGGATGAACCCCTCGCCTCGGCGGCCGCGGGCGGCCGGGAGATCCCGGTGACCGGCGGCGGGGTGGTCTATGGCGGTTCGGTGCTGGCGGCCGTGGTGGCCGGGGCGGTCGCGCTGTTCGCGCCGTGCTGCATCTCGGTGATGCTGCCCGCCTACTTCGCCAGCTCATTCCATAACCGGCGGGTGCTGGTGGCGATGACCTTCCTATTCGCCGGGGGAGTGGCCAGCGTGGTCCTGCCGATCGCGCTCGGCGCGGCGGTGGTGCAGCGGCTGCTGGTCGGCCAGCACACCCTGATCTGGTCGGCGGGCGGCGTGCTGCTGCTGGGGCTTGGCGGCTACACCCTGGCGGGCGGGCAGCTGCGCCTGCCGATGCCCGGCCGCCCGGCCGAGCCCGGGCGGCGGGCAGGACCGCTGGCGGTCTGGTCGCTGGGGGTGTTCTCCGGGGCGGCCAGCGCCTGCTGCGCGCCGGTACTCGCCGGAGTCGTCGCCCTCGCCGGGCTGGCGGCATCATTCGGC
>WNGE01012041.1_pt1 | contig 10688 bp, 7 predicted proteins | sample 5400651 | NCBI WGS metagenome assembly WNGE01 (sample SAMN13153370, study PRJNA577476) | soil metagenome | isolation source: 60 cm soil or saprolite under grassland replicate 2 | place: USA:California | collected 2016-06-15
TCAGGCGCGGGCGGCAAAGCCGGAGTCTTCTTCTTGCCGATGGCGTATACGTTTTTGGTCGAGACCAGATAGATGCGGCCCCGCGAGACGGCCACGCTGCCGATGATCTGCTCGTTCGAAGCGATCATTTCGTCACCCTCGGCCGTCTTGAGGTCGATCTTGTCCACCGGCTCCAGTTCGTCTTCGTCCAGAATCTCGCAGCCGGTCGGGCTTGGCTTCAGGATGTAGAACTTGCCGTTCTCGGTGCCGACGTAAATCTTACCGTCAGCGTATACGGGCGCCGCTTTCTGAATCGTGCCGAGCTTCTTCTCCCAGAGAGGCTTGCCGTCGGCGAGATTGAATGCGTGAAGACTCGATTCCGCCGTCACAGCGTAAAGCGTATTGCCCTCGATGACCGGCGAAGCCGGGCCGAGTTGATAATTCGTGAGGGCGTATTTGATCTTGTCCTGGTTCGACGTTTTGCTTATCGAGCCTTTGGCCGAAATATCAATCGCGGCGAGCTGTCCCATCTCGCTCACGTCGAGGTTCTCTTCCTGATGAGTCGCGTAGGCGACGCCGTCTTTGACAACCACGCCCGGATTGACGCCGCGCTTCGACATCGGATAGTTCCAGACGGGTTCGCCGGTGCCGACCTTCATCGCCGAGACCGAACCGTCGCCCCCTCCGGCGATCAGCAACCGCATGCCGTCGATGGTCGCCACGACGGGCGTCGAGTAGGTCGTGTCGTAAGGCCGCCCGCCGGGAGTGCTGATCCAGACGTTTTCGCCAGTCCGTTTGTCGAAAGCGTAGTAGCGATGGCGGCGCGACGCGATGTCGCCGAAGCCGTCGGTCACAGTGCTGACGATCACCATATCGCCCTCGATGATCGGCGAAACGGTGCGCCCGCCGTGCGTCGTCCACGCGCCGTACTCATCGGTCAGCGAGCGCGACCAGAGCGGCTTGCCGTCCCAGGACAAAGCCACAAGCTCGTTGCACGCGCCGAAGACATAGACGTTGCCCGTCGCCGGATCGCCCACCGGCGACGACCACGCGATGCGGCGTGGAGGGACGTCGGTCGAGTAGACGTTGAAGCGGTACTCCCAGAGCTTGTGGCCCGTCTCGGCGTCGAGCGCCATCACGCGCTCCTGCAGCGATCCGCCCTCGCCAGCCGAGTTGAACATGAAGAGTCGCCCGTTCATCACGATCGGCGCCGAACGCCCGCCGTACGGCGCTTTCCACAACAGGTTCTCGCCCTGTTTTGACCATTTTTCGGGCAGGCCCTTTTCGTAAGAATGGCCGTCGCGCGTGGGGCCGCGCCAATCGGCCCAATCGCTGCCCGATTTGGAGCGCGCCGGAGATTGGGCGGAGGCGTCACGGTTCGAGGTCGAAATGAAAATAGTGAGAGCGGAAAAGATAACGAGCGCGAACAGAGCGCCCTGTTTGATAGAAGGTTTCATATGCGGATTTCCGTGAGTTTGCGGGTTCTGAAGCCCCAACGTTGTTTTTATCGCAGAAACTTCATTACCGATTTCATTGCGCCATGGTTGCGGATATTTTCCCGCGCTTTGACCCGTCAGCTTGACCAATTCGAAGTACAGCATCGGTACCACGAGCGGTAGCGAGCGAGGCCCCCGGAGTAGACCGGGCGCCCGGAGCCTCGCTCGCTATCTCTCGCGGTAATGATTAATCAGGTTGACCCATTTGAAGCAAAACTATAATTTGGCGCGGACGGCAGTTCAAGGCTAGTTTCCCGAAACCAGACGATCAGGCGATACGTTTGTTCGACTAGCCGACCCCAATTTCCCGGCATTCTTCGAGTTGGAATTGTAAACACGGATTTGGAGCGCGCTCGGCGCGCCGTCAAACCGTCACTGCCACGGGAGTGGGACAGACTTTAGTCTGTCCGTCCACAATTCATGCAAGGATAGACTAAAGTCTGTCCTACGGAGGCACGCTTATGAAATCACGCGAGCTGACTTGTTACGACGCTAAGACCGGAGAGCGAGTCTATCAGGAGCGCGTCTCCGGGCAATCGAACTCGTTCACGGCCTCGCCAGTCGCCGCCGACGGCAGGCTCTATTTAGCGGGCGAAGACGGCGACGTCTTCGTGGTCAAGGCCGGGCCGAAATACGAGTTGATCGCGACCAACCCGATGGGCGAAGTGATGATGGCGACCCCCGCGATATCGGAAGGGATGATTTTCGTCCGCACGATCAGCCACGTTTACGGCATCGCCGGCGATTCGGCGACGAAGCAAAAGGCGGCGAAATAAAACGCCGCGACACGCGGAAGCGTTTCCGTATTTTCCATTATTTCCGCGCGCTGCGGCGTTTCAACCTAAATCACGCCACGCAACATTGGGACACCGGTACAGTACCGCGCGCGTAAGCAAGCGGCTGACCGATGAGTCAGCCGCTTGCTTACGCGCGCGGTACTGTATCGACCTGCGTGGCTCGATTTAAACCTCGATCAGGAGAACACAAATCAATGAAAGGGCTCGCAATCAGACTTTCGTCTTTGTCATTCATCTGCCTGTTATCATTGCTCGCTACGCAAACTTCAAGCAGCGACGCCGCCAATTCATCCAACTGGCCGCAGTGGCGCGGCCCTGACGCCCAGGGCGTTTCGAACGACAAAAATCCGCCTACTGAATGGAACGTGACGAAGAACGTTTTGTGGAAGGCGGCGATCCCCGGTAAGGGATTTTCGCAGCCGATCATCTGGGGCAAAAAAGTTTTCCTGACCACTGACATCGAAGGCGGCCCCGAACCCACGGGCTACAAGCCGCCCAAGCGAATAATCGGCGATAAAGAGTTCACGCATCCCGATTGGGACGGGGTGGACAAGCTCCACACCTTCAAGACGCTCTGCCTCGACCGCGACACCGGGAAGATACTGTGGGAGCAGACCTCTTACGAAGGCCGCGTCTACGACTACCGCCATAAGCGCGGCAATTACGCCGCTCCCACCCCCGTCACCGACGGCAAATACGTCTATTCCTATTTCGGTTCGGAAGGCGTCTATTGCTACGGCTTCAACGGCAAGCTGATCTGGAAACAATCTCTCGGTAACAACGGCGGCATCCTGACCTGCCTGAGCGCAAAGACTGGCGAGGTGGTTTACGAGGGCGGTCGCGTGCCCGTGGCCACGAAGTTCTACGGCGCGTCGCCCGTGGCGTTCGACGGCAAACTTCTGCTGACCAGTGACGACGGCGATACCTTCGTGATCAAAGCCGGGCCGCAACACGAAGTGCTGGGCACGAATTCGATAGGCGAGCCTTGCCGCACCTCTATTGCAATTGCTGACGGAAAGTTGTTTATTCGGGGAGAGAAGCATCTATTTTGCATAGGCATCAAAGGATGAGAGCTTAGATCAGTTTGCGATTGCGTGTATGGGAAAGTGGCGCGATCTCCGGTACGGTACGGGGAGCGTCAGCGACCTGAACATCGATCAGGAGGTCTTCTGATCGATGTTCAGGTCGCTGACGCTCCCCGTACCGTACCGCTTGCCGTCCTGTACACGCATTTGCAAACCGCCATAATTTCAAACTTTAACCGATAAGCGTTTCACCGAAAGAGCGTGGCCTGACCGTGATCTGATCCTGCGCACTATCAAGACAGGAGCCACAACCAAATGAGACGTGTATCAACTCTATTTCTTTCCGCTTTAACTCTGTGCCTGGTTGCGCCGGCCGTATTCAAACCGTTCTCAGGCGCCGCCGCGCCCGGCGCTAACAACTGGTCGCAGTGGCGCGGCCCTGATGGGACGGGGGTTTCTTCCGAGACCAACGTTCCGACAGAATGGGGCGCCGACAAAAACATCAAATGGAAGACTCCGATCGCTGGTCATGGCCATTCGCAGCCGATCGTCTGGGGAAACAGGATTTTTCTGACCACAGACGTCGAGGGCGATGTCATCCCGGGCGCAAAGGCCGTCGAGCACAAGATCGAAGGTCAGGTCTTCGTTCACCCCGACAGTGTGGGCGCGAACCGCAACCACACTTTCAAAGTCGTCTGCGTCGACCGCGACGCGGGAAAGATTTTGTGGGAACAGACCGCTTACGAGGGCGCGGTCTACGACAACCGCCACCGCAAAGGCAGTTACGCCGCGCCGACGCCGACCACTGACGGAAATTATGTTTACGCCTGGTTTGGGGGCGAAGGCGACGGGCTGTATTGCTACGACTTCAAAGGCAAGCTGGTCTGGAAGACCGCCGTCGGCAAGATCGCCAACGTCGGAATGGGGCCAGGGGCTTCACCGGCGCTTTTCGATAACCTGGTCATCTTGCAGTGCGACGAGGACGAAGGCAAAAACTCCTTCATCGTCGCATTGGACAAGAAGACCGGGAAAGAGGCCTGGAAGACTCCGCGCAAAGTTCAGGCGAGCTGGTCAACGCCGCTGATCGTTCGGGCGGAGAAGCGCGCGGAATTGATCACCAGCGGCAACGAGTTGATCATCTCCTACGACCCGAAGACCGGCAAAGAACTGTGGACGGCGAAAGGCCACGGCAGCAACGCCATTGCGACGCCGCTCGCGGGCCACGGAATGGTCTTCGTTTACGCGGGATTCCCGGTCAAAAAGACGATGGCCATCAAACTCGGCGGCGCCGGCGACGTCACAAACTCGAACGTCGCCTGGCAGTACGACAAGGGGACGGCCTACGTGCCTTCTTCGATACTCTACGGCGATTACATCTATCTGATGTCCGACCGAGGCATTTTGACCTGCCTCGACGCTAAGACCGGCAAGGTGGTTTACGAAGGCGGCCGCATTCCCACGCCCGCCACATTCACGGCTTCGCCTGTGGCCTTCGACGGCAAGCTGTTGTTGACGAGCGAAGACGGCGACACGTACGTCATCAAGGCCGGGCCGAAGCACGAAGTGGTTGCGACCAATTCGGTCGGCGAGCCAGTCTACGCGTCGCCTGCGATCTCGGACGGAATGATCTTCATTCGCGGCGAGAAGAATCTCTATTGCGTCAGCGCCAATCCGAAGGCGCCGGGGAGGTAAGAATGAAACTGAAAACATTGCTCGCCTGCCTCGCGCTCCTACTCTCCGCATCGGTCTCCGGTTTCGCCGGCGACAAGGCGAATCTGAGCGGAACCTGGACGCTCGATAAAGACAAGAGCTTCAGCAACGGCCCGGAATTCGATCAGACAATGACGATTACTCATTCGGGCGAGAAGGTGAAGCTCGACGCGAAGCAGAAAAGCCCGCGGGGCGAGGTAACGATCAGCGAAGAGTACACGCTCGATGGTCGAGAAGTCGAGTTCACTCCCCAGAATCCTCCGAACGCCAAAGGCAAGCGCAAGGCGACCTGGCTCGCCAACGGCCGGGGCATTCTGGTCGAGGACGAGATAGTTGACGGGCAGGCGACGAGACGGGTCTCTCGAAAAATGACTCTGGCGCCCGACGGCAAGGTCTTGACCGTTGATTATTTCATCGACGACAGCCGAGGCTCGTTCGAGTTGAAGCGTGTTTTCAACAAAGTCGGGTAGATCTGTTCATCAAGACTCGCCTCTCCCCGCCGCGTAGCGGCGTATGAATTTAGCCGTGGGTTTAAACCCACGGCGGGCGTGATTTTCATTCCACGTCGCGTCAGCGACGATTGAATTCAGCCGTCGCTCGCGCGACGCGGGAATATTCGCGACCATCCCGTGGGTTGAAACTTTGTCATTACCTAAACTTATGCGCGAAATGCGCGTGTCGAATCCTAGCCCGCGAATGCGGGCGATAGAGTAAAGCCTGGGGTGGAGCGCGACAGCGCGCAACCCCAGGGGAATGGCGCAACCAATCCATCAAGCCCGCGGAGCGGGCGGCAGTTTTTCGTCGTTCGCGCCATCACCATCATTGAGATTGCATCAATCGCTGTCGCCCGCTCCGCGGGCTGGTCGATAAATCGCCCGTCATACCTGGGGTTGCGCGCTGTCGCGCTCCACCCCAGGCTTTACTCTGTCGCCTGCTCCGCAGGCTGAAAATATGAGGAGCCATTTCGCGCAAAAGTTTGGGTAACGACAAGGGGTTGAAACCCACGGCTAAATTCAAGCGCCGCTACGCGGCGGAGAGATATGGGCATGAAAAATCCTTTTCGTCATTCGGCGACACTCTTAGCCGCGTTGTTTGGCATTGCGGTCAGCTTGAGTCTGGGCGCGGGATTGTGGGGTGTTTCGGCTGACACGCGTCTGTTATTGGCGGATGAGGTCCCGCCGGAACCTGTCGCGTCATACAAGATTGACGTTCAACTCAAGCTCGATGACAAACAGCGTCCGAAACATCTCGAAGGCGTCGAGCGACTGACCTGGCTCAATCATTCACAGGACACGATCAGCGAACTGCAATTCCACCTCTACCTCAACGCGTTCAAAAACGAGAAAAGCACGTTCTTCGAGGAATCGGGCGGGCAATTGCGCGGCGACGAGTTTCAGCCGGGCGCCTGGGGCTGGATTGACGTCAATAAGATGAAGCTGGCGGGCGGCGAAGACCTGACCTCGAAGATCGAATTCATTCATCCCGACGACGACAACTCCGATGACCAGACGGTGATACGCGTTCCTCTCGGCAAGCCCGTCAAGCCCGGCGAGAAGATCGCGCTCGACATCAAATTCACCGCGCAATTGCCGCGCGTCTTCGCCCGCACGGGCTACTGGGCCTCGTTTGCCCTCGTCGGCCAATGGTTCCCGAAGATCGGCGTGTGGGAATCGGCGGGCGAGCGCCGCCGCGCGACGCCCGGGTGGAACTGCCATCAGTTTCACGCGACGAGCGAGTTCTATGCCGATTTCGGAAATTATGACGTGACGATGACCGTCCCCGCCGCCTACAAAAGCAAGATCGGCGCGACAGGCGTGATGAAATCCGAGCGCGATAATCAGGACGGAACTGTGACTTACAACTTCGTTCAAGACAACGTCCACGACTTCGCCTGGACTGTTGACACGAATTACCTCATCGTCAAACGCCGGTTCAAAGCCGACGAGCATGTCACGGATTCCGAGATCAACGATTGGTCGTCTCGCTTGAATCTGCCGGTCGATCGAATCGCGATTACCGACGTTGATGTCACGGCGCTGATTCAGCCTGAGCACCGCGATCAGATCGACCGTCACTTCAAAGCCGCATTCAACGCGATCAAATACTTCGGCCTCTGGTACGGCAATTACCCCTACAACACACTGACGATAGTTGATCCTCCGTACAACGGCGGTGGCGCGGGAGGTATGGAGTATCCGACGTTCATCACCGCGGGCACGTCGTGGCGGGCCGGACGCGATCAGAATCCGGAGGAAGTGATCGTCCACGAATTCGGCCACCAGTTCTGGTACGGCCTTGTCGCATCGAACGAATTCGAAGAGTCGTGGTTGGACGAAGGTTTCAATACATACTCGACGGCGAAAGTATTGAAGACGGCTTACGGCGCCAACGTGACGCCGTTCGGCTTCGCCGGAATTAACTTGTTCTACCTTCCGATTGAAATTCCACACCCCTATGAAGACCGCCTCCTTACGTTGCAGGGCAAATTCAATGATCCGATTCTGACTCCGGCCTGGAAGTTTTACGATCAATTCAGCTACGGTTTGAATTCGTATCCGCGAACCTGCCTGACGCTGAGCACGCTCGAACGATACCTGGGCGAAGACTTGATGGCGCGGGTGATGCGCGAATACCACCATAAGTGGCGCTATCGCCATCCGGCCTCGCAGGATTTCTTCGATACCGTCAATCAGGTTACCGGGCGGGACTTCGCCTGGTTCTTCGATCAATTCGTCAAAGGCGTTGGCGAGCTCGATTACGAACTCGCCGAGATCAAAAGCGAGAGGCGGGGCGGGGAGATTGGCGTTTTCGATAAAGACGGTCAGAAGGCCGAGGTCAAAGCGCCGGAACATGACGACGAAGAGAAGGGCCAAAACGCGACCTACGAAAATGAAGTCGCAGTCAGACGCGTGGGCGAGGCGTGGTTTCCTGTAGAAATGCTCTTTACATTGAAAGACGGCGCTCGCATTTCGGCGAAACCGGTCAACACGCGCGACGGCGTGATCGAGTATCAACTCACCGATAGCAAAGACGGCAGGCAATGGAGCGACGCCTGGGTGATCAAAGACCGGTGGAAGAAATTCAGATTCACGACGGGATCGAAACTCGTCACGGCCGAGATTGACCCTGAACGGAAAGTCCTGCTCGACGCCAACCTGACCAACAACAGCAAGACCGGTTCGACAGGCGTCGGCGGAGCGGTTCGTTGGTCAACGGGCGCGCTGTACTGGGTTCAGGCGATCATGCAGGCGCTGAGCTTTTTGAGTTGAGGAGAACTGGGGATGATCATATCGTTCTTTGTCGGAATCAATGAGGCGAATCGAAGCTGGAAGATGATTTTGCTGCTGCTCGCGGCGAACGTTCTGTCGTCTCTTCCCCTCATCGTCCCGATTTTTCTGTTGGTCTTTGGCGCCAGCCGCGGAACGATTGCGGCGGACAGCTTGATGGCGGACAAACTCGACGCCGTCTGGTTGATGGACGTCGCCAACTATCAATTTCCGGGCGCCGCGATCGAAACCGTCGCCTTGCAGGTCGGAGGGCTGTTCGTCGTGATGGGCGTTTGTTATCTACTGCTCAACACGCTATTGACCGGAGGCGTCATCGGCGTATTCAATTCCGCGGACGGATTGTTCACGATGCGCAAGTTCTGGGGCGAAGCCGGAGCTTATTTTTGGAGGTTCTTCCGGCTGACGCTGATTTCGCTGATCTTCTATGGCGTCGCGGTCGGAATCTACGCGCTGCTGCGATGGCCAATTAAAAACGCCGCGGAGCAAGCGAGCGCGTGGCGATGGCGTTGCTGGCGCTGTTGTTCGCGTTCATCAATATGGTCTTCGACTACGCGAAGATCGGAACAGTGGCGCGCAGTGGCAGAGTGGACAGCAAAGGCATGTTCCGCGAAACTTTCAGGGCGTTTCGATTCGCGTTCAGGAATTTTTTCAGCGCTTTCGGACTCTATCTGATTATCGCCCTGGTAGGCTTTGCCCTGTTTATAGTGTTCAATGCGCTGCGGTGGTCCGTTGATCAATCTTCGGCGGGCAGGGTTTCACTGGCGATTTTACTCGGACAGATTGCGATTGCGGGGCGGATGTGGACGCGACTGGTCTTTTACGCCGCCGAGATGCATTTGTACAAGAAGCTCGCCCCCGCCGCTGCGCCTGCCCCCGTAATTGTCGAATCCCGACCCTTATGAAGACATTGCATTTCACCCACGCGTTGTTATTGACTGTCAGCATCGCCGGCGGTTTCAACACTCTCGCCCAATCACGCGACGGCTTTTCAAACTGGCCGCAATGGCGCGGCCCGCAGGGCATGGGGGTCTCCGAGGAGAAGAACCTGCCCGTCGAATGGGGCGCGGATAAGAACATCGTCTGGAAGACGGCGCTTCCCGGCCGCGGCCATTCGTCGCCGATTGTCTGGGACAACAAAATTTTTCTGACCACATCCATCGAAGGCGAAGTCGTTCCGGGAGCGAAGGCCGTTCATCACGTCAGAAAAGGCGAAACCTGGGTTCACCCGGACAGCGTCGCGGGCGACAGGAAACACACTCTCAAGGTGCTTTGCCTCGACCGCGATTCGGGAAAAATCCTCTGGGAACGCACGGCGTACGAAGGCCTGGTTTACGACGACCGCCACCGTAAAAACAGCTACGCTTCGAGCACGCCGGTGACCGACGGCAAATTCGTTTACGCGTTCTTCGAGGCCGAAGGGCTTTACTGCTACGACTTCGACGGCAAGCTGATCTGGAAGACAGACGTGGGCAAGATCGCCAAGATGGGAATGGGGCCGGGCACGTCGCCGGCGCTATATGAAAACATGTTGTTTCTGCAATGCGACCAGGAAGACGGCGGGCCTGACGTCTCATTCATCGCGGCGGTGGATAAGCGGACGGGCAAGGAGGTCTGGCGCGTGAAGCGCAATCATCGGAAGACTCACGCGACGCCGCTCGTCGTGCGCGCCGGAGATCGGGTCGAACTGATCGCCAGCGGCGCTGAAACGGTCATTTCGTACGATCCCTCGACGGGCAAAGAATTGTGGCGTTGTGACGGAGTGAAGGGTTGGGCGATTCCGAGCGCGGTGGCGGGACACGACATGGTCTTCGTCTCCGCAGGATTTCCGAGCAAACGCGTGATTGGGATCAAGCTCGGCGGATCCGGCGACCTGACTGGCAAATCGAATGTTGTCTGGAGCTACGACAAAGGCACGGCCTATGTCACTTCGCCGATCCTCTACGGCGATTACGTCTACCTTGTTAGCGACAAAGGCATTCTGACCTGTATCGAGGCCAGGACCGGTGAGATCAAATACGAAGGCGGCCGCGTGCCCGCGCCGGCCAGCTTCAGCGCGTCCGCCGTGGCCTTCGACGGCAAAATCTTTCTGACGAGCGAAGACGGCGACACCTTCGTCATCAAAGCCGGACCGGCGCACGAAGTGATCCGTACCAACTCCATCGGTGAGGTGGTTCTCGCCTCGCCCGCGATCTCGCGGGGAAGAATTTTCATTCGAGGCGATAAAAACCTTTACTGCATCGGCGAGTCTCCGAAGAAGTCGTTGGGTAATTGATCCAGACTCTGCGCGACCAGGTCGGCTTTCAACTCGCGGTGCGTGGTCAACACGCCAACGGACTTCATCCCTGCGCGACGCGCGGCTTCAATCCCGGCCGGGGCGTCTTCGATCACGACGCA
>WNGE01035347.1_pt1 | contig 10688 bp, 10 predicted proteins | sample 5400651 | NCBI WGS metagenome assembly WNGE01 (sample SAMN13153370, study PRJNA577476) | soil metagenome | isolation source: 60 cm soil or saprolite under grassland replicate 2 | place: USA:California | collected 2016-06-15
GGCCTGTTTCAAAATCACCTGAGTCGTAAAAGTAAGCGCGATGCCCAGAACGGTTCCCATCAAGGTCAGAATAAGAGTCTCCCCAAGCAACATGCGAACCACGTCGAATCGGGAAAACCCCAGCGCTTTCAAAATGCCGATTTCCCGTGTGCGCTCCATCACCATGGTGTGCATGTTCAAAAGCACTACGAGAAAACTCACCATGAGTCCCAACGCCACCATCGTCCGTGTGAATGGCCGGAGCTGCGGCAAGTTCGACGAAGTCATCAGCGACACGTATTCCGACAGGGAGCGGACGCTGTTCTGCGGCATCAACTTGAGAATCTGCGCGCGCGTTGCTTCCGTATCTCCTTTGCTTCTGACATAAAACATCGAAACGCGCTTTTCCGCTCCGGCAATTTCCTGCGCGGTCCGGATGGGAATGAAAAAACGCGCGCCTTTCCCATGCGCGACGATCCCACAAACTGTAAACGCATGATTCAACAAGGTGATGTGGCTGCCCACCTTCAAGTGACGCGTCTGGGCGATGATATCGTCCGCGATTACCTCGTCCGGCCCTTCGAAGGGCCGGCCATCGCGGAAGAGGAATCCCTTGCTGAGGGCGTTGAAGCGCTTGTAGTCGATGCCGTAGACCATCACCAAGTTCTTCGGTTCCGTGAGGATGACTGTAGGCGCGACGTCATCCACACCGCTCACGGCTTCAAGCTGTTCGCCGAGCGACTCCTGCATCACGGCACTTGAAAACGCAAAAAAGATGGAAGAATTGGGCGGCTGCACCAGGATATCTGCGCCGACTCCTTCGACGCGCTTTCCCCATTCAGAAACCACTCCGGATGTGAGACCAACGATCAGAAGCACGAGAATCACTTGAATGGCGATGGCGATCACACTCAGAAGACTTCGCAGCGGGCGGACAGCGATGCTGCCCCAAAACATTTGCGCGAGAGAAAACGGTCCGTCGTAGGTTTCTGTCATCGAGCCCAACTGGATTTGTACTCTATCATTCCCATTTTGTCATGGTCAAAATTTGCGGGCGGCGGAGCAAGCCGCGTGCCGAATTTGCGGAAGAACATTTCTGGTCTGTTAAGTTTTCAACACAAGTGTTGATAAGGTTGTGGAAATCCTTTCGCTGCCAAGTGCTAACTTCTCCCCCTTCAACATTCTTCCTCGCTTTGCACCAATTCCGGGCAATGCGTTTTCTTCCGCGCAGATTTCTGTCCGATTTGACGTCTGATGCGCCGCCAAAAGCTGTCGGGAAGAAAATTTCCGCACCTTGTCGCCGAAAGAAGTTCTTTCTTTACAATCGACATTCAACTTGCCGCTGTTTAAGTACGGCTCAGTACCACTTCGGAGGCTTTTCAAGATGAACTTTGATGATCTGTCTCGGATCCATGATGTCGAACCAGCGGCCGTACGTTTTCCATCCTTCTGCAACCACTTGGACCAAGACCCTCCCCAACGGGGCATCCGGAACATGGGCGAGTCCATCGCGGTTTGTTTTCACGTTCAGTTCCAGTTTCTTGTCCTTCTTTAATTTGCGCTCTTCAATATACTTCACGTACACACTGGCATTTTCGACGGGCGCGCCCTTCTCGCCGCCAGTGACTTCAATGGTGATGCGCGTCTGCGCATCGGCTTTGGACGAAGGAGGCAGTGGCTTGGACGCCGAGGCCGCGGGATCCTGCGCGACAGAGTGCTGCGCCGCAAACATGCACACGGCGAAGCCAACGGATCCAAAAAGTTTTGCGGAAACTTTCATATCTTGCTGAACTCCATCCTCCACGGAAGAGCGGGCCCGGGTCAAGTCTCTCCCCATTCGAATTCGATGCCGAACTGAGCCGCTATGCTGCCCGGCGGTTCCCGGCCCTAGAAACCTCGCACATTGTGGATTTGACTCACCTAAGAGGCTCCTGTAAGTTCTCAAGAAACTGCCTGGCAGGCAAGACAGGATGTATCAATCATGGATATGGCTCCGGCCTGTTCGGGGTCAATCATCCTGCCATCCGGAATGCTGTGCGATCCGGCGCAGAGTGCTTACTGAGACGCAGACTCTTTGCCGCAGCAGGTCAGCTCCGAGCCAGTCGGAGTGACGCATGACTTTGATGCCGAGCGCATCGGCGTCACAGAGAGAATCTGCAAGGAGAAGATCATGGGTTTTGCCACCAACGCCATTCACGTCGGGCAGGAGCCCGATCCCGCGACCGGGGCAATCGTCGCGCCGATTTATCAAACCTCGACGTACGTGAACGAAGAGCTCGGCAAAAACAAAGGGTACGACTACGCGAGAACGAATCACCCGAACCGCAAAGCCCTGGAGCGCACGGTGGCCAAGCTCGAAGGCGGCCACAGCGCTTACGTCTTCTCTTCCGGCATGGCGGGAATTGATGCGGTGTTCCGGCTTCTGCGACCGGGGGACCACGTGGTTCTCTCTGAAGCGGTATACGGCGGCGTGTTCCGCCTTTCGACTCAGCTCCTCGTGCACTTTGGCCTGGAATTCAGCTTCGTGGACACCGGATTACCCGAGGCCGTGCGCATGGCGCTGCGTTCAAATACGAAAATGCTGTACATCGAGACACCCGCGAACCCCACGCTGAGCGTCACCGACATCGCGGCGATGTCCAAGATCAGCAACGAGCGCAACATTTCCCTCGTCGTCGACAATACATTTCTGAGCCCTTACCTGCAGCGGCCCATCGAACTCGGCGCGCAAATCGTCGTGCATTCCATGACCAAATATCTGAACGGCCACAGCGATTCGACAGGAGGCGCGGTAGTGCTCTCGCGACCGGAGGACGCGGAAAAAATTTATTTTATCCAGCGGTCGGCCACGCTGGCGGTTCGCATGCTGCAGCACAACGCCAACGGCGTCACCGTGGCGCGGCATCTTGACGCGCACCCCAAAGTTCGCAAGGTCTTCTACCCCGGTCTGCCGTCGCACCCGCAGCACGAAGTCGCCCGCCGGCAGCAGAAAGGCCCAGGCGCCATGCTGTCGTTCGATCTCGGCTCGCTGGACGCCGCGCGGCGCTTCCTGAATCACGTGAAGCTTTGCTCCCTCGCCGAAAGTCTGGGTGGGGTCGAAACGCTGATCTCCCTTCCCGCGATGATGACTCACGCTTCCATGCCCAAGACAATTCAGGATCGCGTGGGCATCACCGAAGGACTCGTGCGGCTTTCCGTCGGCATCGAAGACGTGGAAGACATCATTGCTGACCTCGACCAAGCGCTGCTGTACGTCTAGTGCCGTTCCAACTTATTGCCACGGCTCGCGGCTCATTTGGCGAGTGCGCGAAGCTGTGAAATTTGCCCGTCATCAGGAAACTTATGCGCTCGATAGCGCACCGGCACGAGTTCGGGTTCTCTCTCCATCAGCGAATTCACGATCGGCATGGCCTCATGCCAACCGACGGTGAGATGCTCCTTCTTCTCTAAGTCCTCCATGAAGACGATGAAATCCGTTTCCGGAAGCAGCGAATCCACGCCCTTCGACCAAACGCAATGGCTGAAAAGACTCTCGTCGGGCCGCTTGTACACCTGGCAAATGGCCACGAAGATGTCCTTCTTTTCCTGCTGGTGAAGCTTGTCGAGATAGTTCTTCTGCTGCGCATAATCGATGCCATCGCGCTTCCTTTTCATGGAAAGCGCTAACTTCCTCAATTCCTGTTCTTCCGGCACATAGAGTTGCCATTTTCCATCCGTATGCGCGTAGAGATTGGGCGAAAGCGAATGACCCTGTTCGAAATGGCTCTCTTTTCCGTGCGTGAGCATCGCGGTGATGCCCGCTTTGTTGTATTTTCCGGTGGCCCACAACTGATCGCGGTTAGGAACAAAGATGACGGGATCCCCGTTCAACGCCAGCCGATGCAGGATGTCCGGGAGGAGGATTCGCGCACTATCGTAACAATCGCCCCATTGGCTCACGAACAGTCCCGAACCAATTTCCTTCATGCCGTTCGGGCTGGTCCTCTCGCGTAAATTGAGAATCGCCACCTGCAACGATTCCTCGAGAGCCACTCCCCATTCTTTCAGGGTGGAACGATTCACGCTCATGATGCTGTGTTCCGTGTCATAAGCCACGCCCGCGACCAAACCATCGGTTATTTTTTTGGTCGCGTAGTCGAGGTTGGAGGTGTCCCGGCCGTCGGACTTCAGCATCATGAGGGAAAGGCTGAAATAGGCGGGGTCCCGCACTACTGGCAAGAGAGCGGCCTTCGCGCTGGCAAAATCTTTGGGCGTCGAGGCGTCCTGCAAGAACGAAGAAACATAGCGCTGAATCACTCCGCTGCGCGCTCCGGGATCGGCGGCAGTGTAATCTGCAAGCGCATTGTCGAGATAGAAGACCTTGTCGCTGGAGCCGACCTTGATGGAGCGCTCTTCGGCGTCGTGCTGGAGATCTCTCGCGCCGCCCTTTTCCAGAGCCTCTAAAACCTTCTTCACGAATTCCTCGCGCGTCGGCTTCCTGGGAAAAAGTTTGTCGAATATCCCCACCCGTTCCTCCGGTGCTTCGAAGAGCAAAGCGCGGCAAACCACCCGCCTAATTTGCCGCTCTTTACTTCACAGATTCCCTCAGCCACGCCAGGTAGTCTTTTGATCCCCCAAGGATCGGCAGCGCGATGAACTCCGGCACTTCGTAACTGTGCAACTGTTTCACTTCTTTTTCCAGCTTCGCCAAACGCGTCTCTGTCGTTTTAATCACCAGCAAGTATTCCCTGGCCTTCTCGAGATTCCCTTTCCATGTATAAAACGACTCGACCGGGCTCAAGATAATATTGACGCATGCCGCCAGGCGCTTGGAAACCGCACTGCGCGCGATCCGCCGGCCTTCCGCCAGCGTTCCGCAGGTCACCAGCACGATTCGACCCTGCCCGCCTCTCCTCATTGCTCGCCCTCCTCGCACACTTCCCGCAATTGCCGCGCCCTGGCCCATCTCCAAACTTTCGACTTTCCAATTCCCGCGGTCTAGAATACCGCCACATGGCCACCTCTCCCATCAAGTTCGGCACCTCCGGCTGGCGCGGCCTCATCGCCGACGATTTCACCTTCGCGAACGTGCGGCTCGCGGTCACAGCGATCGCGGAACATGTGAAAACCAAGTCGCAGCAGCCCACGATTCTGGTTGGCTACGACACACGCTTCTATTCCGAAGAATTTTCCCAGCTCGCGGTTGACATCCTTCAGCACCACGGCATCCGCGCGCTGCTCTGCGAAACGTTTACGCCCACTCCCGCGGTCGCCTTTGAAATCATGCGCCGCAAACTCGACGGCGCCATCAACTTCACCGCCAGCCACAATCCAGCGCAATATCACGGCCTCAAATATTCTTCCGCGGATGCCGGCCCCGCTCTTCCCGAAGTCACCAAAGACATCGAAGCCCGCGTGGCAAAAATAATCGCCAAAAACGGCCCATTTCCTACGTCTGCTGCTGCGGTGCCTCACGCCCAGCACACGCCCGCCGAAAAAGTAAGTCTGAGCGAGAATTATCTGAAGCGCCTCGAAGAACTCGTTCATTTCGACACGCTGCGCAAGGCCAAATCGAAATTCGTCGTGGATACGCTGCATGGCTGCGGCGCTGGCTATCTCGACCGCTCGCTGATCGATCATGGCGTCACCGTACAAGCTATGCGGACTGACCGGGATTGCCTGTTCGACGGTACCGGCCCCGACGTCTCGCAAGAGAATCTTGCCCCGCTGCGCAAGGCCGTGCTCGATTCGGGAGCTACCGCGGGACTCGCCACCGATGGCGACGCCGATCGCTTCGGCATCGTGGATCGCGACGGAACGTGGATTCAGCCAAATCTCATTCTCGCGCTCGTCTATGACTATCTCGTCGAAACGCGGAAGTGGAAAGTGCCCGCTGCGCGCAGCGTCGCCACAACGCAAATGATCGACGCGGTCGCAAAGTTTCACGGCCAAACGATATTTCAAACTCCGGTGGGCTTTAAGTACATCGGCCAGCTCATCCGCGAGGACAAAATCGCCCTCGGCGGCGAAGAAAGCGCCGGGCTCACCATCCGCGGCCACATTCCCGAAAAAGACGGCATCCTCGCGTGTCTGCTTGTCGCGGAGATGATCGCCGCGCGCGGCGCTTCGATCGGCGAGCAGATTCGCGGCGTGTTCCAAAAACTCGGCCGCGAATTCTGGCCCGTGCGCGAAAATCTGCATCTCACCGACGAACAAAAGGCAAATGCGGTCAAGCGAGTGGCCGTGGACGCTTCGACACTCCTCGGCCGGAAAGTGGTATCTATTGATCGCACGGATGGCGCAAAATTCGTGTTTGAAGACGGATCATGGATGCTTTTGCGCCTTTCCGGCACGGAACCGCTGCTTCGGCTGTACGTCGAAGCCGAAAGCGCGGGCGCTTCCGCCGAGCTGACGCGGGACGCGTCCGCATGGGTCTTGAAGAACTGAACGAGGCGGATGCAGGCGAGAAAATCTGGTCTTTTCTGCGCCAGCATGGGCGCGCTCTCCTTGGCCTGCTCGTGCTTTTTCTCATTGTGCACGACATCTTCGGCACGCACGGCTTCCTGGCCATGCGCCGCACGCAACTGGAAATCGAGAAGGTGAACGCCGGTTTCGATCAATTGAACAAGGAGAATCTGCAGCTCGAGCAAGAAATAAAAGAACTGAAGACGGATCCGCACAAAATCGAAAAAATCGCCCGCGATGAACTCGGCCTGGCAAAGCCCGGCGAAGTCATCATCAAGATCCCTCAGTCGCAGCAATTACCGCCGGACTCGGCTGGGAAGCCCTGACTTTCCGCTTCTTCAACCGGGTCCGCAATAACGAAAGCCCCAGCATGGCCAGAAAAATCGTAAGCAATCCCGCGGTGGCCTGAAGCGCGCCGCACTGCTTCTTCGGCAGAATCGAAAATCTTCCATAGACAAATTCGATGTGAACCCAGTAGACCAGCAGCGAGGTATTCCCAAGCTGGATGATGGGGCTGAAACCTTTCTGCGCAAACCCCCAGCGGCACCACGCATAAACCAGAAAAAGAATCACGAGCAGGACGCCGCAGCGCAGCAGAAAAAAATCCGGATTGCTGTGCCAATAGTCGTAAACCGCATACAGCCGGATGCGCGTGGAATCGAAGAAAACAGACAGGGCGACAGCGATGATTCCCGCCGCGAGGCGAACGCCGACCACGGAAACAGCGGAAAGAGCCAGGGCTGTGGCTGACCAAAAATGTGAACGCCATTAATGTAGGACTCGATCGGCCACGGCAGGAACTTCGGCCGGTGCGTGGTCCAAAGCGGCGGAGTAGTCATCGCGACAATCGCCGCTACGAAAATCGCCGCCACCAGCGTGCGGATTCTCGCCGCTGCAACGGTGCCATCTCCCGCCAAATTCACGTGTGACCGCGAAGCAGTCGAATTTACGTGTGACCGCGAAGCGGTCAACCAGCAAAGAACGCCCATCAGCATCATCGAAAGCCCGAGGATGTTCAGCACGTCCACGCGCAGCAGATCGGTCCACGGCGACCGCGGATAGCCAAGCGCAAGTTCCTGCACTCGAAAGAGCAGCCCCATCCCGAATACTTCGGCTCCGCGCAAAAGGGTCTGCTTCGCGATGGCGTTGCGTTCAATTCCCTTTTCGCGCAGACGCTCCGTCACCAGCGCAAACGATACGCCCGCCAAGAAAACGAAGAGCGGCGCCGGGAGCGTCCCGCCCAGCTGCGACCACACAATCAGCGACGACGATTTCCTCGCCTCCGGACTGAGCCAGGAGTCGTAGCAATGCGTCTGAAACATCAGCACGCAGGCCAGGCCGCGCATCCAGTCGATGTAAGCCAGCCGTTTCATCTTCATTTGTGCCGGCGCCTGCATTCTTGCCTGAATTTGGTCTGCCATCCCTCTGCGTTACAATTCTCGCTTGCCTGTGACGCGCCAACTCGGCCCGCCGGCTATGCTCGGTGTCTGGGCGGTGCTGACGCTCGCCGGAGCGCTTTACTCTTCCTGGCTAGGCTATGGCGGCCTGGCCTTCGCGGCCACGCTCACGGCTTTCGCATTCTTCTTCCTGGTGATGCTGCTTTTTGCCGCGCGTGGCGTTGAAAACGGACTCACCGCGTACTTCGGCGCCGGCAGCGGCTACTTGCTCGGCGTCGCAGTGTTTCTTGTCTACCTGATTTATGCCCTGGGGACAAATACTTTCGCGTTTACGCGTGCCGCAGCCGTGGCTGGTTTCGTTTTCATCCCGCTCGCACTTGCTGTGTCCGCAGGGCTCCAACCGGCTGGCTGCTGGCAGGACTTCCTCACACTCGCAGGCATCTGGGTGGCCGTAAAATTTTCGCCTTCACACTGGCTCTGGCCATTCCCCGGCGGCCGCCTGGCGTATGTCTTTACCGTGCTTCTCTGCCTAAATGTCGCGCTGGCAGCGTTCGTGCTTCTCCGCCGTGTGAACGGCATCGGCTATTCGATCGGTTGGGGCCGGCACTGGAGTTTCTTCGTACTCGCGAGCCTCATTGTTTTCGCCTGCATCGCCATTCCTCTTGGGATGGGCATGCACTTCATCCAGTTTGCGCCGCAGTGGTGGGAATGGAAATCGCTCCCGTTTCTTTCGCTCGGGATTCTCTTCTTCACCGCTTGGCCCGAAGAGTTCCTCTTCCGCGGCTTGCTGCAGAATATGCTCGCGCGCGCGTCCAAAAGCGATCTTGCGGGCTGGTGGACCGCTTCCATCCTCTTTGGGCTCTCTCACATCAGCAACACGAACTTCCCCAATTGGCGTTACGCTATCCTCGCTTCCATCGCCGGCTTCTTCTACGGCTGGACCTGGCGCAAGACCAACTCGATCTTCGCTTCCGCCCTGGTCCACGCCGGCGTCGACCTCACCTGGCATTTCCTGTTTCGCTCTCCGTAAGGGCGGGCTTCCCCCCAACCTGAATGTGTGACGGAAAGAAATGCCTCGATCAGGTCTTTCCCCGATGGTTCTCTCAGGTGTTTCCCCGCTTGTGTCCTCCAGATTGTCGGACTAGTTTTCCGAAATCACCTTGCATTTGGGCGCTCATGTTCCCGGCTGCCTGTTCGACTCTGCAGGGTCTGAGGACACCGTGGGAAGCGCCCAAGCAGGCCCAATTTATTCCCGGAGGCTCGCCTCTCGGGTAGCGACACCGGAGGGCGTGTGGGTCTATTGGCGCTGCAACGGAATGGATAATGTTTCGCGCGTTCGCGATCTGAGCGTGGGGGGATTGTTCATCGACACGGCAGTTACGCGGCCGCTGGGCGAGAAGGTCAAGCTAGATTTTCTGGTACAGGAGGGGCAGATCAGGACCGAAGCCGTTGTCCGGCATATCAGGCCCAGTGGAGGACTCGGATTGAAATTCACCGCGATAACAGAGGAAGACTGCCCGCATCTCATAGCATTGATGAGGCGGGTTCACAAGTCTATGTCGCCCTCCCGCTTCCCCGCTGCCTCGTGACTAGAGGCCCGGCAGCACTCGCTCCAAGTAGTCATTGAGCTATAACCTCGGCTGATTCGCTTCCAAGGGCCCCTATTCCATTCTCCATCTGCAAAAACGATCGGATCGCGCCACCAGCTATCGTTAAACTGCCGTCCATGATAGGAATGCTGAGTCGCGGTGCGGTTGGGGGATGGCCATGACTCTGGAGGAAGCGCTGGTCGCGGTTTGGCGTGGGGCCCTGGCGGAAGGCGCAGCGCAAGTGGACGTGGACGGTCAGAAGTTTCCCGTGCGAGAGACTCCCCGGAGACATTTGCGCGAAGTGGATTTTGTGTTTGAAGGCCAGCCGCTGCGCGGGGTGGAACAGAATCCGGAGACGGCTTCTCGCTGGGCGCAATTGGCACGGTCGGGACACAAAGTGATGCAGTTTCTCGCCGGTGGCCGCTATGTGGGCAATGTGGTGGACGGCAAAGTAACTCTGTACGGAAGCAAGCGAAGCAGTGAGGTGAAGCCCGCGGCGCGAACAGTGGCGCCACAGAAGAAAGGGCGTTAGCGTGCTCAGCTTTCACGCCGCCCGCTTGTCTGTCATGCAACGCCCTAGCCACCGGTCAGTGTTCTCGGATAGACTTAGCCCAATTCTGGCGCGGAGGGAACCACAGACAATTCCGGGGCACTTATGTCATCGCCAAAGCCGCCAAGGGCAGGATGCCGGCCTGAGGGCGGGCGAATCCGCTCCTGAGAGAAGTTTCGTCTGAGGATTGAGGCAGTTCAAAGGAGCCGTGATGCGGCAGAGCTCGCCGATCAGGTCGACGCGCGGATTTCGAGTGCAGTGTATTGAGGGCAACGTGTCCACATTGGTGGAATGCCACGGAAAACTGACGACGGAAAATGCGCCGCTACTCAAGAGTGAGGTCAAGAGCCTGATCGGACAGAAAAAACGGATTGTTCTGGACTTGAAAAACGTTCCCCTGATTGACAGCTCAGGGCTCGGGACGATCGCGGGGCTCTATGTTTCGGCCAGGACAGGCCGCTGTGAGTTTGCGCTCATCAACGCGAATCAGCAGATCCGCGAACTTCTGGGAATTTCGAATTTGCTGAAGTTGTTCGAAGCGGCGGGCCGCCACGGCGGGAAGATTGTGTAGAGCGATTCGAAATCTCTTGCGGGATTGCGCGAGAAGCGCCCCTGCTCTCCACAATCAGATGTACAATCCCGTCGCTGCCCGATTCACCGAATAACACGGAACACGCACAGGAGGAAATATGAAAGAAATGACGGCAGAGCAAGCGGTGTCTTTGCTGC
>WNGE01008814.1_pt1 | contig 10687 bp, 9 predicted proteins | sample 5400651 | NCBI WGS metagenome assembly WNGE01 (sample SAMN13153370, study PRJNA577476) | soil metagenome | isolation source: 60 cm soil or saprolite under grassland replicate 2 | place: USA:California | collected 2016-06-15
AAGATCGCTCCCCTGAGCAACTATGACGGCTGGTTCTATGATCTCGAGACTGAATCGGGCACATTCCACGCCGGGGTAGGGCGCGGCTGGGTCCATAACTCGCCGCGGCGGGGGGAGACGTTCGTGTCGCGCAAGATCACGCGCGCGGTGGCGCGGATCAAGGCTCGGCTTCAGGACAAGCTGTACCTCGGCAATCTTGAGGCGCGGCGGGATTGGGGCTATGCGCCCGAATTCGTCGACGCGATGGTGATGATGCTGCAGCAGGAGAAGCCGGACGATTTCGTCATTGCCACCGGCGAGTCGCACACGGTGCGCGAGTTCGTCGAGCGTGCCTTCGGCCGCGCGGGTCTGGACTGGCAAAAGTACGTCGAGATCGATCAGCGCTACTACCGGCCAACCGAGGTCGAGCACCTGCGCGGCGACGCGAGCAAGGCGCGCCAGATCCTGGGTTGGCAGCCACGCACGCGCTTCGACCAGCTGGTCGACATCATGGTCGATGCCGACATGCGGCAGCTCGAGGACGAGCTCGCCGGTCGCCTGGTGAGCATCGACCGCGGCTAGGTCGCCAGCAGCTTCTTCGCGGAACCGCCGAGGCGCCTGGCGCTGTCAGCCAGCAGCTCACGCGAGATCGAGCGGTTCCAGCGCCAGGAGAGCACCAGTGACAGCAAGATCGCCTGGATCACGAACGGCAGCGGCGGAGCGCGACCCGACTGACGGCTGAGCTCCGTGAGCGTGTAGGCGTGATTCACCAGCCAACTAGACGGCACGTTGCCAAGGCGCCGCCTGAGCATGGTGTTGAGCTCGATGTGGATGGCCAGGCGGTCGCGCTGCGTCTTGGTGTCGGGGTGAATGCGCGACGCGGCGAGGACTTCGGGCAGGTACGCGAAGCGGGCGCCGCCAGCCGCGAGCCGCAGCCAGTACTCGTAGTCCATGCAGTAGCGGAGGGTGTCGTCGAGCGGTCCGAAGCGCTGCACGAGCCGCCGCCGGAAGAACACGGCCGGCTGGCACAGGATCGGACGCAGCGGCAGCCGCTCGGGACGCCACGGCTCGGTTCCATAGCGGCCGAGCGGATTGTCGTGCGCATCGACGAGATCGGCGTCGCCGTACACGAGGTCGACGTCGGGGTGTTCTGTCAAGAAGGCGGCGGCGCGGGCGATCGCACCAGGTCGATAGACGTCGTCTGAATTGAGCCAGCCGATGACTTCGCCGGTTGTGGCGTGGATGCCTTTGTTCACGGCGTTGGCCTGGCCGCTGTCGGGGCCGGCAATCAGGCGCAAGCGGGCTGCAAACTGCGACAGGACTCGCGCAGTCTGGTCGGTGCTGCCGCCATCGCACACGACGTACTCGATCGCCGCGTAGTCCTGGTCGAGGACGCTGCGAATGGTCCGCTCGATGTACTCCCCCTGGTTCAGCGAGGGGGTGACGATTGAAAACGTCAGCACCGGCTCAGCTCTGGCGTTCGGCAACGACTTGCTCGAACACGTCCAGGTAGCGCGCGGCCATGTCTCGACCGCTGCCGAAGCGCGCCGCGCGGGCACGACCGCGCTCGACTTGCGCAGCGAGGCGGTCTGGCGCATCCTCGAGCAGCACGAGCGCGTCGGCGATCTGCCCGGGCTGCAGTGGATCGAAGTAGACAGCCGCGTCGCCGGCAACTTCGGGCAAGCTGGTGACGTTGCTGCACAGCACGGGTTTTCCGATAGCCATGGCCTCCAGCACAGGCATGCCGAAGCCTTCGAACAACGACGGGAAGACCAGCGCGCGGCACCCCTGCAGGAGCCCCTGGAGCTCGGCGCGGGTGAGGTAGCCGGCGAACACGACAGCCTGGGGCGGCAAAACGGAGCGGGCGACCTGTTCGAGCTCGGCCATCAGCGCATTGGGCGAACCCGTACAGACCAGCTTCAGGTCCACGCCGGGTCGACGCGCGCGAAAATCGCGCAGCGCCTCGAAGAGTCGCACGTGGTTCTTGTGCGGCCAGAAGTTGGCGGGGTACAGGACAAACCCCTCTGGGCGGAGGCCGAGCCGGCCGAGCGGGTCGGGTGCGGGGGCGGCCGGGGAAGCATCAGCATCAAGCAACCCGAGATGCACGGTCATCACGCGCTCGGGCGGCAGTGACACGCTGGCCAGCAGCGCCTGCCGCACGAAGTCCGAGATCGCCACCAGGCGGGCCGAACGCGCGCTGGCCTGGCGAATGTGCTGCTGCCGGAACGCCCGCTGCTGTGGTGTGAAGAACTCGGGATACACCAGGTGCTGCAGGTCGTACACGACGCTGACCAACGGTACTGTCGGATCGTGGAAGTACGGCACCGTGAATGGGCAGAACAACAGATCGGGCTGCAACTGCCGTAGCAGCCGTGCACGGCCGCGGCTGGTCAGGATCCGCTCGTAGGCGGCGGCGAGCGCGACGCGCACCGCTGGCGCGAGTCGGTCCAGTACGCGACGGCTACCGCCGCGGACCACATTCGGTGCGCGTGGCGCGACTCCAGCCTCGGCCACCACGCACATCCGCCGCACAGTGGGCGATTCGAGTAACGAAAGCTCATCGTGGCTCGCCCCGGCCGTGAGCAGCGTCAGACGCAGATCGGGTTCGAGCGCGTTGATCTCGCGAACCAGGCTGGTCGCGACCAGGCCCGCCCCGCCATTCTGCCCACGCGGACCGAGTGGCGTCAGGTCGACAGCGATGTGCCTGAGGCGCGACATGCGGTCGACGGTTCGGCGCGTGACACCGCTCCCTAGCATAACCGCGGGTCCGCATCGCGGCCGCGAGATGCGTTGATCTGCGACCATGCAGTCGGCATGCTCGTGTTCCTCGGCGCCGCCGTCGCGCTAGTGATCGGTCTGGCGGTCCGCTACTCAGCAGCCGGCCGAACGCGACGCGATGCGCTGCTCGTTGGCGGTCTGGCGTTGGGGCTGCGGCTCGTAGCGGCCTTCGTGGTGTCCGAGGTCAATCGCAACAGCTATCCGTCGGGGGTCTGGCTCAACGATGAGGTCAGCTTCTGGCGGGCCACGCAGGCGCTACTGCCGAACCCGTGGGAATCAGCCGTGCCACTGGGCCTGGAGCACCTGTCGGGCAATGCCTACCTGGGCATCACCACGGGCGTCGCGCTGGTCGCCGGTCTCGACGGGACGCCGTTTCGTCTGGTCAGCGTTGCCTTTGGCAGCATCCTCGCACTGGTCAGCTACTGGGTCGCACAGCGGTTGTTTGGCCGGACCGCGGGCCTGTTGGCAGGCATCGGCGCAGCGGTGTGGCCAACGCTTGTGCTGTGGTCAGCGGTGATGCTGCGCGACATCTTGTGCGGGCTCGTGGTGATGGTCGTGTGGTGGAGCCTCACGACGACATCAGCGCGCCAGCGGGCGCGCACCGCATGCGTGGTGATCCTCGCCCTCACGCTGTTGCTCAATCTGCGCGCGTACCTCGCGGCCGCAGTGGCTCTCGGCATACTGAGCTGGCTTGTCGCGCCCATGGTGTACCGCATGGGCTGGCGGCGGGTCGCGTTGGCCGCGGCGCCAGTCGTGGCCATCGTGCTGGTGCTGTCCGCGCAGCGGCTCAGTCGACTGGACGAGATCGCGCACGAGCTGCTGTATCGCCAGACGGTGACGCGCATGGAGACGCTCGGGCGGCTGTATCGCGATCCGCGGCCAGATGAGCTCCCACCGGTCCCACCCTTTATCCCGGGCGTCTCGGTCGCGCTACCCGACCCGAACAGCAGCTGGGTGCTCACCGGGCTCGTCGACCAGACGCTCGGGCCCGACACCGTGAGCGTGGCGTTCACCGACGAGTCGGTGCGCACACTACGCATCGATCAGCTCGTGCTCCTCGAGAGCGCCGATTTCACGCCGCTGCAATTGCTGGCGTGGGTGCCGCTGAATGCCGTCAGCCTGGTGACGGGCTTCGACCCCCTGAACGACCGCGGCACCCCCCTGTGGGTGCTCGATGCCCTGGCCTGGGATGTCCTCGTCCTGGCCGCGCTGCTGGGCGTGCGGCGATCTGGACTTCCGCTGCGTTCGGCGCTGTTTCCGGCGTGCGTGGTCCTGGGAACGTCACTCGCCCTGGTGGCGATACCCGGCGCGCCGGGCAACGCCGACCGGCACCGCGTTGCTCACACCGTGCCGTTGCTGCTGGTGCTCGCGAGCGGGCTGGTCTCGACGTCGCGCCTTGGCTCGGCAGCACGCCGATCACCCGTGAACAGCGCGAACAGCAGTCCTCCGAGCGCGACCACGCCTGCGAGCTCGCGCAGCCGGTCCGCGTGATTACCGAGCACAATCGCAGCCGCATCACGCTCCTTCGGCTCGACGTCTGACGCGAGCCGGTCGGAGAGCGCTATGCCCCACAAGGTGCGCGGCTGCGCGCTCTCCCCACGCTGCGCTACGGCCTGACTGTGGAGATCGGCCGCGGCGATGTCGAAGGCCGTGCCGGTACCCAACAGGCACAGGACCACGACTACCAGGCCGACAAGGGCGGGCACGACTCTAGAATAGCCGCGTGCTTCTGGGAGGGCAGGCCTCGCGGCGAAAGCTTATTCTCAGCCTGCTCGGGATGGCGACGTGGGCATGTACGCAACAGCCACCGCGGCCGGCCGCCCCGACAAGTGCGGCGGCACCGGCGGAGTTCGGCGTGTGGGATCGCGAGGCGAAGGCCATTCTTTCGGACGCACTGGAGACATTGCAGACGTTCGAGAACTTTGCTGCCTTTCGACTCGCGGCGGCGCGGCAGTCGGAGCGGCGTTCGGCGACCGAGCTCGCCTGGGATCCGCCGCCCAGTCGCGCCTGGGACGAAGCGACGCATGTCGCGCGCGGCCTGCACAACCGCGCCGAGCAATTGTTCCTGGCCGTGTCGAAGACAGTGCTCGACGCCAGCGCATGGCGCGAACAGCGCGATCTCGCGCAGTGGACGCACGACCTGCTCGACCTGGGCGATGCGCTCGACGCGTTTCGCGTTCGCGTCGGTTACCTGGCGCCCGACGGCGACGGCGCCGCCGCGTGGGAAGTCCTGGATCGGGCGTGGGCACGGTTCGACGCGACCGCGGCCCACTGGGGCGTCAGTCGTGCAGAGCCGATCGGGTGTGGCTCGCCGAGCTGACAGGGGCGTCGATGAAGCGGCGGAACCACAGCTCGAGCATGAGCAGCGCCCAGATGTGGGCGGTGCGATCGGCGCGTTGGCTGAGGTGCTCGTCGACGAGCGCGCGGACGGCCGGCGGACGGAAGTAGCCGCGGTCATTGAACCGCGTTGACAGGAGCGTTTCCTCGAGCAGTGGGCGCAGCTCGCCACGCAGCCACTGGCCGACGGGGACGCCGAAGCCCATTTTCGGTCGGGTCAAGATCGCGGGCGGCAGGCGGTCGCGCATGAGACGCCGTAAGAGCACCTTGGAGGTGCGCCCGCGCAGCTTGTAGGACGAGGGCAACGAAGCGCAGAACTCGACAAGGCGGTGGTCGAGGAACGGCGAGCGCGCCTCGAGCGAGTTGGCCATGCTGGCGATGTCCATCTTCACCAGGCAGTCCTGCGGCAAGTACATGAGCGTGTCCGCGCGCTGAACGGCATCGACTGGATCCAGGTGCGGCTCTGGCGCGAGCGCCTCGCTGAGCCAGTGGCCGGGATCGTTGCCGCGCAGCTCGTGCACGAAGTCGTCGGCGTACAGCCCGAGTTTCTGGGCGGGTGTATAGCAGCCCACCCAGTGCAGATAGCGATCCAGCACGGGCAGATGCGCGGCGGCCATGAAGCGCTTGGCCCGCCGCAGGAACGCGCGCCGCTGGCGCGGCTCGGGCACCAGCGGAATCAACGGTCGGATCAGCCCGTGGCGCACAAAGCGCGGAATTGTGTCGTACCGAGCCGCGATGCGCGCCGCCCAGTGCCGCTCATACCCGGCCAGCAATTCGTCGCCGCCATCGCCGTTGAGCGCGACGGTGACGTGCCGTCGGGTCATCTGTGAGACGTAGTAGCTGGGCACCGCCGAGGAGTCCGCATACGGCTCGCCGTAGTGCTCCACCAGGGTCGGCAAGATGTCCAGCGCCCGAGGCTCTACGACGAACTCGTGGTGCTCGGTCCCGAAGCGTTCGGCGACCTGCCGGGCGTAGGCCAGCTCGTCGTAGTCGCGCTCGCCGAAGCCGATCGAGAACGTCTTCACGGGCGCGGAGCTCAGCTCGGCCATCTCGGCCACGACCGAGCTGGAGTCCATGCCGCCACTCAAGAAGGCGCCGAGCGGCACGTCGGCGATCAGTCGGCGGCGGACCGCATCGCGCAGGAGCTCGCCGAACTGCTCCAGTGCCTCGTCTTCGGAGATCGATCGCTTCTCCCCGAACCGGACGTGCCAGTAGCGCTCGACCGTGATCCGGCCCGCCTGCCACACCAGACGATGCGCGGGCGGCAGTTTTCTTATGTCGCGGTACGCGGTCGTCGGTGCCGGTACGTACAGGTACGTGAGGTAATCGTCGATGGCGCGTGGGTCCACACGTTGTGGCACCGCTGGATGCTGGAGCAGCGCGTGCAGCTCGGAGGCGAACGCGAGCCCGCCGTCGGGCGCCTGGTAATAGACGAGCGGCTTTTTGCCGAGCCGATCGCGCGCGAGGAGCATTCGCTGCTCACGCTGATCCCACACGGCGAGGGCGAACATGCCCCACAGGTGCTCGACACAGCCCGGCCCGTACTCCTCATACGCGTGCACCACGGCTTCGGTATCGGAGCTGGTGGCAAAGCGATGGCCGCGCTGCTCCAGCGCCTGGCGCAGGTCCTGGAAGTTGTAAATCTCGCCGTTGAAGACGACGCACACCGTGCCGTCCTCGTTGAAGATCGGCTGGTTGCCGCCTTCGACGTCGATGATCGCCAGGCGGCGCATTCCCAGGCCGACGTGGTCATCCCAGTAGAAGCCCTCGCCGTCGGGACCGCGGTGGTGCAACGCGTCGTTCATGCGCAGCAACGTCTGGCGATCGGTGCGTAGCGAGCCCGCGAGACCAGTGATCCCGCACATCAGGACACGGCCTTCAAGCTAGCCCTCACCCCGGCCCTCTCCCAGAGGGAGAGGGAGACACAGGAGGTTTGCGGCCGATTTGAGAGACGCTCGGCGCCAACACTTCCACCTCGACCAGGCCGTTCTCCTTGTACCAGCCGAACACTTCGTGATGGGTGTGCCACGACTGGTAGCGCGGCGAGTACCAGTCGAAGGTGTCCAGCACCCGCCAACGCCAGTCGCGCTCCAGGCTGATGAACGCGACGCTGCGCAACAGCCAGCCGACCAACGGCAGCGTCCACAGGTAGTACAGCGGGACGGCCGCGTAGCTCAGCGCGTGCAGCCAACGCCTCGGCAAGCGAGTCGTGAAGCGGCGCCAGAAACGCGAGTTCAGCACATACACCTTGTTGCCAGCGTCATAGACGGTAACGGACAACGCGCCGCCCGGCTTCACGACCCGCGTCAGACTGGCAAAGGCGCGACGCGGATCGGGCGTATGGTGCAGCACGCCCAGGCTGATGACCAGGTCGAATTGCTCGCTGGCCAGTGGCAGCGCAAACAGGTCGGCCTGGATCAGGTGGACGTTCGACAAGTGGCCGATGTTGTCCTGGGCGGCGTCGATGGCCAGGCTGTAGTCAAGCCCGACGTAGCAGCCGCCGTGGTTGTGGACGATCTCACCAAAGCGGCCGACGCCACAGCCGACGTCGAGCACCAGCTTGCCTTCGAGCGCGGCCAGCGGGAAATTGAGGCTGGCCTGCAGCCGGTCGCGCGTGTCGTGGCGACCGGTGTAGCTATCGAGCTGCGTGGTGCGAAAGCGCTGCCATTCGTAGCTGAAGCTCTCGGTGTAGGCGGCGTCGTCGACGAAACGCGGAACGCCGTGTCGGACCGGGTAGGTGTGGTCATTGCCGCATGCGAGGGCGGCGCCGACTTCAGAAAGGGTGCCCTGGCAGCGTGGACAGCGCAGCCACGCCAACAGGGCAGGCTTCATCCGCGCGTAGAATAGCGCGGCGTGGAGGCGGGGCTCGCCGAGGCTTTAGCAGAAGCGCTCGAGACGCCTGCCCCGCGACGACCGATCCGCGTCTTGCACCTGATCACGTCGCTCGAGCGCGGCGGGGCCGAAAATCACCTGCTGGCGCTCTTCGCACACGCCGACCGCGCTGCGTTCGAGTTCGAGGCGGCAGTCCTCAGCGGTGACGGCGAATTGCTGCCAGCGCTGCGCGATCTGTGCCCGCGCGTGCACCTGATAGGGGCGCGGCATCGGGTGGATCCCTGGGCCCTGCAGCGACTGGTCAAGCTGATACGTACGGGCGAGTTCGACATCGTGCACTCGCACCTGTTCCGGGCGGACATCTACGCCGGGCTGGCGGTCGCACAACTGGGCGACGCAAAGCCGCTGCTGGTCTCCACTCGCCACAACGATGACCGGTTCTTTTTGAATCCGTTTGTGGGGATCGCCCACTACGCGTTGTCGGGGCGGCAGGACCTGATCATTGCCATCTCCGACCACATCGCGCGGTTCACCATCGCGCGTGGGGTGCGCGATTCGTCCCGCGTGCGCCGGGTCTACCACGGCCTCGACACCGCCGACACGCCCGAACAACACCGCGAGCGCCAGCGCATCCGCGCTGAGCTGGGAGTTGCTGACAGCGATTTCCTGGTGGGCAATGTCGGGCGGCTCGCGCCGCAGAAGGGACAGCGGCACCTGATCGAGGCCATGCCGCTGCTGCTCGAGCGGGTGCCGCGGGCGCACGCGGTCATCGCGGGTGGTGGTGATCTCCTCGAGTACTTGACCGATCTGGCCCTCGACCTGGGGGTCGCGGAGCGGGTGCACGTGCTCGGGCCCCGAGGCGACGTGCCAGCGCTGATGCAGGCGCTCGATGCGTTTGCGATGCCGTCGATCTGGGAGGGCTTCGGGCTCGTGCTGCTGGAGGCGATGGCTGCCGCGCGGCCCGTGGTGGCTTCGCGTGTGGCGACCATTCCCGAGGTGGTGGTCGATGGCGAGACGGGGCTGCTGGTGCCCGTAGGTGACGAAGTCGCGCTGGCCGAGGCGCTGGCGCAGCTGGCGGTTGATCCTGAGCTGGCGCGGCGCATGGGTCACGCTGGGCTGGAGCGACTGCGACGGCGGTTCTCGATCGACAAGATGGTGGGCGATACCGAGCTGCTGTACCGCGAGCTGTGCGGCGTCGGCTAGCCCGACCGCAGGGCGCGTATCTGGCGCGCGACGTCGCGCGCCTGGGTCACCAGCTGGTTGGAGATCGTCCTCACCGATGCCCCGGTGAGCTCTGGGGGACGCGACAGATGCGGGCGCAGCAACAGGATGATGCCCACGGCGTAGATCCCGCCGATCACCATCGGGCCAACGGCGGCTAAGAAGGGGCGCCGACGGCGCAGGCGCGGCCAGACAAACAGGGCGAGCGCGGCCGAGAAGATGTCGAAGAGCCAGTCGTCGATGCGGGCGTTACGGCCTGGCACGAACGACTGGTGGAGCTCGTCAGTCGCCGCGAAGACGGCCGTCAGGAGGACCGCGCTCAGTGAGGGGCGGCGCCAGCCTTCGAAGGCCCATCCTGCGAGCAGCCCGAGCAGACCGTATGCGATCAGGTGCGCGATACGGTGCTGCAGGTTGAGCAGCATCAAGCGGATCTCGGGCGTATCGATGGGCAGCGTCGACTGATCAGACCAGTAGGTGATCAGCAGCATCCAGGCGACAAGGACGGACAGCCGGAAAGCGCGCTGCGTGCGGGTCACTGCGCGGCAGCATGGCAAAGCCGCGTACGCCACGGCAAGTCACCGTGGGCATCGTTGGGTAGGATTCGGGGCGTGTCATGGCTGGTGCGGGTGCTCGCGCCGCTGGCAGCGTTTGCCATCGAGGGGCCGGGCGCGGGCATCGGAGCCGTGTTGTTCCAGGAGCTCGGGCTGCTGGGCGCGGGACGCATCACCGACGCCTGTCAGCGGGTCTTCGCGCGACGATTGTTCATGGCCGCGTTCCTCCTCCGCGTCGCCATCGCACTACCGCTGCATTATGTAAACAAACTGGACAATGGCAACGGCGCCCTGTTCCAGGACGACTACACCAACGACCTCGTCGCGGAATGGCTGGTGCGTATCGCGCGCGGCGAGGGCATCGCCATCTTTCCTGGTCACCAGCACCTGCTCGACAGCAGCTTCACCTACTTGCTGATGGGGATGTACGCGATCTTCGGTCACGTGCCGCTCCTGCCCAAACTGCTCAACTGCGGCCTGGGCGCCCTCAGCGCGGTGCTGATCTTCGATATCGCGCGGCGTGCCTTCCGACCGTCCGTGGCGGTCATCGCCGCGGTGGGCGCCGCGGTCATGCCGAGCCTCGTCCTGTGGAGCATCGTCACGCTGAAAGAGAGCCTGGTGCTCCTGGTAGCCCTGACCGGACTGTGCGCGATCCAACGGCTGGCAGCATCAACGCAGGGTGCGCGTGCGCGAGCGGATGCCCTGGTCGTGCTCGTGGTACTCGCGGTGGTCTCGCTCGACCTTCGATCGACGACCAGCCTGCTGTTGCTGCTGCTCTTGCCATTGGTCGCGCTGCGCAGCGTGCCCGCGTGGCGCCTGGCCGTGGCCGGCAGCGCACTGGTGATCCTGGTCGGCGGCGGGCTGTGGATCGTGCGCAGTGGCACGAGCGGCCGATCCATGGCCGGCGTGGCGGAAGACGTGGTGCTGCAGATTCGGCACCGCCGCGCGCAGGAAGCCGCCGCCGCGCGCTCGGTCATTCGACCGCAACT
>WNGE01019825.1_pt1 | contig 10685 bp, 9 predicted proteins | sample 5400651 | NCBI WGS metagenome assembly WNGE01 (sample SAMN13153370, study PRJNA577476) | soil metagenome | isolation source: 60 cm soil or saprolite under grassland replicate 2 | place: USA:California | collected 2016-06-15
TTCCCGCCCTCAAAGGCCCAGCGGCAACTGAACACATACAAAAAAGCCGCGATTTCCGCGGCTTTTGCAGAGCCCTCTGACGGACTCGAACCGTCGACCCCCTCTCTATGAAGGAGGGCCGGTGCGTCAAGTCGTCGGTTGTCTGTATCGCCCAGTTAGGGCGGGCGGGTGTGGTGGGGTGGTCGAGCGGTGCTCATCTCTCTATCGCCTCCTCGAGGGAGGACAAGGCCGATGGGAGTTCGCTCCGGTAGCGCATCTCCTTAAGGACCGTCAGGCGGCCAGGGGGTCGGTGGCGCCTGCCGGAGCGAAGGGTTGGTCGCGGTTGAGCATGTGCCAGATCGCTTCGGCGAGTCGGCGGGCGAGGTCGACCTGGGCGATCTTGGCGCCCCGCTGCTTGCCGAGCCGGGCTTTCGTTCGTTGGTAGCGCTCGCGGTAGGCGGGGTGGGTGCTGGCGTGGACGGCGGCCTCGACGAGCGCCCAGCGCAGGTACTTGGGTCCCTGTTTGGCGAGTGGGCCGCGTCGATCGGACTCGCCCGACTGGTAGACGCGTGGGCAGAGGCCGGTGTAGCCGGCGAGCTTGCGCGGCGAGGCGAAGCGGGTGATGTCGCCGATCTCGGCGGCGATCGTGTAGGCGAGCACCCAGCCGATGCCGGGGGTCGTGAGCAGCAAGGGGACGTAGCGGTGGTCGGCGCCGAGCCGGCGCAGTTCTGCCTCGCAGTCAGCGATCTCATGGTCGAGCTGGTCGATCAGGCGCAGGCTCGCCGCGACCGTACTCCGCCACGGCTCGGGCAGCGCCAGCCGCGCGAGCAGTCTGCGACCGCTGACACCGAACAGGTCGGAGACGGGACAGGGCTTGCCGTGTGCGAGCAGCACGGCGTGGACACGTTGCTTCAGGCTGGAGCGGTGGCGCACCAGGTGCAGACGCCAGCGCGCCCGCTCCCGCTCGGCGCGCACATGCGGGTCGGGCAGCCAGATCGCCGGCACGAGATCGCGGCGGCAGAGCTCGGCGAGCACCCAGGCGTCGATTCGGTCGGTCTTGCAAGCCAGCGGCGCGAGCCCCTTCACCTTCTGCGCATCGGCGATTTCGACCTGCCAACCAGCTTGCTCGAGCCAGTCGTGCACGAAGCGCGCACCGTTCATCGACTCGATCGCCGCACGGATCGGCGAGCCATGGCGATCAAGCCGTTTCGCTAGTCCTCGCAGACCATCGGCATCCGGCGGCGCCGCACCAACCTCGACCGTCACACCCTGCCCGTCGAGCAGATGGAAGTCGAGACGCTTGCGGCTGAGATCCAAACCGGCGTACAACATTGAACTCGGGCCTCCTCTCGATAGCTCCAGTCGACAAGCCGGAGCCTGTCACCGGAGGAGGCCCTCCTTCATGGCATTCCTTACCATGGAGGTTCTGAGGCGGTACTGGCGTACACGTCCGGTCATTGGCGATCACGTTTGTCCTGCAAATCGACGCTTCAAGACGTGTCGCTGGTGTCCGCGAGTGCCCGCGCGTGCACAACCTGATGTACCCGTCTCGTACCCGCGGTCCGTTGCCTGTTCTCAAAACACACAACGAAGACCGCAGCTCCGAACCGCGTTGTGCAGGCCAACGGGCCGAGGCGCGGGCACCCGCTGCGCTCTGCAGCGCCTTTGTCTCGTCGGGCGTAGATTCGGCTCTGCCCGCGGCCGGCTGCTCGTCGGGGTGGCGCTTGCCGTCTCGGCCGTTGTTCGCCACCGCCGAAGCTGATTTTGTTGCGCAGGGCGACCAGTTAGCTTGCCGGCGAGGTGTAGAACTCTTCCCACGCATAGGTGTCGACCGGGAAGTCGTCGATCCGGGTGACCTTTCCGTCGCTGAATTCGAAGTGCATCACGACGTAGATCGTCGCGAACGTCGGGTCCCACGGGCGGTCCATGCGGATGTATTCCTTTACCCATCCGTCCCTCTCGCTGGCCGCGATGCTGTCGATCTCGAGCTTGTACTTCTCGTCGACCATGCTCATCAGCTTCTGCCGGAACTGCATGAACCCGTCCCAACCGTGGTACACGCCGGACATCGCGCTCCGACCGACGATGTTGACGACCACGTCTTCGGAGATCCTTTCCCGGAGGACGTCACTGTCCCCTCGGAAGAATCGGTCGTACAGGTCGGCAAGAATGCTGAGGTTGTCGGCAGAGCTCGCTCCGTCGATGCTGACCCCCGTCGTCTGTGACCATGTGGGCTCGGGTGCTCCGAGTGCGGCGCGCTTCGCGCGATTTGTCGTTATGGAGCCGCTCCAGTACTCGTCGTACAGACGCTGGTCCTCGGGGAGGACCCACATCTCGGAGATCTTCCCGGCCTTGATCTTGTAGTGCATCGAGACCGGCAGCGTCCAGATTCGCTCCGGATCATCCTTGCGGTTCAGCTTGATCACTTCACGCGTGAAGACGTCGGGCCCGTTCACCGAAATGACGGGGATGCGAACGTCGAAGTGGCCGCCGTTGTAGGCGAACACGTTTGACATCAGTGTCTTGAAGCCGTCGATGCTCCAGTACTCGCCGGCGTTGGTGCCGCTGCCGGGGATGTGCGCCACGAAGTCCGGGTAGACGAGTTCGGCGGCTGCCGTCACGTCGCCCACACGCAGAGCGGCGTAGAAGCTCTGTACGAGCTCTGCGTTCCGCTGATCGGATGCTGCGTGTGCGGCTCTCGGGTCTATGTGCGTGCTCGTGCTCATCTGTGATCTCCTTTGTGCTCGATCCGTCTCGCGGATCTGGGTTTTGTCCAGTCAGCTTGCGCGAGACGGCGCGCCGAGTTGAACACTCGCTGCGGCCCCGTGAACTCCGTGGTATCCGGCCTTCAGCAGGCCGAGGAAGTCTTCGCCCGGTGGAGTCCGGCCTCCCGAGCGGCAACCACGTATACGCACCGACCCCTTCGAATCTGATCACGCCGATCCGGCGAATCATGTGGCGCACCAGCCGGTTCTTCCGGTCGCTGAGGAGGCGCAACATCTCGAGCCGGGCCGACGGGTGGCTCTGGCCTATTGAGCTGATCTGGCTGTCCTAGCCCCCGGTGGCTCCTCGACCCTAGTGATTTGCCGGTGGTCGGTCTCGCGATTCCACCGGGGCGATTGAAGGCCTTCGCTCGTACCTTCGCTGCATGACCAACGAAGCGAAGGGAGCCACCATGAAGGTCAACAATTCTGCTCATTCGCCGCTTCGCGAGCTCGCACATCGCGCCAGCGACGGCGTCGAGGTCGTGCTCTTCTGGCACGAGGTCGCGAACGAGCTAACGGTTTCGGTGTCTGACGCGCGTTCGGGCGCGTACTTCGAGCTTGCGGCCGACCCCGATGAGGCGCTCGACGTCTTCGAGCACCCGTACGCGCACGCGGCGTTCAGGGGCCTCCCTTACCAGGAGGCGCTCCTCGCTTCGTGGGCCCACGCAGAGAACGAAAGCGCACCTGCGCTCGGCCTTCAGTGCTGAAGGACGTCGAGCAAGCGACGCATGAAGTCGAGCACAACGACGGATCAGGGAGGCATCAGATGAACACAACTGCATCACCGAACCAGCCGCAGGTCGCTGTCTTGCCGCGGACGGAACGAAGGCGCGCGCGTCCCGAGGACTTCGAGATGATCGAGCTCACCCGCAAGGCACTGGCGCTGCTGGAGCCGAAGTGGAGCCTCGACATCGTCTTCCTGCTGGCGAGCGGCATGCGCCGTCATGCCCGACTCGTCGACAACATCCCCGGACTGTCGAAAAAGGTCCTCACCTCGACGCTTCGGAAGCTCGAGCGCAGCGGCGTCGTCTCGCGACATGTTTACGCCGAGATTCCTGTGCGCGTCGAGTACACGCTGACCCCTCTCGGCTGGCAGCTCACGGAACCGCTGATGGCGCTCTACGAGTGGGCACAAGCGCACGAAGACGAGCTCGCCGCTGCTACGCAGTCACCCGCAGACCACGGGCCGACCTTGCGTCAGCCGACCCTCAGCCTGGCACCGGCCTTGGCGTCATGAGCGCTATCGAACACCTCCCCGCCGGTTCTGGGTTCGAGGCCGCACCGCGCCGACTCAGCCTGGTGACGCCGCCGAGTAGCGGGTCGACGTGGCGCGACAGCGAAGCCGAAGACATCGACCTCAAGCTCAGCTTTCGTCAGCTCACGCTGATCCACAAAGCGCTGCACGCGGTGAAGACACTCGGCGCGCTCCCGCCTCAGGACGAGCTTCTCAACGACACGCTCCACCTTGTTGATCTGACGCTCGATGGGGCCGTCTGAGCGACGATCTTACGGTGCGGGCGCCGCTGGCCTAAATTGGCTCGGCGGCGTCCGCCTTTGCGGGACCCGAATCATCCTGCAGAGCGGCCGCGCATCTTTGAACGGGCGCGATTCGGAGACGATCTCGAATCCCAAGCGGCGGTAGAGCGCCTGCGTTCGTGGGAACGGCGTTTCGAGATAGCAGAGGACATCGTCGGAATCGGCCTGCTGAAGAACGGGGCGGAGAAGGGCGTCGCCGATTCCCTGCCCTTGCAGTGCAGGCTCGACCGCCGCGAACGCGAGGTACCAGTGTGGCTGGGGCGGGCGCGCAGCCGTTCCATGCTGCGAAACCCGGCTAGAAGCTGCCGAGACGAGCGTGGGAAGAGCGCGCGCACCTGGAGTAGGCGGCTCCACGCGCGGATCCGCGCGTCCAAGTGCGCCCGCGGCTCGTCAGGCCCGGCGCAGCTCAGGACGCCGACCAGCTCAGGTCCGGCTGTCGCTGCGTAGGTCGTGGCGAGGTGCTCGTGGATGACGGCACAGAAGAACGCCGGGATTGCGATTCGCCGGCCGCGTCGACCCGCGAGGTAGTGCGTGAGGATTCCATCGTCCGCGAACGCTCGCGCTAGGAGCAGGCTTGCCGCGCGCACACGCTGGCCCGGCAGCGGTCCGATCTCGACGTCCATCTAGTTCGTGTATCAGCGCCGGCGCTCTGACGACAAGGGACGGCCGACTGTGCGGCGGTTTCGGCGCGGTAGGCACGCCTATCGCCTCGAAGTACGATCGTGTGGTGCTGTACGGGCGAGATGCCGAGCGTGAGGTGCTCGGCGCGCTCCTCGAGGGGGTCCGCGCCTCGCAGGGCGGCGTCCTGGTTCTGCGCGGCGAGCCGGGCGTGGGGAAGTCGGCGCTGCTGGCGGATCTGGTCGCTCGGGCGGGGGAGATGCAGGTCGTGCGCTCAACCGGTGTGGAGTCTGAGTCGGAGCTCGCGTTTGCGGGTGTCCACCAGCTAGTTTGGCCGCTGCTCGAGAAGCTCCACGAGATTCCGGCGCCGCAGGCAGCCGCGCTCAGGGGCGCGCTCGGTCTCGACGCGCCCGCCGGAGAGGACCGCTTTCTTATCGGGGTGGCAGTGCTGAGTCTCCTCGCTGTCGCGGCGGATGTTTCGCCACTCCTTTGCCTCGTTGACGACGCCCACTGGCTTGACGAAGCGTCGGAGGATGCTCTCACGTTCGCCGCCCGACGGCTACACGCGGAGCCAATCGCGATGATCTTCGCCGCACGCGAGGGCGAGCGGCGGAACTTCGAGGGCGCCGGCTTGCCAGAACTGCACGTCAGCGGCCTCGACCCGGCGGCGGCCGGCGCGCTGCTCGCCGACCGCGCCGGAGCGTTGCTTTCACACGAGGTTCGCGAGCAGCTGGTCGCGAGCGCGAACGGCAACCCGCTGGCGCTGCTCGAGTTACCGGCAGCCCTGAGCGAGGATCAGCTCGCGGGCCGGGCGCCGCTCCGCGAGCGGGTTCCCGTCACGCACACGATCGAGGCGGTGTTTCTTCGCCAGGCGCGCGAACTCCCGCCGGGCGCGCAGCAGATGATCTTGCTCGCGGCCGCCGACGACACGACCGACGCCGCAGTCGTCCTCCGCGCAGCGGCCATGCTCGGACTCGACGCGGGCGACCTCGACACGGTCGAGAAGGCGGGGCTTTTGCGCGTAGCCGAGGGGGAGATCCGCTTCCGTCACCCGCTCGTGCGCTCCGCGGTCTACGAGGGGGCGACCTTCGGCGAGCGGCAGCTCGTGCACCGGGCGCTTGCCGACACGCTTGAGGAAGAGCGATTTGCCGACCGTCGAGTCTGGCATCGCGCGGCCGCCACGCTAGGCCCCGACGATGAGCTCGCCGATGAGCTCGACCGTTCAGCGGAGGCGGCGTTCCGTCGAGGAGGTCATGTGGCGGCGGCGGCGGCGCTCGAGCGAGCCGCCACGTTCACGGGCGAGGAGCGGGAGCGTGCGCGACGGCTGGCGGCGGCCGCGGCGGCCGCGTGGCTCGGCGGCCGCGTCGAGTCGGCAGTCGCGCTGATCGAAAGCGCACGCCGGCTCGCGTCCGACCCCGCGACCCGCGGCGACCTTGAGCACCTGCGCGCTCAGATCGAGCTACAGCGCGGGTCGCGACATCCTGATGGCCGCCGCGGCCGAGATCGTCTCGAGCGATCCGGCGCGGGCGGGAGCGATGCTCGTCCAGGCGGGCGAGGCCGCGAACTATGCAGGCGACCTACCGGGCGAGATCGAGGCGGGCCGGGCCGCCGGGCGGCTACGGGCTGAGTTCGGCCTGCAACAGCTCGAGGTGACAATGATGGCCGGGGTTGCCAAGCTGCTCGAGGGCGAGGTAGGCGAGGCCGCTTCGCTATTAGCCGAAGCGATCTCGCAGGTCGAAAGCTCCCAGAACCCGCGCCGCTTTTCCTGGGCCGGCTCGTCCTCGTACTACCTCGGCGACATTGCTGCCGCCACGACGTTCTTCGACCGGTTTGTAGAAGACGCCCGCACGCAGGGGGCGATTTCGCTGCTGGCTGTCGCGCTGGCGCTTCGCGCCTACGGCGAGGTGGTCGAGGGACGGTTCGCCTCTGCCGTCGTCAGCGCCTCGGAAGGGCGCCGCCTGGCGAGCGAGACCGGCCAGCAAAACACCGCCGCCTTTCACCAGGCGATCCTAGCGTGGGCCGCAGCTCGTTTCGGGAAGGAAGAGGACTGTCGCGCAGGGGTCGCCGAGGTCCTTGCGGTTGCGCGCGAACGCGGACTTGGAATCCATACGGGAATCGGGCTGTTGGCGCTCGGAGAACTCGAGCTCGCCTCAGGACGCCCGAGCGAGAGCCTCAGCCATCTTGAGGCAATCTGGGAAGCCGGACCGGGCTCGGGCAGTGTGTCGGTCAAACTGATTGGCGTCCCCGACCTCGTCGAGGCGGCCTCCCGTGTGGGAACGCTCGAGCGGGCGCGTGAGGCGTTTTCGTTCTACGAGAACTGGGTGACGAGTACCGGCTCGCGCTTCGAACTACCCGTTCTCTGCCGGTGTCGGGGACTGCTCTCACCCGACTCGTCGGCTGGGGATCACTTTAGGGAGGCGCTTCGGCTTCATGCCCACGGCGAGCGACCGTTCGAGCGAGCCCGGACCGAGCTGGTCTACGGCGAGATGCTCCGCCGTAGTCGTCACCCGAAGGAGGCGCGTGAACATCTCCGGATCGCGCTCGAGCTCTTCGAACAGCTGGGGGCAACGGCCTGGGCCGAGCGCGCCCGCACCGAGCTCCGTGGAAGCGGCGAGACGGCGCGCAAACGTGACCCGAGCACGATCGACCAGCTGACCCCCCAGGAACTGCAGATCGCGCGCATCGTCGCCGGCGGCGCTTCGAACAAAGAAGCGGCCGCGCAGCTCTTCCTCAGCCCGCGCACGATCGAGTTCCACCTCCGGCATGTGTTCGCCAAGCTCGAGATCACGTCGCGGGCGCAGCTCGCCGGCCTGCCCCTCGGAGCCGAGCGCCGGGCCGCGCAGCTTGCGGCTGCAGCACCGTGAGCGCAAGGAGGTAGGCGACGGCGACGACGAACGTGCCGGCGGCTGCGTCGAACAGGAAGTGGTTCCCGGTTGCGACGATCACCAGCAGAACGAGCAGCGGGTAGGCGGCACCGGCAAGGCGGAGCAGGCGCGGGCGCGCATGCCGGGCGAGCGTCGCGCCCACAACCAGCGCGTACCCCATGTGCAGGCTCGGCACCGCGGCGAACGGGTTGTACAGCGAGCTGATCAGTCCCTTGTTCAGGTCGATATGCCGGCTCGAGACCGTGTCCGCGAGACCGATCGCGGCCAGCCGCGGCGGCGCGGTCGGGAAGGAAACGAAGACCGCGAGCGCGATCGCGCTCGCGATGAACAGCGTGGTTCGAATACGTGCGTAGGCGTCTGGTCGCCGTTGGTGAAGCCAGAGGAGCAGCGCCGCCGTCACAGAGAGGTGAAGCGTCAAGTACGCCGCCCCAAGCAATCCCATCAGACCGGGCACCGTCTGCGCCGCGTGTTGGACGTTCGGCTCGACGAAGACGTGCAACCCGCGCTCGAGCGATGTCACCGCGCGCGCGTGCTCGCACGCGACTCGTCTGCTTCCCGCGATCAGGCCGCGGCTCGCTTCGTAGGCGGCGTACAGGAGCAAGACGCTCGCCGCCTCGATGCGGAGCGAGTGGCGGGTGGCGAGGAAACGTCGCATGATCAGGCTGCTGCGTCGACGCGACCTGCGGAGAGCCGCTCAGCTGCGCGTCGGACGGCGTCCTCGTCGAGCCGGTACGGGGTTGCGTTGGGAATCTCGAAGTCGGAGCCGACGATCGAGCGGAGGCCGAGCTCGTGCGCGACGACGAGCGTGACGGCTTCCGTCCGTTCGAGCAGACGATGCAGAGCGTTCGCGTAACGCCGGACCGTCTCGTCGAGGCTCTCGCCCATCGGGAAGCGATCGCTGCGGGCGTGGTGCTCGCGCCAGCTCCAGTAGGCCTCGATCGGTGCGCCGTCGAAGATGCCGGCGCGCACGTCGTCGAGGTCCGGCTCGACCAAGATCGGAATGTCTCTTCCCTCGAGGGCGAGCTCGGCTGTCTCCCGCGTGCGGAGGAAACTTGTGACCACCGCCAGGTCGATGTCAAGATCGGCGAGCTGCACACCGAGTTGACGCGCCTGCTCGCGACCGCGTGACGTGAGCGCGATTGGGCGGGCGGGATCGCTGCTGAGCATGTGCTCGGCATTCGCCGCGGACTCGGCGTGGCGGGCGAAGACGAAGAGGCGCATCGCATGTCACGCGGCTCTCGTGCGTTGGCGCGAGGCAATGAGGTCGATGACGTTGGCGTACGAATCTCTGAACCGTGCGATGCCGTCCCGCTCGAGCTCGTCGGTCAGCCGCCGGAGGTCGATGCCAGCGGCGGCGAGAGCGTCGAAAGCGCGCCTCGCGGCATCGACGCCCCTTGGCAGGGTTGGCTTGACGCGTCCGTGGTCCCCGAACGCCACCAAGGTCGGCTCGGGCAGGGTCGTGATCGTGTCGGGGCCGATGAGCTCTTCCACGTAGCGGACGTCCCGGTAGTGCGGATCCTTGGCCGAGGTGGACGCCCATAGCGGGCGTTGCGCGGTGGCGCCGTAGGCGCTGAGCGCCTCCCAGCGCGGACCGTGGAACGCCTCCTGGAAGTGCTGGTAGGCCAGCTTCGCGCTGGCGATCCCCAGTTGTCCGCGCAGCTTCAGCGCCGAACGCGGTGCGTCCTGCTCCAGCAGGCGGTCGGCCGCGCTGTCGAGCCGGGAGATGAAGAAGCTCGCGACCGAGTGGATCGTCGTCAGGTCGCGGCCGGCATCTGCGGCGCGTCGCAGGCCTCGCAGGTAGGCCTCGACGACGGCGGCGTAGCGTTCGAGGGAGAAGATGAGTGTGACGTTGATGCTGTGACCGAGCGCGATCGATTCTTCGATCGCGACGATGCCGGCCTCGGTCGCGGGGATCTTCAGGAGCACATTGGGCAGCGGGAGGTCTTCGTGCAGCCGTCGCACCTCCGCGACGGTGCCGTTCGTGCTCCAGGCCAGGGCGGGGTCGACTTCCCAGGAGACGTAGCCGTCGGCGCCACGCGTGCCGTACCAAACGGGTGAGAGGTGGTTGGCCGCGACGCGTACGTCTGTCGCGGCGATCACCTCGAACGTCTGCTTCGGTGTGAGTCCGGCGCCGATCAGCCTCTCGATCGCGTCGTCGTAGGCGCTACTGGTCGAGATCGCCCGCTCGAGGATCGTCGGGTTCGTGGTGACCCCGGTGACCGCGTGCTCGGTGATCAGCCTCTGCAGGCCTCCGGAGAGGAGGAGGTCGCGGGAGAGCCAGTCGATCCAGACGGATTGGCCCTGGTCTGCGAGTTGCGCGAGGCGTGAGGTGGTCACCATGGCGCTGCTCCCATCAGTGCGTCGACGGCGGTGACGATCGCCTCGGCGTCGATGCCGGCGGTGTGCAAGAGCTCGGCGGGGCGGCCCGAGCCGGGAAGCTCGCGGACGGCGAGCTTGACGGCGTGAATGGTGAGGCCGGAATCGGCAAGTGCCGCGAACACGGCGTCGCCGAGTCCGCCTTCCGGCCAGTGGTCCTCGACGGTGACGAGGCGTCCGCCGGTCGCGGTCACCGATTCGAGTAGCGCCTGCCGGTCGATCGGCTTGACCGAGTAGAGGTCGAGCACGCGGACGCGGATCCCTTCGTCTGCGAGCAGCTCGCTTGCCTTGACCGCCTCGTGCACGGTGATTCCGGCGGCGGCGACGGTGACGTCGTCGTCGGCCGTGGCGCGCAGGAGTCGGCTGCCGCCGATCGAGAAGCTCGTGTCTGCTGCGTAGATGACCGGTGTGTCGGCGCGGGTGGTGCGTAGGTAGGTGATGCCGGGGTTGTTCGCGGCGAGCTCGACGAGCTTCGCGGTCTGGTTCGCGTCGCCGGGGTAGAGGACGGTGCTGCCGTGGACGGCGC
>WNGE01012564.1_pt1 | contig 10684 bp, 11 predicted proteins | sample 5400651 | NCBI WGS metagenome assembly WNGE01 (sample SAMN13153370, study PRJNA577476) | soil metagenome | isolation source: 60 cm soil or saprolite under grassland replicate 2 | place: USA:California | collected 2016-06-15
CGAGGTGAGCATCACCCATCACAGCCGGCTCGCCGTGGCGACCGCGCACCTCGAGATCTCGGATATCACGGCCATGCTCCCAGCGCCGGACGCGGTTGTGATCCCCAACCGGCCCAAAGACGCGCACAAGGGCACGTTCGGGACGGCCGTCGTGCTCGCGGGCAGCCTCGGCCTGACGGGCGCCGCCTACCTGTCGTCGACCGCGGCGGCGCGCACTGGCGCCGGCCTCGTCCGCCTCCTGGTCGCCGACACCATCTACCCGATCCTCGCCGCCAAGTGCACAGAGGTCATGGCGACGCCGGTGCCGGAGGTGGCGCCGGGCGCGGTCGGCCACGCCGCTTACGACTCGATCCTCCGCCAGCTGGCGGCCGCCCAGGTCGGCATCATCGGACCCGGGCTGGGCCGTGACAGCTCGACGTGGCGCCTGGTCGTCGATCTTGCCCTGCGGGCCGAATGCCCGCTCGTCATCGACGCCGACGGACTCAACGCCCTGGCCGAGGCGCCCCGCGTCAAGGGCAAGCTGACCAGGAACCGAGTGCTCACGCCACATCCCGGCGAGCTCGCGCGGATGACGGGCAAGACCGCCGAATCGATCAACGCCGACCGGCATCGGGCGGCACGCGCGGCGGCGAAGGACTGGGGCGCCATCGTGGTCCTCAAAGGTGCTCACACTCTCGTCGCCCATCCGGACGGACGCGTGAGCGAGGACCCGCACGAGGTGCCGGCGCTGGCGTCGGGCGGCACCGGCGATGTCCTGTCCGGGATCATCGGGGGCCTCATCGCCCAGGGTCTGGACCCGTACGCGGCGGCCGTGACCGGGGTCTACGTCCACGCCGCAGCGGGCCGGCGCATCGCCGAGCGCCTGGGCGACTCGGGTCTGCTCGCCGGCGACCTGCTGCCCGAGATCCCCCTGGTCATGAACGTGCTGCGCCAGGGTGGCCTCTGACGACCACCTCTCTTCGCTGGGCGGAGATCGACCTGGGCGCGCTGAGCGCCAACTGCGACCTCATACTCAAGCACCTGCCGCAGGGCACGCACCTCTACGCGGTGGTCAAGGCGGGCGCCTACGGCCACGGTGCCGTGCCGGTGGCCCATGCCGCGCTGGAAGGCGGCGCCACCGGCCTCGCGGTGGCAACACTCGAGGAGGCCGCGCAGCTGCGCGGGCTCGTCGACTCCGAGCAGATCCTCGTCATGGGCGGGCTCCTGCCGTCGCAGGCGGCCGCGGCCGCGGCTGCGGGATGCAGCATCTCGGTTTCCAACCGGGAGCTCGCCGACGCCCTGGCGGGCTCGGACGGCGAGGTTTCTGTCCATCTGAAGATCGACACCGGGATGGGCCGCTTCGGCTGCGCGCCCGAAGATGCGCCCGGGCTGGCCCGGACGATCGACGGCTCGCGCGGGACGCGCCTGGCCGGGACGTGGACGCACTTTGCGAAGGCGGAGTCGGACGAGGCGATGACGCGAGCTCAGTTCCAGGTCTTTCTCGATGCGATCTCGCAGTTCGACGTCAGCCCCGGCAGCCGCCACGCCTGCAACTCCGCGGCAGCGCTGCGCCATCCGGACCTCGCACTGGACGGCGTGCGGTGCGGGATCGCGATCTACGGCTGCGAGTGGCCGGGGACCCAACCTGCGCTGGCGCTCCGCGCGGTCGTGACGCACGTCAAGACGGTGGGGAAAGGGGCGACGGTCGGCTACGGCGCCCTCTGGCGAGCCGAGCGCGCGTCTCGGGCGGCGGGCTTCCCTCATCGGGATGGTGAGCATGGACGCGATCACGATCGACGTGACCGACGTGCCTGGGGTCCAGGTGGGGGACCCCGCAACTTTGATCGGACGCGACGGGGAAGGCGCGATCACGGCCGAACAGGTCGCCGAATGGTCAGGGACGATCAGCTACGAGGTGCTGACGTCGCTCGGCCCCCGGGTGGAGCGCCGTTACCTCGATTAGGGATCTTGTTCGTCGCCTCATCGAGGCCAGGCTCAGCCGGCCCGCATAGCAAGTCTCTTCTCGATCGACGCGACCAGCGAATAGGTGGTGTCCACCATGTTGCCCACGTAGAGGCCTCCCGCCTGGGTCAGCAGCTGGTACGCGTTCGGCAATGTCCAGCCGAAGTCGGCGGCGAGCCACCCGGCAAGCTCGGCATACGCGATGCGGGCCGCATCCTCCATCGGCCGGGCGCTGCCCACGGCCATGAGGCGGTCCGGGGACTCGATCCTCGGCCAGAGGATCGCCTTGCCCTTGACGACGTCGAAGACGACGGTCACCCGGGACGTGATCTCGAGAGCGACTCCGCACAGCTCGCCCTGTCCCTGCCGGGCATGGGTGTCACCTGTGTAGAAGAGGGCGCCTTCGTTCCAGACAGGCAGATAGACGATGTTGCCAGAACAGACGTCGGGGACGTCCATGTTGCCGCCGAAGGGACCCGGCGCCAGCGTCGTGATGGCTTCCAGGTCCGGTGCCACCGCCAGGGTGCCCATGAACGGCTGCCATGGCAGCGACAGGCCGATCTCGTCGTTCCGCAGCTGCCCGTTCTCCAGCTTCCAGATCCAGACCCGCTCCTCGAGCGGGGCCTGCAGCGTGCGGGTGACGGCGGTCGAGGTGAGACCGCCGAAGTACGGGATCAAGCAGCTGGCGGCGAAGTCCCTGGTCGGGGTGATCTCCTCGATGCGGACGGCGAGCGTGTCGCCTGGCTCCGCGCCCTCGACGTAGATCGGCCCGGTCTGGGGATTGAGAAACCTGGCCCCGGCCAGCGCACGACTCGGCACGTCGGCCGCCGTACGAATCCTGCTCTCAAACGCGTCCTCACACTGGATGACAACGCGTTCGCCCGGCCGGACACGAGCGATCGGTTCACGGTAGGGGCTGAACACGTAGCTGAACGATTCAGGCGTCACCTGGACTGGCTCGACGGCTGCCATCTCAACCACCTCCGGTGTTGTGAATACAGGGCTGGCAAGATACAGCACACCACATGCCCGAAACCGGGAAGATCGGCGTCGGCATCATCGGCGCCGGCAACATCGCCGGCCACCACATTCGCGGCTACTTGCTGGCTGCCCAACATGCGGAGGTGGTCGCGATCGCCGACGTCGACGCCGAGCGCGCTCGCACCCACGCCGCGACGCTGGGGCACTTAGAGGTCTTCCTGGACTATCGCGAGCTCATCGCGTCGCCTCGCGTCGACGCGGTCGACATATGTCTCCCGCACCACCTGCACAAGGAAGCCATCGTGGCGGCGGCCGCGGCGGGCAAGCACATCCTGTGCGAGAAACCACTTTGCCTCACGCTCGATGAGGCAGGCGCGGTGACCCGGGCGGTGGAATCGGCGGGCGTGACCCTGATGTGCGCGCACAATCAACTGTTTCTGCCGACAGTCTCGACCGCGCGCACGATGATTCGCGAAGGCGCCCTCGGCAAGATCTTCGCCGCGCGCACCACCGACGTCTTTGCGCTGGACGTCACTCCGGAGACGCTTGGCTGGCGGACGGTGCGCGCGACCAGCGGCGGCGGTGAGCTGATCGACACGGGTTATCACCCCAACTACCTGCTCCTTCATCTCGTCGACAGCGTGCCGGTCCGCGTGGCGGCGATGCTGAGCCGGCACCGACTCCTGTTCATGGAGGGCGAAGACACGGCGCATGTCCTGGTCGAGTTTGCCGACGGGACCATCGGGTCGATCGTCACCGGATGGGCCTACGAGCCGGCCGGGAGCACGGAGCGATTCTCGGTGGTGGGCGAGAAAGGGAGCCTCTGGAGCGACGGCCGCACATTGTTTTTCAAGCCACGCCGTGGTCCCCAGACCGTCGTTCAGGAGGCGGCCCCGTCGGAGCCGGACACCTACGCCCTCGAGGTGGTCGACTTCATCGCTTGCCTCCGCGATCGGCGGCGGCCCCTCAACACCGAGGTCGAGGGCGTCAAGGTCTTGCAGGTGATTCTCGGTGCGTACAGGTCGGCGGAACGGGGAGAGATCGTGGAGCTGCAGAATCTCTAGGCGTCTTTGGGCGTTCCTCGCGGTCGTCGTCGTCCTTCTCGCGCTCGTCCTGGACGTCCTGAATCGATACGAGCCGATCGGCATCGACTTCCACACCTACCTGGCGGCGGCGCTGGTCGGCCTGCAGCACGGCTGGTCCCTGATCTACGACCAGGACCTCGTCGCCGCCGCCCAGAAGCAATTGGTGCCGGAGCAGACCGCCCAGCCTTTCCTCAGCCCTCCGACGGACGCCTGGCTGACGGCCCCGCTCACGCCGCTCCCGTACTGGGTCGCGTACTGGACCTGGGCGGCACTCAGCCTCGTGGCGTTCGCCACCTCTCTCGTGTGGGCATCGCAAAGCCGAGGCATCGAGCGCTGGCTCTACGCGGCGGCCGCACTGGCGCCGTGGTGGGTGGTGCACGCGTTGAACCTGGGCCAGGTGGCGCCGCTGGTCGCGACCGGGGCGATCGCGGCCACCAGGCTCGCGCGCGAGCGCAAGGACGTGGCCGCCGGTGTGGCGCTTTCCCTCCTTTACCTGAAACCGAACACAGCCCTGCTCGTCCCGTTGGCGCTTCTGGCCGCGGGCCGCTATCGGGCGTTCGCCTCGTGGGCCGTGGCCGGCGCTGCGATCGGGGCTATTACGGTCCTGTCCATGGGGCCCGAAGGGGTTGCCGCCTACGTCGCCCAGCTGCGGGGCGGGCTGCCGGAGGGCGCCGGCAACCTGACCGTCGAGGGAGCGTTCGGCGTCACGGGGGCCGCGGCCACCGCTCTCCGGATCCTCATCGCAGGTGTGACCCTCGTCACCGCCTACCGGCTGCGCCGCTCGCCCGGCCTGGTCATCGCCGCCGGTTCGGTGGGCTCGCTGCTGGTCGTCCCGTACCTGCACGGCTCCGACCTCTGCCTGCTCAGCGCGGCGGCCTGGATCGTGTGGGAGGAGATGACCGGGTGGGGATGGCGAGCGCCGATCGCGATCGGCTGGTTGGTCTCGGTTCCCTACGTCAACAGCACGAGCCTGGCCATCCGGCTCAACAGGTGGACCATCGTCGAGATCGCCCTGTTTCTTGCGCTGGCTGTGCTGGCATGGTGGCCGGCCGGCTCGCGCGTCAGGGGGTTAGCTTCAGCGTCAGGATCTTGAAGGGCTCGACGGAGAGCTCGACCTGGCCGTCGCGGACCTGAATCTCCTCGCGTTCGCGTTCCAGCAGGTCGCATAGATGGGCCCTTGACACTGGAAGCGACGTCCGCACTCGGGCCTGGCAGCGGCCGCCCCACGCCTCATACAGGCGGACGATCACCGCATCCGAATCTTCGGCGCGCTTGACGGCTTCGACCACGACCTGTGGGGTGTCGAGTTCGATCAGCGATCGCCGCGTTGCGGGCGCCGGCCCGCCGCCAACAGCTCGAAGGGGTGCGTTCAGGTCTTCGGCCGCCCCGATGACGCCTGCCTGCTGGAAGGTGCCCGGGTGTGGCATCAAGGCGTAGGTGAAGCGATGCCTGCCCCGGTCGGCGTTCGGATCCGGGTGAGTGGGCGCCCGCAGCAGCGAAAGCCGCATGACCGAGCCCAGGATGTCGTAGCCGTACTTGCAATCGTTGAGCAGCGCCACCCCATAGCCGGCTTCCCCGAGGTCCGCCCAGCGATGAGCGCACACCTCGAACCGAGCCTGGTCCCAACTGGTGTTGGCATGGGTGCTTCGCTCGACGTGGCCGAACTGGATCTCGTAGGTCGCGCGCGCGGAGCGGACGGCGACGGGGAACGCGACCTTGAGGAACTTGTTCTGCTCCTGCCAGTCGACCTCGGTCTCGAACCGCAGCATGCGCGACCCCGCATCCAGCACCATGCGCTGCTCCAGCCGCGAGCCGCCAAACACACGGGCGAACCGGACGGCAGCGCGAAGCGGACCGTCCATCTCCACGCTCGCCCTTTCCAGCGACGTGATGTCGGCGGACCGGCTGCGGTAGCCGGCGTCGACGTCCCAGGCATCCCAGTTCTTGGGGTTGTCGTCGTGCAGTTGGAGCAGGTTGCCGAACGCGCCCCGGGTGAGCACCTCGCGGTCCGCCTCCTTGTCCCAGATCGACGTCAGCAGGCCCTGGGCATCCCATGTGACGCGCAGCAAGCCGTTCTCCATCACCCGATCCTCGACCCTGACCACGTCACCCGCCGTCGCGCCGCGGTCATCGATTGGCGCGCATCCGCAGGAGGGAGCGTCCACCAGCACCGCACGCCCGTCGATCTCGACCACCTCACGGCGGGCGTGCGAGTTGACGTTGAAGACGGTGAGCGTGTCACCGTCGCCCGCGAGCGCCGCCTGTGCCCGGGTGGTCAGCCCGCCGGCGATCTCGAGCACCGCTTCGAGCTCCCGCTCCGCATCCTCGTAGACCCAGTCGATGCTCGAACCGGGGAGGATGTCGTGGAACTGGTTGAGGAGCAATCGCTTCCAGGTCGAATCGAAAAGCTCGCGTGGATAATCGCCGCCGGCGGCGACCGACCAGCACTCAGCCTCGCGCAGTGCCTGCTCGGCCAGGCGGTTGAGACGCTTGGTGCGGGCCTGCGATGTGTAGGTGCCGCGGTGCAGCTCGAAGTAGAGCTCGCCGACCCAGGTCGTGAGGTCGTGCGCCTCTTCTCGCGCACGGGCGAAGAAGTCGGCTGCCCGGCCGAGCTCGACCCGCGGCGCGCCCTCGATGCTGCGCAGCCGGTGAGCGGACTCGATCATGTCCGGCTCGGGGCCACCGCCCCCATCGCCCCATCCGAAGAGGTAAAGCGAGTGCGAGGAGCGGTCATGGTCTTTGAAGTCGGCGGCGCTCCGCACGATCTCGGTCGCGCTGAAGTCGCCGTTGTACGTGTCGGCGGGCGGGAAATGCGTGAAGATCGCGGTCCCGTCGATCCCTTCCCACATGAAGGTGTGGTGGGCGGGCTTGTTGGTGTCGTTCCACGACAACTTTTGAGTCAGGAAGTACTCGCCGCCCGACTCTGCAATGAGCTGCGGCAGCGACGCCGGGTAGCCGAAGACGTCGGGCAGCCACAGCTCCCGGGTCTCGACGCCGAACTCCCGCAGGAAGAATCGCTTGCCGTGCAGGAACTGGCGGACCAGCGCCTCGCCGGAGGGAAGGTTGCAGTCCGCTTCGACCCACATCGAGCCGACCGGCTCCCACTGGCCGGCGGCGACCTTCTGCCGGATGCCGTCGAAGATCGTCGGGTACGACTCCTTCATCCAGTCGTACTGGGCAGGCTGCGAGCAGGCGAACCTGTAGTCCTGGTATTCGTCCATCAACGCGAGCGCGGTGGAGAACGTGCGCGCGCACTTCCGGCGCGTCTCGCGCAGCGGCCACAGCCAGGCGGTGTCGATGTGGGCATGCCCGGTGGCCGTCACGTCATGCGCAGACCTCGACGGTTTCGAGATCATGCGCCGGAGCTCGTCCGGGTCGTTGGTGCGCACGAACCGATCGAGCGCGTCGATGATCTCGGAGCTGCGCTCCCCCTCGGGTAGAACGAGCGCGAGCTCCAGGAGCAGCTTGAAGTCAAGCGCCTGCCGGCGGGCCTCCGGGTCCTGGATGCGCAGCTCCGCCTGGATGAAGGTGAACGCGGGGTCGGGCGCGGACCGCAGGGCGATCATCGACGGTGCCTCCTGCGGACCGGCCACGACCGCGGTCGGGATCGCGGAGGCCTCCAGGTAGAAGTCCACCTCCTCCGATTCGATCGGGAGCCGGCGATGGTTCGGATCGATGCCTCGCCAGGGCCGGCCGTTCCGCCAGGCGAGTGCCTCGCACGTGAACCCGACGTGCCGCCCCTCGAAGCCCAGGTCGAACTCGGCGACGACACTCTGGCCCTGCCACGCGGCGGGAACGGCTCCGCGGACTCGAAACCAGGTCGTGCTCCACGGTGGACCCCAAAGGTCACCGACGCGGAACGGTGCGTACTCGGCCCCTGCGGCCTCGGCAAAGCTCACCGGGTCGCCCCTGACCAGGTGGGCCGTGAGCTCCAGGGGGGCGCTCTCCCGATTGACCGCGTTCAGCAGCTCCGTTTTCCTGGCCTCGAGGTTGGCCACGGCCACTGTCCCCATCCGCCATGAACGTTAGCCTGTCTAATCGGTGCGACTGTGGAGGGACGTCACGCTGGCCGCCATCCGGGCGGGCATGCATGTGGATCTCGTGGCCCAGACGTGATCGCGCTTCAGCTCTACACGATCCGCAGCCTGCTGCATGATCCCGGACAGCTCGGCGGCGTTCTCGGCCGGCTCCGCGAGATCGGCTATGGAACGGTTGAGGTCGCTGGGCTCGGTCCACTCACGGTTGGGCGCTTTGGCGACGAGCTTCGGCGAGCCGGACTCACCGCGTGCGCCGCGCACGTCCCGCTCGATCGCCTCATGAGCGACCTGGACGCGGTCGCGGGCGAGTGTGGCTCGTGGGGTTGCGAGTACGTGGTGGTGCCGTCGCTCCCGGAGTCCTACCGGTCGGCCGAGGGCTACCGCCGCTTCGCGTCCGAGGCGGCAGACGTGGGCGGGCGCCTGCGCCGTCATGGCCTGCGCCTGGCGTACCACAATCACGCGTATGAGCTCGAGAAGTTCGGTGGCCGAAGCGGCCTGGACGTGCTGTTCGATTCCGCGTCCGGCGACGTGCTGGAGGCGGAGCTCGACACGTACTGGCTTCAGTTCGGCGGCGTGAACCCGGCGTCGTGCATCCGCCGGCTCGCGAACCGAGTGCCCCTGGTGCACCTCAAGGACCTGGCCGTCGAGGCTGGGCGGCCGGTGGACGCCGAGGTCGGTGAGGGGAACCTGGACTGGATCGAGATCCTCGGCGCGTGCCGCGACGCGGGTACGCGGTGGCTGGTGGTCGAGCAAGACGATCCGAGGGGCGATCCCTTGCAGAGCGTCGCCAACAGCTACCGCAACCTCGAGCGCCTCACCGCGCAGGCCGGGATCGGTTGATGCGTAAACGACTGCTCGGTGCGACCGGCGTGCTCGTCAGCGAGTTTGCCCTCGGCACCATGACCTTCGGTCAGGAGGCCGCCGAGCCGGCCGCGGCCGAGATCCTCGACCGTTATGTGAGTGCCGGCGGCAACCTGATCGACACCGCCGACGTCTACCCTCCGGCAGGGCCGAAGGGCACGTCGGAGGAGATCATCGGGCGCTGGCTGGCCGGGCGGCCAGGGGCGCGCCGCTCGATCATCCTGGCGACCAAGTGCCGCGGCCGCATGGATGATTCCGGCAACTCGGAGGGCCTTTCGAGGCGCTGGATCATCCAGGCGTGCGACGCCAGCCTCGAGCGTCTCCAGACCGACTACATCGACCTGTACCAGGCCCACCAGTGGGATCCCGCGACGCCGATCGAAGAGTCGCTCGCCGCCTTCGATGCGCTCGTCCGGTCCGGCAAGGTCCGCTACATCGGTGTCTCGAACTTCACCGGCTGGCAGCTGGAGCGCACCGTCCTGACGGCGCGGCAGATGGGCGTCTCCGTCCCGGTATCGCTCCAGCCGCAGTACAACATGCTTGCGCGCGAGATCGAGTGGGAGCTCGTCCCGGTGTGTCTCGAGCACCGGCTCAGCATCATCCCCTGGGGACCTCTGGGCCAGGGCTGGCTGTCCGGCAAATACCGGCGCGATGCGGCGCCCACCGGCGCGACGAGGCTCGGCGAGGACCCCAACCGCGGCGTCGAGTCGTACTCGCGGCGCAACGTCGAGCGGACGTGGCGGATCGTCGAGACGGTGGAGGCGATCGCGTCCGAGCTCGGCGTGCCGCCTGCGCGTGTGGCGCTGCGCTGGCTGGGGACCGGCCGGCGGTGACCGCCCCGCTGCTCGGAGCCCGCACCGCGGAGCAGATCGCGGACAACCTGCAGGCCGCCGAACTCAATTTGAGCGACGAACAGCGCTCCCGCCTCGACGAGGTGAGCGCGCCGCTCACGCCTGACTACCCCTACCGGCTCCTGGCCGAGAACACGGCCGAGCGCAGAAAGCTCCTCTAGCGGCCGGCCACGCGGGACGTCTTGCCTCTATTCGCCGTCGGGGATGAGCCGGTGGGGGACGATCGACTGGCTCGGCGTCTGGCGTCCGGCGAGCTGAGCCAGCAGCAGATCGACGGCACGGCGCCCGATCTCGTGCTCGTCCTGCTCGATGTGCGTGAAGCGGGGCTCGACCAGCGGGTCGCGTGGCGAGTCGAAGCAGGCGACGGCCGTCCGGCCGAGACGTCCCAGCCGGCGCAGGGCGTCGTGCATCAGGAGCGCCATCCAGTACTCAGACGCGACGACGCTGAGGGAATCACGCCTGTGAGACCGGTCAACAGATGCTGTCGCTCGAGACCGAGGCCGCGTTCGCTGAAGGCCGTCCTGTACCCGTCCAGCCTGTCCTCGATGCTCGAGGTGTGCTCGGGGTGCGACGACACGAAGGCGACGTGGTCGTGTCCGTGGTCGAGCACATATCCGGTCAGCTCTCGCGCGGCGGCGGCGTTGTCGGTGTAGACGGCGGTCGCCGCGATGCCCTTGAGGTAGCGATCGACGACCACGAGGGGATATTTCTCGAGGGCAAGCCTGAGCAGGCTCGCGTTGTAGAACTCGCCGTTGACGGGAAACACGATCAGCCCATCGACTGACCTCGATCGCACCAATCGCTCGATCGCGCGCTCCTCCTCGTCCTGCAACCCGCGGGTTCGCGTCAGGACGAGGCTGAGCCCGGCTTCGGCCGCGCTGCGTTCGACGGCCTTCATCAGCTCCAGGCCGTAGGCCAGCGAAACGTC
>WNGE01014362.1_pt1 | contig 10683 bp, 9 predicted proteins | sample 5400651 | NCBI WGS metagenome assembly WNGE01 (sample SAMN13153370, study PRJNA577476) | soil metagenome | isolation source: 60 cm soil or saprolite under grassland replicate 2 | place: USA:California | collected 2016-06-15
GCAGCACGAGCTCGGGCGCGATGTGCTGCATCACGCTCGTCTCCATCTCGCCCGCGTGATCCCCCTGATCCGAGAAGAACCCCTTGAGGTCGAGCACCTTGTACCAGTTCACGACGCAGAGGAACAGCGCGACCTGCGGTTGTAGCTCACGAATCATCTGGCGGAAATCGTTTGCGCCGTGCCCATTGAAAATCACGAGCTTCCCGATTCCCTGCTCTGCCAGGGACATCGCGGCATCGCGCAGCACCAGCGCCTGGGTGCTCGGGTTCATGTTGATGCAGAGCGGGATGTCGAGCTGCCCCGTGTTGACGCCGAACGGCACGACCGGCAGCACCACGACCTTGGCCCCGCGCTGCCACGCGCGCTCGGCGGCGAGCGCAGCGATCGCCTCGGCCTGGATGTTGTCCGTCGTGTACGGGAGGTGATAGTTGTGCGCCTCGGTCGCACCCCACGGCAAGACCGCGACCTCGTACCGCGTGTCGCGCACGGTCTTCCATGTCAGCTCGTCGAGGATATACGGCCGCGAAGACGCCACTACGCGGCGACGGCGGCTGGTGCCGGTCCGGCATCAACGAGTTGCTTGGTGACAAGCTCGACGCGGAAGTTCAAACCCTCCATGGTTCTCGAGCCGAGTAGAATCAAGTCACCCGGTTCTCCAAACACGACATCGTCTGTGGTCTTCCTGCCGGCCACATGGACAAACGCGCCGCCGACCGGACGCTCCAGAATCGAGCCGTCCGCCTGACGAAAACGCCAAGTGTTGTGAGGTTGGATGCCGAGGGCGGTGAGAACCTCCCGTGGCACCCACGACAATTCCGCTCCGGTATCCACTAGCACCGACGAGATCGTTCGGCGCTCCCCTGGACGCGCGGGGTTCTCGAGTTCGATATCGACGCGGAAGCTACCCATATCCTCGGCCATGAATGTACTCCTGCAGGGTTGCCGAGTAGTACCATCACAATGCACCAGGTGTCAATGTATCGCGCGAAGCCACCGGGGTTGACGCGCTTCCCGGCATCCCGTCTCTTCGAGTCCCGTCACGTCATTCATACGCGCCTTGGAGGAATCGATGCAGCGCATCTGGTGGAGTCTCGTATTTCTCGCGCTGGTGGGTACCCCACTCCCAGCCCAGGGACTCCGTGAGAAGATCTCGCAGCTCTTCATCTTCTCGGCCGGCAAGGACCCGCTCTTCCTGGGGGGAACGGCCGGCTCCGATTCCGCGACCGCGCTGCATGCCGATCACTTCGTTCCTTCGGCCAACGCCGACAACGGTTCGCTCATCGCGTTCATCAGCTCGGCGATCAGCCAGAACGCCGGAAACCTGCCCGTCAGCGCCACGAGCGGCGGCTCGACCTTCCGGTTCGAAGCGGGCGTTCCGGTTCCCACGTCGGGATCGCCCGGCGCCGTCTTCGGCGAGCGCGCCCCGACGCTCGGCCGCGGCCGCGTGTTCGTCGGCGCCAACATCAACCGCCTGCACTTCGAGACGCTGCGCGGCGTCAACATGCACGACATCGAGATGACGTTCACGCACGAGAACGTGACCGGCGCGACCTGCGACAGCATTGTCGGATCGTCGTGTACGCCGTACGGCGTCCCGACCCACGAAAACGACGTGATCGACCTGCGACTGGCGCTCGACCTCGATATGACAGTCACGTCCTTCTTTGTCACGTTCGGGCTGGCCGATCGGGTCGACATCGGCGTGGCACTCCCGATCGTCTCGACGACGCTCCGCGGCACGAGTGACGCGCAAATCGTGCCGTTCGGCGGCACGACGGCGCAGCACTTCTTCGGCGGCACCGCGGCGAACCCCGTGCTCTCGACATCCCGGTTCGTCGAAGGCTCCGCCACGGGGGTGGGAGACATCGCCACACGGGTCAAGGTCAACCTGACCCGCACGGAGCGAACCAGTTTCGCCGTGCTGGCCGATGTGCGCTTCCCGACCGGCAGCGCGGAAGACTTGCTGGGCTCAGGCCACATTGCGGCGCGCGGCCTCGGCATCCTGTCGGCGCGATTCGGGGCATTCTCACCTCACGCCAACGTCGGGTATCTGTTTCGCGGCGGCAGCGCGCAGAACAGCTCGGTGCTGGCGACGGTGGGGTTCGATCACGTCATGGCGCCGTGGGCCGCGATCGCGGTCGATGTAGTCTCCGAGCTGCAGGTGGGCGAGAGCAAACTGCGGCTGCCCGGCACGGTCACCTACGATTTGCCGTTCCGTCGCACCGTGGAGCCGACGAACATCCCCACCGAACGCGATGATCTGATCAACGGCTCGTTCGGCTTCAAGTTCGTGACCCACAGCGGAATCATTCTGGTGGCCAATACGCTCTGGCCCTTGAATCGAGGCGGGCTGCGGCCGAATGTGCTCTGGACCGCCGGGATGGAATACAATTTCTAGACGCCGAGACGCCTAGACGCCGAGACGCCTAGGGCTAGCGGATCGCCGTGATCCGCCAGCCGCCCGCGTCTCGTGCGAGCGTCGCGCGAAACGTTACGGGGCGCCGCTCGGGCCGTCCGGTGCTGGCGTTGTCGTATTCGTAGACGCCGCTGACGCCGGCGTCGGCGGTCGTGGCGGTGAGATTCAGGTTTGCCACGGTGAGCGTCGCCTTGAGATTCCGCACGCGGTCGAAGAACGTCTGCCAACTCCCCTGCTGTGCCGTCGTGAGCCCCGGGTATGCGTGTCGCACCTGTTCGATGTCGCGCGATTCGATGGCGGTCGCGTAATCGGCGATCACCTTCTCGATATCGGGCCGCGGGTCCGCCGCGACAGACGCGACAGGAACCGGGGCCGGCGGCGGGGCCGGGGGTGGGGCCGGGAGCGGGGCTGGAGGCTGAGGCGGCGGCGACTCCGCGACGCGGCGCGGCGCGGTGTCACGAGTGCCGCGAGCTCTCGCCTGCCGCTCGGCGTCCGCCCATTGCGCTGACGCCGTGGCGAACTGCATCATCGCCTCCGCGACCCGCCGAGCCGCAGCCAGCGACTCCCCACTCGCGAACGCCGTCTGGCCCGGGCTGAGATCGGCGGGCGTCGCGCCCGCCACGCGGCTCGGGACGCACCACCGCGCGGCTCGAGTCAGCGTGCGCCGCCGCTGAGACGGAATCGTGCACGACCGCGACGGGGGCCGCCGTGCTCGGCGTCCCTGACCCCCAGAGCCGCCACAGCGCGAACGCGCCGCCCACAGCCACCGCCGCGGCGACCGTGGGCCACAGCCAGCGCCGCGGCCGGCGGAACGTGGGGCGCGTCCGCACGCGCGACAGGGCGATCGGGCTCGATGGAGTCTTGGGGCCGACAAGATGCCCGGCGGCACGCGCCAGCGAGCTCATCTGCTGCCGGATTGGATCATCGCGACGGAGCGAGGGGCGGCCGCACACCGCCACGACGTCGTCCATGCTGGGCCAGCGGCTGGCAGGATCTTTCTCCAGCATGCGCATCACCGCCGCCGCGAGATTGGGAGGACAGTCGGGGCGAAGCTCCGTCACGGGTCGTGGCGGCTGGTTGAAGTGCGCGTACATGATGGACATGATCGAGTCGTCCTGAAACGGCACCGTCCCGGTCAACATCTCGTACGCCACGACGCCGAGCGAGTACTGATCCGAGGCGCCGCTCACTTCCTCCGTTGTGGCGCACTGTTCGGGACTCATGTAGGTCGGTGTGCCGACCGTCACGCCGGTCATGGTGAGTCCCTGAGCCTGCACCACCTTGGCGATCCCGAAGTCCGTGACGACGGCCCAGCCTTCTTCATCGAGCATGATGTTCGCCGTCTTGATGTCACGGTGGATCACGCCGTGGCGATGCGCGTACCCCAGGGCATCGGCCACCTGCGCGAGGATCGCCTGCGTCATCGTGAGCGGTAATTGGCCGACGTCGCGGACGATGGCGTCGAGGGAGCGTCCCTGCACGTGCTTCATGACGAAGTACAGGACTTCGTTGCCCTCGTTGACGGCGTAAATCGGGATGATGTGCGGGTGGCTGAGCGCCGCGGCGGTTCGCGCTTCGCGTTTGAAGCGCTCGACCATCCCCTCCCCCATCGCGAGCAGCGCCGGCGCGAGCACCTTGATCGCCACCTTGCGATCCAGTGCCAGATCGTGGGCGAGGTAGACGGTGGCCATGCCGCCACGCCCGACTTCGACCAGGATCTCGTACTGTCCGAGCGTCGCGCGCCGCAGCGCCGCGAGCTGCGCCTCCGACGCCTCGGGGCGGGGCTCGAGGACAGCCCCGGACGGTGTGGCCAGCGTGGGTCCCGACCACGGACGATGCACGGGGATGCCGGTGCCGCAGCGCGGACAAAACGACGTCCCCGAGGTGAGGCTCGCGCCGCAGCGCTGACAGGTCGTTGGGGGGGTGGGATTCGATGTCATGCCAGGCGCCCAAGATAACGCCCCAACGACGAATTCGGTGCCTCGGTGTCTACAAGACCGGTGAAACCGGGACGCGCGAGGCGAGCATGGCGCGGCGGGCAAAGATCGCGCACGGTGTGCCGATCAACAATGCGTGCACGGCGATGCTGAGCAGCACCCACAGCAGGTTCCGCGAGCCGGGATTCGCCGCCGAGAGCGGCACGACGATGTAGTTCATGATGCCGTACAGCAGTAGGCCGTACATCGGGCCGTACACGAACGGCTTTTCCCACAGATCCGACCAGCGCCGCGCGAACAGGTAGTACGTGACCGCCATCGACGTCGCGATGAAATAGTGGAGCGCGAGACCGAGCGCCGCGGTGCGCCATCCTCCAGTGAAACTGGCATCGCCGAGCAGACCCGACGCGACGGACTGGAACACGCGCGTTGGCAGAACGCCACGCTTCAGATACCAGAACGTGCACGCATACGTGATGTCGAACGAACCGGCGACGAGGCCACCGAGCAGCACGGAGGCGGCGGGCTTTTTCATGGGCTCCAAGGCAGCACGGTATGGGTTCGACTGCTCTCGGCAGCCAGCACCAATCCACGCATCACATCGAGCGACCACTCCGGCGTGACGGCCAGCGGCGCCGTGCCGAGCATCGCGTCTCGGACGTTTTCATAATAGCGCGTGAAACTCGACCGGAGCGTCGGCACTGTGCGCGTTGCGTCAGACGTGATGAGCGTGCCGTGGAATTCGGGCGGGTCCGCGTCCCAGTCGGGCTCGTCCGGCGTGCGGCCCTCCTTGAGCGCGGCCTCTTGTGGATCCATCCCGAATTTGACGAAGGATCCCTTCGTGCCATGCACGAGCCAGGTCGGTCCGACGGGCGGCCGGAGCATCGAGGCGCGCAAGAGGGCGCGGATGTGCGGGTAGAAGAGCGTCACGTCGAAGGCGTCGTCGATCCGGCCGCGATCCCGCTCGATCCGGATGTCCGCACCGATCGCGTCGGGAATTCCAAACAGCAAGAGCGCCTGATCGAAGAGGTGTGGTCCGATGTCGAACCACATGCCGGACCCGGGCAGCGGCTCCTCGCGCCAGGCATTTGGCTTCTGCTCGGGGCGGAATCGGTCGAAGTGTGATTCGAACAGGACAACGCGGCCGAGCGTGCCTTCCCCGACGACGCTCTGCACGGTGACGAAATCGCCGGTGTAGCGGCGATCCTGGTACACGGTGACGATGCGCCGCTGTTGCCGTGCGATCTGAACCAGGTCGTTCGCCTCTGCGACCGTGGGCGTGAACGGCTTGTCGACCACGACGTGGCGCCCGGCGAGGAGCGACTGCTTCGCGATGGCGTGGTGCGAGGTGTTGGGTGTCGCGACGACGACGAGGTCGATCTTGCGTGTCAGTAACTCGTCAAGGCTCCGGACGAATTCCACATCCGCATAGCGCTGGTCAGGGGGACCGTGCCGCTGCACAATCGTGGTGAGGCGGAGGCCGTCGACCGCGCGAATGACGGGCGCGTGAAAGACCTTGCCCGCGAAACCAAAGCCCACGAGACCCACGTTGAGCATGGGACAGAGTTTCGCACTACATCGGACGAAAGGGGAGGTCGGCCATGCTACCGCTGCTGATGCTCGCGTGCCTCGTTCAGGCCCAGGAAACACTCGATGTCACCGCCGTCGGCAAGGATCCGCGCTGGCAGGTGGCCGGCCGCACGGCGTCAGTGGTCGACACCAATGGAAAGCACGCGCTCAAGCTGCCGCTCGTCCCGCTGATGGGACTGGTCTGGCTGAAGGGCTATGACTTCGGAAACGGCGTCATCGAAGCCGACCTTCTCGGACAGAGCCAGCCGGCCCAGAGCAGTTTCCTGGGTGTCGCGTTCCGCGTGGTGGATGGGGAAACCTACGACGCCGTCTACTTCCGGCCGTTCAACTTCCGCGTCGCCGACTCGACCCGTCACAGCCACGCGGTGGAGTACGTCTCCCAGCCGAGCTGGCCGTGGCAACGACTGCGCTCAGAGCACCCCGGTCAGTATGAGGCCGCCGTCGTGCCGGAGCCCGATGGCGACCAATGGTTCCACGTGCGTGTGGTGATCGAGCAACCGAAAGTGAGTGTGTTCGTGAACGACGCGCGCACGCCGGCGCTCGTCGTCACCGAATTGAGCGGCCGGACGCACGGATCGGTCGGGCTTTGGGTCGGCGACGGCTCAGGTGGCCATTTCGCCAACCTACGCGTAACCCGGAAGCCGTAGGCCCTGGGCTGCGGCGTCAGCATCGTCGCTAGCGGCTGAACCAGAAGTTGACCTTCACGAGGAACACGTTCGTCGGCCGGTCACGAAACAGATCGGTGGCCAGATCGCGCTGCATGTCGAAGGTGCCGTCGTAGGACACGTAGCCGGAACGACTCTGCGTCCACACGAGAAACATGGTAGATCCGGGTCGATACTCCCAGCGCAGCACCGCCTTAACCTTGAGCGAACGCGTTCTGAAGTCGGGGCGGTACACGGCGAACTCGGCGGCCGGTCCGGCTCCATCGGGGTCGACACCCAAGCAGCGATCCGGGCCGGAGCTGCCGCACACGACGCTGTCTCCGGGCGTGATGGTGGAGCCGTTGTCCTGGCCGTAGCGGTCGAAGGAGTAGGTCCGCGGTGCGCGCAGCTCCTTGTAGCCGCTATAGGCGCCCGAGAACGTGAACGGCTGTGCGTACAGCTCGAAGCTGAGCAGGGGGGAGAAGGTGGCGTTGGCGCGGAGTGTCACGTAGGCGCTCCGTTCCCTGAGCTCGGCGAACACGTATCGGCTGCCCAGCGTCGCCGCCGTGCTGTCGCCGTGGCGAGTTACGTATTGCGCCGAGAATCGACCGGTGACGTAGCCCGGTCCGACGCTCAAGAACAGCGCGGCGTTAGGTCGCAACGTCAACTGTGGTAGCACATTCACCAACCAGCCGCCCGCATCATCACCGGAGTAGGACGCGAACGCGTATCCGCTCGCGTACTTGCGCGTGTCGGTAGTCAGGGTGCCACTGCCGTACCAAGCCCGCGGCGTTGCGGCGAGCGGTCCACCGCGGGTTAGGCGGTCGTCGAGCACTGGCATCTCGTACTTCGCGGTCCAGTTCACCGTCCAAAAGTTGCGCAGCTGGGCATATCCGAAGCCACCCAGGTCGCGCTGGATCGCGTTGCCATCGTAATTCCAGCTCGGACTGAACGTGACGTACGCATAGCCCTGGCGGAACCATCGGCCCGGTTTGGTCCAGCGCCGGCCGAGCGCGGCGGCGGCGGAGATCAAGTCCACGCGCTGCTGGAAGCCGAGGTCGTTCACGTCGAACCCCGGCGTCGTCGTGCTGGCAGCGAGTTCCCAACGCCAAGTCCCTGCCAGCTTGTTGAGATACAGGTCGGCGGTGACCCCCGTGAGCGAAATCCTGGTGGGATCGTAGCGGAACGCCTGCGCGTCGGGGCGCGTGTAGTAGCGGTTGGACGAGCGCTGGGCGCGCTGGATCGCCAGCGTGTCGCCCGCGAGATACGACCCCCCCACACTCGCGGCGAGCGTGTACGTGTTCCGGCCCCAACGGTGGAAGAAGTCTACGCCGCCCCCGTACGCCGCCGTGGGGAGTTGGTCGAAGACGGGCGCGTCGAGACGGCGGTTCGCGGCCGTGCCGAGCGCGCCGATCGTCGTGTTCCCGTCGGCGGAGGTGTGTTTCATGCGGCCCACGAAGTAGTTCGTCAGCGGCTCGACGGGGTCGCTGTAGCGGGCACCGCTCGCGGCGTCGAAAACGGTCGCGCGCTCCCGTTCGGTGAGCGCCTCGAGCAGCCCCAGGGACCAGCCGGTGGCAGTCCGCCCGCTCAGCTTTGCGGCGCCGAGAATCGTCGTACCCGCCGGCATGTCCGTGTAGTCGCCGGGCGACGTGGGCTCGAGCTGCGGCTCGCGGCCGATCCGGCGCGAGTAAAAGAAGAGCGGCGTGCCGCTGAAGTGAGTGACGCCCCCCCCGCCGCCGCCGAACTCGAGAATCTCGGCGCCCTCGACAAAGAAGGGGCGATGCTCATCGAAGAAGTCTTCGAACGCCGTGAGGTTCACCTTCGCCGGGTCGAGCTCGACCTGGCCGAAGTCCGGATTCACGGTGGCGTCCACGGTGAGACTCGAGGTGACGCCGTACTTCAGGTCTCCGCCGGCGTTGTTGAAGTAGCTGGCTTTCCCGTCGAACGGGTTGTTGAGGGCCTCAGGCTCATGGTAGGTGCCGCGGGCGACCGCGTAGGGGAGGAGTTCGAGCCGCTTCGGCGGCACGAGATGGCGCAACCCGATAAGGTGAGCGAAGCGCGACGCGACGCCGTTCTCGTTCTTCCCCACAAACGGGAACATGGCGAGCTCGTTCTTGCGCTCGATCCAGCGCGCGACACGCACTCCCCACACCTGCTCCGCTGCCGCGGAGAAGCGCAATTGGGAAAATGGGATCCGGATCTCGACCGTCCAGCCAAGTGAGTCGATGGCGGTCGCCGCTTGCCAGACCGGGTCCCAGGAGTCATCGGAGAACTCGCCGTCACCGCCCAGGAGGACATCCTTTTTCACGCCTGCGGGGTTGACGATGAATTCGAAGGCGGTGCGGTGATCGTGATAGCTGTCCAGGAAAAGCCGGAACTCGTCGCTGTGCGTGGACGCATCGCGTCGCGCGAGCCGGCTGACGATGCGCAGCGGCTCCGAGTCGAACAGGCGCGCGCCCACGTATATGGCGTCCGCGTCGTACAGCACCCGCACCTCGGTCGACTCGGACGCCGCGGCGCCCTCGTCCGGGTCGATCTGGAGGAACGCCGTCACGGGCGTCGCGAGGGCCCAGTCCGGATCGTCGAGGCGGCCATCCACGGCGGGCACCTGAACGAGCCGGACCGCGGTCACCGCGGGTCCGACGGGCGGGCTGGCGGCAGCCGCCTGCAACAGCACAGCACAAATCGCGTGGAGCACGGCGATCAGTGCGACAACAGTCGCAACGCCTCGTCCAGCATGAACTCGGCCAGCTCGGGGTTCTGGTTGTCGAGATCGCGCCGGGCCCAGCTCAGGCATGCCAGGGCACGGTAGAGCCGCAGGTTCGCCAGCGCGCCCGGCGGCCCCGAGGCGGTGTACGCCGCGACGAAGGCATCGGGCACGGCGTCCAACGCGTGCCGGTCGCACAGCAACTGGATCGCCCGGCGTCGCAGCGCGACCAGGAACCCGGCGACGTCCCGGCTCGGGTCCGCCGCGTCGTGCTCGTCCAGGTCGATGACCACCGTGCGCCGGCCGCTGAAGAGGACGTGGTCGGGGATGTACCTGCCGTGCCCAGCGCACGGGACCACGACCGGGGCGAGCGCGACGGCCTCTTCGAGCTGCGCGAGCAGCGCCTCGGCTTTCTGCCGCAGACGGGCCATGCGGGCCGTTGCTTGACGGTGGTGCGCCAGTTTCGCCGCAAGGTCGTGCCCCCGCTCCGGTCGCGGGACGGCGCGATGGAATCGGCCAAGCCACTCGCCGCTTCGCTCGGCCGCTGCGGTCCAGTCGGCGGACCTCCCGGTGCGGATGACGTCGTTCATCGACGAGCCCACGATCTTCTCTTCGAGGCGCACGCGCAGCGCGGGCAGCCAGCCGAAGGGGGTGGGAACCGAATTGTCCGACGCTGTCCCGAAGCCGTCCCGGCTCAACTGCCGCATGGTGTCGAACACATCCGCGCGGTCGTCCCCGTAGATCTTGCCGATCAGTTCGTGCTGGCCGGTCCGTGAATTCACGACGATGGCGACTGTGCAGCGATTCGGGCGGCGCCGAATGGGCTGGATGCGCGTCTCCCGAATTGCGCCCGAGTGCCATTCCGAGACGCACAACCGTTCCAGCGCTTCGCGGAATTCTTCCCGCTCCAGTGTGGCCATGAGATCCGACGCGGGTGCGAGCGTCATGTGTTGTCTTCACGCCTCCCTAGTAGCGTAGCAGGTAGCTTGCCTTGACGAAGAGCTGCCGGCCGACGGACATGGAGGGGGAGCGGCTGGGCTCGAGGTCGCGCGGCGGCCCCGGGAGGATCTGCAGGTTTTCGTAGCGATCAGTGTACCCCAAGTACAATGCCGTCCCGGGGTGCGTGAGGTAGGTGAGGAGGAAATCGACGCCCAACTTCCGCTGCCGCGCGCCCTCGGCGGAGCGCGTCGTATCGGCGTCGATCGCGATCCAGTCCACGATCGCCCGGAGTGAAAACAGCGGCGTAAACTGGTAATTGAGCTTCTCCCGGAACTGCGTCTCGCCGACGATGCGGGAGCCTGCCGAGGTCCGAAGCCCGACATAGTTGTAGGACTGGTCGAGGCGAAGCTGCGACGTGGGATGGAGGGTGACTTTCACTACCGCTTGGCG
>WNGE01008819.1_pt1 | contig 10682 bp, 8 predicted proteins | sample 5400651 | NCBI WGS metagenome assembly WNGE01 (sample SAMN13153370, study PRJNA577476) | soil metagenome | isolation source: 60 cm soil or saprolite under grassland replicate 2 | place: USA:California | collected 2016-06-15
GGCGCCTGTGCGTGACCGGCACGGGACGGCGAGCCGCCTGGTGGAGTTCAGAGTTCTGCATGGTGTCTCCCTTCCGTCGCGCCTGGACGACCAGGCTGGGGTGCTTACGGAGGGAGAGGCTGGTCTTCTCCCGTTACCGCCAGAGCTCCGACTCGTAACGGCTTGGCGACATCAGACTAAGACGAGGACCAACAGGTGTAGCGCAGCCAGCGACCGCGCAGTCACGTCGACGGAGCACTCCCACGCGCTAAGGAGCTGTCGGCTCCCCCACCCTTTTCCGCTCGTAGACCGCGGGGTCCATGGCGTGCCGATAGGCCAGGCTGATGCGCGGCCCCGCCGCGGCCACCTTTGGAACGCTGTGCTCCCACGTCCGCTGCGTCTTCCCGCCGGTGACCAGAAGGTCGCCACGGCCGAGGAGGAATGGCCGTGATTTCCCCCCACCCTTCGGCCGGAGGAGGAACTTGCGCGGTGCGCCGAGCGAGACGAGGGCGACGATCGGATCCTCGATTTCCCCGGCAATGCGGTCGGCGTGCCACGCCACGCTGTCGCGGCCGTCGCGATACAGGTTGAATCCGACGGAATCGAACTCCCGCCTGTAGCGGTCGGAGAGCCCCAGCCGAATATGCTCGAGGACGGGAGGTTCCAGGGGCTGGCCCGATTCGAGGCTCCACGGTGCCGTCAGCCGCGGCTCGAGCACCCGTTTGTCGTACATGTGCCGAGATCGCTGCTGCCAACTGCGGCCGTTGAGGATCTCCTCGAACAGGTAATCCGATCCGGAGACCCACTCGGGCACATGGTCGACCCACGATTCCGGATCGAGGTGGATGCGTCGCAACCGCGTGAAGGAGCCATCGACGTCGACTGTCTCACCGCTCGAAAGCAAGGAGGGCTGCCAGACCAGATCCGGGGAAGATGACATCGATCAACAATCTACCCAGTCCGCGGCAACTGCCATCGCGTAAGGTCTTTCACACGTACGCGCAAGCCTCCCCCGTTAGACTCACGCGCACCACTCCCAGGAGGACATGACAATGGCCGTCGTCCGAACCATCGTCGTCGATCACGTCCTGTTCGTGGTCAAGGACCTGAAGGCCAGCCGGGCCTTCTACACGGCGGCCCTGGGCCCGCTCGGGTTCAAGGTCATGTACGAGCAGGAGGACGGTCTCGGCCTGGGAGCTGACAACGCAGACGACTTCGCCATCTTCGAGGGCAAGCTCGGCGAGCCCACGACCACGGCCGCGCATGTCGCGTTCGCGGCCGAGAGCGGGGAGGCGGTCGACGCCTTCTTCGAGGCCGCTATGGCCGCCGGTGGCACCGAGATCCGCCGCCCCGGAATCCGGCCGGAATACCACGCCGGCTACTACGCGGCATTCGTCTACGACCCGGACCGGAACAACGTGGAGGCCGTGTATCACGGTCCTCACTGAGGAGGCGGCCGAACCAGCTCGGGAATCGCGCTAGTCGGCCCAGGCGATGTCGGTCGACCAGTGAAGGTTCTGGGCCGTCCGCTTGTCCCGGTTCAGGGCGCGATGCAGCAGGCGCCACGCCTTGGCCGGCGAGTTGTTCATCCCATGACAAGGGTCCTTGGACTGCCGGCAGGCGGTGCGCTGGGACATGACGCCCGCGATCCACATCTGGACCCCGTGCTTGCGCACGGAGTACAGGCTGAGCCGATACCACTGCTCGGCCATGATCCCGTTGGGGTTGTAGATCTCCGGCAGTGGCCGGGCGCTGCGGGCGCCCCACGCCACGTACCAGACGTCTTCCACCGTCCACGATCCGAGGCAATTCCCCCGGGGCGGGCAGGCGGCCGCGTCGCCATAGTCGTAGTAGGGCGATTTCGCCCTTGAGTCGTAGCCGCGAACCCACGCCCTGGTGCGCTTGGGACTCGCCCAACTGAGCTCGATGTCGTTGGCCCCGGCGAAGCGGAGCCGCATGATGTATGACTTCTGCGCGGCCCACTCGTTCGCCCGGTTCACCATCTCGGCCCACGCCCGACCGTGCCAGAAACTGACAGCCCTCCCGAAGTTGCTGGTGCCCATGGCGATGGTCAGATGTGTCGACGCGTTCGCCCCATCCATACAGCGCCACACGCCCTGGGCATACGCCTGGCCCGCTTGCTGGATCGCCGAGATTGGGTGGAACCCTCGGCGGAACAGAGAAGCGCCCCATTGGTTCCCCCGGCCCCTCCCCTTCTGGGTGGGTCGCCCGAAGTCGAGGACGACGATGGACCCCTCGCTGTCAATAGTGCCCCGAAGGCGTCTGCCTTCCGCGCACCCGAGTCGGCTCAGCTTGGCGCGGTTGGTGGTCTTGACGTACCGACTGAACGCGGTACCGGGGCGACGGACGCCCGACTGCTTGTGGCCGGCTTCAGGGAAACCGCCCGCCCACACGTCCGGCTTGGTCGAGGGCGCGGGAACTGCTTGGGCCTCAGTGTCGGGCGGGCCGGCGAGTCGACCTTCAAGAAGGTTTGCTGGGGATAGCTGCGCGGGGGGTACGACGATCAGCGTAGTGACCACAAGGCAAAAGGCCAGAGCTTGCAGCGCCGCCAGCCTCGGCGGGCGCTGTGACGCTATGCGGTTGTGAGCACCGAGCCGTTTTTGATCAGACGGCACCGGGGCGCGGGTGCTGTCCATCCTCGCCTGCCCCCCTCGTTACCAGGTGAGGTCGGGGGATGGTCCCATGTGCTTGAGCCCGGCACAAGGGAGAGGGGGTCCGTTGGTCGGAACATCACGGAATGGCCGAGAACGATCGGCCGAGCCACAATGGATGGAAGATGGCGAGGGAGAAGGACTTCTCACACAGGAGTCTGATCGACAAGCTCGGGGTGAAGCAGGGGGACCGAGTGAGCCTCGTCGGCGTGAACGAGGAGGGTTTCCTTTCCGAGCTTCGATCCATAGGGGCGGAGCTCTCGGTGGGCAGGCGGCAGAAGCAGAGCAACCAGGTCTTTCTGGCTGTGGAGTCAATGAGAGACCTCAGCAGGATCGGCGCCCTCGAGCCGTCCATGGCCAGGAACGGGGCCACGTGGGTGGTCTTCCCCAAGGGTAGGAAGGACCTGCGCGAGGCGGACGTCATTCGTGCCGGGGTGGCCGCGGGCCTGATCGACAACAAGGTGGTCAGGTTCTCGGCCACCCACACGGCGCTGCGATTCGTCATCCCACGTGCCCGGCGATAGGAGTCGTCAGGCCACGCGCAGTGAGGTTGTGGGCACCGGCTTCGCTGTCGGGTAGCCTCGGGAGCCGTGAACACCTTCCTGGTCACGGGGGGCGCCGGTTTCATCGGATCGCACCTCTGCGACCGGCTCCTGGCCGAAGGCAAGAGGGTGGTGGCCGTGGACGACCTCACCACCGGCCGGATCGCGAACCTCGTCCTCGCCAGGGGCTACGGACAGCAGTTCACGTTCCACAACATGGACATCCGGCTGGAGGAGCTCCGGACGGTCTTCGAACGGCATCGGCCGGAGGTCGTGATGCATCTTGCTGCTCAGGCCTCCGTCCCGGCCTCGGTGGAGGACCCTGAGCACGATGCCAGCGTAAACGTCATGGGCCTGCTGAACGTCCTCGAATGCGCCACGGCGACCGGTACCAGGAAGCTCGTCTTCGCTGCCTCTGGAGGGACGCTCTATGGCGAGCCGAAGACCATCCCGGTAAAGGAGAGCGCCCGTAACCGGGCCAGGCCGATCTCTCCGTATGGCATCTCGAAGGCCATCGCCCTGGACTATCTGAGCTTCTACCAGCGGACCCGCGGACTGGACTTCGCCGCTTTGGCGCTGGGGAACGTGTACGGCCCTCGACAGGATCCCTTCGGGGAGGCGGGGGTGATCGCCATCTTCGCGGCGAAGATGCTGGCGGGGGAGACGCCGACCATCTTCGGCGACGGCGAGCAAACGCGGGACTTCGTCTTCGTCGACGACACCGTTCACGCATTCTCGCTGGCGGCGGATCGAGGGGCCGGCGCGGTGCTCAACGTGGGCACGGGGGTGGAGACCTCCGTGAACGGCCTCTACGAGCTGATGGCGGCCACGACTCAATTTCGAGGGTCCGCCAACTATGGGCCTGAGCGCCCGGGAGACCTACGCCGGAACGCTCTGGACCCGTCCTCTGCGGAGAAGGAGCTCGGCTGGCGACCCTGGACATCCCTGGAGGAGGGGCTCAAGGCGACTGTAGAGGCTCTCCGTCCTTCCTGACCCCGCCGAGGTCTGCGCCCCCGTCAACTGGAAGGTGGAAGCAGCTAGGCTCACTATGCGTTCTAACAGTTGATGGCGCCATTGATGGCGTCCCCGAGGAATCGATGAGCGAATACGAAGAGATCGATCCGTCGGCCCTTGGACCGAACATGTGGCTGGTCGACGAGATGTATCGGCGGTATCGGGGGAACCCCGAGGCTGTCGACGAGAGATGGCGCGAGTTCTTCGAGGACTTCCGCCCCCGCCTGGGGGATTCGGCTCCCGGCACGACTGGCATGGTGTCCGAAGCGGTTACTGAGGTGGCCGAGGCCGGAGCTTCGCAAACGCCGGAGAAGGCCCCGAGCCCTGCCGACGGGCGTTTGCAGGCCCCAGCGGCTCCCACCAAGGCCATCCCTGAGGGCGCGGAGCGGATCCGGTTTGGGGCCGAGCGGGTCGTCAAGAACATGAAGGCGAGCCTGGAGGTGCCGACGGCAACGTCGTTCCGCTTCGTCCCCGCCAAGCTCCTCGAGGAGAACCGCCGGGTGATCAACCGCTTTCTGTCGGCCGGCGGAGGCGGGAAGGTCAGCTTCACCCATCTGATCGGCTACGCGGTACTTCGGGCCCTCGAGTCAGTACCCGTCATGAAGTCCAGCTACCTCGAGGTGGAGGGCGAGCCCTATGTCCTGCGCCCGGAGATCGTCAACCTCGGGCTGGCCGTGGACGTTGAGAAGGAAGACGGCTCGCATAGCCTCCTGGTCCCCAACATCAAGGCCGCCAACGACATGGACTTCTCCCGGTTCTGGACGGCCTACGAGGATGTCATCCGGAAGGTCCGCACCAACAAGCTGACGCCCGACGACTTCTCCGGGACGACCGTGACGATCACCAACCCGGGGACCATCGGGACCCAGCTCTCGGTCCCCAGGCTTCTCAGGGGGCAGGGCCTGATCGTGGGCGTTGGCAGGATCGACTATCCGGCCGAGTGGCAGGGAGCGGATCTTTCCACGCTGGCCACCCTGGGCGTGGGGAAGTTGATCGGGGTCACCAGCACCTACGACCACCGCGTGATCCAGGGCGCGGAGAGCGGGCTCTTCCTGGCGAAACTGGAGGAGCTGCTCACGGGCGAGGATGACTTCTACGAGGACGTGTTCGCCAGCCTCAGGGTCCCGTATGAACCGATCCGTTGGTCGCCCGACCACGGCGCGATCCTCGGCCAGACCGGCACCGACGGCTACATGGAGAAGCAGAGCCGCGTACTTCGACTGATCAACATGTACCGGGTCCGTGGCCATCTCATCGCCAACCTGAATCCTCTGGGCAGCGAGAAGGTCCTGAAGCACGAGGAGTTGGACCCGGGATTTCACGGCCTGTCGGTGTGGGATCTGGATCGGGAGTTCTTCGCCGATGACCTTCCCGGCCAACACCGGCGTTCGCTACGAGAGATCCTGGACCTGCTTCGCGATGCTTACTGCCAGACCGTCGGCATCGAGTACATGCACATCCAGGAGCCCGACCAGAAGCGGTGGGTCCAGCAGCGCGTCGAGGGTGTCTCTCGGGAGCTTCCCGTCGAAGACAAGCGGCACATCCTGGAGCGCCTCAACGCGGCGGAGGGATTCGAGAGGTTCTTGCATACGAAGTACGTCGGCCACAAGCGGTTCAGCCTGGAGGGCGCCGAGAGCCTCATCCCCATGCTCGATTTCCTGCTGGAGGACGCATCTGAGACGGGCACCGAGCAAGCGGTCATGGGGATGGCACACCGGGGACGACTGAACGTCCTGGTCAACGTGGTGGGCAAGAGCTACGGGCGGGTGTTCCGCGAGTTCGAGGGGGACATCGACCCCGAGACCGTCCAGGGGTCCGGCGACGTGAAGTACCACGTCGGGGCCACCGGCAAGTTCACCGGGCGCAACGGGAAGACGGTCACGGTCGAGCTGGCGTCGAACCCGAGCCATCTGGAAGCGGTCGACCCCGTGGTCGAAGGGATGGCCCGAGCCACGCAGGACGCCTTCTTCGGACAGGATCGTTCCAAGGTCCTGCCGCTGTTGCTGCACGGCGACGCCGCCTTCGCCGGGCAGGGAGTGGTGGCGGAGACCTTCGGGATGAGCGGCCTGCCCGGCTTCAACACGGGCGGGACCCTGCACATCGTGGTCAACAACCAACTGGGATTCACCACGGCGCCTTCGGCCGGCCGTTCGAGCGTCTATGCCACGGATATCGCCAAGATGGTGCAGGCCCCGATCTTCCATGCCAACGGCGACGACCCGGAGGCCTGCGTGTGGGTGACGAAGCTGGCCCTTGCCTTCCGCCAGGAATTCCGCCAGGACGTCGTCATCGACCTGGTGTGTTACCGGCGCTACGGGCACAACGAGGGTGACGACCCGAGCTACACGCAGCCCCTGATGTATCGGGCGATCGACGAGCACCGTTCGGTCCGCAAGTTGTACATGGAGAAGCTGGTCAACCGGGGCGACATCACGGTGGACGAGGCCGAAGCAGCGCTGGAGGACTATCGGAAACGGCTGGACGAGGCATTCGAGGAGACGAAAGAGAGTGCGCCGCCCGAGGCCACGCGCCGCGGCAGTCGCTCCCGTCCCCTCGGCGTCCTGCCGCCCATGGAAACCGGCGTGAACGAAAGGGTGCTCGACCGGATCTTGCAGAGGGTCACATCCTGGCCCGAGGATTTCCACCCGCACCCGAAGCTGGCCAAGCAGCTCGAGCGGCGGCGGGACCTGCTGGACAAGGACGCCATCGACTGGTCCCTCGGCGAGGCGCTGGCGTTCGGCTCACTGGTCCTTGAGGGGATCCCAGTGCGGCTCACCGGACAGGATTCCCGGCGGGGGACCTTCAGCCAGCGCCACGCGGTCCTGGTCGACTACGAGACGGATCGCAAGTTCTACCCACTGGCCAATCTCTCCGACGACCAGGGCGCGTTCCTCGTGTACGACAGCCCGCTGAACGAGTTCGCCGCGCTCGGATACGAGTATGGCGAATCCGTTGTGGCCAAGGATGCTCTGGTGGCATGGGAAGCGCAGTTCGGCGACTTCATCAACGAGGCCCAGGTCGTGGTGGACCAGTTCATCGCGTCCGGCGAGGACAAGTGGGGGCAGACCAGTGGGTTGGTCGTCCTCCTCCCGCACGGTTTCGAGGGACAAGGCCCCGAGCACTCCAGCGCTCGAATCGAACGATTCCTGCAACTCGCCGCGGAAGACAATATCCAGGTGGTCGTCCCCTCAACGCCGGCTCAGTACTTTCACCTCCTCCGCCGGCAGGTGCATAGAGACATCCGCAAGCCTCTCATCGTCTTCACGCCGAAGTCGCTGCTCCGCCTGCCGGCGGCCAGAAGCCGCACGGAAGATTTCGTCTCCGGGCACTTCAGAGAGCTTCTCCCCGACGCGAGCGGGCTCGGTCCGGACGGTGTCCGGTCGGCGCTCCTCTGTTCCGGCAAGGTCTACTACGACCTGGCGGAGCGCCGGGAGAAAGAGGGTCGGAAGGACACGGCCATTCTGAGGCTCGAGCAGCTCTATCCCTTCCCCGGCGATCAGATCATCGAGGCCCTGAAGGCCTATCCGGGCCTCCGCCACGTCCGGTGGGTCCAGGAGGAGCCGGAGAACATGGGTGGGTACCCCTTCGTCCACGCCAGGCTGCACTCGGCACTTCCGAGGGAAGTAACCTTCAGCCACGCGGCGCGGGAGGAGAGCGCGAGCCCTGCGGCCGGCAGCACCACGCTGCATGCGCAGGAAGAGCAAGAACTGCTCACCGCGGCGTTCGAGGGGCTGTAGCTCGAGGCTAGGACTGCCAGGAGACCGAGGCTTCCCCGTAGAAGGGGTAGGGCTGGGCTTCCGAGACAAAGACCTTCGCTGTCTGGTTGGGTCCGCCGGGGGGAGGCACGACCAGGGGGTCGTAACAGTCGACTGAGGGATCGCGCTTCACCGCTGGTGCGAACGAAGGCGGGAGCTTTTCTTCGATGACCCTCTCGATGTCCAGGGTCGGGTCGCCGAGGGCCGCGCCCGCCTGCTGGTTCAGCTCCGCCCAAGGATCGACGCAGTCCTTCCGCTCCGGGTTGAGCGGCGTGTACCTCGGCCCGATCGTTCCGGTGAAGGCAACGCAACCTGTGTCCTGATTCGGCGTCGCGGTGACCGTCACGCCAGAGCGTGCGGTGAAGTGATAACGCACCGAGAGCTTGGCCCCAGAAGGCTTCGGCCCCGGCGCACACACGTACCACTGGATGGGCGAGGCCCTGTTTGCGTCGAGGAGATGGTGAGCTTCCAGGTGATCGATGAAGCCGCCTGGAGGCGGTTCCCCGACGTGCGCCAGGCTCAGGAGCTGGTGATAGAGGTACAAGGGAAACGGCCTGGTATCGGGGTCGGCCAACCGGCCATCTTTCCCGAGGTCGGCCGAGAGGTTCGGGTCCGGCGTGTAGAGCTGAGTCTCGAAATAAGGGTTGTAGAACGCGTGGGCCACGGTGGTCGATCCCTGCGGGTGGGCCACAGCCAGGAAAGTCGGGGGATGGATCTCGGTGTGGAAGTCGTCGTGGCCGCAGTCCACGATCCACCGGCCGTAAGTGGCGATCCTGTCGCCGAGCCCCGGAACGTACCCCGGCAGGTAGAAGCCGTGGTCGTCATGGGGGAAGAGGCTCCGGGAGAGCTCCCAGTGCAGGGTGCCCGGAGGCGGGCCGTCCTGGTCGGTTCCCGTCCCCAGTCGCTGTGCCAGCTGTGCATAGGGCCGGTCCGGCCGAATGTCCGCCGTGACATCCTTGTCGAAGGGATGGGTGAACGTGAGATCGCCCTGAGAGAACTGGAATTGGGCGACCGATCCCGAGAGGTACATCTGCTTGCCTGGAACGATCTCGCCCCATTCGTTCAGGACCCTCGCCTGGGTCGGCGAGGAGACGTGGACGAGCTCCACCCCGAACTCCTGTGTTGGTGATCCACACGCGACCCCCGGGTCGGGTATGAACAGAGGTTGATTGGCCAGCGCCGCCACGTTCTGGTCGAACCCGAGGACGCCCAGCACAACGGGTTTGCTGGCCGCCTTCTTGCCGCATCCGGCCAGCAGTAATGAGAGCACGACCACGGCGCTGGTGGTCGGAAGGATCGACGCGATACCCCCCGATCGGCTGCGCCGGAGCACGGCCGGAGCTTAGCTCGCCGCCTCTGCCAACGCCAGGCAGGGCTGACCGCTTCTAAGTCTTCTCGGGGCGGAGCCAATCCGGTGAACGATCGGAGCCCTATCCTTCTGACAGGTGCAATTCAGCAAGCGGGTCGGACTCACTGCCGGATGGATTGCCCTCGTCCTGATCGGCTCGTGCGGGCAATCAGTGCCGAGCGCCCCTCCGACCGTCCCCACGATCCGCGCTTCCTCCGCGACGACCGAGCCTCCGACCAGCCCCACCTCGACCCCCTCGTGTCCTGAAGCCATCGAGGCTGGCATGAGCGAGGCCCAGCGGGTCGGGCAACTCTTCGCGGTGGGGCTCGAGGACGATCGGCTCGGCCCGGGTGAGGCAGCAATGATCAGCCGGTACCACTTCGGTTCGGTCACCTTCATCGTCACGACCACGGTGGGCGCGACCCCGATCCGCTCCGTAACCGACGCGGTCCAATCCCTGGCGACGTCGAAGGCAACCGGGCGGGTTGGGTTCTTCGTTGCGGCGAACCAGGAAGGAGGCGTGATCCAGGCGCTTCGGGGACGCGGCTTCTCGCGCATGCCGTCCGCGGTCGTCCAGGGTGGGATGTCCCCGTCCGACCTGCGGACTCGAGCACATGAGTGGGGGCAGCAGCTCATGTCCGCCGGGGTCAACCTCAACTTCGCACCCGTCGTGGACGTGGTTCCGCCCGGCGGCGACGCGCAGAACCAGCCGATCGGGGTCCTGATGCGTGGTTACGGCCATGACCCGGCAACCGTCGGAGACCACGGGATCGCTTTCCTCCGAGGCATGGCGCGATCGCGTCTGGCGACCACCGCCAAGCACTTCCCCGGACTCGGGAGGGTGAAAGGAAACACGGACTTCGCAGCCGGGGTGGTCGATCGATCGACCACCCGCGATGACCCTTACCTGGAGCCGTTTCGGCAGGCCGTCGAGGCGGGTGTGCCCTTCGTGATGGTTGCCTTGGCCACCTACTCGCGCATCGACCCGGACGATCTGGCCGTCTTCTCCCCGATCGTCATGGGGCGGATGTTGCGAGGGGACCTCCATTTCACTGGCGTGATCGTTTCCGACGACCTGGGAGAGGCCACGGCCGTGGCCGCCATCCAGCCGGGACAGCGAGCCATCGATTTCCTCTCTGCGGGAGGCGACATGGTCGTCTCGAAGACGGTCGGTCCGGCAGTTGCGATGGCTCGAGCGATCCTCTCTCGCATCAGAGACAACGGTTCCTTCAGGGCAAGAGTGGATGAGGCGGTCCTGCGCATCCTTCGAGCAAAGGGGAGATTTGGGCTACTGCCGTGCTCAGGTGATTGAGAAAGAACAGGTCCCGACGAGTAAGTCGGCGCTGGAGAACCTCCTCCATTGAGAGGTTCG
>WNGE01013338.1_pt1 | contig 10682 bp, 16 predicted proteins | sample 5400651 | NCBI WGS metagenome assembly WNGE01 (sample SAMN13153370, study PRJNA577476) | soil metagenome | isolation source: 60 cm soil or saprolite under grassland replicate 2 | place: USA:California | collected 2016-06-15
AGGATGCCGGTGGAGATGGCGGCGGTCAGGTCGTTCATCTTCATGTTGCCCTGACCGATGGTGGCGTTCAGCAGGCCCACGATCTGGTTCAGGGACTTCGCGTCCTTCATCTGGGTCACGAACGCTGCGGCGACCGCGTTGGTGGTCTGCTCCAGGTCCGCATTGCCCACTTTGGCCAGCTTCGCGGAGGCGGCGACCGTGTCGAGCGCCTTGGCGCCCCGCAGCCCGACCGACTCCACGTGGAACAGCGACTCCGCCAGCGCCTCGGGTCCGGTGCCGACCTTGGGGGCCAGGTCCAGCATGGCGCCGCTCATCTTCTCGACCTCGGCCTGGCTGGCGCCCGCCTGGGTGTGGACCCGCTCCATCGCCGCGTCGAACTTGGTCGCCAGCATGATCGAGGCGACCGCCGCGACCCCAGAGGCGACCGAGATGGCCTTCAGCGCCTTCTCCGCGCCGGCGCCCAGCGTCGCGTAGGCGCCCTTGCCCTCCGCCTGCGTCTTGCGCATCGCGGCGCCGCTCTCGCGGGTCGCCGCCATGAACTGTGTGTTCTCGAGCCGGAGGATTCCGACAAGTGGCGGGAGCCACCCCTCGCCAGGCACCGGCTACGCCCCCTCGGCGGGCTGGAAGGCGGCGGCGGTGCGATCCACCAGCAGCGCGCCGAGCAGGGCGGACGGCTCACAGCCGAGCGCGGCCGCGGCCAGCCGGGTTGTGGTCAGCGCCACCGCGGTCAGCTCGTCGATGGCGGCAGGGGTGCTCCAGCAGCACGCCTCGAGGGCGAAGCCACCCCAGCAGGGCAGCTCGCCCAGGCGGGCGGTTAGGGCGGCCCTGGCGTCCAGCCGGGCACGCTGGCGGGCGGCCTCCAGCAGCGGCGCGCTGGCCACCACCAGCCTGGGCATGGCTACCCCTGCCGCTTCCAGAGAAAGTCCGGCGCTGGCAGGTCGTCGCTGGACGCTGCGGCGGCCTTGTCCAACGCGGCGACGTGGGCGCGCGCACGGGCGGCGTCAGCCGCGGTCGGGCCGATCGGCAGGCGCAGCCGCTTGACCAGCTCACCCCACGTCTCCCGGCGGCCCGGGGCACGGCCCGTCGCCGGCGTGGGCCGCCAGGCCGCCGTGGCGAGCTTGGCGAGACCGGCAGCGACCCGGTCGGCGAGCGCGGCCTTGACCTGGAGGTCGCCGAGCTGCGGGCCGCCCTGGGTGGCCAGGTGCCGGAGGCTGGCAGCAGCGAGCTTGACGGCCGGCTCCAGCTGGCCGGCCAGCGAGGGCGCCAGGTCGCTCACGGCGGCCTCCAGCGCGTCGTAGTCGCGTGCAGCCATGCCGCCGAGGTCGACCGTGCCAACGTCGACGGTGACGCCGAGGTCTTCGCTCCAGCCGTCGGCGAGGATGGCCAGCAGGGCCTCGAGGTCGGTGCGGGTCGGGTCGTCGGCGACCGCGGCCAGCGCGGTGGCGACCTGGTCGCGCTCGGCGACGGTGACCTGGCCGAGGTCGGCCTGCACGTCGACGTGGCCGCCGCTCGGCAGGCGCAGGCGCTTGAGGCCCGCCGCGGGCTTGGCGGCCGGCTGGGCGGCCTTGCCGGCCTGGGTGACGATCGTGCCGGCCTCCGCGGTGACACCCTGCACACCCGGACCGGCGGCGCCGGCCGCTGTGGCGCCGGTGGTCGTGTGCCAGGAGCCGACGAGCTGCTGGAGTTCCTGCATGACGACGATGCGCTTTGCGGCGGGCAGCCCCTCGAGCCAGCCGGGCGCCGCCGGGTTCCCGAGGTTGGAGCGCCCGCCGAGCAGGGCCAAGAGCTTGCTGGCGATCGCGGTGGACGGCGTCTTGGCGAACGCGACACCGAGGTCGCGGGCCCGCTCCCGCTGTGCCCGGTTGCCAAGCTCACGCGGGTCGGCGACGGTCACGAAGTCCCCGGTCCGCCCGATGGTGAGCTGGGTGGCCACCGGTCAGCCCCTGCCGGCGACGCTGGCGAGCCTGGCGGCGCAGACCTCGCCGACCGTGAGCGAGCGGCGCAGCGCCTCGGCGCGCACCTGGGCGAGCACCTCGCCGGGCAGCAGGACGTTGACGGCGCCGGAGCGCTCGGCGGGGACCGGCGCGTCGGTGTCGCCGGCGGCCAACCAGCTTGCGAGCAGGTCGGCCAGCGGCACCTGGCAGGAGCGGGCAAGCCGGTACGCCCTGTCCTCGGCGGTGGCGGACCACGGGATCGTCAGCACCTCGTCCGGGCCGGCGACGACCGGCTCCGGCGGCGCGACCTCGACGGCCGTAGCGGTCACGCGATCCTGCCGACGATCAGGCCCGTCGTCGGGTCGACCTGGTAGCGACGCGTGGTCGGCGCCGGCGGGTACTCCAGGTGCGAGAGCAGGTCGCCGTGGAACACCGCCACCGTCGCGCCCCAGCCCGCGAAGCTCCCCGTCCTGGTCTCGTCCAGGCTGTCGGTTTCCACCGCCGGGGCGGTCTTCGTGTCTGCCATGCTCCTCCCTCCGGCGCTGCTGCCACTGCTCCAGGTCCACACGCCTGACCAGCCACCGCGACCCGATCTCTACGGCGTTGATGCCGCCTTCATCCGGCCCTCTGCGGACAAGCCGCCACGCGTGCTGCCGGGTGCAGCCGAGCAGCCCTGCGACCTCGCCAACGTCCAGCAGGTCCGAGTCTGCCGTCAGCGAGGTCCTGGACGCCGGGCGGTATGCGGGCGCCGAGGCGGCGGGCCTGCCGGATCTCCCGCTCGAGGACCACGCCGACCAGCCGGACAAGCTCCGGCCGGGCGGCGAGCAGCTCCGCCGCCGTCGCCTGTTCAGCCCCCCTGGTTTTCAAGCCCCCCTGGTCAAGACCATCCGGGGTCACTTGCTATCCCCTGGGTTGCTGGCAAGCCCCCGCTCCAGGCCCCACGTGAACGGCGTCAGCCCGTGCGCGCGGAGGTCGGCCAGCTCCGCCTCCCGCTGCGCCAGCGCCCAACTGACGACCGAGCGCATCTTCGCCTCCAGGAGGCGCCGCTCGGCGGCACGACGGGCCGCCCTGGTCGCCGCGCCGTGCATGCGGCACCTTCGTGCACCACGCATCGGCGGGTTCCGGCATGGGTCACCGTCCCGGGTCTTGGCGCCACACCGCATGGTCACCTCCTTGCATGGGGTCTAGGGCCCTGGGGGTCGTGTATGGGGTGCGAGTGGGCCCGGGGCCCGCTCATGGGGTCGGGGGGAGTCAGCGGCTTGGCGGTGAACTGGCGGAGGTAGGCGTCCAGGTCCCTCGGCCGTTTGCAGGGGTTGTGGCCCTCCAGCGGCCGCCAGCGTTGGCCTTCGCAGGGTGGGCGGCCGGGTAGTGGCAGGCCGGCGCGCTGGTCGATGGAGTAGGCCCAGTAGTTCGGCATGGCGCCCTCCCCGCTCGAACTGGCTTTCGAGCGGATCGTAGCGCCGTCGACTACTGGACATTGGCGACCTCGAGGAGCACGTCGGCGTGTTCGGCGACCCGTAGGCCGCAGGCGTGGACTGCGCGGGCCGCCAGGAAGCACCCGTCGCACAGCCCGTCGTAGGACCGGTCGATGCGGGCTCGGCCAACGAGGATCTCCTCGTGGCGGTGGAGGCATGCGGCGAGGGTGGTGGCCAGCTCGGCGCAGGCGCGGCACTGACAGCCGTCGAGGGTGTCGGTGCAGGTGCAGCCTTCGGGTGGCGGCGGCACGTCGGCGCCGCACGCCCAGCAGGGCTGCCAGTGCAGGCCGTTAGAGCCGGGGCGGCTGAGCCGCCAGGCGATGCAGCCGTCGAAGCCGCAGCGCTGCTGCTGGATGTCGATCATGCGGTTCTCCTTCCGTTTCTGGTGGCGGTGGCGTGGTCCTGCTCGGCGCGGAAGCGCTCGGCGGTCAGGCCGGCGGGCTGGCGGGTCGGCCGGCGGCAGACGAGCTGGGTTGCGGCGAGGTGTCGGCAGCGCTGGCCGTACTGGTGCGCCTGGCAGTCGCAGTACCAGCCGCCACGGCGGTAGCCGACCAGGTGGGTCGAGTCGGTGCCGCGGACGCGCGCCTCGACCCGTTCGGCGTCGACCCAGGTGACGGTCAGGCGGCCATCGGCGATGAGCTGGAGGGCGCGCTCGGTGAGCGAGGAGCGGTCGCGGGTCATCGGGTGGCCTCCCGGCGTTCGCAGCGGCCGCACAGGCCGATGCCGCCGAGCAGGACGGGGCCCGGGACCTTGCGGCGGCGCCCGTCGAGGCCACGCACCCAGGCGGAGCGGACCGGCAGCGGGAACGCGGCGCCGGACAGGGTGGGGACCTGGAGGCGGCACTCGTCGCAGGTGTGCTCCTCCGCGTCGGTGTGGGTAGCCATGTGCTCGCGCACACAAGCCCGGCACAGCAGGCCGGCGCCGGGGTGCTGTGCGCAGATCCGCGGGCCGCCCTCATGGCGCGGCAGGCCGGCGAGCACATGTCGGCAGGCGGGCGGGTAGCCCTGGGCCATGTCGGCGGTGCGGATGGCCAGCGCGGCGATGGCCGGGTAGCGGGTGAGGTCGAACCGGCGGACCGGGCCGCACGACGCCTGCCAGCCGGCCACCAGCGGCTCGGTCGCGACCTCGGCGACCCATGGCGGGATGTGCTGGCTGGTCATCAGGCGACCCTCCTCGGATTCTGCTGATTCTGCTGATTCTGCTGACGCCATAGCGGGTTCACCGTGTAGGTCGGTGACGGCTTGCGCCCGGGCCCCTTCGGCCGCTCCTGGTCGGCGCCTTCGACCCTGATGTAGCCGTGCGCCTCGAGCAGCTCGAGCGGGCCGTCAAGGTCGCTGACCTTGGCGAAGCGGCGCAGCGCGGCGAGCGCGTCCCGACGCTTGAACTGCTCGATCTTGGCCCGCTCGAGCCAGGCGAGGACGTAGCGGGCGTCAGCGACGGCCTCGTCGGCGTTCATGAGGTCGAACACGGCCAGGGCGTGAGGGATCAGGTACTCGGAGATCCTGACCGCGGCTCGCATCGTGGCGGCCTCGACGGGCAGGCCCCACCCGTCGCGGACGTGTTCGGCGAGGTGGAGCAGGCCAGCGATCCGGACCGCAGCGCCGGCGAGCTTGGCGGTCCACTCCCTGACGTGGCTGGGGTGCGCGAGGTCGCCGGTGTCCGGGTTCATGCGGCCTTCCAGGGTCCGCATGAACTCCAGGTGCGCCTTGGCGGCCCCGTCGGTGAGTGTCAGGGCGAGCGCTTCGCCGCCGGCGTCGGCCAGCGCGGCGAGCGAGCGGGCGAGGGTAAGCATGTACTCGGAGTAGGCGCTGGCGATGGCCGTGGGGATCTCCGGCGGGTCGACCTCCCGATACCCGACGTTGTCGGGTGGGAGGGAGTACAGGAACCGAGCCGTCAGCCCACGCGCCCGGGAGGTGGGGTGATCCCCGAGCGCGCGAAGCACATCGGGTTGGACGGCCAGCGCGATCGTCAGGGAGGGCCGCTCGATGAACTCGGGTGGCCGGCCCTTGCGGTTTACCCGCAGCGGCCGCGTGCCGGTGTGCCCCTTGAGGTAGACCTCCAGGTTCGGGGTCTCCCGGTAGCGGGAGATCAGCTCCAGCGGGCCGCCCTCGTCCGACAGCAGCGCGAGCCGGCCGCCCTGCTCGGCGAGCAGGCTCGCGACGGCCTCGGGGGTGATGTCCTCGGCGATGAGTTGCGGCATGGGCCGGTCGTCGTCCTGCCCGCCGCGTCGTGCTGCCTTGACGAGCTCGCGCTCGAGGGTCTCCAGAGGCGCCATGATCGGCCCGAACACCGGGGACTTGCGGCTCCCGGACGGCAGTCCGATGCCGATGTAGGCGTTGAGTGGCTCCTCCCAGTCGCGGCGGACCCTGACAACGACGTACCTGCTCGCCGCGGCGGCGAGCGCTCCGATGGCGAGCATCGCGCCGAGGTCGAGCGGGGTTTGCGTGAACGTCGCGAGCGCCTCGACGAACAGGGCGGCCCAGACCGGGAGCACCTCGGCGGGGAAGGTCGGGAGGTTCAGGTCGGCGCCGAGTCGAGCCGGCTCCTCCCATGCTGGGGCGTCAGCAGAATCAGCAGAATCAGCAGAATGGAGCGCCCGGCTGGCCTGGTCGAGCCAGGCGGCAGCCTCCTCCTCGCCGTAGGGGATCGTGTCCTCGAAGCTCACGAGGCGGCCCCGCTCTCGCCGGCCGCCCACTCGGGCGTCTGGAGCGGCGCGGCGAACCACTCGCGGCGGTGTTGCTCCTGCTCGGCCAGCCAGCCGAGTTGGTCGATCGCTGCGACGACCGCCGAGCGCCTGGCCTCGGCGAGCGCCTGTGTGGCTGCGCGCTGCTGGTCGAGGTGGCGGTAGACGGCCTCCAGGGAGCCGAGGCGTTCGGACAGCTCCGCGATCGAGGCGGAGCGGTGAGCGCCGTACCGTTGCGGGCAGAACCACGTCGGGTCCGGGCCGCGGCGGCCCGGCCGTCGCCGGCGCCGCTCGGCCGCCAGGTCCACGACGCGGGACCGGTCGGGTGCTACGCTACCGGTGGTCAGGGGGACCATCTGGGGGCCCGGTGGAGGTGATGCCACCGGGCCCTTTGTCGTGCTGGGCATGCGAGGCCCTTCTGGTTGGGCGCGGGCCGGCCGGTCCTCGCTCCAGCCAGCCCGCGGCGGGGATCGGGGGGATCAGGCGGCGGGCGGCGACTTCTCGGCGTGCTCCTCGAGCCATGCCTCCACGTCGGAGAGCCGGTACCGCAGGAACCTCCGACTCGACTTGACGAAGCGCGGGCCCTCTCCCCGCCAGCGCCACTGGTTGAGGGTCTCGACTCGGACCTTGAGCATCTCGGCCAGCTCTTCGGCCGTGAGCAGCCGCTCCATCTCCATTCCCTTCGGTTGCGCTAACGACCACTAACTACCGCTCATCATGCCGATTGGCAGTGATTAGTAGACTAGCATAGACGCATACTGTGGTGAGGGCAGCACAGCAAAGGGGAGGTCCGGCGGGGATGGCGCACGTTGAGAAGCACCACCGGAAGCCGTGCGGTCGCTCGGTCTGCGGCCATGGCTTCGCCAAGCACGGCAAGACCACCAGGGGCGCCTGCACGGTCGAGGGCTGCGGCTGCGTCCGCTGGACCACGGCGCCGGGCGACCGCGAGACGTACCGGCTCCGCTACCGCGACCCGGCCGGCCGCGAGCGCAGCCTGAGCTTCACCCGCAAGGTCGACGCCGATCAGCGCCTGATCGCGGTCGAGGACAGCAAGCGTCGCGGCGCCTACGTCGACCCGAAGGCTGGCCGGGTGGCGTTCGGCGAGTGGGCGGAGCGCTGGTACAAGACGACCGCCGCACTCAAGCCCTCGACCCGCCACTACTACCGCCAACTCCTCGACGGCCAGGTCCTCCCTCGCTTCCGGGACGTGTCCCTGGCCGGCATTGACCGGATGGCCGTCCGCGAGTGGATCGCCGGCCTGATCGACGACGGACCCGGCGCCTCCCGAATCCGCGGCGCGCACGCCGTGCTCTCGATGGTGCTGGACGCGGCGGTCGACGCGAACCGGCTGGCCGTCAACCACGCCGCTGGCGTGCGCGGACTTCCCCGCCGCCCGGAGGTCGAGATGCACTTCCTCACCGCGGTCGAGGTCGAGGACCTGGCCGAGGCGATCGACCCCCGTTGTGCGACGCTGGTGCGGCTGGGCGCCTACACGGGCCTGCGGCCCGGGGAGATTCTCGGCCTCAAGGTGAAGCGCCTCAACCTGGTGCGCGGCTCGGCCCGGGTCGCCGAGGCGCTGACCGAGGTCAACGGCAGGCTCACCTGGGGCACGCCGAAGACGTACGAGCGCCGCACAGTCCGGTTGCCGCGGTTCTTGGCGGAGGAGCTGGGCGCCTACCTCGCCGACCGGCCGAACGACCCCGAGGCCCTGCTGTTCACCGCGCCCAGGGGCGGGCCGATCCGCGAGCACAAGCTCATGGAGCGCTACTTCAAGCCGGCCGCCCTCCGCGTCGGGTTACCCGCTGCCCTGCGCATGCACGACCTTCGCCATACGGCGGCGAGCCTGCTCATCCGCGAGGGCGCCTCGATCAAGGCGTTGCAGAAGCAGCTCGGCCACAAGGACGCCGTGCAGACCCTGAACCGCTACGGCCACCTGTACCCCGACGAGCTCGACTCGCTCGCCGACCGCCTCCAGGAGGTCCACGAGCGCGCCCGTTCGGCGGCGCAGACGGACCGGATGCGGACCGAGCACTCCCCGACCGTGGTCCAGATAGGGAAAGCCGCAGGTCACTGACCTGCGGCTGTGGTGGAGGTGGGGGGACTCGAACCCCCGTCCCACGCTCGGACCGGGCGCTGGCGACGACCTGCGGCGATGCTCGAATCCTGCGTCTGACCTGCGGGAACCCTGCCTTCGGGGGGCCCTTTCCGGTATAGCCTGGATCTATGTGGGTCTACGGGCGGGACGGACCCGATGCGGACCCGATGCGGACCGAGGGTCAGGCACCCCGCTCGCGTGCACGCCGGGCCTCGGTGTCGGCGGCCATCTCCTGGAGCTGCGCCTCGACCTCGGCGACGCGGCGCTCCAGCTCGTCGATCCGCTCGCGGCCGGCCCGCTTGCCGCTGGCGCGGCGCAGGCTCTCCCGGGTCCTGCGCCGCTCGTTGTGGCGGCCGATGCGCCTGAACATCTCCTCCGGGTTGACGCCGAGGACCCGGGCCAGGGATGCGAGCGTCTCGTCGCGGGGATTGGGGGTGATCCATGGCCCGTCCGCGGTGCGACGGTAGCCGCCATGCTCGAGGGAGACGAGCGTCTGGATACCCATGCCGGCTTGCTTGGCGGTATGGGCCTGGGTGTAGCCCCGCTCGACCCGGACCGCCGCGAGCCAGCGTCCGAAGTCTGTCCAGCGGAGCAGTTCCTCGTGCGACTGCTCCAGGTCGTCCCGGCTGCTCATCGGCCGCCCTCGCTCGGTCGATCATCGGCAGTTAGCGGTGATTAGCATACTGCGCATCGTCGCCAACAGCGAAGCAAGGTCCGGCGACGGCACTCCCCCATCCGACGGCGGACCGGTCGCTCGAGGCGCCGCTCGAACGTAAGTTCCCTCGGGCGAGAACCGGCCCAGGAGCCGCGCAGGCTGCCGGGTGCATCCCCAGCTACCCCCGGAGCGGCAGAGCGGCTTCTCGCGGCTTGGCGGACTGCGGCAGCTCTTCCGACGCCCAATACTCCCGGAGGCTGGCGATCAGCGATCCGTCGAAGGTGAGCAGCGCGACCTCGCGCATGCGCTTGCGAACCTGCTGGGGCCGGTCGTCGAACTCCGCTTCCCATTCCGCGATTGCCGTCCCGTCGTCCAGGTACAGGTTCAGCAGCTCGCAGGTGATGTTGGCCTGCTCCCCCACGACCTTGGTCTGCCAGTAGGCGCGGATGCCATCGCGCCCTCGGATCGGGGAGCCCATCACCCGCTCGTGGTAGGTGGCCCCCTCGGTGAAGATCGTCACGATGAGGGCCGGGTCCTGGCTCTCCCACGCCCGGATGTAGGTGTCCAGGAGCTCGCGGACCTGCTGCTTGGTGAGCGTCATGCCTCGGATTCCTCCATGACGGCGGCTAGGGGCAGGGGCGGGTCGTACTGGCTATAGGCGTCGAGCCGCTCGGCCAGGTCCCGGGGGTCGCGCAGGGTGACCCGGCCGAGGTCGACGCCTTCGAGGCTGGCCGGGTCGAGCCGGACCCAGATCCAGCGACCGCAGCTCACCTCGATGTCGCTTGAGTAGCCGGTGTAGTGGCCGTCCAGGACGTTCTCGCCAGGCAGCGCGGCGAGCTGGACGGCGCCGAAGTAGCGGGCGTCGTTGTCGTTGCGCCAGTGGCCGACCAGGTGGCGGCCGACGAGCCGTCCCTCGATCACGTTGTGGAACGGCAGCGGGTGCCCTTCGGTCCGCGGCTCGGGCGGGTAGTTCGTTGCCCGCAGCTCCCGGTCGCCGACGGCGACGAGGCGGGCGATATCGAGGTGCCGCTTGGGTGGCGCGCTGAACCGGTAGGAGGTCACCCAGAAGCCCTCGAGCACCTGGGCCGGGAAGCTCGGCGGCACCGACTCCAGCAGGCCATCGGTTGCGGTGGGAGCTTGCTCGCCGCGCCGCTTGAAGCCGTTGGACGGCGGCGGGCCGAACAGGTCGTCGGCGGTCCAACTCGGGAACATGCCTTCCAGCACCCGGCAGGCATCGGGGTGCGGGGCGCCGCGCTTGAGCTGGCCGTTCAGCCAGCGGAAGAACTGTGCGCGGCTCGGCGCGGGGAGCTCGGGCGCGAGCTGCGCCGCGACCTGCTCGTAGGTGTCGCGGAAGGTCTCGTACCGCTGTAGGTGCTGCTGGGTCAGCAGCACCTTGAGCAAGGTCGGGCTTGCGTCCACCACCGCATGCTACCACGGGAATGAGACTCAAATGAGACTAGGAGGGGGCCGAGGAGAGTCGCTGGCGGAGTCGAGGTGAGACCGGGCTTGTCGGCATGCTCAAAAGGCGCCGGGCGGGCGATTGCGCCGCCCGCCCGGTAGTCGCACTCCGGGAGGTGTCCCCTTCGTGCTGCCCGATTCTCTCTCGTGCTCCCTCACCACTGCCAGGCCCGGCGGGCTCATCCCTTCTTTCCCGTGGAGCGGCCCGGCGGCCTGCCCGGCAGCGGCTTGGAGGACTCCCCCGGCTGGCTGGACTCGAGCCAGGCGAGCACGTCGCTTCGCCAGTACCGCGGGTACCGGCCGACCCACGTCACCTTGGGGCCGGTGCCGTCGCGGCGGCGGTTCCGGACGGTCTGGACGTGGAGTTGGAGCAGCTCCGAGA
>WNGE01019596.1_pt1 | contig 10682 bp, 11 predicted proteins | sample 5400651 | NCBI WGS metagenome assembly WNGE01 (sample SAMN13153370, study PRJNA577476) | soil metagenome | isolation source: 60 cm soil or saprolite under grassland replicate 2 | place: USA:California | collected 2016-06-15
CGCCGACCGCCGAACCTGTCCGGGTAATTCCGGCGTAGGGAGCAAGCAGCATGGTGAATGTCAGCACGATCCGTCCGACTGTCACCACCGGCCCGATCTCGGGCTCGGAGAAGATCTACCGCAGCGAGTTGGGGGTCCCCGCCCGCCGCGTCCACCTCACCAACGGCGAACACTTCGACCTGTACGACACGTCCGGCCCGTACACCGACGCGTCCGCGCGAATCGACGTACAGGCTGGCCTGCCCGCGCTGCGGCGGGAGTGGATCGCCGGGCGCGAACCGCTGACCCAGCTGGCGCACGCGCGGGCCGGGACCATCACCGAGGAGATGAGGTTCGTCGCGGTCCGGGAAGGCCTGGACCCGGAGTTCGTTCGGTCCGAGGTGGCTCGGGGCCGGGCCGTGATCCCGGCGAACCGGCGGCACCCCGAGTCCGAGCCGATGATCATCGGGAAGCAGTTCCTGGTGAAGGTGAACGCGAACATCGGCAACTCGGCCGTCACCAGCTCGATCGAGGAAGAGGTCGAGAAGCTGGTCTGGGCGACCAGGTGGGGCGCGGACACCGTGATGGACCTGTCGACCGGCAAGAACATCCACGAGACGCGCGAATGGATCCTGCGCAACTCACCCGTGCCGATCGGGACGGTCCCGCTGTACCAGGCCTTGGAGAAGGTGAACGGCGATCCGACCGCGCTGTCATGGGAGGTCTACCGCGACACCGTGATCGAGCAGTGCGAGCAGGGCGTCGACTACATGACGGTGCATGCCGGCGTACTACTGCGGTACGTCCCGCTCACCGCGCAACGGATCACCGGGATAGTGTCGCGCGGTGGCTCGATCATGGCCGCGTGGTGCCTCGCGCACCACCAGGAGTCCTTCCTGTACACGCATTTCGCCGAGCTCTGCGAGATCCTGCGCTCGTACGACGTGACGTTCTCGCTCGGCGACGGATTGAGGCCGGGCTGTATCGCGGACGCGAACGACGCCGCGCAGTTCGCCGAGCTGCGGACGCTGGGGGAGCTGACGCGCGTGGCGTGGGAGCACGACGTCCAGGTCATGATCGAGGGACCGGGACACGTGCCGATGCACAAGATCGCCGAGAACGTCCGGCTCGAGGAGGAGCTGTGCGGCGAGGCGCCGTTCTACACATTGGGGCCGTTGGCAACTGATGTCGCGCCGGCCTACGACCACATCACCAGCGCGATCGGCGCGGCCCAGATCGGCTGGCTAGGTACGGCGATGCTCTGCTACGTCACGCCGAAGGAACACCTCGGCCTGCCGGACCGCGACGACGTGAAGACCGGCGTCATCACTTACAAGATCGCTGCCCACGCGGCCGATCTGGCCAAGGGGCATCCGGGTGCGCAGGGCTGGGACGACGCGTTGTCGAAGGCAAGGTTCGAGTTCCGCTGGGAGGACCAGTTCAACCTCTCGCTGGATCCGGACACCGCGCGGTCGTTCCACGACGAGACGCTGCCGGCCGAGCCGGCGAAGACCGCGCACTTCTGCTCGATGTGCGGGCCGAAGTTCTGTTCGATGCGGATCACCGCGGACATCCGCGCGTACGCCGAGGAGAGGGGCCTGACATCGACCGAAGCGATCGAAGCCGGGTTCGCTGAGATGTCGGAGACCTTCAAGGCGCACGACGCGAAGGTGTATCTGCCGCTGGCCGAGTGAGTCGCGGACCGCCAGGCCATCACATTCGCCCGGATCGCGCCGCGCTCTCGCTCGCGGGCTCTCGAGCGGTCGACTTGTGATGGCCTGGCGGTCCGGTTGTCGTTTCGTGCTGACTCCGCGTGAAGTTGGGCGGTGAGTCGGGGTACCAGGAGGGGCGAATCCACCGCAGAATTGGGGAGATCGTCGTCCCTGGGGATGGTAACTGAGAGTAATCGATTGAACGATCCAGGTTTTTTCCTTCACTCTACGTGAATAAGACTGTAGCCTTAACGCGAAGGAGGAGGTGCAGGGCAGTGGTCTTCGTTCTCACGGTAGATCAGCGGGGCAGCCGAAGCATGACCGATCTCGTACCCGGGCTACTGAACACCCTGAACCGCCGGCCGCGGCGGACCGGGATGCTCCGGAAGTTCGAGCGGACCGCCGGCGACGAGGTGCAGGGCGTGCTCTCCGAACCTCGTGCCACCATCGACGTGATCGTCCAGTTGCTCCGCACGGACACCTGGTACGTCGGGCTCGGCATCGGCGAGGTCGTCCAGCCCTTGCCACGCAGTACGAGGGCAGGCAGCGGCGATGCGTTCGTGTACGCGCGGGAGGCGGTGAACCGGGCCAAGTCGAGTCCGCACCACGTCAACGTGGTCGGCTCGGATCCGCGGGTCGCACAGCAGGTGGAGACAGTGCTGTGGCTGATGGCGTCGGTGCTGCGGCGTCGTAGCGACCGCGGGTGGGCTGTGGCCGACCTGCTGGCCGAAGGACTTACCAGACGGGAGATCGGCGTGAAGCTGGGCATCAGTCAGTCAGCGGTGACGCAACGGGCTCAGGCAGCCGGCTTCGCCGAGGAGCAACGTGGACGGGTACTGGCGGCTGAATTGCTGGACGCCGGGGCCGCGGCGTGACGGCACTCGTTCTGTCGTTGACCGCAGCCGCCCTGGTGCTCGCCGTACTGGCGTGGCTTCCCGAGTCCGGCTCAACCGTGCAGATCGTGCTCAGCGGTGTGATGCTGGCCGGTCTGGTCGCAGTTGGCATGCTGCTGTTGTCAGGGCACGGTGTGGAAGGCTGGCGTGAACGCTGGTGGAACGTGCTGCTTCTGGTGTCCGGAGGGCTGGCCGTCGGCGGCGGCGGGCCGCTGACGACGTCTGTGCTGTCGTTGGTTGACCGAGGCAACACAAGGGCCCAGTCGACCCAGCACGCCGGCGAGGTACTGCGTGGAGGCGCGCTGATCGGCGCACTCGAACGTGGCGCGATCTACGCCTCATTGGTCGCGGGCTGGCCTGAAGGTCTGGCGATCGTACTGGCCATCAAAGGCCTGGCCCGCTACCCCGAGCTCCGCAGCCCCGACCAGCCGGCCTCCGTCACCCCACAGGCCGTCGCCGAACGCTTCATCATCGGCACCTTCACCAGCGTCCTCTGGTCAGTAACCTGCGCCGGCTTCCTCCTGTCCCGCTAGTCAGACTTTGATCACGTAGGTCGACATGACCTTGTCGTGCCAGGTCTGCTTGTGCTCGTCCCACAACGGCCACAGCAGGTTCACGAAGCAGGCACCGTTGAAGATCCCGCTCAGGAGCTCACGAAGGAAGGCCTTGCCGGCGCCGACCGGCTGGTAGGTGTTGGCGTCAACCAGCCTGATGTGCAGCGCGCTCTTCCCGACGCTCTGCCCGGTCCTGCCCTGCCGAAACACCCGGTTCCACAATCCCAGGCCGATGCTGACGGCGAGGCCGACGAGAAAGATGATGATCGAGTAGGCCCGCGGAGCGTTGTCTGGGTAGGGGTTGTCGACACGCGAAATGAGGTCGGCGACGAACACGCCATAGCCGATGAGGACCGGGACCGAACTGATCAGGGCGTCGATGAGGTGCGCACCGACGCGAGGTCCCCAGTCAGCGAGCGGTGCCAGAGGGGCGCCGTACCCGTAGCCGCCGTACGGATATTGACCCTGCTGGAAGCCGTAGCCCTGCTGGGGGTGTCCCGGATAGCCGCCCTGCGGGGGATAGGCCTGTTGGCCGTACGGAGGCTGTCCGTAGCCGCCTGGTTGACCGTAGGGGCCAGGCTCGCCATAGCCGCCGGGCTGGTAGTAGCCACCAGCCTGTCCGGGAGGCGGTTGCCACTGGCCCGGCTGGTCCTGCGGACGGTCATCCTGCGGGTCGCCGTTGGGCGGCGGTGTCGGTGTGCTCACGATCCATCTCTCGAGATTCGCAATGCGCCGAACGAATGTTCGACCTCTGCTGCTGCAGGTTACCGTTGTCGGGTGACTTACACCGTGGTGCTCCGGCCGCGCGGGCCGATTCGACCTGTCAGCCGAGGCGTCTGGGGGTTGGCAGCCGTCGGAGTCGGCGGGTTCGGCCTGGCCGGTGTGTATCAGCTGTCCGGCGGCAAGATCGGCATCCCGTGTCTGCTGCACACGTTCACCGGGCTCGACTGTCCATTCTGCGGATCAACCCGGATGGCGGCGGCTTTGTTGCGCGGTGATCTGAACGCCGCCTGGCACTTCAACGCGGCCGTTCTTGTGCTGGGCCCGATGATCGGTGTTGCCGTCGGCTACGAAATCCTCGCCTGGGCGCTCGAGCGCGCCGGCTGGGTGAAAGTGCCGAGGCTGCGCCTGAGCCCGCGCGGGGTCAACGTAGTGACCACCGTGATCATGGGCACCCTGCTGGTGTTCGGCGTACTGCGAAACCTTTGACGCGCTCGCTCGCTATGTGCGCCGTCAGATCAGGCCGGCGCGCCGCCAGGCGGCTGTCACGAAGGGTGGCACCGCCAGGTCCATCCGGCGGTTGAAGGCAACGTGGTTCAACAAGACGTCGAACCAGACCGGCCGGGGCACTCGCAGCTTGTACTGCACGTCGCCGTACATCAGGACGGTGCCGTCGTGCTCCGTCCACATCCGCGATACCACTGCCAAGCCGAAAGCCTGAGGTCCCGTGCGGCCCAGCAGCAGCACGCGGTGCTGCGTGAGGATGGCAGTCCCGTTGTCGATGGTGCTCCAATGAGCGGCGGCGGCGTAGCCGTCGGAGCTGCCGAAGGCCAGTTGAACTCCGTCGAATCGCTGGATCTCGCAGGGTTCCACCGCGTAGCTCGATTCACCGGGATCCAGCGGCACCGGTGGCGGGAGAGGCTGCAGCTGAACTCCCTGGCCCAATGCGTTCCACAAGTTCCACGCATCCCACCAGTCCCGTTCGTGCGGGGTCAGCACAGCCCCTCCCTTGTTGTCAGCGGATTACCGCAGCCCGATGACCAGGGTGTTGGCGGCCTTGTCGTGCCAGCCCTGCACGCGCCCGGAGCTGTCGAAGAGTGGGGACAGGTAGACCAGGATCGCGCCGCCGTACCAGACGGCGTAGCCGATGATCGGCAGCAGCCAGCGCATGAACGACGGACCGAACCCCGGCAGTTGGCCGTCGCGGGAGCGAACCACCTTGATGCCCATGATCATCTTGCCGACCGTCTGACCCTTGATTGCCGTCAGCACCACCTCGTAGGCGATGGTGAGAACGATCGTGATCACGAACGCCCCGAACAAGGCGCCCAGGATCCCTCCAGCGGCGGCGTCACTGACGGTGCCGTCGTCGTTGGTGACCGCGGCGCTGGCGCCACCGAGGATCACCGCCCAGAGGATCCAGACGAGGATGTAAAGAATCACCGAGTCGATGAGCCGGGCAAGGGCTCGTGATCCCAGCGTCGCTACCTTGACGGTGCCCAGGCCGGGGATCTGCACCAGGCCGCTCTGGGCCTGCGCTACCGGACCGTAGTCAGGACCCTGCGGGCCGCCGGGCTGGCCATAACTGGGGCCGCCGTACTGCCCGGGCTGGCCAGGGTACGGCGGCATCGGGTTCTGGCCCTGACCGTACTGCGGCTGTCCGTAACCCGGCTGGCCCGGCTGCTGGCCGTACTGACCTGGAGCGCCGTATCCAGGCTGGCCGGGCGGCGTCGATCCGGGGCCGTACGGGTTCTGCCCCGGGCCTTGGGGTCCCTGCCCATAGGACGGCGGCCCACCGGCCGTGCCCGGCGCCTCGTGCTGGCCGCCGTCCGGGGGTATGTTCTGGTCGCTCACAATGGTCCTTTCGTCACAGTTCTCCCCGATGTCCCACTGGGCGTCGGACGTCCAGCCCGCGTCCATCCGGCGAAGGGCCCCGGGTTCCTGCGCAAAGGCTAGCGGTCAGAGGGGCACTGCGGCGGCTTCCGGGATCGCGAGCCGCCCGATCTGTGGATACGTTTCAGGAAATGGCAAGCGGGCCGGCATTTTCGCCGGCCCGCGGAGCTGTGAGTCTGCCTGGATCAGCCGAAGCGGCCGGTGATGTAGTCCTCGGTGGCTTTTTCGCTGGGGTTGGAGAAGATCTGCTTGGTCGGGCCCATCTCGATCAGCCGGCCCGGCTTGCCGGTCGCGGCCAGGTTGAAGAACGCGGTCTGGTCGGAGACACGGGCCGCCTGCTGCATGTTGTGGGTGACGATCACGACGGTGAATCGGTCCTTGAGCTTCTCGATCAGGTCCTCGATCGCCAGCGTGGAGATCGGGTCGAGGGCCGAACACGGCTCGTCCATCAGGATCACCTCGGGCTCGACCGCGATCGCCCGGGCGATGCACAGCCGCTGCTGCTGACCACCCGACAGACCCGAGCCCGGCTTGTCGAGGCGGTCCTTGACCTCGTTCCACAGGTTCGCGCCCTGCAGGGACCGCTCGACCACCTCGGTGAGCTTCTTCTTGTCCTTGACGCCGTTCAGCCTCAACCCGGACGCGACGTTGTCGAAGATCGACATGGTCGGCCGCTGGAAGACCATGCCGACCACGCGCCGGACCGCCACCGGGTCGACCCCGGTCGCGTACAGGTCCTGCTGGTCCAGCATCACCTTGCCCTCGACCCGGGCGCCGGGGATCACCTCGTGCATCCGGTTCAGGGTGCGCAGGTAGGTGGACTTGCCGCAGCCGGACGGGCCGATGAACGCCGTGACCGAGCGGGGCTCGATCGTCATCGACACGTCCTCGACGGCCTTGAAGTCGCCGTAGTAGACGTTGAGGCCGCTGACCTCGATGCGCTTCGCCATATCGGTTCAGAACCTCTCGTGACTATTTCGACTTGATGGTGCTGAACCGGGCGATCAGCCGGGCCAGCAGGTTGAGGGCAAGGACAAGCAGGATCAGTGTGAGCGCCGCCGCCCAGACGCGGTCCGCGGCCGGCTGCAGCGCCAGTTCGGTCCGGTCCTGGTTGATCATCGTCGGCAGCGCGCCCATGAATCCGTCGAACGGGTTCAGGTTGATGTTCTTGGAGTAGCCGACCAGGATCAGCAGCGGCGCGGTCTCGCCCATCACGCGGGCCAGGCCGAGCATCACGCCGGTGATGATGCCGCCGAACGCGGTCGGCACGACCACCTTCAGGATTGTCTTCCACTTCGGCACCCCGAGCGCGTACGACGCCTCTCGCAACTCGTCGGGCACCAGCTTCAGCATCTCCTCGGTCGAGCGCAGTACGACGGGCAGCATCAGCAGCACCAGCGACAGCGACACGGCGAACCCGACCCGGTTGAAGCCGAACACCGTGATCCAGACCGCGTAGATGAACAGCGCCGCGACGATCGACGGCACACCGGTGAGGATGTCGATCATGAAGCTGACCGCGCGAGCGGTCTTGGTGCCCTTGCCGTACTCGACCAGGTAGACCGCACCCAGTACGGCGATAGGGACGGCGATGACGGCGGTGATCAGCGACATGATCAAGGTGCCCATGATCGCGTGGTAGGCACCGCCGCCTACGCGCCGTACTGTGACACCGCGCTGCGACTGGCTCCACCAGTCCGCGGTAAACAGCAGGTGGTAGCCCTTGCTGATCACGGTGATGAGGATCCACAGCAGCGGGATCAGCGCGACCACGAAGGCCAGCACGATCAGCACAGTGGCCAGCGTGTTCTTGAAGGCGCGGAGCCCGGACTTCCCGGTCAGGTCCAGCGTCTGGCCGTCGTACGCCGGCTTGTTCGCGGCGAGCACACTCATCGACGTCCTCGCTTCGCTCCGGGCGCCGATGAGGCACCGAGTCGGCTGTGTTGTTTGATTCGCTCGCTCCGCTCGCTCATGCGGAGGCTCCTTCGGTCGCGGTGGAGGCGCCGGCGCGGCGGTTGCGGCGCGGCCGCTTCGCGCCGGGGGCGCTGCTGGCGACGATGATCCGGGCCGCGGAGTTGACCAGGAACGTCACCACGAACAGCACCAGGCCGGCCGCGATGTAGGCGCCGGTCTTCTCCGGCGAGTCGAACTCGGCGGCGTTGTTGGCGATCTTCGACGCGAACGTCTCACCGCCGGCGAAGATCGAGGAGTTCCACGGGTCGTTGCCGTTCGGCACCGACAGGATGATCAGTACGGCGACGGTCTCACCCAGCGCGCGGCCGAGACCGAGCATCGAGGCGCTGACCACACCGGAGCGGCCGTACGGCAGCACGGCCATCCGGATCATCTCCCAGCGCGTCGCGCCGAGCGCCAGCGCGCCCTCGCGGTGCGTGATCGGCGTCTGCTGGAAGATCTCCCGGCTGATCGCGGTGACCACCGGAAGGATCATGATCGCCAGTACGACGGATGCGGTGAACACCACGCCGACGTCGTCGCCGGTCGGCTTCTCGAACAACGGGATCCAGCCGAGGACGGCCGCGATGCCGTCGATGACCGGCCGCAGGATCGGCGCGAAGAAGAGAATGCCCCACAGGCCGTAGATGATCGAGGGCACCGCGGCGAGCAGGTCGACCGCGTGCGCGACCGGCGAGGCCAGCCGCTTGGGTGCGTAGTACGTGATGAACAGCGCGACACCGACCGCGATCGGGACCGCGATCAGCATCGCGATGATCGAGCTGACCACCGTGGTGTAGAAGAGCGCGGCGATACCGAACTGCGGCTTGTCGCCCCCGGGCTGCCAGATCCGGGAGAACAGGAAGCTGCTCTGGTCCTTGGCCAGCGCCGGAATCGCCAGCGCCAGCAGGAAGATGCCGACGAACGCGACGATCGCGACGACCAGGCCACCAGAGCCGCGGGCCAGTCCGGCGAACAGGCGGTCGCCGAGGTGACCGACCGGGCCGAGTTCGAGCTTCGGTCCGGTCTGCTTCGGCTCGGGGTGCGCCGTGGCCGCGGCGTGTTCGCCGGCCAGGTCGTCGAAGTGCGGGGTAGGCCCGTCGGGTTCCCCGACCACCAGGTCCTCGATCTGGGACTCTTCCTGGACCTCGCCGGTCGGCCGGTCGGGCGGGGCCGTGCCGTCTGGACTACTCATCGATGGTGCTCCAAGCGCCTGGGTCGTGGGCTTCAGGTCTGACGAGGCGAAGCCCCGGCCGCCTCCGATGACTCGGACCGGCCGGGGCTCGCATTCAGTGCTGTTCCGTCGGTCAGCTGATCGACTGGATCGCGGCGTCGACCTTGGTCCGGATCTCCTCCGGCAGCGGCCCGTAGTTCAGGGCCGTCAGCGCGCCCTGGCCGTCCTTGCTGACAAAGTAGCTCAGGAAGCTCTTCACCAGCGCGGTCTTCTCGGCCGGCAGGCCCTTGCTGCAGGCGATCTCGTAGGTGACCAGGATGATCGGGTACGCGCCCGCCTCCTTGGTCGTGTAGTCGATGCTCATCGCCAGGTCGTTGCCGGTGCCCTTGATCTTCGCGGCGGCCAGCGCCTTGCCCGCGGAGTCGGCGGTCAGCTCGACCGGGGTGCCGGAGCCGTTGTCGATCTGCGCGACGCCGAGCTTGTTGTCGACGGCGTACGACATCTCGACGTACGTGATCGAGTTCTTGGTGCTCTTCACGCCCTCGGCGACACCTGCGGACTTCTCCTTACCCGCACCGGTGCCGGTCCACTTCTTGGCCGGCTTACCGGTCCAGGCGCCACCGCCGGCGGCGGCCAGGTACTTGGTGAAGTTCTCGGTGGTGCCGGACTCGTCCGAGCGGAAGAACACCGAGATCGGGGCCGACGGCAGCGTCACGCCCGCGTTCAGCTTGGCGATCGCCGGGTCGTTCCAGGTCTTGATGGCGCCCTGGAAGATCTTGGCCGCGGTCGGGCCGTCCAGGACCAGCTTGGCCACGCCGTCCAGGTTGTAGGCGATCGCGATCGGGCCGATCACCATCGGCAGGTTCAGCGCCGGGTTGCCGCCGCAGCGCTTCTGGGCCTGCGTCGTCTCGGGCTCGGCGCCGTCCTTGCCCTCGGTCTTCAGCGCGGAGTCCGAACCGGCGAAGTCGACCTGGGCCGCGATGAACTGCTTGATACCCGCACCGGAACCGGTCGGGTTGTAGTTCACCGTGACGTCGGCGCACTTCTCGTTGTACTTGCTGATGACTTCCTCGATGGCGTTCTTCTGCGCCGAGGAACCCTCGGCGTTCAGGGTGCCTTGCGGGCAGTCGGCGCCGGTGGACGACGACGAACCCCCCGGGCTCGAGGAACCGGACGGCTCCGGGTCACTGCCACAGGCGCTCAGAGCGAGAACGCCGAGGGTTGCCACGGCGGCGGTGCCAACGCGGAGCAGGGGATTGACGGACACGAGAGTGTTGCCCTTCTGCGGGAGTCAGACTTCTGAACTTCCACAGACGGTAGGGAGAGCAGGTGACCGACCGGTCCGTCGTCGGTGAACGAGCGGTGAACGATTTCGATAGCGTAAGCGACGCCTGGCATGCCGACAGGCGGCTATTAGGTGAACTGAGTTAAGAGCCGTGACTCTGCGTCGATCCAAACGCCTGTTGGCTCACAAAACGGTAACGCTCAGCGCACCGTCAAGGTGAACGCCCAAGCTCCCGGTCGACTCGATCGGCAAACCGTAGTACGTCATCCCAGGCACAGCCACACGGTAGTACGTCGTAGTGCCACGCCCAGCCGCCCGTCGTACTGGATCAGCTGGAGAAGTCTTCTGGGGCTACGCCGTCGAGGAACTGGCGGAAGCGTTCGAGCTCGGCCTGTTCTTCCTCGGGAGTTGCGACGCCGGCTTCGCGGAGGACCTGTTCGGTGCAGCGGATCGGGGTGCCGAGTCTGACCGCGAGCGCGACCGAGTCGCTCGGCCGGGCCGAGACGCGGGCGCCGTTGC
>WNGE01026675.1_pt1 | contig 10680 bp, 10 predicted proteins | sample 5400651 | NCBI WGS metagenome assembly WNGE01 (sample SAMN13153370, study PRJNA577476) | soil metagenome | isolation source: 60 cm soil or saprolite under grassland replicate 2 | place: USA:California | collected 2016-06-15
GGGGAGAGATTGCCGCATCGGTCGTCATACCATGCCTCCTGCTGCCTGGCGCAGCAACGAAGCAGAGCTTGGATGGCGCGGGTGGCCAGCGATGCGGCGGGGCGTCTGCGAAGGCCCTGCGGTCAATGGTACGAGCGAGGCGCGGCTGATGTCAACGGCCGCTTCAGATCAGCCCTTCGAGCAGCTGCACGTCGACGGGCTCGCCGGCGGCGACGTTGCCGGTGTCGGCGGAAAGCACGATGAAGCAGTTCGCCTGCGACATCGACGACAGGATGCCCGAGCCCTGGTCGCCGGTCGTGCGCACCGTCCATCCTCCGTTGCCGTCGGACGCGAGAATCCCGCGCTGGAATTCGGTGCGTCCCGGTACCTTGCGGATCGGCGCCGCGAGCGGCACCTTGAACGTCGGCAACGGTGCTGCATCGCGCTGTCCCTGCAGGATCCTGAGCGCGTCCTGGACGAACTCGTAGAACGTCACCATGACCGAGACGGGATTGCCGGGCAGACCGAAAAAGTGCGCGTCGCCCAGTCGGCCATAGGCGAGCGGACGGCCCGGCTTCATCGCGATTTTCCAGAAGACGACTTCGCCCAGCTTGTCCAGCAGCGGCTTCACGAAATCCGCTTCGCCGACCGACACGCCGCCCGACGTGATCACGACGTCGGCGCAGGCCGCGGCGCTCGCGAATGCAAGCTCGAGCGCCTCCGGGATGTCCGGCACAACGCCCATGTCGAGCGTGTCGCAATCGAGGCGCGACAGCATTCCGTGCAGCGTGTAGCGATTGCTGTCGTAGATTTCGCCGGCGGCGAGCGGCGTTCCGATCGACTTCAGCTCGTCGCCGGTCGAGAAGAAGGCGACGCGCAGCTTGCGGTAGACGGTGACTTCGCCGATGCCGAGCGACGCGAGCATGCCGAGCTCCGCGGGATGCACGAGCTGTCCCGTGCGGAACACGACCTGTCCGCGCTTCAGATCCTCGCCGGCGAAACGGCGGTTCTGACCGGCCTTGCCGACGGCGCCGGCCGCGATGTGCACGCGGCCTGCGTCCTCGCTCGCGCGCTCCTGCATCACGACGGTGTCCGCACCTTTCGGCATGACGGCGCCGGTAAAGATGCGTACGCATTCACCGGTCGCGACCATCGCCGTCGAAGGCTTGCCGGCGAACGATTCGCCAACGCGCTTGAGGACCGTTTCGCTGCCCTGCGCGAGGTCCTCGAAGCGCACCGCGTAGCCGTCCATTGCCGAATTGTCATGGCCGGGAACGTCGTGCGGCGAGACGACGTCCGCGGCCAGGACGCGGCCAAGTGCGTTGCGGATGTGCAGGCGCTCCGTCGCGGTGACCGGTGCCAGGAACGTGCGGATCAATGCGCGCGCCCGGTCGACCGGCATCGAATTCGGATCGTAGTCGTCGGCGCAGGACGCTTCGCGGAGGGTCTTGGGTGCGGTCATCGGGTGGCTGACGAGCGGGACGAGCCAGTCATTCTAAACCGGCGGCACCGTCAACCACGGCTCGCCGCGGCGAGCTCGTCGACGGTGTTGATGTTGCGAAAAGCGTCCGCTTCGTCGTCGAATGCGACTTCGGTGACGCGCAAGCTGGCGTACCACGCGTCGATCTTGCGGCCGCCGGCATCGAGGAACGCGGCGAGATGCGGCAGCACGTCGCGCTTCACCAGCGCAAAGACCGGATGCGGCTGGTCGTACGTCTTCGCCACCGCCAGCTGTGCGTCATGGGAGGCCGGCGAGCGGTCCGGCGAAACCGCCTACGGTGTCGGGCACGACGGGTGCGCCGAACGCCGAGTAGCGCTCCAGATTCTGGTTGGCATTGATCAGCACGTCGCCGACCTGCGGCGCGAGCCGTTCAAGTACGTGCGCGACGAGCGGTCGGCCGTCGAGCAGGACGAGCCCCTTGTCGACGCCGCCCATCCGGCGCCCCTGGCCTCCCGCGAGGACAAGGCCCGTGACGTCGTCGCGCGCAGCGGAGGCCGACATCGTGGTTCGTGCTTACGCGACGAAGCGTTCGGCACCGGTGAACAGCAGGTAATGCTTGCCGGTCGCGCGCCCGAGCATCGTCATCCCGACCTTCTGCGCGATCTCGAATCCCATCTGCGTGAGACCGGAGCGCGAGACGAGGAACGGGATTGCCATCTGCGCGGCCTTGATCACCATTTCCGACGTGAGGCGGCCCGTCGTGTAGAAGATCTTGTCGCCGCCTTCGATCCGATCGAGCCACATCTGTCCGGCGATCGCGTCGACTGCGTTGTGGCGACCGACGTCCTCGACGAACATGAGGATCTCGGAGCTGGCCGGTTCGTTGGTCGCGAGCGCGCAGCCATGCACGGCGCCCGCCTGCTTGTAGATCGTCTCGTGCAGGCGCACGCGGTCGAGGAGCGCATAGAGCGTCGCCTGGCTCAGCGTCGCGCCCGCGGGCAGGCGCACCGCATCGATCTCCTCCATCAGGTCGCCGAACATCGTTCCCTGGCCGCAGCCCGACGTCTTGGTGCGCTTGGCCGTCTTCGCTTCGAGATCGGCAAGGCCATTTCGAGTCGCGATGGCGACGGCGTTGACGTCCCAGTCGACCTGCACCGAAACGATGTCCTCGATCCGGTCGATCAACCGCTGGTTGCGCAGATACCCGAGCGCGAGCGCTTCGGGCGCGGCGCCGAGCGTCATCAGCGTCAGCAGCTCCTGCTTGTCGACGTAGAGCGTCAGCGGATGCTCGCCGGCGATCGGCGTATCGCGCGTGGCGCCCGTCTCGTCCACCGCGTGCACGGTGAACGTCGACGGCCGCGCGGCGTTCGTCAGCAGCGGGCGGTAGGGAGTGTCGGGCGCATTCATTTCGATGCAGCGGCGGCAGCGCTGCGCAGCCAGGCGATCAGCGGCTTCACGTCGCGAAAATAGCCGGCGATGGAACGGGTCAGGTCCTTGGGCGGATGCTTCTTCAAGTCGACCTCGACGATCCCGAAAAAGTGCTTGAGCTTGATCGCGTCGATGTGCGGCAGGTCGGGCGAAAATCCCCTGGGCGGACGTGCCAGCGCTTCCTCTTCGGCGAGTCCGCCGTAGGTGGCCTTGAAGCGCGGATCGCGCAGCACCCGCGACAACGCCCGCGGGTTCGTCGCGATATGGCGCCGAATGGAGAGCAGGATCGACGGATGCGGACGATAGATACCGCCGCCGGCGAGCAGCGTTCCGGAGTGGTCGCTATGGAAATAATAGCCGGGGGCCTGCCCGCGCTTCGAGCGGTCGCCGATGGCGGCGCTGAAGTGCGTCTTGTACGGCGTCTTGTCCTTGGCGAAGCGGGTATCGCGATAGATCCTGAACAGCGCCTTCTTCGGATCGACCGCACCGATGTCGCGATCGAACGCGCTGACGCGCGCGATGAGCTCCGTGACGAGCTCTTCGAACTCCTGGCGCAGGATGTCGTAGGCCGGCTTGTTCCAGGCGAACCACGGGCGGTTGTTGTTGTGCTCGAGGCCGTCGAGGAACTCGATCAGGGCGTTGAGATGCATGGCGTGCCCGCCGGATCGATTCGGTGCCGGTGCCGCGCTCTTTCAGCGATAGGCGCCGACAGCGAAACTATCCACCGATGTAGCTCATCTCGACCTTCGGCACGCGCGCGGTGTTGGCCGTGCGAATCTCCGAATAGCGGTCGCCGCGCTGTCGCCAGATCGCCTGAATCGCATTGCCGATCTGCGAATCGTCGAAGCCGCCACGCACGAGTGTACGCAGGTCGTAACCGTCGCTGGCGAACAGGCACGTGTAGAGCTTGCCGTCGGTCGACAGGCGTGCTCGGGTACAGTCGCGGCAGAACGCCTGGGTGACCGACGCGATCACGCCGATCTCGCCGCTGCCGTCCCGGTAGCGCCAACGTTGCGCGACTTCGCCTTCATAGTTCGCATCCGCGGTGACAAGCGGGAATTCGGCAGCGATCGTCCGCACCACCTCGGCGGCAGGCACGACATCGTCCATCCGCCAGCCGTTTGTCGCGCCGACGTCCATGAATTCGATGAAGCGAACGATGTGGCCGGTGCCTTTGAAATGGCGCGCTATCGGGACGATGCTCGTTTCGTTCATCCCCCGCTTCACCACCATGTTGATCTTGATTGGCGCCAGGCCCGCGGCCGCTGCGGCGTCGATGCCCTCCAGCACTTTGGCGACCGGGAAATCGGCATCGTTCATCGCGCGAAACGTCGCGTCGTCGAGCGAATCGAGGCTGACGGTGACCCTGGTCAGACCGGCATCAGCGAGGCTCCTGGCCTTTTTCGCGAGCAGCGCGCCGTTGGTCGTGAGCGTGAGGTCGATGTCGCCGATTCGCGCGAGCATTTCGACCAGCCGCTCTACGTTGCGGCGCAGGAGCGGCTCGCCACCGGTCAGCCGGATCTTTGCTACACCCTGGTCGACGAAGATGCGCGCCACGCGCGTGATTTCCTCGAACGTCAACAGCTCGGCATGCGGCAGGAAGTGGTAGTCGGCGTCGAAGACGTCGCGGGGCATGCAATAGACGCAGCGGAAGTTGCAGCGATCGGTGACCGAGATCCGCAGGTCGTGCAGACGCCGTCCGCGCGTGTCCGCGATCGGTCCGGCGGGAGCGCTCGGTGCCAGCGCCGCGTCGCGCACGAACGCGTCCAGCGCCGCGCGCCGCGCATCGGGATTCGCGGTGGCGCGGATGTCGGTAAGCGGAATGATCGTGGCCATTCGACGCGAGGGTGTCACGGGAACAATCAACAATCGATCATGTTAGCAGAGCGCGCCGGGCGTGGTGTATGATCGATTTCGATGCATTCACGCCGTTTTCCTCGGGCCCGCGTTTGAAATGCCCATGACCGCCTTGCGGTTTCCGGTCTCCCTGATCTTCCAGCGCACGCCGCTTGCGAACAAGTGGGTCAATGAGCGCTGGGAGCCCGTTGCGGTCCTGCCAAGGTTGGACGAGACGCCCGGCGAGAGCGTTCCCGCGAAAATCGCGGATGATGCGACCGGAACGCAATGGCGTTTCGATGCCCACGCGCTCGAGTTGCATCGCTCGGAAGCCGAAGGCTACTACCTCAACATCACGGCGCCGGATCCGAAGGTGTTCGTGATGTGGGAATTGTGCGACGACGGCCGCGATCCGCCGGTGCTGCCCGTGGTCGTCACGGTCAGCTACAACCAGGCCGCGCGACTTCTCGATGGCGGCCATCAGGTCGATGCCGTGCCGCTCCCCGCCGCGATCCTCGAGTGGATGCACCCCTTTGTCGCGGAAAACTACAAGCCCGAGCCGAGAAAAAAAGTCCGGCGCAACGATCCGTTTGCCGACGACGCGGGGCGCCGCGAGCGCGGGCCGCGCGACTGACCCGGCCTGGCGATGACTTCCGACGAGAAGACGCCCGAAGGCTTTTCGCTCAAACGCTGGTCGCGGGTGAAGCGTGACGCAAAGCGCGCGCCCGCGCGACTGTTGGCGACCGAGCCGCCCTTATCCGTCGCGCCGGCGACCGAAACCGCCGTTCTCGCGATCGAAACTGTCGTTGCCGCGAACGAAGCTGTCGTTCCCGCGAACGCGGGAACCCAGTGTCTTTCGCCGAACGTCCCTGGGTTCCCGCCTGTGCGAGGACGACAAGAGTCCGTAACCGCAGCTCGGGCAACCACGGCGGGAGCGACGCCCACGTCCGAGGTCGCGCTGCCGCCGATCGAATCGCTGACGATCGATTCCGACTTCACGGCGTTCCTGCAACCGAAGGTCGACGAGGCACTGAAGCGCAAGGCGCTGAAAAAATTGTTCGGCGATCCTCATTTCAACGTGATGGACCGGCTCGACGTCTACATCGACGATTATTCGCAACCCGATCCGCTGGCGCCCGAAATTGCCCGGCAGCTCGTGCAGGCGCGGATGATCCTCGACGCGCGACCGACGCGGATCAACGCGCAGGGGATCCTCGAAGACGTGCCGCCTGCGGAAGGCGAGTCGTCTGCCGGCAAGGTCGCGCAGGACGGCGCACCGGCAGTACCGCCGACCGCGGGCCCGACTGCATTGCCTGTTCCTGGGGCGCCCGAGGTCGACGCAATGTCATCCGCACCTGCAATCGAACAGGTCGCGTCCGGCGGGGCCGCGCGCGAAGGCGATCCTAACGACCCGGCCGATCCGCGATGACTCTCGCCGACAAGAACCTGCACCTGTGCTCGTGCAACGGCACGATGCCGCTCGACGCCGCGTTGCTCGCGCGTGCGCTCGAGCTCGCCGGATCGCCCGCGGTGGCGACGATGCTCTGCCAGAAGGAGCTCGCCCGGTTCGTGGGAAACGCAGCCGGCGATGTCGTCGTGGCCTGCACACAGGAGGCGCGGCTCTTCGGCGATGTCGCTGAGGAGGGCGGAAAGACGCAAACGATCCGTTTCGTCAACATTCGTGAAACGGGCGGCTGGTCCTCCGAAGCCAAAGGAGCGACGCCGAAGATTGCGGCGCTGCTCGCGCTGGCGGGCCTGCCTGAGCCCGATCCGGTGCCGCGCGTTACGTACCGTTCGCAGGGGCGGCTTCTGATCACCGGTCCCGCTGACGCCGCATTGCACTGGGCAAAATCGCTCTCCGAGCATCTCGCGGTCACCGTGCTCGTCACCGGCCGCGCGACGGGTGCCGAGCTGCCGGCCGAGCGCACGTTTCCCGTTTATTCGGGCCGATTGACCGGGCTCACCGGCTGGCTGGGCGAGTTCGACGCGGCATGGGCGCAGGAAAATCCGATCGATCTCGATCTGTGCACGCGCTGCAATGCGTGCGTGAAAGCGTGCCCCGAGCACGCGATCGACTTTTCGTATCATCGATTTCGATCGGCACGACGTCGCCCGTTCGGAGCGCTTCGATCTCGTGCTCGATCTGCAACGTACGCCACACCTCAGGATGCACCAGCCGCCGCAGGGTTACTTCGCGCCGGGCGCGGATGCCCTCGCTCAAGCGCAGGCGGTCACGGAGCTCGCGCTCTACACCGGCGAATTCGAAAAGCCGAAGTACTTCGCGTACAAGGCGTCGATCTGCGCGCACAGCCGGTCGGAAAAGCCGGGCTGCAACCAGTGCATCGACGTCTGCTCGACCGCAGCGATTTCCGCCGACGGCGATCACGTCAGGGTCGAGCCGCACCTGTGCATGGGCTGCGGCGCCTGCGCGACGGTGTGTCCGTCCGGCGCGATGAGCTACGCCTATCCATCGGTGCCGGATCTCGGCCGGCGCTTGCGCACCCTGCTCTCCACGTACGCGAAAGCTGGCGGACGCGACGCGTGCGTATTGCTTCACGCCGAGGACGGCCGCACCGCCATTGCGAATCTGGCGCGTCGCGGCCGCGGCCTTCCGGCGCGTGTGATTCCGCTGGAAGTTCACCATGTCGCATCGGTCGGTCTCGACGTCTGGCTCGCCGCGCTCGCCCACGGCGCCTCGCAGGTCGCGGTGCTCGCGACGGGTAGCGAAGCGCCGCAATATCGCGAGGCGCTCGCGAAGCAAATGGCGATCGCCGACGCGATTGCCCAGGCGCTAGGGTTTCAGGGCGAGCATTTCCGTGTCTTCGACGGCGCCGACGTGTCGGCACTCGATGCCGCGCTAGGGTCGTGGAAGCCGGCGCTCGCGGTGCGCGTCGCCGCGACGTTCGCCTTTACCGCCGATAAGCGTACGACGGCGACGCTGGCGATCGAGCATCTCGCACAGCACGCGCCGGTGCCGCAGCGGGAGATCGCCTTGCCCGCGGGCGCGCCGTTCGGCACGATCGCCGTCGACCGCGAGAGCTGCACGATGTGCCTCGCCTGCGTCGGGTCGTGCCCCGAGGGCGCGCTGCTGGACAACGTCGAAACGCCGCAGCTTCGCTTCATCGAGACGAAATGCGTTCAATGCGGGCTCTGCGCGGTCACCTGCCCCGAGCATTCGATCACGCTCTCGCCGCGACTCCTGCTCGCTCGCGAAGCGAAAGAACCGCGGGTGCTGAACGAAGCTGTCGTCGCGACGTGCATTTCGTGCGGCAAGCCACTCGGCACCGAGAAGATGGTCGCCACGATGCTCGCGAAGCTTGCCGGCCATTCGATGTTCGCCGCCCCGGGCGCGCTCGAACGGCTCAGGATGTGTGGCGACTGCCGCGTCGTGGATCTCGTCAAGAACGAGCACAGCATCGACATTCGCGATGTCTGATGCGCCGATCGTCCTCCATCACCGCCTCGCGCCGGAAGATCAGGCGCGCGCGGAGTTCTATGCGTTGCTTTCCCGCCTTTACGCCGACGTGCCCGACGCGCCGCTGCTGGCGGCGATCGCAAGCGCGCCGCCGCTTGGCCCCGCCAGTCCTGCGGACGACGGTGGCGATGCGGGGCACGTTGCCCAGGCATGGGACGCGTTGCGCGCGGCGAGTGCGACGGTCGACAAGGAGACTGCCGCCGACGAATTCCTAGCGCTCTTCATCGGCGTCGGCAGAAGCGAGGTGAGCCTCTACGCATCGCATTATCTGGGGCCTCAGTCGGGCCGTCCTCTGGCGGAGCTTCGCGCCACGCTCGCGCGGCTCGGCCTTGCCCGTCGGCCGGACAAGAGCGAGTTCGAGGATCATCTCGCGATCGTGCTGGAAACGATGCGGATGCTCGTGGCCGGGGACGACGAACGACGCCCCGCGGAGATCGCCGACCAACAGGCTTTTTTCGACCGCCATGTCGCCTCGTGGGCGTTCGATTGCTGCACTGCAATACGGCGGTGCGCTATTGCCAACTACTATGTCCGGGTAGCAGAATTCACAAGTTGCTTCCTGGCGCTCGAACGTGACTCGTTCGCCATCGAATGATTACACCAACGTCATGAGTGGTCATGGAGGTTTGCATGCGCATTTCGATGCGTAATGATTGTCCCGCCATTCCTGCGTCCAATACCCCGTCCCCAAACAATCAGCGTCGCCGCTTTCTGCTTGCCTTCGGCGCGAGCGGTGCGGGCGTTGTCGCAGCCGCCGCAGCAACGATACCTGCTGTCGCCGCCGCGCAAGCCTCGGCCACCCCACATGCGGAAGCGGACGATGGGTATCGCGAGACCACACACGTCCATGACTATTACCGCACCACAAGGCTCTAGGAGGAGGAAGGATCATGCTGCTGACCAAAAAGAGTGACATCGCTGCAGCCGGTCCGCGTCTTCGCCGCCTGACGGGGGCGCCGCTCCCGACGATGGATCGGCGGACGTTTTTGAAGCGCTCGGGCTTAGTCGCAGGGGCCGGAGCGTTCGCGAGCCAGCTTCCCTACGGCGCCATCGGCAAGGCCGAAGCGGCGAAGGAAGACGAGGCGAGCAAGACCGAGGTCAAGAAAACGGTCTGCACGCACTGTTCGGTCGGATGCTCGATCTCCGCAACAGTTGTGAACGGCGTGTGGACGCGGCAGGAGCCGGTGTTCGATTCGCCGTTGAACCTCGGCGCGCACTGCGCAAAGGGCGCATCGGTGCGCGAACACGGGATCCACGAGCATTCGATGCGGCTGAAATCGCCGATGAAGCTCGTCAACGGCAAGTACCAGAAAATCAGCTGGGAAACCGCGATCAACGAAATCGGCGACCGGATGCTCGCACTCAAGAAGGAATCCGGTCCCGACGCCGTCTTCTGGGTGGGCAGCTCGAAGCACAGCAACGAACAGTCGTACCTGTTGCGCAAGTTCGTGTCGTATTTCGGCACCAACAACTGCGACCATCAGGCGCGGATCTGCCACTCGACGACGGTCGCCGGCGTAGCCAATACCTGGGGCTACGGCGCGATGACCAACTCGTACAACGACATGCAGAATACCAAGTGCGCGATGTACATCGGCAGCAACGCGGCCGAGGCGCACCCGGTGTCCCTGCTGCACATGCTGCACGCGAAGGAAACCGGCGCCAAGATGATCGTCGTCGATCCGCGCTTCACGCGCACGGCGGCGAAGGCCGACGAATACGTGCGACTGCGCTCCGGGAGCGACGTCGCGTTCGTGTTCGGGATGTGCTACCACATCTTCAAGAACGGCTGGGAAGACAAGCAATACATCCACGACCGCGTCTACGGGATGGACAAGGTCAAGGACGAGATCATGACCAAGTGGACGCCGGACAAGGTCGAGGAGGTCACCGGAGTCCCTGAGGCGAGCGTCTACAAGATCACCGAGATGATGGCGAAGAACAAGCCGTCGACGGTCGTCTGGTGCATGGGACAGACGCAGCACACGATCGGCAACGCGATGGTCCGCGCGTCGTGCATCCTGCAACTGGCGCTCGGCAACGTCGGCGTCTCCGGCGGTGGCACCAATATCTTCCGTGGTCACGACAACGTGCAGGGCGCGACCGACGTCGGCCCGAATCCGGATTCGCTGCCCGGCTATTACGGGATCGTCGCCGGCTCGTGGAAGCACTGGGCGGGCGTGTGGGGCGTCGACTACGAGTGGATCAAGAAGCAGTACGCCGAGGGCATGATGGAAAAGCCCGGCATGACGGTGTCGCGCTGGATCGACGGCGTCCTCGAGAAGAACGACGTGATCGACCAGGGTCCGAATCTGCGTGCGCTGGTTTACTGGGGCCACGCGCCCAACAGCCAAACCCGCGGCATGGAAATGCAGGCCGCGATGCAGGCACTCGACTTGCTGGTCGTGATCGATCCGTATCCGTCGGCGACCGCGGCGATGGCGGCGATGCCGCCGTCCGACAAGGCATTGAAGATCCTGGCCGACGCCGGCAAGAAGCCGAATCCGAACCGCGCTGTCTA
>WNGE01032518.1_pt1 | contig 10680 bp, 8 predicted proteins | sample 5400651 | NCBI WGS metagenome assembly WNGE01 (sample SAMN13153370, study PRJNA577476) | soil metagenome | isolation source: 60 cm soil or saprolite under grassland replicate 2 | place: USA:California | collected 2016-06-15
CTGGAGCAGTGACCACTTCAGGGTGACCGTTGCGGTACGTTTTAGCGCGAATATGCAGCCACGTCGCGCCGGCGTGCTGTTCGTCGCTAACTTTCTTAAAATCGGGTTCCCAAGGCGGAGACAGAATGGGCGTATGAGCCAAACTGTAAATCAAGCGATCGCTCGCTTGCGCTTTTTTCCATGTCTTACCGCCAGTCGGGTTCGCCCAAGCTTTATCCTTGATGGCGATCTGACGCATTACGCTACGATCTTCGGATTGCATCGTTAAATCAAAATCCTCTCCCGAGAGCAGACCATGGATTCGAACGGGTTTTTCACGTGTCGCTGTCCCATTCACTTCCCAAACGCCCTCTTCCATTTTTTTCATTGCCGCCATCAGCAATGCTTTCGAACTGTCCTCGGTGGGTTGCACATGCGGATTTCCGGGCGGCGGAATAACGGGGTTAAGCTCCGCAACCGCGGTATAATCTACCTTTGCAATAACAGGATTACCTTCAAAACCGGCTGGACCATGGTAGTGCCGGATGCTTTCCGGCTCTCCATTTTTTAGCAAAATCCACCAGTTCGGCCGATCCCCTTCGTAATTGATTTTCTCCGGCGCTTTGAAGCGGATGTGCAGCAACGAATCTTCTCCTTCTTTGTCGATCCCGACTTTTTCGAAGGGCGGAATTTTTTGACCAGTATCGGCGATTGGCGTGTGAACGAGATAATAGAAACGGCGATCGTCAGAGTCGATCGTCAGATCAAAATCTTTTCCGTTAATGATCCCAGAAATGTTCATGTCGATCTTCTCCGCCACGATGTGCGCTTCCACCCGCCATGGTTGGTTCTCAGACAACTTTTTCGCCGCCGCCAGAATCGCTTCCGGTTTTTCCTCCGCCATTAACACGGTGCCAGTGAACCCGAAGAAAAGCGCGAATATTCCCACCGAGAGGGTCGTGTTCATCGAATGCTTTTTCTCATCGCAAGATCCACATTGTGGTTTTGATAGGCTGATGGTTGAATCGTTATTGACCTGTTTCTTCTGCCAGTAGCTTGGTCGCCTCTTCAAGGTTGGCCTTGGTGGCGACTTTTTCCAAGCCGCGGTTCAGTTCGTCGTCAGAGGCAGCGCCGAACGCGATGGAAGTCTTGAAATCGGTAACCGCTTTTTGCAGATCGGCAATCCGCGCCTGCCGGTCGGTCGAAGCTTTCGCGCGATTGAGATAAAGCATGCCGCGATTTTGATACACGAACGTTGCAAAAGGCCCGTTCAACTTGATCGCTTGAGCATACAAGCGCAGCGCTTCTCCGTAATTGCCGGCTGCCTTTGCCTTACCCGCCTGCATCGCCAACTGCATCTCCTTACTTGTTGCAGGATTTGGGCCGCTCCGTTTTTTCGCGTTTTTGTTTCCCGGATTGACCTCGATGTGCAGTTGGACCGGCCAGCCGCCGCGAGGAGGGGCGGGCAAACGAACGTTGCGCAACTTGTCGGCCACACAAACAGCCGCACTCTGGTCAGGTGTTTGAACCGTGCTCTCAACGCGACCATCGGCGGCGAAAATGAAAACAACGTCAAAAACAATTGGCAGCTTGGAATCTTTCGCGCATTCGTGGACAACGTCAGCCAGTCGCGGATGTACTGCCGTGTCGAACTCATAGTCGTAGCGTTTGCCCTCGCCGGTCTCCGCGAGCCGGTTTGCCTCAGCAAGGGCTTCCGCCAACGAAGTAAACCGACTTGCCGTGGCGGCTGGCGTCGGAGCTGCGGACACTGCCGGCGGTGATGAGGACTCGGCTTTGAGCTCGAGATAAACGAAAGTGTTGAGCACGGCTTGGAGCGCGCCGGAATCCTTCTGATAGCTCGCACGGTCGCGCGATGAGAGAACGATGTAAGCGACGGCGCGCGGGAGCTGCACGTACGCGACGCGTTCGCACTGCGAGTAGGTTTTGGTGGCGGGATATTCGTTGATGAAATAATCGTGACCGTCCTTGGTCTTGCTCGAGGCAATTTTCTCCTTGGGCTTGCCATGGATTGCGGCCATTTCCTTGATCGCCATGGCGACAAACGCATTCACGTCTTCAAAATCCGTGCTAGCGATCTTGCCATACATGACCGTCTTCGCGCCCGCCCAGGATTCGCCTTTTGGGTAAAGAACGAAAACCCTCTGCTCCTTTCCGGACTCAATGTCGAACACCCAGCCTTCGGGTGCGCTGACGGCAAACGCGGCTTTTGGGCCGTAAACAATTCCGCCGCGATACTTTTCCTGCCCGAAACCTCTCGCGCAGATGAACAGGAAAAGAGTGCAAACGATAAAAAGCGGTTTCATGAGTGGGCTCGGATTTGCCGGTTTAGTAATCGTTTTTCACATGCAACTGGAGAAGGATTTCATTTGTTCACACAAGCCAGGAAATGCGAAGCGATTTCTCCGCGTTTTTTCTCATTGAGGTCTCGTCTATTCTTTCCATGGGAGTCTTTTCGTTGAGACACCAATTAGCAATTGCAACGACTCCAACACATTTTCGTATGGTTCTTGTTTTCGCATCCCGTTAAAGCTCCCATGCCTCGCCTGGCTGCGTATCGATTCTTGCGGCCGTTACATCACAAAGAAACTGAAGACGACGACGCTCCTTTTCAGCTGCCGGGAAAAGCGAAACGTAAAACTTCGCGCCGTCATCGCGATGCTTGATCCAGGTACGCTGAGCTTCGCGCACAAGCGAGACTCGGTCCTTGACCGCCTTGGCGAGCACTTCGGCGTAGCGCTTGTTCAATTGTTGATCTAGCGCGTCGAATTTCGTCTTCAGTTCCGCCTCGTCCGGCAATGGATCGACCGGCTCGGCACAAACAAGCTTTTCGGATCTGCTCTTGTTCAGTTTCCGCAGGTAATCGCTGAGCTCGAACTGTTGTTTGCGCGTGTTGAAATAGAGATACCGCTGCTGCATCTCGCGTTTGTCTTCGTCGCCGAGCAATTCGATGAGAAGTCGCGCCGAATCGATGCTCCAACATTCGAACCCTGTCATCGCACACATGCCCTCATCCAGGAAATTTGTGTTAAACGCACCCAGTTTAACCGCGCTCTGCCACGCGAGACCGGTAAACTTGTCTAAGATGTCGGTCTTTGTTGGGTTGATCCGATGGTAAAGAACAGCGTCGCGTAAACAGGAGCCGACATGATATGGCGAGAAAATCCATTCGTCGTTAGGGGAAAAATGGAATTCGTCGGGATATGCCCATTCACCGAGAATTTGTACCATTGGCAGTTTTGCGCGCTGAATCCTTGGTGGATACAACCCATAGGTCCTCGCCAGCTCGCTCGAGTAGCACCGCGCCGCTCGAACTGGTGTGAACAACTTCCGCTTTTTCTTCGGCGGTTACACATGTCCAGAAGCCGATGACAAGCGGAACAACCAGGAGCACCGCCGTTAACTTATTTTGTTTCATTCGTCGCCTAACGACCCAGCGCCACGACGAGCCGCGCTGCCGACACGCTTGCTAGAAACGATTTTGTATTTGCCAGTATGCTTGTCTTTGGCTGCGGTCAATTGCAGCCGTACGGACGGACGCTTCGCATCGCGAAATGTAGATCGCATGCATGCGCGTGGCCATAGTTTCATGGTCCAACATGAATGTCGAACAGCGTAAGTCCCTTTCCCGTGTTCGACGACTTCAGTGTAAAATTGACGGTCACGTCGTCGCTCTCCCATTCTCTCCCCATCTGAGCTTTGACATCAGCGGAACATTTGTTATCGGCCACCTGTCTCACATGAGAGTAACTCACATCCAGTTCCCTCCTGGAGTAACCGGAGCCCTTTGGGAACGATTTGGCTACGAAGCTACGAACGGCATCTCCAAGCGTTTTGCTAAGGTCCAGCTCCGACGGCTTTTCGCCGAGTGACACGGCACAAAAACTCACGCAGTCCCATCGAAAAGTATGATTTATCAGGACAAAATCGCTCCGTGGCGACCAGAGCACTTCAAGATCATGGTGATTGGGGCGAATTCCGGGTGCAGCCCAATACTCCGCTGTCATCGACAGCGCTGAATGAAGATCCGCACTTACTCCTAAACCGTGCGGACAATGAAGCGTCCGAATGATTGTCTCACCATGAACATCGACAATGTAGTTCTCCACGTCGTTCTCGACCTTGTTGATGCTCTCGGCCACTTCATTCGCTTCTTTCCAGTCTTGTTCCGGCAATTCAGCGCCTGGGGGATGTTGCTCAGAAAATCGACGGACCTTTGTCCAGACCTCGGGATGTTTAGGCAAGCCCCATGCAATGGCATAACGACCGTCAGGTGATTCAGTGTTCGGAAAGACGAGAAATGTTTTCACAGAGCTGTGAACGTCCTTCTGAGAACGAGAAATTTCCGGCGTGAGCAAAATAAGCCCGGGAGCTACCAACAACACGCGAATGATTTGCGCCATTGAGTGTCGATGAATTCTAGTCTTCATGCTACCAATCCTCTTCCTTCGCGATGTTCATCGCGCCTCTGTTTCGTTGGTGAGCAATGCTTCGATTTTCTCCATGTCGGGCCGGAATTCCGCCTTCGTCGTTAACACCCACCTTTTATTAGGGGAAGATCGCATCTTCGATTTCAGTTGAACCATCGGCACTTCCGAACGCCATGAGCAAAATCAAGAAAAGGAATAGGGCTCTCGTGTAGGTGTTCATTCGTCAAGGTGCACCGAGTCCATGATGTGGTCGATTTCTTCCTTTACCTTCGGAGCCGTGTTCAGGTTCGAGGTAAAGGTAATCTCTAACAGTTGGCCCTTATAGGAAGTTGTTAGGAAACGTGTATAGACAGGATTGTGCGAGTAATCCTTCTTTCCCTTTAACACCGGGACGAATCGCGTATAAGGTCAGCCGCGCGGGCCGCAGGCACGCGTCGGCTGCAGCCGCTGGTTACAAGGCAAATCATTTAGGGGTTTCCTCATTGGCTAATGCCATCGTCAAACTCGTTTTCGAAAGAAAAGATGGCCTTGGGAAAAAGACGGCGCAATTTCTCCTGGTCTTTGATTTTTAGATAATTATTTCCCATAAATATTTTTAACCCATTTAAATTGGATAAAGACTTCGGCAACGTTCCCGAAGATTTTTTAAATTACCGACGAACGGCGGAAGTTCGTGAATGTCATTAAAGTCCAGCGCTAATCTTTTTAATTTTTGAAGTGAAGCTATTTGAGAAGGAATGCCCTTGATACCATTTCTACCCAAATCCAATTCTTCAAGATTCTGAAGCTTTCCAATCATGCCGGGCAAGCTCGTGACCTTAGAAGGTGGGGTGGGTTTATCGGAGCCAATTTCTCTCGGGTCTAGTGCCCCGTAAAGTATGAGCACCTTTAAGTTACTCAAATTACCCATTGATTCCGGCAGTGAGATGTTCATTCGACAACCATTTCCATTGTCAATAATTAATTTTTCTAACTTCTTTAAGTTTCCAATTTCACTGGGAAGATCTTCTAAATTTTCCAGGCAAGAAATATCTAATTCCACTAAGTTAATCAGAGTACCCAATTGTGATGGAAGGTGTTTTATTGCGGGGTCATATTTCTTTATGGAGAGAGTTGTCGCTTTTTCAGGTGCGACAAAAGCTTGCTCAAAGCTATCGAACGACTCCGCATGCATAATGGAAGTTAAAGTGATACACACGCTTGCGATGAATAGATGGTTTTTCATTTCTCGTTCACCTGATTTGCCTTATAACGCTTCTTTGAGACGATTTTATATTTCCCGGTCTTCGCGTCCTTTGCAGCGGTGAGTTGAAATGTTTGCGCCGGCTGGTCAACGTCGCGGAAAGCCGCCCGTTCTTCTAGCAGCAGCACATCCGGTTTGAGCCAGCGCACCGGCCGCACTTTAAGAATGAACGCATCTTTGACATCAACGCTCAACTCATCCGGATCATTCGCGACAACGAATTTCCCGCCGCGCAATTCTTCGATCGTGAGATTACTGGCACGATTTTCCTCTGCACAAAATGCGAACGCTTTTGAGTTGGGCGACCAGACAATCGCGATATTGTCCAGGGAAAAACCGCCGGCGTATTCACCTAACAATTTCACCACCACATCCTTGTTCGGCATGGTTACTACCTCCATCGCATGCACTGCCTCTGAGTAAATCACGCCGGCTGGTGCGTCCTGATACTCGGCTGCGATCTTTTGATTCGTTTTAGCATCATACAGAATACGCACGGCAAATCTGCCATCCGGAGAACGGTCGCGAATCTTTTCCGCAAGCGAAGGCTCCGGGGTGTTGCTCGGACTCTCAGCAGCAACGGCCTGCGGCTTGTCTTGAGCGAAGGTGCTGCTGGTTCCCACGAGGTAGACCGATGTGAGCATGATTAGAGATCTGGTAGCGGCTAGCCGCATCAGGCCCGATTCAGTTTTTGGATTCATCTTAGTGCGAATTCATGAAATTCGTGTCTTCATTCTTCCAAGTGCACCGACTCCATGATGCGATCGATTCCTTCCTTTGGCTCGGTTGCAGCGTTCAAGTTAGTCGTGAAGTTGAAAAGCCTGTGTTCTTATTGCACCGTAATCGCGGATGAGACCGAGCGGCCATGGTCGTCCAGGGCGATTAATTCGTATCGGCCCGCCGACGCTTTCCAGGAAATTACTTCCTGCGGCGGGGCTTTGCCGATAAAGGTCTTGCCCGCGAACCAGTAAATCTCGCGCACATCCGCATCCGCCTTGGCTTGCAATGGGATTGAGCCGACCGACGCCGGTAAAATCTTTTGCCCATCAGGCGGCGAAACAATTCGCGGTGCGTTTCCACTGCGCGCGACAAATTCCGCGGTCGTTCCGGGCAAGAAAGGCGGCGGCAATTTTCTCGGCACTCCAGCCCGGCGAAAGATCGACAACAACTCCGTCGGCCAAAATTCATAGACTTCACGGCGGAGCTGGCGCAGGGTTTAATCGGAGAAATTCCCGGAATGAACCATCCCTCGACCTGTTGCGTGCAATGCGGCCCGGGTAAATCACCCGAGACCGCGCAAAAAGAGACACGCTTTAAATTTGCGCCCGGAGGCGGGAGATGCGGCTGGTTCGGTTCCGGCCAACTCAAGCGCAAACTATCGATGATTTGAAACAAGAGAGGAGCGGCGGCGATTCGCCCGACAAAAGTTCCATTGGCGCGACCGTCAAAATTTCCGATCCAAACCGCGAGCACATAATGATTGAAAACGGCGATTGACCATGCGTCGCGAAAACCATGAGAGGTCCCCGTTTTCCAAAAAACCGGCGCAGCATGGTCCGAATAAGCGCGGCCCATTTCGGGTCGTGGCAGGTTGAGCATCTCCAGGGTCAGGAATGCCGCTTCCGGCATCATAATCGAGCGGCCCCGCGCCGCGATTGCTTCGCGCGATGTGCGGCGAAGCGGACGCAGCTCTCCGTTGTTGGCGAGCGCAGCGTAAAGTCGCACCAAGTCTTCCATTGTGACTTCGGCCCCGCCCAGCGGAAGCGCCAATCCATAAAGCGGTTCCGAGCGCGGCAATTTAACGCCCGCGGCCCGGAGGAATTCATACAGTGTGGGATCACGCAACCGGGATGCGAGTTCGACCGCTGGGAGATTGCGACTCCGCGCCAGCGCGTCACTGGCACGAATGGGGCCAACGAATTCGCGATCGAAATTTTCCGGATTGTAGTCGGCAAAACTGTGGGGCGTATCCGACAGGATCGACAATGGATGAATCAATCCCTGCTCGAGAGCGAGCGCATAGACGAACGGTTTAAGAGTGGAACCGGGCGAGCGCGGCGAACGTGTTCCGTCCACTTGTCCCTGTATGTCGGCGTTGAAGAAATCCGACGAGCCTACCTGTGCCAGCACATTCATGTCGCGCGTATCGACCAGCAGGGCTGCAGCATTTTGAATTCCGCGACTGCGATTTGTTCGAACATAATCGGCGATCCGTCGCTCGATTAATTGCTGCTTCGCTAGGTCGAGCGTGGTGACGATTTCGTCGCGGCCTTTCTCGGCCGCCAGGAGCTGCTGAACAAAGTGCGGGGCGAGAAATCGCCGTTCGCTCCGTGCGCGGGCGCTGAACAGGCGCGCGGAGAATTGCCAGTCGATTTTCGCGCGGTCGTACCAATTGCTTTGGGCTGAATCGAGCGAGCCGTTATCGCGATCGACCAACAACGCGCGCCGGGTCGGACTTTGCGGAATAACGCTCAGCGAAATCGACTCCGGCCTGGTTAAATGCGCGGCAGTCTTTCCAAAATAAATCTGACTGGCCGCGCCCACGCCTTCGATGTTTCGCCCGTAGGGCGCGAGGTTCAGGTAGGCTTCAAGAATTTCGGCTTTCGAGTAATGCCGCTCGAGTTCGAGAGCGCGAACAATTTGAACGAACTTTCCGCCGAGGGTGCGGGTGCGCAGATGGTAACGCAACCGAGCCAGTTGCATCGTAATGGTGGAGGCTCCGTTGTGTGCATGGCCCGGTCGCAGATTCAAAGCTGAGCGCAGTAATGCGACCGGGTTAACTCCCGGGTGATGCCGGTAATATTTATCTTCAAATCGAAGCGTCGCATCGATCAATGCGGGCGAAATGTCATGCAGCGGCGTCCAAATGCGGAACTTCTGGTCCGCGCTCAGCGTGACGCGCAGCAGTTTTCCATTGCCATCGCGAACGCATTGGGAAAATGAGATGCCCTCGAGCAACGGCGGTTTCGGGAGTAGCAGCCAGGCGAACCACACGGTCATCCCGAGCAGAGCGAGGGATCTCACCCACGAAGCGCGGATCACACGGCGTAATTTGTGTAACCCATGTCCTCTTGAGAGGTCCCTCACTGCGTTCGGGATGACACGGTTTTTCATTTTCGCGTTGCTCCAAGTGCTATTCCGTCACGCTGATTTTCCCCCCGACGCCGCGGCCTTTGATGTTTCGCTCGTACATCGCCTCGGCGAAAATGGGCGGCACTGTGAACTCGCCGCGATTAGTAGATTTGATCTGATAATTGATCTCTAGCGCGCTGCCGGACACGGTTCCGTAAAAGACGGCGCGATCTTCGCGCACATCGACATAATCGACGCCGGAAATTGTTGAAACACCCGGTTGCAAAGATGACCCCACAACTTCGAATCCGCCGGGCAGAAGATCGACAATGGCAACATTGGTGACCGGGTGGTCGCGGACAGTGCGCGCATGCAGACGGACATGAATCGGTTCGCCCAGCTTCGTCCGCGTCACCGGCTTGTCGTTCTTGTCGAGTAACTCGCGTTGAACTTCCAATCCAGCAGTGAGCGGTTGCGCCGGCGCATGTCGATCATATCCCGCTTCGACGACCTGGAAAAATGCTCCGGGACCGCTGAGCGTTCCGGCACTTTTAAAGCGGATCGCAATCGCCTCTTTGGAAAATGCCGTCCGTTGCAGCAACTTTGCGCCGCTCGTCAGGCCAACTTCCCGCTTGTCCCGGTGGATTTCGGCAATGCTGAGCTGGGGCAGCTTTTGCGCGATCAGGTGCGAGTACGATTTCAGCGCCGAAACAGCGTAGGCGGCCGAGAGCGTGTTGAATTCGCCGCGCCCGATCGGCTGGAGAACTTGCTCGAATTCCCGTCCTGAAATTTTCTTCAACCGCTCCGGAAAGGCGCGCGCGAGGATGGCGATGTATTGCGCGTTTGCTCCGAGCGGCTGGCAAAAGTCGTCGTACTCTCGGCCCGTTCCCTCGCCAATCTTGAAGGCGGCGATCAAATCTTCGGCCTCTTTGTCCTTGTGCAGAAGTTTGAGCGCGCCCGCGAGATAAACGCCGGTGACATCATTCTGCCATATATCGGTTTGATGCTGGTCGAGATAATCCTGCAGATTAAGGACGTAATTTGTGGTGACGACGCCTTCACGGGTGAGCACGTAAATCCCGTAAGCGATGGCTCGCGCCTCGGCCAGGGTCGAGGGTTCGCGCGCGACCATCTTTTGCAAATAGCGCAAGCCGCTCGCGAACATGTCCGCTGGCGGAGCAAAGCCGGCTGTTTTCGCCGCGCTTAGGAAATCCATTACGTAAACAGAATTGAAACTGATCTTCTCGTCGGTTTCCGGCGCCCAATAACCGAACGCGCCTTGGTCGTTTTGCCGGCGTCGCAGAATTCCAAAGATTTTTTCGATCTGTGGATTTGCCTCCGCGCGACTGAGCCCGAAATCGGCCTCGTCCGAGAGCAGGAGCCGGCAGAATGCGCCGCTGGTTAGTTGCTCGCTGCACCCGTGGGGAAAATCCTTGAGAAAAGCGTAAAGACCGTGCGCGAGGCCAAGCGGGACAGCTGCAACCGCAGCTTCGCGTTTGGCGAACTCGGAATAGATCGCACGCGTAATCGGAACGTCCGCGTTTCCTTTTTTGAAATTCCCGCTGCGAACATCGGTCGCATATGGAACGGGTGGCCGGACGCTGAGGGTAGCGCGCCGCCGGGTCTCGATCCCATTTCGGCTGGCCACGAATTTGATTTCGCCCGAGCCGAGCGTGTCGTTGACGTGAAAGCGCATTTTTGTGCTTTGCTCGCGCCCCTCGGCGATTCGCAATTTTTGGGTGGACCCACCCAGGATCGACAACTGCGCGGACGTCTCGACGCGAAGCTCGATCTCCGCGTCCGCGCCGGAACCCTCCACATTGTTGGCGACGGTTACGCCGACCTCAAATTCGTCGCCGGGGGCGGTCAGCACCGGCGCGCTCGGCGTAATGACAAAAGGCCCGCGAATGAGCGCGTCACGTTCGGTTGAGCCGGCTG
>WNGE01008824.1_pt1 | contig 10679 bp, 14 predicted proteins | sample 5400651 | NCBI WGS metagenome assembly WNGE01 (sample SAMN13153370, study PRJNA577476) | soil metagenome | isolation source: 60 cm soil or saprolite under grassland replicate 2 | place: USA:California | collected 2016-06-15
CTGGGTGCCGCGAAGACTATCGCCGATTCGCCGCCAAGTCCGGCTGAAGCATTCAGGGGTTCGGCTGCGAAGCCAGACAGGAAGTTGGTACGATGTGTGAATTGTGGAACCTGGATACCTGCCGAGCGCGCTATTGGAATGGGCGATGGGCTATCCGTTTATTGCTCTCGCGAATGCAGAGAAGGATCGTCAAACGGCAGGGACCGAAAAATCGCCGGGTGATGATTCGACAAAGGAAGTTTCTATCAAATGCCGCAGTTAGCTTGATCCGTGTGGCTCTCTGAAGGCTCAGGCCCGAAGGGCCGGTAGTAAATAGCCACGTCCGTTAGGGCGTGGAAGTGAAGATCCGGGTCGCCTGAGGTCCGCAGGACCGACACTCTCGAGCCTTCCATTAATCACGAGCTAGTGCCGCACCTTCGGCGCTCATTATCCTTTGAGGCACTTTGATCCACGCCCTCACGGACGTGGCTATTTACTACCGGCCCTTCGGGCCTGCCTTCCGAAAAACTCTTTTCAACCGCGAAGCAATTCCCCAATTTGTTCAGGCTCCCTTAAGTTTGTCGTTATTCAACGACCGTCCAAGGCAAATCTACAAACTGGGTGGTTTGTCGGACACCTCACTTCGCCGTTGCAGCTTCTTCCGGCAAAAGATTGCCTGCCTCGTGAATCGCCTTATCGGTATCAGTAAAATAGAGAGCAGTGGTGCCGACCACAAAGAAAATGATGAGAGACAGCAGGGCTTGCCGGTAGGAATTCGTCGCGGCGACTACAGCGCCAAAAACGAGTGGCCCCAGCCAGGAAGTGCCGCGCTCCGAAACCTCATAGATCCCAAAGAACGAAGCCTCCCTGCCCGCGGGAATCATCCGCGAGAAAAGCGATCGCGACAATGCCTGTGAGCCGCCTAACACAATCGCAATGATCGCGCCCATAATCCAGGCTTCGTTAGTGGTATGAAGGAAGCCATAACCGTAAACGACCACGCCCGCCCACAGAACCAGGGAAATCAGGATAGCGCTCTTTGTTCCAATTGCGTTCGCGACTCGTTCAAACAACAAAGCACCAAAGATTGCTACAAACTGGACCATCAGGAAGATGCCCAGCAGAAACGACTGGTCTGTCTTGAGTCCCCGCGAAATAAAAAGCTCCTGCGCCATGAAAACGGAAGCCATGCTGATGACTGTTTGAATGCCATCATTGAAGAATAAATACGCCACCAGATACTTCAGCGTAAATCGTAGGCGCGCCAGCTCACGAAAAGTGCGGCCAAGTTCGGAAAAGCCGACGGTCAGATAAGTCTTACCCCGCGGCAATGTTTTCTCCGCTGCGCGTGTTTTCAAAGTGGCGAATGTTACCAGCGCAAAACCTCCCCACCAGACCCCGGCTGACAATAAAGAAATGCGAACCGCAAGGTAGGGATCCAAACCCAATCTCGGGGCGCTCTTCACCAGCAGAAAATTAAGGGCTAATAAGAGCCCGCCGCCGAGGTAACCGTAAGCAAAACCCCGGCTGGACACTTTATCGCGCTGATCTTCGGTAGTTACTTCATTAAGAAAGCCATTGTAGAACACTACGGCTGCGCCAAAGCCGAGATTGGCGACAATGAAAAGAATACCTCCGAGCCAGAAGAGCTTGCCGTCCACGAAAAACATCAGGCAGGTGGCGGCGACGGCAATATAACAAAACACTGCCATCATTTTTTTCTTCAGGTGTGAGTAGTCGGCTATGCCTCCGAGAATTGGCAAGAGGAATATTTGCAGGAACACTCCGATGGAGACGCAAGTGGGGAAGAACGACTTGGAAGTGATGGCGCCCAGCGGACCAAGACTCACCAACACTCCGTTTTCGCCGACGACTCGCTGAGTTATCTCTGTAAGGTATGGTCCGTAAAGCGCTCCGACGATAGTTGTCGAGAAGGCCGAATTGGCCCAGTCGTACATCTTCCAACCAAAAACTTCACGGGGATTGTTTTTGTCGTCGCCATGGGTGTGCACAGGCTTCGCAGAACGGCGTCCGGAGGTCGTGGCAGCAGTCATTTGCGCGCGGCAGCTTTCTCAGTCAGAGCTTCGACTATTGCTGGTGTAATGTCTGCGAGATTCTCAATCTGGTTGGCAATCCGTTCTTTGTTAGCCCCCCAGACGATGGTGGGGACCGGATTCAGAGTGTGATTGCGCGATGAAAGATCTTCGATGTTGCCGTGATCGCTCGTGAGTATAACGGAAGTGTGATGCAAATCAATTCTCGCCAGGACTTCTCTGATTAGCCTTGCAAGATTACTGAGGACCATTCTGGCGGACGGCATATCCTGGGCATGTCCGACTTTGTCGGTGATGAAGTACTCGTAAAGCGTAAAGCGATTCTCGCCGACGATACGCGCGAGAACGGCTGCCGCTTCGTCAGCGGTGCGCGGCTCCACTTGCTCGCCTCGCGCAATGAGCAATGCGTTCGTAAAGTCCTGGTAAACGGCATGCCCGGCTTTAAGGTCAGTGACAGTTCGAAAACTCAATCCAGCTGCCTCAACGGCGGCCGTCGTTGCCGATACCCAGCGCGGGCGTTCGTCAAAAAACTTTTGCGTGTAGGTGTTCGCAAACGTAATAGACTCGATTCCAGCGCGGGTCAGTTGCAGGAAGATGGAATGCTCGCGAAGGATTTCCAACATCGCCGAATTTGGAAAGCCTTGTTTGTGATAACCAAGGGTGGCGGGGACGTTGATGCCTGTGAGGATCGTGGTTTGTCCCGAGGCACTCTGCGGCCGGCCTTCAATTCCGAGGCAGGCGTCGGTTGGAATAACTATTCCCTCGAGCGGGGTTCTTGGAATTTCGTCTCGAAAGATCGCGAGAGGTTCGGCATCGTCGAGATTGTCCAACGGGTTCTGGGGTCCACGTGAGCCAATTCCGAGCCCGTCAATGAAGAAAAGTAGGACTGACATTGGCAGTGATGAATATCATCCGCAATGTTTGCGTGCAAGTACTCACTCCGGATAATCCCACCGAATCCGTACTTGTGCCGCAGATCCGCCGTATAATACGTATTGGATTGCTTCATTTGATGTAGGGCAACTTTAGCGACGAGCAATTCGTAGTCTCTGAAAAGGGAGATGCTCAATGCACTGTCCGCAATGTGGTCAAGGACAAATATTCGGCGAAATGCGGTTCTGTAAAGGTTGTGGCTTTCCGCTGGATGGTGTAAGGGAATTGCTCGCAACGGGCAATATTTCGCCAACTCTTGACACAGAAGGTCGTAAGCCTCGCGAATCTCCGCGCCGTAAAGGTGTGCGTCAGGGAGTCATGCTGTTATTTATTTTTATGGTGTCGGTGCCTTTGTATGGGCTTATTGGTAAGCCGGTCTTCGCCTTGCCCCCCTTGTTTTTAATGGCTGGGCTAATGCGAATACTCTACGCAGTTATCTTTCAGGAAGGCGCGCCCCGAAAGAAGAAGCAAGATAGCTCGCTGCCTTACGTTGCCCCTATCACAACGGACCAACAAGGTACAGAAGGAAGGGGCTCTGCATTGCCCCCATCGCACAGCATGCCTGTTCCCGTATTTAGCGCTCGTCGATTGGATACCGCGGAGATGGTAAGTCCACCAAGCGTTACGGAGCACACGACGAAATTGCTCGACGAATCGCAAGACTCAGAATAGCTTGGCGCGTTTGCTTACGCGGCATAACAAATTGATGCCGGGCGTTGGATTGCTCAGCTTGGTTAAGAATGTCGTGGAACTATCGAGTAATGAAGAAGGACGGACAACTCGCCGTTTATTCCGTCTATTATGACGAACGCGGAAACATTCGCGGTTGGAGCGATATACCGTCCTCGCCTGAAGCTGATAGTCTGGGGGAGTTGAGAACCACCTTGGAACTCATGCGCTATGCTTTGAAAAAAGACATAGTTGAGTACGAAGCGGCTCCTGAACCTAGTTGATGAGAGAGCCTTTTTCAATCGGCTGCGCAATCCTATAAGCGCTTGCAGCGGACTCGCCGGTAAGCATCTTCTTTGTTAAGTTGCCTTGGCGAGCCGCCGAAGCGCAACGTTAGCCGCTTAGTAGGAGACCCGGAGTGCGCACCAATTTCGTTCTGATTGATTCAGAGAACGTTAAGCCTGAGTACATTGAAAGGCTCAAGCATGAGCATTTTCGAGTCGTCATATTTGTCGGAGCGAATCTGAAACGGCTCACCTTCTCGATAGTCAATGCGGTACAGTCGCTTGGTTCCAATGGTAGTTATGTCCAAATCAGTAGCCATGGACCAAGCGCCCTGGACTTCCACATTGCCTATTACATAGGGAAGTTATCCGCAGCCAATCCGGGCGCATACTTCCACATCATCTCTAAAGACAAGGGCTTCGACCCCCTAATAAAGCATCTAAAGGAGCAGAAGATATTTTGTTCCCGCTCGGCATCTGTATTGGAGATTCCGTTGGTTAAATCGACGTAAAAGCTACCTCCGAGGCAGCGGGCCGCAGATTTCTACGAGAGGCGCATTGCATCAGCCAAGGCTCGACCTGCCACGGTTACGTCCCTGCAGAGTGCAATCCTTTCCTACTTCCACAAGGTGCTCTCGGGGGAAGAGGTCTCTGAGGTGCTAGAGGCGCTTACGGCAGCCGGCCACGTTGTGGTAAATGGAAAGAAGGTCGCGTATCCGGACCGCGGCTAACAAGCGCTTCCAGCGGACTCGCCGGTAAATGGCTTCTTTGTTAAGTTGCGTGGGCGAGCCTCTGAAGCGCATCAGCGTTGGGCCACAAGCATGGACGACTCTGGCCGCCAACGATGGCTCAGCACAGCGATACTCGTCGGCGTGCTCTATCTCGCCGTTGGTATCACATCCCCCGCACTTGCCGGGGCGGCTGCGTCCAATCAGATGCGATTCTTTTGGCGGTTGTCCGCCTTTATCATCAGTGCTGTGGTGTTCGCGGCCCACATAGCCTATGAGCACTTTCGACTTCGTAACACAGTGCGGCCAACGGCATGGCACGCGTCCGTGGCCGTCGCTTTCGGTGCCTTCACGCTCGCACTCGCGGCCAACATTCATGATCTGGGATCAGCCTCGGGTTATCGACCCCGAATGCTCATCGCCTTGGTAGCCTGGCCCCTTCTGACCGCAGTGCCAGCTTTCATTGTCGCCCTAGTGGTGGCCTTTGGCGTGAAGCGGCTGGGCGTTTAGGCGAGCAAACCCTGGCTGAACGGTCGGCGAGATAGGTCACAAAAAAGTCCGAGTTGATGGGTTACAGTTTTAGTTTTTTCTTATGGCGCCAAAGGCTGCCGTAAGCATCTTCGATACGCATGTGTTGTTCGCTGAGACGACCGAGTTTCAGCGGCCGAAAATACACATTCCAAATTCCGTTGTCGATCACATTCGACGCCGATGACCGACTGGCAGGCGAGCGGATCCACTATGACCGCGGAGCGCTGTTGGGCCAAATCGGCCTCTTCCACGAGCCCGTGCGAGGCTTGGGGCGGGTCATTACTGCGCTTACTTATCCGATCACGATCTCGCGTGTTTATCTGCGCCGCTCCCCTCGCGCTGCAATCGAGTCCGGGCCGCCACACGTCCCCTAGCTGAATGCCTGCGCTCGGCGGACGGGGAGCCATCAGTGACGGAAGACAACAGCTGAAAGAAAGTCGTTCAAGCTGTGCGAGACAATCGTGCTCCACAGTGAACCTGAGTACCGGAAGATAACGACCATTAAGATCCCAAAGAAAAACACAAACACAATGGTTTCAGGGCTGAGAAGGTGCAGCGAAATCCAGCCCGGCAGGTGAATGGCTAAGAAGAGCAGCGATGAGATGAGATTCGCGACCCAGAAGCTAAACCTCTCGCGAAACTTTTGAAAGATGAAACCGCGGTAGGGAATTTCTTCGACGAAGCCGATGAGCAGCGATGTGCCAAGGATACTATTCCAAGTGATGGCGGGGGCGCTCGGATGTGGCACGCCGAAACGTGTCAGCGAAAGCAGAAAGTTGATGCCTGTGAATCCCAGACCAACTAACATGCCGCGCCTCCAGTTTTGGTTTAGCTTTAGGTATTCGAATGGATCTACACCATCGACATAGCGAAGATAGCAGAAGACCGGCAGGACCCACACGAGCAATCGAATACTGTTGTTTGCCATAGCATAAACCAGCGTGGCTTCGCCTAGAGTCTTCATGGCTGGGAAGAGGAAATAGACCCAACCCGCCCAAGCCGCATGAAAGAAAACCAGATACGCAATAAACGGAGCAAGCGGCGTCTTATCTGTGATATCGGTTTCGGTTGCCATGATTTAGATTAGCGCTCGACCTCTCGATTACACCATAATTCAATCTCGGTCGAAGGAAAGCTACATCTTGCATTCGCATAGGCTGGTCAGCTACTACTGGATAGAGGTCCCAACATTAACGCAGAAGATAGTGAAGAATATACGGTGCTAATAAACGCGTCGTTTACTAATAGCCCAGATATTGTGAAATAAAACGCAATCCTCTCACTCAAGCCCTTGAAGAAAGGAATACCACTTCACGCTGCCTTGGGGCATTCGCCTTGCCATTTCCATCAACTGCGGCGATGGTTCTCCATAGACCGGCACTGCGTGATCGTCGGCGAAAGCGCAAGCGCAGGCATAGATGGTTTTCAGGCAGACCTGATAGACCGGAATACGTACTGCCGCTAGAATCTGCCCTATCTCTTTCCGGCTCAGCACCACCGGCAACTTCCACTCCCGTGGGGGCCGCACAAAACGCAGCGTGGGCCAGGGCTGCTTCTGTGTTTGTTCATAGAAGAACTTGATGCCGCAGAGGGCGATGGTGGCCGTGGACCGGGCAATCTTCTTCTGGTTGGCCAAATAGAGAAAGTACTGGCGCAGGTCTTCATCGCTGAGTCGGTCAGGCTGGCGCTGGTAATGTTGGGCCAGTTTGCCAGACGGCGCGCGCGTAAGCCTCCTGAGTTCTTGCCGAGAGTCCTCGCAATTGCATATCCTCAAGCATCCGTTGCTGTAACGGTGACATAGCAGTAGCTCCTTCCGGCGAGGGGAAAAATGGTGACTCTTTTCCGTAGCGACACCATGGTCCTCCCTGGAAGGAATACTGCCGTTATTATCGGGTTGAGGGAAACGAAATGCGTGAATGATCAACCGTTGCTTTCATCTATCCGCCCGCAGGCGGATTTAGTTCAACAATGGCTTGCAGCGGACGCAGCGAGAGCACGCTCTTAATGCTGCCTCCTGCGATCGAGCTTGAGTTAGTTCGCGCTGCGCCGCTGAAGCCTAGCGTTAGACAGCTTCATGGTTGATAAGAAGTGCAATCGCCATGTGAGCCCTCTTGCAGACCGCGCAGGCATGGATAAGAATTAGCCTCGTAGATGTGATTTAGTCTCAAGGAGGATCTGAAAATGGCTGTTCAATGGAACAAAGACGTTGATGCGGCACTCACTCAAGCAAAGGCTGACAAGAAGCCGTTGCTGCTCGACTTCAGCGCTGCTCCGGCTTGAGGCGCGTGCGTTCGGCTGGAGGCCGAATCCTATGCCGACGATGAAGTCTCGACCTTCATCAATGAGAATTTCCTTCCTGTCGAAGCGCACATCAAGGAACACCCCGTCTACTTCCATCGCTTTGACGCTGTCTGGACGCCGACAGTGCTCATCATGGACTCAAGCGGAGAGGAGAGGTGGCGCATTGAGGGTTACCTGCCGAAGAACGAATTTCGCTCTCAGTTGGAGATGGGGTTAGCGAGGCTCTCCTTCATGGATAAGCAGTGGGCTGATGCCGAGCAGAGGTATGCTCAGGTCATGGCGCGATACTCGGAGACAGCAGCCGCACCGGAAGCCGTGTATTGGAGGGGAGTAAGCCGATACAAGAGGACGAATGATCACATGGTGCTGGGCGGAGTGGCCGAAGAACTCGGAGAGAAATATCCGGAGAGTGTCTGGGCACAGAAGGCGTCAGTGTGGTCACACTAAGGGCTGAAGGTTGTGTAGGGCGCTGTCTAACAAGCCAATGCAGCCGAGCGCGATCAGCGCTGACTTCATGCGCAAGACTTGAATGGTCCTCTGGTTGTGTGCGCGGCGGCTGATTGGTGGCGTTATGCGCTTCCAGGTCTTGCTTATAGTCGCTATTATTTCGCAGACAGTTTCTTTGGAGGGATGATCATAGTCAAACCAGACAAAACTCTGAATCGGATCATTCTTGAAGTCGTCGACAAGCAGATTCGTCAACACAATCCGCCAGCAACCAAGGAGACTTTAGATCGGCTTGTCCGTGAAGGCATCGCCGAAGGTGAGGCGCGTCGCTTAATTGGGTGTGTGGTTGCTAGTGAGATGTTCGATGTCTTGAGAGAACAAAAGCCATTCGACGAAGATCGTTTCGCGAAGGCTCTCGAGAAATTGCCCGCAATGCCTGAATGAAGTTATGGGGCCGAAGACTTCCACCAACGGCGCGCATAACAAAGCCTTGCAGCTGACGGCGCGATAGCATGCTTCTCAAGGAACCTTGTTCCGCTCGGCATGAATGCTGATTGCGCGCCGCCGGTGAAGCGCCGCCGTTGGATTGCTTCGAGTTACAGAACCGAGGTAGATCGTTTTGGCGATAAGCTTTCTTGGCAAAACTCAGTGCTCACTGTGCCATGAAGTCCTTCACTCGGGTGATGTCATTGTCTCGACCTCTCACTTCATCGGAACTCAGAACGATCCGCTTTGGAGATTTTCAGACTCTGCGATGCATCGTTCATATGCTCTGCGCCCGATTTCCCCCTATCGGCCTGCTTACCATCCTGAGCTAGACGTCGTGTGTCCCGCAAGAAACCAGGAACAAACGGCCTGTTGAGGAACGTATAGCTCTCAAATGGCCATCGCACAGACCGACCAACTGACTCCTCCGAAGCCACTCCGGCTGTGGCCCGGCGTGCTGATCGTAGTGCTGCAGTGGATCTTCTGGCTAGTAGTCCCCATTCTCGCTCCCGAGGCCGTCATCTTCGCGATGCTTGGCGCACTCGCGTGCGGGTTGGCTGTCGTCGTGTGGTGGCTCTTCTTCAGCCGGGCGCCCTGGTCCGAGCGCGTGGGCGCCATCGTCCTGATGGTCGTCGCGGTCGTCGCGACAAAGCGCCTCGTTCACCAGTCCATTGCGAACGGCATGATGGGGATGATGCTCATTGGTTATGCGATCCCGGCCCTGAGCCTCGCCCTTGTCGCCGGGGCGGTGGCCAGCCGCCGACTCTCCAGCGGACCTCGGCGTGCGTCGATGGTCGCCGCCATCGTGCTCGCGTGCGGCGTGTTCACGCTCCTGCGGACCGGCGGCATCACCGGCAACGCCGATTCGGATTTCCACTGGCGATGGACCAAGACTCCCGAGGAACGGCTCCTGGCCCAAGCCGGCGACGAGCCGACAAATGCCACGTCGGCTACGGCAGCAGCGAAGACAGGAAAGGACTGGCCCGGCTTTCGCGGACCCGAGCGGGACGGCATCGTCCGCGGCGTGCAGATCGAGACAAACTGGTCGGCGTCGCCGCCGGTTGAGTTGTGGCGCCGCCCGATCGGTCCGGGCTGGTCGTCCTTCGCGGTGCGCGACGATCTCCTCTACACCCAGGAGCAGCGCGGTGACGACGAGGTCGTCGCCTGCTACAAGGTGAGCACCGGCGAGCCGGTGTGGAGACATCGCGACGCAGCCCGATTCTGGGAGTCGAATGCCGGTGCCGGTCCCCGCGGCACGCCGACCCTCAGCAACGATCGGGTCTACACATTCGGTGGGACCGGAATCCTGAACGCGCTCGACGCCGGTAATGGCGCCGTTGTGTGGTCGCGCAACGCGGCGTCTGACACCCGCAAGAAGGTTCCGGGCTGGGGGTTCGCGAGCTCGCCGTTGGTGGTCGGCGACGTCGTCATCGTCGCCGCTGCGGGCGCGCTCGTCGCTTACGATCTCGCCACCGGCGAGCCGCGCTGGTTCGGCCCGGACGGCGGCTCCGGCTACAGCTCGCCACATTTAGCGACGATCCACGGAGTCCCGCAGATCCTGCTGCTGAGCGGGACTGGCGCGACCAGCGTTGGGCCAACCGATGGCAAGCGACTCTGGGAGGACCCATTGCCGCCCGGCGCCCGCATCGTGCAACCAGCCGTGACCGCGGAAGGCGACGTTCTGGTCCACGACGGCGAGGGAAACGGCATGCGACGCGTTGCAGTCGCAAACGGACCCGGTGGATGGACCGTCGAAGAGCGCTGGACCTCGGACGGGCTGAATCCCTACTTCAACGACTTCGTAGTTCACGAGGGCCATGCCTTCGGCTTCGACGGCAGCAGCCTCGCTTGCATCGACCTCAAGGACGGCGAGCGCAAGTGGAAGGGCGGACGCTACGGCCACGGCCAGCTCGTTCTGTTGCCCGACCAGGACTTGTTGCTGGTGCTGTCGGAGGAGGGTGAGCTGGCGCTGGTCGGGGCGACCCCCGACCAGTTCACGGAGCTCGCGCGGTTCCCGGCGATCAAGGGCAAGACCTGGAACCATCCGGTCCTGGTTGGCGATGTACTGCTGGTTCGCAACGGCCAGGAGATGGCCGCGTTCCGGCTACCCCTCGCGGGCCGCTGACTGGGTCGCTTGTAGCGACCGGGTCCTGGCAATCAAGTTGGACTTTACTCGTAGCGATTAGATTAGGAACAAACTCGGTTCGGTTATCCAAGTTGATCTTGAGACCCATTCGCTACCGAGGCTGTTTGAAAACTAAAAGTTG
>WNGE01008828.1_pt1 | contig 10676 bp, 13 predicted proteins | sample 5400651 | NCBI WGS metagenome assembly WNGE01 (sample SAMN13153370, study PRJNA577476) | soil metagenome | isolation source: 60 cm soil or saprolite under grassland replicate 2 | place: USA:California | collected 2016-06-15
GACCGGCCTTCCCGCAGCACCCCGGTGACCGCCCTGACCATCACAGTCAGCGGCCCCGAGACGACAACTCAATCCGCGACACACCATGAACAGTGCTTGAACCTCGCACGCGGACCTTAACTCCCCGGCCTTGGGCCTAACCCAGCCTCGCCACAGCGGCGGGATCGCAGGCCCACCGCGAGTGACACGCTCAGCACGGCCGGGCGCCCAGCCCAGGGATGCGCCACATGGCGGGGCGCCGGGGCGGCACGGGCACCGTGGGCACGCCCACCCCGCCGCTGGCCCGCGCCGCCCCGGGGCTGTCGCCCCCCAGCCACCCCGGCGGCAAAGCGCCCCAGCGCGCGATCTAACACCTCAGCCAGCTCGCGCGCCGAGCGCGCGGCCAATAGCCGACGGCCCCGCGCCGGCCGCAGCATCGCCCACCACTGCAGGGTCGACCGGCCGAACCAGACCGGCACGCCCGCGAAGCGCTGCACCAGCGCAGCCTCATCGGCTCGGACCGCAGCCTCATCGGCTCGGACCGCAGCCTCATAGCCGACCGGCAGCAAACCCGGCGCCCCGTTGCCATCGCCCGTCCAGGGGACCTCCGCCCACACCAGCCGACCCCGCTCGTCGCCGCACACGCCCAACCGACACGACAGCGAACGCACGATCAGCAGGCCACGCCCATGCTCGCCCTGTGGGTCTTCGATCAGACGCGGCCCGGTGGGTGCGCCACCATCCGCGACCGCGACCCGCACCGCCGATACCAGGTGATCTCCACAGCGAACCAGGCGCCCCGCCCGCAGGCCGAAAACTTGACCGCATTGCAAGCGAGTCGCCAAAGTATACTTCCAGCGAATCCCACTTGGTGAGGGATTGCCGCACCGCGCGAACCCGGTCCATCCCGGTTGCATACCAGTAACGAGCCACGCGAGCATTTGGGGCGAAGCTGGTCCACGCCTTGCGAATGCACGTGCGGCGCGAATCTTTTCCTGCGCTTCCTCCATCCGATCTGGCGCACCGGAAAAGCGGGGATGAATGCCATATGAGCCGACGCAGACACCTCTGAAGAAGGAGGGCAATAACACACAAACATATAGCTGTCAATAAAGTTAAAAGGGCCGGGCCACCCGTTCCTTCCAGAGTGCCGACATCTACAGCGGTGGTGTCGGGGTCGCCAGCAGGGTCTTACGGCAGGCGGGACACAGCCGTCCGCTGGGCATCCTCACCTCCTGACCGGGGAGCCAGGTTAAGCACGCAAGCAAGTTGACCGCAATTTCAATGCGTCATCACCCGGTGACCGCTGGCTGAAGACATTTCGACATTGACCACCCTTGCCGTCGCGGTCAAGCTGCCACACAACGTTGCCCACGGCGGCACACCTGGGGCTGCGCCAACAGGCCGCGACCAGCCGACGGCCCAAACGATAGGAGAAACGTGCGGTGACCGGTGACACGCATGCGCAGCCGTTCGGGATAAATCCGGCCGTCGCCACCGCGGCGCGGATGTATGACTACTTCCTCGGCGGTTACGACAACTTCGCCGCCGACCGGATCGCGGCGCTGAAAGTCGCCGAGGCCGCGCCGGAGGTGCCGGTGCTGGCGCGCGAGAACCGCAAGTTCCTGCGTCGCGCGGTCCGGTGCCTGGTCCCGGTTCCGCAATGGCGGCCCGACGAACCCGGATCCGCAGATTCCGGCAAGCCGTGGCTCTTGGCCGGCCTTGGCCGCAAACCCGGCTGACCGAGTGCACGCGCATTGGCCAACCGACGAGCCTAGACGTGTGGCTGAGAGCGAGCCTCGTCGCAGTTTCACGACCCGCCAGCGGCGGGCGCCGATTTTCTCGCCCGGCTGGGCGCCACGCGGGAGAGCTCGCCGGGCTGTTTCGGATACACGGGTGGCCAGGGCGCGTCCGGCAACCCCCGCGCCTGGTCCCGCGCGTGCATCGCGAGCAACGGTTCCAGCGACTGTGGGTCACCGTTCACCCCGAGCCATGGATCGCCAACGGTTTCGAGCCGGGCGGGCAGCGACGCGATCGTGAACTGGTCCGGGTGGATATCGTTGATCTCCGCCCAGGCGATGGGGGCCGACACCTGCGCGCCCGGACGCGCCCGCACCGACCAGGCGCCGAAGACCGTCTTGTGCGGTGCGTTTTGGTTGTAATCGACGAACACCCGCGTACCGCGTTCCTCCTTCCACCACGCCGCCGTGATGAGGTCGGGCCGGCGGCGTTCCAGTTCGCGAGCGACGGCCACCGCGGCGCTGCGCACTTGGTAAGAGTTCCAGCGCGGCTGTAGGCGGACATAGACGTGCAGGCCACGGTTGCCCGTCGTCTTGGGGTAACCGGTGACTCCGAGCTCAGCGAGCAGTAGCCGCAACTCGTGGGCGGCCTGGCGGATATGGGTGAAGGCCACACCGGGGCTCGGATCGAGGTCGATCCGCAACTCGTCGGCGTGATCTGGATCGGCGGCCAGGTGCGGCCAGACATGGAAACCCAGGCAGCCCAGGTTCACCGCCCACAACACGTGATCCAGGTCGGCGGCGACCAGCGCCCGCGACATGGTGCCGTTGGGCGTCGACACAGTGGTGGTCTGCAGCCAGTCCGGAACGCTCGCGGGCACGCGCTTCTGGAAGAACGACGGTCCTCCGACACCCTCGGGGAAACGCTGCAGCAGCACGGGGCGCCCGCCCATCGCCCGCATGAGCGGCTCCGCGACCCGCTGATAATGGTCGGCCAGGTCACCCTTCGTCTCGCCACGCTCGGCGAAGAACACCTTGTCCGCATGCGTGATCAGGCCGCTGCGCATCCCTGCCCACCTCCTGTGGCGCTTATGCCCTTCCGCAAGTCTCCCCTTCACGACTTCCGGCCCAGCACAAACTAATCGCCGCCGACCCGGGCGCCATGCGGCTCCTGGTCAAGGCACAACATGCATAGCATTAGGAGCACGAGTGAGCCAGTGTTCACCGTGCGCGCCGAGGACCAGCCGTCGTGGGCGGAATCCGGCATATGGCGCGGGCCTGCCTCGTGTCACGCGAGGGGGTCCCGCGGGGCAGACAAACCCGCAGGTCCGGGGCGGAAACCGCAACCACAATGACAAGCAAAACTGCAACCAGAACGATTCCAGACTGTCGAACAAAACTGCGGAATACTGGTCCTGGCCTAAGTGGGGCGGGTGGGACTCGCACCCACGACCGGCGGATAATGAGTCCAGCCCGCCAGCAGTCCTCGTCAGAGCGCTGACCTGGGCAGACAAGAGCAGGTGTGATCCTGCTCAGGTCGATTTTGGCACGTATTGGGCATGATCAAGCTCGCTCCACTTCGGGCATCGAAGGTCACCGTTGCGGGCGGTGGTAGATCTCCGAGCGGTGGTCAACGTCGAGGACGTGGACTACGTGGCTGTTCTCATCGGTCCGGTAGACGATGCGATAGGTGCCGCGCCGGGCGGCATGACAACCGGCGAGCGGCCCGAACAGCGGCTTGCCGACCCGCTGAGGGTTGACCGCAAGCGCGGCATCGCAGAACCCCAGCACGGCGGCGGCAACGGCTTCCGGAAGCCGCTGGGCAATCGCTCGCCCTGCGGCGGGCTGGAATCGGATCTCGTACCGCAGCGCGGGCTCGGTCGTCACGTGCCGGTGACGCGGCGCCGGGCCAAGTCCTGGCGAACCGTGGCCATGTCAGCGCCGGGCTCGCCACGGCCCAGAGCTGCCAGGCTCTCGGAGATGCGCGCGACAGCGTCGGTGTCACCGAGGATTTCCAAGGTCATCTCCAAGCCCTCAAGGTCATCCACCGACAGCAAGACAGCCTCGGGCTCCCCGTTGCGGGTCAGGGTGATCCGCTCATGCTGCTGGCGTACTCGCCTGGCCAGCTCAGACAGGCGCGCCTTGGCTTCGGACAACGGCACAGGCGTCGCAGCAATCGTCATAGTTAGAAGTATAGACCTCGCTAGTCTACTTTTAGACCAACCCCGCGTGAGGAGGCACCGGTCAAGTTGCTGAGAGGGGCAGCATACGACCCGGACTCCCGCAATCTCGTAGTGATCAGCGCTCGCTGGGCGGCACGGCGGTCAGTGACCAGGATGGCTCCGTTGCGGGATGTCTTCGATCCCATGCGGGTGACTTCGATCATGCCCGTTGTCACGTCCACGACGGTCTCTCCAGGCTGGAACACCTCTTTCGCCCGGTCAATCTGCTTTTGCTGCTTCTCTGTGAAATCGGACATCTTTGCTCCCCATGAAGCGTCCTTGAGCGCTGGCCGCAGAAACAGTCAGTGGCAGAGCATCGCACTCATCAAGGTCTAGACTTGGTCTAGACTGCGCACTTGATGCGCCCGCCGCACAGGGCCGAGAGTCACCGGCATATGGCGTGTAGCCCTGTATCTCCACGATGGAGGGCTGGCAATACTCCTAAGCATGGCGAACCTCGCTCATCTGCCAGGAACGGCCTCTTCGTCCCGAAGCAATTTCGGAGTGTTTGTGGCGGTCTGGATGAGTCGAACAGGGAGCCTCTCACCTGCGAGAACGTCCTAGAGCCGTCGAGCCAGTTCGAGCGGTGCCGACAGACGTTGGCTCCCATGATTGGCTCCCGGCTCCCGTGGGGGGAGAGGGGCAACCCATGGCACTCAAGATCGACGACGACTGCATGTCCCTGGACACCGCCGGCACGGTCATAGCTACGGCAGCCCGTGTCGGCGACAGATGGACCATGAGCACGTGGCCCGACACGCTCGACCGCAATCAGGCGATTGCGGCTCTGGTGCTCGCTGAGCGGCTCGCCGCTGGCTACGGCGACAGGTTACATCATACGAACCGCTACGCCACCGCTCTGACCTGCAGTTTCTTGCTGCCACTCGCGCGCGAGCATCGTTCGGCGGCTCCAGGAGCAGCGGAAAACCTGCGTAAGAATCTTGCCATTGTCGATGGTTTGGCTTCCTAGAGCGATGTTCACTCGCGGCCTCGCCGGGCTTTGGCCTGGCCCCTCACGAGGTGCTCTACGTGGGCTACTCGCTGCACGCCGACATAGCCGGCGCCCAGGCGCTTGGCATCCGCACGCCCACATCAACCGCCGCGCGGCGGTTGCCGGGCGGATGCGTGCCCGATCACGAACACCCCGATCTGCGGGGAGTCCTCGCCTGCTCGGCTCAGCGCGGGGTCGGCGAGCTACAGCCCGAGCGCCGACTTGGTCGCGCCGGTCGCCAGCGACGTCCCGATGGATGTCGCTACGATTCAGCGCCCACTTGCCGGCGCGGCGATGCCGTCGCGATCGGTCGTCGTCCGTCGCTAGCGAGCGAGAGCCGGGGCGGCGAGCTCCGCGACCCGATCGGGGTCGGCGATCGTGTCGATCTTGATGATCCTGTCCGCGGCGACGGTGAAGGCCATCACGGCGATGGGCAGGCCAGCCCTTGTGATGACGACGCCGGCCGCCCCGTTGACGAGCACGTGGTGCAGTTCGCCATCGACATCGGCGCCTTGGCGCGCGTGGCGGGCGACGGCTGCCGCGCCACGGGCCATCTTCGACCCACCCTTGCCGAGATCGACTCGGGCCACGACATCCGGGTGGAGCACGGAGACGAGTGCGTCGAAGTCGCCAGCGCGGCCGGCGGCGAAGAAGGCGTCCACGACCTTCCGTTGACGGGCGAGATCGCGCTCTTGCGCGGGAAGCCCAGCCTCCTTCACTCGGCGGCGGGCTCTGCTGGCGAGCTGCCTAGTTGCCTGTGGCGTACGGCCAACTATCGCCGCGATCTCGTCGAAGGGCAGGTCGAAGACGTCGTGCAACACGAAGGCGAGGCGTTCCGCGGGAGCGAGGGCGTCGATCACGATCTGAAGGGCGAAGCCGACCGAGTCCGCCAGGACAGCCTCCGCCTCGGGATCGGCCCCGGCTTCGGGACTCACGATGGGATCGGGGATGGGCCGCTCGCGCCGAGCTGTCCGCGAACGGAGCAGGTTGAGGCAGACCCGAGCGACGATCGTCGTCAGCCACGCCTTGAGGTCCTCGACCCCGGCGGCGCCGGCGCGGCTGGCCCGCTCCCAGGCATCCTGGACGGCGTCGTCGGCGTCGCTGAGCGAGCCCAGCATCCGATAGGCCACCGCCCGTAGATGGGGCCGGTGCTCCTCGAAACGAACGGTCAGCCACTCGCTCTCGTCCATCCTTCACCTCCTCGCGTCGTCGCTCCCCACTACAGATGACCCGCCGGCGGCGACCGATGTGACAGACCAGGGCAGTGTCACACCGTCGCACTCCCCCGTGTCCTAGGAGGACCACAATCAAGGAGGATCCGCATGGACACCCAGCACGACGCACCGGCAGTCGAGATCGCCCGCGCACACGTGGAAGCGTGGACCAACCACGACTTCCACACCGCACGCGCCGGCCTGGCGCCCGACGTCAGGTTCACGATCACCACGACGCAGCCCCTCCCGCAGGCCCTCGAACTGAGCGGCGCGGACGCCTACATGAAAGGCCTTGCGTCCGCGGCGCGGTTCGCCGTACCCGGCAGTCTGCGCATCGCCGCCAGCACCGGAGACGAACGCAACGCGATGCTCATGCTGACCTACCTGGTCGACTTCGGATCAGGGAACGAGGCGGACTTCGGGGCGGACGCATGGAAGGGAGAGTGGACCTTGTCCGTCGCCCGGCTCTACCGACTCGACGACATGGCCAAGATCGAGGCCGAGCACGTGACCTACTACATGACGCCGAACTAACCGCCCGCCACGTCCTGCCGAAGCGCATCCACTTCGGCAGGACGTGGTGTTCAAGCCGTGCGTGCTCGTGGCGCCACCCTACTGGCCTCCCGGTACTCAGCCGTCTGATTCAACACGTTGTCGGCCCCCGCGCCGCGGACGAACGGTCTCGCGCGCCCTCGTACTGGTGTACGAGGGCGTGAGCAAGCTGATGGGTCACGACGGGTATCGGCCGGCGCGGGTGGCCACGACGGGACCGTGCACCGGTCGAGCAGCACCGAGGGGCAGGACTGGACCAGTCGGTCCAGATGGCGGAGGCGGAGGTGGTCTTGGGCGACGGCAGTCACCTGTGGGCCATACCGGCCGAGGTCGTCGCCGAATAGCCCAGCCCGCGGGCGCTGTCCCACCACCCCGTGCGGGCGACAGCGCCGACACGTCAAGAAAGCCCATCTGGTGCGGCGCCGCAGACTGCTCCCCCGGGAGACCGGACTCCAGGCGGGCAACCGACTCGCGGTCGGCCCGCGAGGGCGACCGCGAGTCGTGCCATCCTCCCACTCTTCGCGGCCAGGACCGCCGGGCCCGATGAGGTCGGGGAGGTCGCCGTGGGACGTCGAGCCCGCACACGAACGGTCGTGGCAATCGCGGAGCACGGTGTCCGGGTCGCGATCCAGGTCCGCCGCTCCACGACAAGGAGCACCAGCCGTTCTCCATCGAGGCGCAGGACGGCCGGCTGCGGCCTCCGGTCTGCAAGACGCCGTCGCCGCCGCGCGCCTGTCCACCTTCGGTGGGCCGTAGGTTACAGCATACGAACCGCTGCGCCACCGCCGCGACCTGCAGTTTCAGGCTCCCGCTCGCACGCGAACGCCGAACACAGGTCCTGCGCTCGGCCGGACGGCCAGCCCGGCCATCGACGCGGCCAGCAATGCCCGGGTCGCTCGGCCATCGCTGGCTGTCGGCCTGCTCAGCAACGCAGGGCGGCACATGCCAGAGGGCACGGCCGTCACCGCGGGCCGCCGGCGACGCGATGCCAGCGGCCGGCCCGGCACTGGTGCGGCGCCGCGGATATCCCGGCGGTTCAGCCGATGGTGCTGACCGCGGCCGGCATCGGGCCTGGCATCCCACCGGACCCGTTTCCCGGCTCCTGCGGCGGTTCACCTGCGCTGGCACCTCGCGGTAGGTGGCCGCCGCGGACGACGGTGCGTGCTGGTCACCGGCAGGCCTGGCATGACGCGCGTCAGGATTGTACTGATTCGGCCTGCTGGGACGGCTCCCCGGCGGGAGCGCCTCCGGGCGGGGGCAGCGGGCCGCGGCGCAGCAGCGTACCGCAGATGACGGCGCCGGCCGCGAAGATGCCGGTACACCACCAGAACACCGTGGTGTAGCCGTGGACCGCCGCGAGGTGAACCTGCGGCGGTGCTGGCTGCCCGTTCACGTGGCTGGCCAGGTAGCTGGCGGTGGCGCTGGCCGCGATCGTGTTGAGCAGCGCGGTGCCGATCGCGCCGCCAAGCTGCTGCCCGGTGCTGACGCTCCCGGAGGCTATCCCCGCGTCGCGTGGTGCCACGCCGGAGGTACCGGTGCGGAGCGCCGCGCCGTAGATGAGGCCCATGCCGACACCGATCACCATGGTCGGCCCGAGCAGGGCCGACGCGTAGCCCGAATGCACGCCGATCCTGGTCAGCCAGGCCATGCCGGCTGCGTTGAGCAGCAGGCCGACGGTGACCAGCGGCTTGGGGCCGAACCGCGGCGTCAGCACAATGTTGCCCACGTTGGTCGCTACGGCGGTGAGCACCACCATCGGCAGCAGGGCGACGCCCGAGGTGATCGCCGAGTAACCCAGGTCGGTCTGCATGTAGTAGACGAGGAACAGGAAGACTCCGAAGATGCCGACGCCGAGGATCAGCATGGTGAGGTAGGCGCCGCCGCGGTTGCGGTCCAGGACGACCCGGGGCGGCAGCAGCGGCTGCGCGGCGCGAAACTGCCAGAAGGCGAAAACGATCAGCAGCGCGACGCCGACCGCGAGGACGCCCCACGTCGAGGGCGTGTGCCAGCTGTGCGTCGCGGCGTTGGAGAAGCCGTAGACCAGGCAGAACATCCCGCCCGACACCAACACCACGCCCGGGACGTCCAGCCGGGCGCCCGGCGTCTTGGGCTGCCTGCCCAGCAACAGCACGCCTCCGATGATCGCGATTCCGGCGAAGACCAGATTGACGTACAGGCACCACCGCCACGACAGGTAGGAGGTCAGCGCACCGCCGATCAGCAGCCCTAGGGCCGCGCCGCTGGCCGCGACCGCGCTGAAGGCGCCGAACGCCTTGCCCCGGTCCCTCGGCTCGGTGAACGTCGTGACTATCAGCGACAGGGTAGACGGTCCCAGCAGCGCGGCGAAGACCCCCTGGCAGGCGCGCGCCGTAACCAGCATCGTGAAGTTGACCGAGGCGCCACCGACGGCGGAGGCGGCCGCGAAGCCGACCAGCCCGATGAGCAAGGTCGCCTTACGGCCGACCAGGTCGGCCAGCCGCCCGCCGAGCAGCAGCAGGCTCCCGAATGACAGCGCGTACGCGGTCACGACCCACTGCCTGTCGGCGTTCGTGAACCCCAGGTCGTCCTGCGCCGACGGCAGCGCGAGGTTCATCACGGTCACGTCGAGGACGACCATGAGGTAGGCGACGCAGATGACGGCGAGGATCAGCCACCGCCTCGAGTCCCCGGCCGCCGTCCCGGCCGCCCCCGGGCCCGGCCCGGCCGCAGGGGCTGTGCTCCGTACTGCCATGATCATCTCCTTGTCACATCGAACGGACTTGAGCCTCCCTGTTTGCTGGAGGTGTTCGTCTTAGCAGTACGACAACACAGGCCTTCGCAATGTGAGGCGACGCGCCAACCTCACAGTTCGGTGCGATGTCTTGTCGAACTGGTGAGGGCAGATGCGAGCGAGGGAGTCGTCGACACAATGACCACCCAATCCGAGCCAGGACACGGCCGACCCGATCCGAGCCTGAACGCGATCATGAGCGAGCGGCGTCGGCTGATCAATCTCTCCTACCGGCTCCTCGGCTCCCTGGCCGATGCTGAGGATGCGGTGCAAGAGACGTATGCCCGCTGGTACGTCATGCCCCAGCAACAGCAGGAAGCCATCGAATCCCCCGGCGCCTGGCTGACGAAGGTCGCCAGTCGCATCTGCCTCAACCTGCTCGGCTCGGCACGGGCCCGGCGCGAGCGCTACGTGGGCGAATGGCTCCCGGAGCCGCTGCCCGAACCTACCGAGTGGCTCAACGGGCGGTCGGGCGACACCACGGCCGACCCGGCCGACCGAGTCACCCTCGACGAGTCGATCAACATGGCCTTCCTCGTCGTGCTCGAATCGATGACCCCGGCCGAGCGGGTCGCGTTCATCCTGCACGACGTCTTCCGCTACTCCTTCGCCGAAGTCGCCGATATCGTCGGGCGTACCCCGGCGGCATGTCGCCAGCTGGCCTCCTCAGCCCGCCGTCGCATTCGCCCGTCGCAGGCTCCCCCGACCCCCACCGCCCGGCAGGCCGGCATTGTCAGGGACTTCAAGCAGGCATGGGAAGCCAAGGACATCGACGCCCTCATCGGCTTGCTCGACCGCGACGCCACGGCGATCGCCGACGGCGGCGGCCTGGTCAGCGCCGCGCTCCGCCCGATCGAAGGCGCCGAGCAGATCGCGCGCGTCTGCGTCGATATCGCCGGCAGGGTACCCAACCTGACGATCCTGGAGCGTACGGTCAACGGCCAGCCCGGCCTGGTCGCTCAACAAGGGGGCGTCACCGTGATAGTGGCGGCGTTCGACGTCGCAGGCGACCGGATCAAGCACATCTGGGCGGTACGCAACCCCGAGAAGCTCCTGCCTTGGACGGTCGGCCACAGCACCGCGACCCCGGCGGGTATGCGGATCGCCGTCGAAAAACCCGCGTCGAAACAGTGATCGCCCCTGCGGCCAGCCAGTTCGCGTTGGAGGACCAACCCCACCAGGTCGCAAGCCTCAAACCACCGCTGAGGT
>WNGE01013620.1_pt1 | contig 10676 bp, 24 predicted proteins | sample 5400651 | NCBI WGS metagenome assembly WNGE01 (sample SAMN13153370, study PRJNA577476) | soil metagenome | isolation source: 60 cm soil or saprolite under grassland replicate 2 | place: USA:California | collected 2016-06-15
AGCCGCCAGCAGTCCACCGGCAACCAGGATCTCGGCCCGTTCGAGGTTGCCGCGTACGGCTTCGCACGGCACGTCCGGATGCGCGTCCAGACCACCATCGCCATCGTCGGCGCCGGTATGACCGTCGCGGAAGACGCGCCGTTCTCCGCAGTCGCCAACCTCGCACTCACCGAGCCGAACGGTGACGTGCTCATCCAGTTCACCTCCGGCTACTCCCTGTTCCTCGCCAACAAGTACGGCGGCTACAAGTTCGCCACGGACCCTCGCGCGAAGCCGTCCTACGTCAACACCCTCTCCGCGACCGGCGGTAACGTCGACTTCGCCCTCCGGTTCCCCGTCGAGCTGAACAACCGCTCCGGACTCGGCTCGCTCCCGAACCAGAGCGCCGCCGCGCCGTTCAAAGCGCTCGTGAGCCTCGCCGCATCGTCCGCGTTGTTCTCCGCCGGAACACCGACCACGCAAGGGACGTTCCGTGTCCGAATGTGGCTGGAAGCATGGGACCAGCCCGCCCCGTCGTCCGAGGTCGGCACGAACCAGGAAGAGCCGCCAGCGAAGGACACGACGCAGTTCCTCACCGAGCAGACCTACGCGGTCAACGCGGGGAACTTCAAGTTCCGGCTCACTCGGGTCGGCAACTACATCCGCATGCTGGTGTTCGTGTTCCGCGCGGCAACCAGGGCGCTCGGCGAGTCCAACTGGCCGGACCCGGCAACGTGGTTCATCGATTCCCGTCCGCAAGAGCTGCTCGAAATCGGCGATTTCCGTGATCGGCACCATGACCGGTGGGGTTTCGGCGGCACCGCGTACGGTGGTGCGGCTATCGCCAATGAAGCGGCGAACGGACGCGACGCCGGGGTGTTCGTGCTCGACTTCTGCCACGAATTCGACGGTGGCGTCGGTCACGAGAACAACGATCTCTGGCTGGAGACGGAACCGGGTACCAAGCTGGAAATCCAGGGATCGTGGGGTGTCGCCGGTACCGTGACGGTCATCACGAACGACGTGGCCATCGCTGGGTCCGTGTTCCTGTAAGGGGGATGGACGATGGCGAACGGAATGCGACAGCCGAGCGGTAAGGTGGACACAGCATGGCTCGCTGGTGGCCTTGTGCTCGGCGCGGTGGTCCTGCTGATCATGCTGAACCTGGCCGGCCTGACCGTCAGCGTCGGGGTGAGGGTCGGATGAGGTTCCTGGTGGGATTCTGACAGCGAGAGCCCAAGAGTCCCCCTGAGTGTGGGGAACACTCCGTCCCACCAGGACCAGGACAGGAGGAAGGTAATGCGTGGACGTGACTGGATGATGATCCTGATCGGCATCCTGGCAGCGATGTTCCTCCTGCCGATGCTGACCACCGCGCTCTCCCGTGGTGGCAAGCGCACGCCGGCCAAGTAGGAGGTGACATGATGAGTGTCGCTGCGGTCATGGACGTTCTCGGCGCGATCGTGGTGGTGGCCGGCATCACCGCAGTCGTCTCCCACCCGCAGTCCGCTGCGGTGATCCGCGCGCTCGGGCAGGCGTTCAGCAGCGTATTCGTCGGCGGGATCAAGGCGAGCTTGAGCCGCTAATGCCAGCCCAACAGGCGCCGAGCACGGCGCGAGGCCATGGGCAGCCGGGCACCGAGCAGGACTATCGGCGCTCCCAACCCGGCAACCCGTACGCGGCGACCGAACCGCGAGGGCACAAGCCGTACGACCCGGGGCGTAGGCAGCGTGCCCGTCTTCCCTCGGGCACGTTCGACCAGGAACGGCACGGCCGCCATCCCGTCGACGTGCCAGCCAGCCATGTCTGGCAGGAAACGTCGTCGAGCGAGTACTGGCGGACGCACACGGAACGTCCGTCGCCGCGTGGCGCGCAGGGCGCTCCGGAGCACCCCATCGGCCTGCACGCAACGACGCATCTGATCGCGCCGGACCCGAAGTGGACTCCTGAACCGCCGATCCGGACCGTCTACGCACCCGCTGCATCGCAGCTCATTGGCCGTCCGTTCGATCAGCGAAAGACGCACCGGATGAGCGGCGAGCACGGCTCGATGGCCGGACAGAAACGCTCCTACCAGCTTATCAAGGGGGAACGCCCGGTGCATCGTGCGACAACGACGTACCGGATCGTCCCGCCGACGCAAGAGGAGCAGCGTGCTGCGGCGGCCGGCCAGCCGACCCTTTCTGTCCAACCGATGACCGACCGGTCACAGAATGGCACATGGAGGCTGCCCTGATGGCGACAACGGCAGCGACAGCCGGACCGCTCGCGGCCCGGAGCCCGGTGTAGGTGTGGTGCAGGTGTCCGACGACCTACACACGACCTACACCGCAAATCCGCAGGTCAGCGGCACGGGTGACGGTGGTGCAGGTGTGCAGGTGCCCACATACAGCCGGAACGAATGGGATAAAGAGAGTAGCGAGGCCCGCTCCCATCGGGCAGACTGGCACCATACAGGGCAACCGAGCATGGAGGTCATTGGTGCAGTTTGCGGACTTTGGTAGAGGTCAGATGCTCAAGGTGTCCGAGGTAGCTGAACGTCTCGGCGTGAACGACGATCTCGTCAACACTTGGATAGTCGGTGGTCTGCTCGCACATGCACGTATCGGCCGGATGATCCGTGTTCCGGAGTCTGCCGTTGATGAGCTGGATGCGTTGTATGACGCGCTGTCCCGGGGACGTGCGACGATCCGCGGTACGGCGCGGACCAGATGGACCGTTCGTCAACTCGCAAACGGTGCTCCGGGGAGAGGGGATAATGCCCTGGTACAGTGAGAAGATCGGGCCGCTCCCCGCCGGCGTGTGGCTCGGCGTGGTCGTCGCCGGCGTCGGTGGTGGCCTCTTGTGGAGCCGCCGGCGGGCCTCCGCCGGGCCGGAAGTGAGCACGGGCGCGGACACGGGCACCGGGGAAGTCCAGTCACCGCTCGTGCCCGCCGCGCTCGGGGCACTGCCAGGAGGGATTTCCGTGCAGGGTCCGGCGACGAATGAGGAATGGGTTGCGCAAGCAACCGCGCTCCTCACTGACCAAGGGCATCCCGCCGACGTGGTAGAGGTCGCCCTGACGCACTACATTCAGGGCGCGAGCTTGACGGCGGCGGAGACGGTCTACAAGAATCTTGCGGTTGCGCTGATCGGGTACCCGCCGCTCCCGCTCCCACGACCCGCGCCGGCTCCCACCCCGATCCCGGTGCCCTCGCCAACACCGACGGCCGGGCACCATTACGAGGTGCAGTTTCACCGGATCAGCAGCAAGACGAACGCGCGGTCCCTGGAATACCGGTTCTCTGATCCGCCAGTGTCAACGCCGAATAATATCGAGACGGCGCTGCGCCGCACCGTTTCGGATGGGAGGAACGCCCGGTACCTACCGTACTACATCAAGACACACGGCTATTGGCCAGCAAGCGCAGCGCTGCACGTCACGGTCATCAAAACCGGGGCGGTCAGGGCAGCATGAGCCACACGATAAACTGGAGGTTCGTGTTCGTGGCCGCATTGGCCGGCGCGGTCATGGCGCTCGTGTGGGAATGGTTCGGCTACGTTGGTGCCACCAGCAGATAGAAGGGCGAGCCCCGGAGGCTCAATCCGAGGCTCGCACGGTCATGAAGGGGAGCGACCTTGCTCACGACCATGCTCATGGTACTCGTCTTCGCGTTCCCAACGCATCAAGAGGCCACCACGATACGGTCACAGTTCCCTCAAGCAGAGCAGCGGACGGCTGTTGCGGTGATGCTCGCCGAATCCCACGGCGACCCGAACGCTATCGGCCCGAACGGAGAGAAGGGAATCTTCCAGCTAATGTATGCCCCGTCCTGCTGGCGCGATATCTTGTGCAACGCGAGAGCGGCGGCGCAGCTCTGGCGTCAGAGGGGATGGCAGCCGTGGACGACGTATACGTCTGGCAGGTACAGAGCGTTTCTGGACCAGGCAGCGACCCTGTTACGTGGGTCTGGCAACTCCGTTGGAAAGACAGGTCCGGTACGATCCACCGTGAGCCGCACGCGTGCGGGAACGTGTCGCCTTCTACCGCCAGGCAACGCCACTTTTGGCCTCTTGGCTCCTGGGTCGTCCGGGAAACTTGTGCGACGTGTGCAATTCCGGCTCAGGATCTCACCGGACGGCATCTACGGCCCGGAAACAACTGCTTCTGTGACCAGTACCCAGCGAAGCAGGAGGCTGCAAGTTGACGGAATCGTCGGACGGCAGACAGCCTGCGCTCTCCGCTTGGGGAGACCCGGCCACAAGCGAATTCGCTCGACAGGTACACCGGTTCCTCCGCGAACAGGTAACACTGTGGTACAAGCGGCCAGAGCGTATCTCGGTGTCCCTTACGTTTGGGGAGGAGAAAGTCACGCTGGTTTGGACTGCTCGGGATTCACGTTGGTCGCCTACCGGGATGCCTTCGGTCTCACGTTGCCGCACTCGGCGGACGCGCAACCGGCCTACGGGCGCCGCGTGAGCCGCCCCGCTCCAGGCGATCTTGTGCATTGGGCCGGCCACGTCGCCATCTACTACGGGAACGGCCGAGTGATCGGCGCGCGTCATCGTGGCACGGTCAGCCGAATCTACCCGATCTACGGGTCGCCGACCTTCTACAGGATGCGAGGATGAGCATGGCGAGCGAGAACGGCTCCCTACTGGTTCCCCTGTCGGAACGGGCGGAGCCGATGGACATGACGGAACGGGAGATGCTTGAAGAGCTGCTACGGATAGGCCGGACGATTGAGGCTGCCGTGACGCAGCTCTCCCGGAGCCCGATGTTCCAGGGCGTGAGCGGGATGTTCCGGAGGTAAACCTATGCGAATTACCACACTGGCCGTTCTCACCGCGCTGGTTGCTATCGGCGGGCATTTTGCGCAGAGGCCCGGTGACGTGCCGGGCGCGGTGAAGGTGACGGTCGGGGTGACCGCATACAGCTTTGGACTCCTCTTGCTCGCACAAGCGGATGAGGGGCTCGCACTCGCGTTCGCCGTGCTCGTGCTGATCACGGTCCTCATGTATTACGGTGTTGCGATCAACAAGCGTCTCGGCTTCTTGGGGGGAAAATGAACGCGAGCCGGGCGCTGATCGCGCTTATGGTCGGGGTGAGCGGCGCGGTGATCATGATCGCGGGCATCCGTGATGTCCATCCCGCAATCGTGTTACAGCAGCTCTTGCGGACAGGAACACTTCCGGCGGTTGGCGCTACAGCCGTCCAAAAGCGGACCGCGAAACCGACTGCACGGCAACCGCAGTACAGCCAACCGATCGGGCCGGGCCTACCCGGATCACCATGAGTGTCCTCACCGACCAGCAAGTCTATGCACTAGCGAGGAACGCTGGGCTCACAAAAGGTCGGGCGGTTATCGCTGTGGCCATCGCGCATCCCGAGTCCGGCCTTGACACGGACGCACACAACGCGGTACCGCCCGATGATTCGTACGGACTCTGGCAAATCAATATGATCGGTCCGCTCGGGGCGGAACGTCGCCTAGCTCTTGGCCTCAAGAGCAACGAGGAATTATTCGATCCTCGAGTGAACGCGCGAGCAATGGCCATCGTCTCAGGGTACGGGTTGAACTTCACTCCCTGGACCGGGTACAAGAGCGGAGCGTACAAGCAGTTCCTTCCCCAAGCCGAAGCCGCCGCATCGGCAGTAGAAGGCGGGGGACAATCCATGCTCAGCAAGATCATCTCCGACGTGGTCTCCAATCTGACGCACGGTCCCGTCAAGACCGCACAAAACATAGCCGGAGGGAACCAGCCGAACTACAACCCGCTCGACAGGATCAGTCAAGCTGTAACGTGGCTCTCGACCGGTCACAACTGGTGGCGGATCGCAGGGGTGATCGGTGGGGGAGTCCTGGTGATCATCGCGCTCATGGCGTTCCTCCAGCCCGTTGCCGAGCAAGCCACAAGAGCGATCCCGGTCGGACGTACTCTGAGAGCGGTGAGCTGATGGCCGAATTCCTCGACGAAAGCTCCGCGATCACTGTCGCGGTCTATGCTGCCCTTACGTACGACATCATCTCCGCGACCAATTCGTCTCCGCAGACGACGGAGATCAATGCTGCGGCGCGGGCTGAGACCCTCATGAAATGGGTTAAGCTCGGCCTTGCTCAGGCTGCCCTGTTCGGCTTGATGGGCGTTGCGCTCGACAAACGCCGATGGCCTCCGCTGCTCGGCTCCGGACTCGCCGCCGCCCTACTGTGGACACAGTACGTGCATGCAAGGAACGCCGGTTTGAAGCAGGGTGGTCCGCCGACCGAGCAGTACGGAGGATGATGCGACGTGTCCGACAGCAGTCCGGAAGCGATGGTTGTTCCCGTCCGTGTGGTCGAGCCTATCCCCCCGCGCGGCGGACGCGAGGTCATTGAGACGAAATTCGGGCAGCACTCGTTTCAGCGTCAGAACGGCCCACAACTCGTGTTGCCAGAGCGACCGAACAGAGTGAGCGCTACTGTGATCAACAACAACGGCGCGAACCTTGCGGTCGGGCATTCTCCCGAGGTGGCGTTCTGGACGGGCGCGCTCCTGCCGGCCAATTCCAGCAGTGCGGCGGTCCTCGGCCAGGGAGCCGTGTACGCGCTGGCGGACCCAACAGCAGGTGCGGCGACGGACGCTATTTTCGTGAGCACTGTCGATCAGTACATTGTCCGCTATAGCGAGGATGGGAAGCGTCAGCGGTGAGATACGCTCGGTTGCCAGAGCAGACGTGGGTACTCAGTGAGAGTATCTCCATCACGCTGGACGCGTCCGGGAACGGGACGGTGTGGATCGGTCCACAACGACCTGGGCAGCGCTGGCGCGTCCGTGGCGCCGCAGTGAGCACAACGACAGCCGTGAAAGTCCCGACGTTCAACCTGTACCGGGGAGGCCCTTCCCCAGGCAATCTCTTGGCCGCAACGTACACGGGATCATCGGATTCCACAAACGACCTTGCTGAGGAATTCAGTCCTGGAGCGTTTCTGACAGGAGTTTGGCAGGGGGGGGATGTTGACGCTGTTGCAACTCTTTCGCTGAGCGGCGATCTTCTGATCCGATACCCGGGGTGACGTGATGGGCTTTAGCAATCCGATCCTTGGCGGGACGGTATTGGTGCGACCAGCGATCAAGAGTCCGAATTATGTGCCAGGGGTAGCCGGCTGGTCAATCAATCGGGATGGTAGCGCGGAATTCCAGAATCTCATATCGCGCGGCACGATCATTGCTGGAGCACCTAACGGCAAGCGTATCGTGATCGACAATGCGACCGGTGAGATCGACATCTACGATGCGGCGAATAATCTGATCGCCAAGCTGGATGGTACCACTGGCCTGCAAGTGTTCGATCCGGTGACAGGGATCGTCACGGTCTACGGCCCAGCTCAGATACTCGCCACGGCTCCGATTGCCCCTCTGAATCGGTTCCAAGTCGTTTTCAATGACGCGAATAACGAGGGTGACCTGCTCCTCAATGGTCGGCACATGCCCCGTGGAGTCATGGACGTCAAGGAAGGAACAGCCGACGTTGCCACGGTCGGTGCGGGTGAGGTCACGATCATCACGGGGAATGCGGTATCGTTCGACGGATTCCAGCGCGCAAGGATCGTGCTGCATATACGCGGAATATCTGGAACTGTCGCGGGTGACGTGTTCGGTATCCAAATCAAAGAGGGCGCAACGCAACTCCAGCAAGGTCAATGGGAGACTCAGACGATCAATGTTGCGAAACGCGGCATCACTGTGGAGTACGTGACACCGAATCCGCCGGCTCCCGGGAACCACACGTATTCCGCGACGATGCTCCGTCAGGTGGGAACCGGCATTATAACAGCTCAGGGGGCAGCGGGGCGGCCGATCCAGTTGATCACCGAACAGGTTGGAGGCTAGGAAATGCACGGAATTTGGTTTTGGTTGGCGCAATGGGACGGCCCGTTGTTCCGGCTCGGCCCGTTGCGACACATGCCGTTGCATACGATCATCCATCTGTTGCAAATGGCACCGAAGCACTTTTAGGAGCCATCGTGCGACGGATGTTCGATGCGGCCTATCCTGAGAGGGTCCTGAAATTCGGCGCGCCCAAGTGGGAAGTGGTAGCCGGCTATGTGGGCGGGAACACGCCACACGTATGGACGGATGCGGAATGGGCACTTATGGTGGAGAGATCCGGAGCCTTGTGGTGTCTCCCCATCTATTCGCGGAGCAATCCGGGAATACATGACCCATCCGTAGATGCTGGCCAACTCGTGGCTTGGCTGATAGACCATCGTGTGCCCAAAGGATGCGGGGCAGCGCTGGACCTTGAGACGGCCATCGATCCGGGGTACGTCCGAACGTTCGACAGCAAGCTCTATGCCGTAGGCTACAAGGTGATACTCTATGGCAGTAAGAGTAGCCTGTTCCAAAATCCGAAGCCATCGGGTGGTTATTGGGTCGCGGATTATACGAACGAACCGCACCTGTATCCCGGGAGTGCCGCAACGCAATGGGCCGGGAGCACCCCGTTCGGAGGCGCGTACGATCCGAGCCTTGTAGCGGATTCCACTACACTCTGGAAAGTAGGTGATCCTGATATGCCCCTGTCAGCGGGTGACCTTGACAAGATAGCGGTCATCGCCGAGAACAGTAACGCCAAGTACTACCGGATGCTGGCGCGCGGCGAGATGCCCGGAGGGGATGTCGATCCGGCGCACTTCGCCACGTCTATCGCTGGTGTCATGCAGGCCACACAGAATCTTCCCCGACCACCGACGGCTGACGAAATCGCTGATGTCATCCTGGCGAAACTGCCGACTGGCTCAACGACCATTACACGGGACGATGTGAAGCGGGCCGTGAAGGATGCCCTGACGGAGGGAACGGGTGCCCAAGCCTAAGGGAGTCTCCGCGCTTCATTGGAGACAGATAGAGCGTCGAGTCCGCAATAACTGCCAGCGGAAAGCTCGGCAACACGGCTGGGATGGAGCCCGGACTGATAAATGCATCTATGGGACCCTCAACAATATCCGGAAGTACATCGAGGCTCGAGGGCGGAAAGATAGCAACGTCCAGCAGCATACGGGAGCGAAAACGTGAGCCGGCCAAACTCGATCCAGTCGAATCTCCTCTCTTCTGTCGTGTGGCCGGCGACGGTCATCATCCTCGCGGTGATCGCGGCGCCTACCCTCCTGATCATCCTCGGGCACTCAGCGGATGCGCGTGCGAACGCGACGGTGGTCGGTCAGGGTGTCGGATTCCTCGCGCAACTTTGGGTTGTGCATGCGAGCCGGAAGCCGACCGAGCAGCATCTTGCCCAAGTCGAGGATGCCGTGACCGGTCCGGACAATGAGGATCTTCAAGCGCAGCTCAAGGCGCTCACGACGCAACTCGGCAAGATCCAGAGACAACTTGCTCAAGCCACCGGCGCGTGATAAGGTTCTCTCGTGGGGCAGGGCGCCCCGCGAGGGGAGGATCGGATGGCGAGAGGGCGGAAGCCGGCTGCGGAGACGGCGGCGAAGCGGGCCGAGCGAGAGCGGGCCGAGAAGGCGGTCACGGCGGCGGCGGCAGGGGAGGGCTGGGAGCTGATCGAGGACCCGGCCGAGTTGGTGGTCGAACAGGCCAAGATCACGCCGTTCCTGGCGATCGCCAGGCAGCTCGCGGAGCTGGGCGACCGGGCGGAGACTCGGAAGGAGGGCTGGGTCGGCCGTTCGTTCCCGAACGCGGAGGCGGCGCGGAAGATGACGAGCGGGCTGCGGCGAGCGCTGGGGTCGCTGGGCTATTCGCTGCGGGTGGGTGGCCCGGTTGACAAGCCGGACGGGTCGGTGCGGATGCAGTACCGGGCTTCGAAGACCCGTCCGCGTGTGGCGAAGCAGGAGCCGACGGAGGCGGTTCCGGCGTAGAGACCAGAAGGGAGGCTAGTAGCGTATGAGACCACCGCTGCGCAGCGAGAACTTCTGAGAGCTGATCGGCGCCGGCATCATCAGGCATGAGGTCCGGCTGGCCTCGGGGCTACATGTCCGGGAGAACCTTCGGCGAAAGTCGAGTCTTCTGAACGTGTAGTCCGGTGGCTAGCCGGACCTTCTTTTCATCCGGTTTAGGGGAGGGGTTTAATGCGCTCGTGCGCCTGGTGTTTCCATGTGGATCCGGATGAGGACTTTCCGTTGAAGTACGATGATGGGCCGAACTATCGCCGCCGTAAGAGTATCTGCAAACAATGCGATAATCGGCGAAACCAGGAGCGGAAGGAACGGACGGGCAGGGCTGCCGAGTCAAGGTACCGCAATAAGAGGCGTCAGCATGATCGTTGCTCGACGTGCTACAACCGGAGGCATCACAAGAAGGGTCCGTGCCGAGAGCATGGAGGAATGTACTAATGCCTACTCCGGCGGGTAATGGTGATCCGGGCTCTTGGGAAGAGGACGCTGAATCCCGCTGGAAGTCGTACACGGAGGGCCTCGACAATTTCGGCATGTACGGGGCTGGTGGGAAGAAGAATGGTGGGCCTCGGCGGGCGGGTGGTCCTTGTGGTCCTGGTTGTGGCCTTCTTTTCCTGGCCGGTTTTTACCTGGCTATTAGCATCGGGATTCTGTCGGCTATCAGCCCGCTTTGGAAATAGTCATTACCGCCGCACTTATATCCCCTTTCCCTCGCTAAAATGCATGGACGCCGCCGCGAGGCGGTTTTCCCGCCCTAGCAGCACCGCTTTTAACTGACGGCTCAACCTCGGTCTAATAAGCCCCCTTAACCGGGGGCTATTT
>WNGE01008831.1_pt1 | contig 10675 bp, 11 predicted proteins | sample 5400651 | NCBI WGS metagenome assembly WNGE01 (sample SAMN13153370, study PRJNA577476) | soil metagenome | isolation source: 60 cm soil or saprolite under grassland replicate 2 | place: USA:California | collected 2016-06-15
GACCTGGGCCCCGACCACTACGCCAAGCGCATGGACACCGGCCGCCGCACCGCCAAACTCACCGACGAACTACGCGCTCTGGGCTGGTCGGTCACCTTGACCCCGCTAGCAGCCTGACGCCCAGCTAACCCCACCACCCAGCTGCAGCCCCACACCTGAACCACGGAACCCCACAGCACGGCAGCACCGCCAACCACATACCCCACCGCAGACCCGAACCGGCGATCAGCCGGGGTCGCTGCCGCGCGCCCACTCAAGATCGTTATTTTCCGGTTAGCATTCCTGCTCCAGCACTGTGCGAAGCGCGGACCTGCCGTGCGCCGTGTGGCTCTTGACTGCTCCTCTGCTGATCCCCATTGTGTTCGCGATCTGCGCCTCGGACATGTCGGCGTAATACCGCAGCACCAGTGCCTCGCCCTGGCGGGCGGCAGTTCCCCCGGCGCGGTGCGGTTCGCCGCCCACTCAAGCAAGCTGATGGCGCTCTCCTCGCCACTTGGCGCATCTGGTAGTGGTTTCGGTGCGTACTTATCGACGATCGCCCGGTGTCGCAGCACCGACCGGGCTCGGTTCACGACTTGTGCACGGTATGGGCCATCCGCTGCGGAAGTTTCACCCGGGGCCCAGGGGCCTCATCGCCGCCATCGAGAATTTCATCGACGGCTGGAGCGGCCGATGTCACCTCTTCGCTGGACCAAGACCGTCGAGGAGTTACTCCGACACAGCCGTCCCGGTAAGAGAACTCGGTTCACGCGACACTAGCGAACCTGAGACAGTTAGCACTAGAATCGTGGTTCAGTGCAAACCCTCATCCGATCGCAGTCATGGGGGCAACGTTATGGCGACTGTGGTGGAGATTCTCGTAAAACCCTGGAACTGGGCAAGTCGATGTGACGGTGACTTCTCCTTGCACTAACTGTTGCTTCGCATGCCATTCGATGAATGTTGCGTGCCAAGAGCAAAGGAGTAACCATCACGAGCACATCATCCGATTCAGGTGAGTCACAGCAACCGCAGCCAGCGCCGCGGCCGCCAAAGGCGGGGCGATCCCGGCGACCACGAGGACCTCTCGATCGACGCAGGCCGTGGTTAGCCGGCAAATCGATCTGGAATTGGCTAAATCTGCTTTCGAATCTCGCTATTCCTGTCATCGTGGTAACCATCGGGTTTGGCCTGTGGCAAGCTCATCAGCAACAACAATCCGACCAGCAGCATGCACAGTATCAACATAAATACGACCAGCAGCTCGCACGGGATCAACAACACGCAGCAATCCTGCAAAGGTACATAGATAACATGCAAGACCTGCTGCTCAATCATAACCTGAGTAAGTCCAAGCCAGCAGATGAGATACGTCAGGTAGCAAGAGAGCAGACGCTTACCACACTGCGGAGGCTGGATGCAGGCCGTAATAAAATTGTATTGCGGTTCCTGCAGGATACACGCCTAATTGGCTTACATGATGCGGTTATCAATCTGAGCAATGCCGACCTGAGTAACGATTATTTGAGCGGTGCTGACCTGAGCCGCATCGACCTAGCCGGAACCACACTGACTGGCGCCCTCCTGAACGGCGCCGATCTGAGCGATGCCACCCTGAACGGTGCCGACCTGAACGGTGCCGACCTAAGCGATGCCAACCTAAACGGTGCTTACCTGTTCGATGCCACCCTGTACCATGCCGACCTGAACGGTGCCCACCTGATCAATGCCACCCTTACCGGTGCCTTCCTGGGCAATACCACAATGAACGGTGCCACTCTGACTGATGCCCACCTGAATGGTGCCGAGCTGAGTGGTGGCCACCTGAACAGTTCCGATCTAAGCGGTGCCAACCTGGACGGTGCCGACCTGAACGATACCGACCTGAGCGGCACCGACCTGAGCTATGCTGACCTGACTGCCCAGCTTCTCACTCAACAACAACTCGATAAAGTCTACTCATGCACACACGCTACCCTACCCACCGGATTGGCATGTCATCATAGCGTTAGCGTCACGTTGACCTATTGGTACACTGAATCAACCGCAGAAGCGCCTGTGATCGGTCGACTGATCGATCAATTCCAGCAGCTAAACCCCAACATCAAGATCAATGCTGTGCCCAAGCCATTCCTCCAGGCGCAGGCCGCATTCATGACTGCTGCCCAGGCCGGCAAAGCTCCTGATGTCTTCCGTTCCGACGTCGGCTGGGTCACCCAGCTTGCCTCGCAGGGGTACCTGCTGAATATTGACTCATATGTCTCTCAAGGCAATCTATCAGACTACCTGAGCGCCCCATTGAGATATGATTACTATAATGGGAATTTTTATGGCCTGCCGCAGGTGACCGACTTCCTGGCAATGTTGTATAACAAGCACGAGCTGGAGAAAGCTGGCATTACCTCCGCTCCCGCCACTATGGCTAATTTTCAAAGAGATGCCGAGAAGGTCGTGCAGAGCAAAGCGGCGAGATACGGGTTTGAAACATATGAATCAGGCTACTACGCGCTGCCGTTCCTCTATGCTTTCGGCGGCGGCATGTTCGACCGGCACAACAACATTCTGGTGAACAGCAGGGGGTCAGTCAATGGTCTGGAATTCCTGCTGAAGTTGCAGAACACCTATAAGGTGATGCCGACGAATATGAACTCCAGCGATGGCGGCAACATGGTCAATGACTTCATGAGCGGCAAAACCGCGATGATTTTTGACGGACCCTGGGACGTATCAAACATCTGGACCGGCAGTGCCTTTACCGGCAAGCACGGCAACCTGGGGATCGCTGGTATTCCAAGGGGCCCCGCTGGACAGACCGGCTCACCGCTCGGTGGGCAGTCGTATGTCATCTCCGCTGGCACAGCGCATCCTTTTGAAGCGTACAAGTTCATCTCATTCATGAACTCGACGGCCAGTCAAGCTGCCATTGCCGAGGCAAATCATACCTTGCCGACACGCCAGTCAGCTTACAAGGATAGGGCCGTCTCTAGTGATCCGATCATCTCGGCATTTGTTTCTATTAAGGCAACGGCCGTTGCCCGCCCGGCCATCCCACAGGCTGCACATTTGTTCGATGCGTTCGATCCGAATATCAAGGCCGCCCTCGATGGCGCGAGCCCAATTGACGCTCTTAATGTGGTCGCCAAAGCCTGGCAGCAACTCCGGGCTGGCTCATAGGGTCACCATACTTTTAGGGAAAGATACCCTAACGAGAGCGTTCATAGCCAAAAAGCATCCTATGACTGCTGGCGTCCTGAGTCGTAGATTCGCCGGCAGTGGATGGGAGGGTGGGGAGATTTCACTGGCGGTGTAGACGGCGGGCTCCGGACCAGGGTTTCCGCGAGTAACTGGATAGGTAACGCTGCCTCGTGACACTTTCGTGGAAATGCGTGCCGCAGCCTTTGCCGCGTTTGGGCGCTGGTTGTGGTTCAGTACGGGCGGTCGGGGTGTGTCTTGTTGTATACGGTGATCGCCTGTCCTGGGATGGCGCCGTCGCTGCCGATCTCGAAGCCGGCGCTGAGCGCCCAGTTCCTGACTTCCCGTGTGCTGGCCTGCCACCGCGAGCCGGTGATCTCGGCGCGTGGCTCGCGTGCCCGGGCCACCCGGATGGCCTCGGCGACGAGCTCGGCGGCGCGCCGGGTTCGTTTCATGGCCAGTTCGGCGAAGACGGCGCGGGAAAGCTCGTCCACGGTGCGGCCGGGCCGCTCGCGTTCCAGCTTGCGCGCGGTCTCGGCGAGCTCGTCGAGGCTGAAGACGCGGACCGGGTTTCGAACAGGCCCAGCTGGGGGCGGGCTGGACGCGGTGGCATGCGGCCACGGTAACCGCCAGCCGGGCGGCATGATGCGCTTCGCGGCTGCTGCTGTGCTGGCGGGGTGGCTATGTGGTGCCCCGGATCCAGGGGCTTCCGGCTGCGGCCCGGGTGAGGGCGCCGAGCCGGCCGATGCCTCCTCCACCGCCTGCCGCGGGAACGCCTTCGCCAGCACACCGACCGTGATCCGGTCCCCAAGCCCCGCCCCGGTCACCCTGCGCCTGCTGCCCAGCTCTGGCCACGCAGCGATCTTACACCGATGTAGTCTTAAGTTGAAGGTATTGGGTCCACCCCCCGCGAGAGTGCACTCCGAACAGGCCACCTGCGCAGCTTCCTCGACGATCGCGCCGACGCCACAACACGCGCGTCGGTGGGACGCCGCGGCTTACTATCCCGACGGTAGGACCGACGAGGAACTGTAGCGGCAAGCTTGCAACGACCCTGACTCTTACGCAGCACGAACAGTTCCTGGTTGCTACTCGGGATCTGAGCGCCGTTGGCGAGGATAGTGACGGCACCGTTTGAGGTGCTTCGCAAGAACCGCCATGCTGGCCTTCCACAACGCGGTGGCCCGCTACAGCGCGATCGCGGCAGACCGTGCAGGCAACCTCGCGGCGCATCTCGCCCGCGCGGCCACCCGCGGAAGGCATGGACCTGGTACGCGCGCTCTCCTCCGCGGCGTGCCGCGCCGTGGTCTAGGAGGTTCGGCGTACCGCCTGCCTCGGGCGTCGCCGCGGCGTTCGCCGAACTCGCTGCCGTATGGCGTGGTCGGCGACCAGGTCGCCGGCGGCCTCGCGCTTCCGGCGAGGCGACGACGTTGGTCTTGGAAGTCTTTCGTCGATATCCGGCCGTAAAACGCGAACCGCAACCAATTCGCGGAAGCGTTCATCTGCCGACGTGAACGACTTTGCCCGCGTGCCTCTTGCCAGGAGCGCAGGCGTGGAGCAACGTGAGCGACGAGGTGACGCCGCAGGACAACGCCAGCAGTCCGAGGGGGTTGAGGGACCATGTTCCACGCCGCAAACCTTCCCATTATCGGCGAATTCGCCGACCCGACGTTGCTGGCCGAGCTCGCTGCGGAGGCGGAGCACGCGGGTTGGGACGGGGTGTTCGTCTGGGATACCTTGCTGTTCAATGTCGACGCCATGCCGCCAGTGCTCGACCCGTGGGCCATGCTTGCCGTGATAGCGACATCAACGACCCACGTGAAAATCGGGCCCATGATCGCGCAACTGGCACGTCGTCGGCCGTGGGAGGTGGCGCGTCAAGTCGTCACGCTCGACCACCTGTCGCATGGCCGATTCATCCTCGGGGCCGGCCTCGGCTACGCGGGCGAGGCGGACTTTGGGAATTTCGGGCTGCCATCGGACGCACGAGTGCGAGCGGACCTGTTGGACGAGAGTTTGGATGTGATTGCCGGACTGTGCTCCGGCGAACTATTCGCATATCGGGGTCGCCACTACACGATCAAGGAGACGGTCTTCCGACCCTCTCCGGTCCAGAGCCATATTCCAGTCTGGATCGGCGGCTATTGGCCCAACAAGAGGCCGATGCGGCGCGCCGCCCGCTGGCATGGAGCGTTCCCAGCACCACAGGTCGTCCCGACCGCCGACGGCTTCGCCGCGATGCCGTTCCCGCCCGAGGAGGTTTCTCGCGTCCGTAGTTATGTCGAACAACACCGGTCGAGCGAGACACCGTTCGATCTCGTGATCAGCCACGCGTTACCACTCGACGACCCTGCGGCAGCCGCCGACGAGGTGCAACGGTATGGGCAAGCCGGGGTGACATGGATCGTCCGTGACTGGCTGCCCTGGGAGAGCGGGCCCGACGAGGTGCGAGCTCAGCTGCGACGTGGGCCGCTGGGAGTTGCGTGAGAAGACTCTGACACCGCCGCCGCGCATTGCCGTGTCGCCCCAGCACGGAAAGGCGTCCGGTGTCCATGAGCACCCGCCTGCGGCCCGCGCGCTTGCGGTGGCCGCCTGCTCCAGTGGCGACAGGCCCTAGTCGGTTCCCCAGGGCGCAGCCGCCCCAGGTTGCAGCCCATATCGGCGGATCCAGCGCGCCGCCGCTTAAGACTTCCGTCACGTTCGGTGACAAAGTTGACGGCATTGGCCAGCGGCAGCGGGCGGATCCCGGTGGCTGCCGGAAAGGGCCGCCCGGCGGGGCTCGTTGGAACCGGCGTGGTGGATCGCCCGGGCCGGCGGCGGGGTCAGCGGTGGGCAGCGCCCGGTGGGCGCGGCGTTCTGCTTCGCCCGGATGCTGGCGAACGAGGCGCGGTCCGCCGTTTCCCAGGCGGGCGCGACCCGGCCGACCCACCATTGCCCGGCTTGCCGAAGTCGGTACCAAGCTCACCGGAGTAGGTGAGGGTGGTCGTGCCGCTGTGCTCGGTGAGGGCGAACTGTTCGGCGACGTGCGGCACCGGGCGGCGAACGAGCCGGAAACTAACCCGGTGCGGCCGGTCGAACGTGATCGTCTCAAGCGTGGTGGCGGTGAGCCGGCCGCCGTGTTTCGGGCTGCTACGAAGAGCCTTACCCGGCTGACCTGGCAAGTCGCCGGGATCCTTGCGGTCGGCCTGCTATTGATCGCCGGCGGGGTCTTTGTGCCGGGGGTCGCTTGGCAAGTTACCCTCATCGCGCTTGGCGTTCTCGTCGGCTCGCCGCTCGCGATCTTGGTCGTTAGCCGCAGGATCGCGTTTCGCGCCGACCGGGAAGGCCTCACGTTCGGGCCCGCATCCGGTGCTGTACGCGCCGGGAATGCGCTTCTCCTGGGTGTCCGTCCCCTGGAAAGATGTCAAGGAGATCAGACTTGACAAGGAGCCGGTCAGGGGCGAGGGCTCGGGGGGAAAGTTCATCCGAACCGTTCCTCGCCACCGGGGCAAAGCAGCAGCCGAGCAATCTCTATGGCTGGCCTACTGCCGCCTGGACCTTGAGCGCCTTGCAGCTGCCACCGCCGCCCACGCCCCGCGCGTTGCCATAGGCGACACCCGTAACATCGATGCCGATCCGGATGCTGAGTCTCGCAGCCGATGGGGCTTCCTAAAGTGACAGCGCACACAAGCTAATGACCGTCCCTGGCCCTCGATCAACCGGACGGACCGGCAAAGCCTTTTTCCGCATCCCATGCACTCGTAGTAACAGCTTGGTCGGGGCCGAGTCTCCGCTAGCCAGTTGTCAAGGCGCCATCCCGAGAGGATGATCATCAGAAGCGCAGGTTGCAGTTCGCTGCCGTTCGTCCGGGTATCCCTCTGGTGTCGTTGTCCAGTGCGGCAAGAATGGTCTCAGCAGCGCAGCGAGCTGCGCGGCGCGATCACCGCGGGCCCCAGCCGACCGCGGCCCTTTGCCCGGCAGCCCATGTAGCGCGTCAATGCTGTAATCATGTAAGTGAGTCGGCTTGAGGAGTGCGCGGGCATGGCAAAGACGGTCCTGCTTCTTGGCGTGAGGGCAGACCTGCTGGAGGCCGTGACGCGGGAGCTTCAGACGCCGGGTATCGAGTTTCTGGGCGGCACCGGTGTATCGGATGCGGAGTCGGCGTTCCGCCAGGCCGACATCGACCATGTGATCATTGGTGGGGGCCTGGACTTGGAGGCCCGGGCCGCCATGGTCCGGGCGGTCTTCCAGTCCAGCGATCGGGCCACCGTGCACATGAAAGACCAGATGTCAGGGCCGGAGGGGTTCCTCCCGTTTGTGAGGGCCGTGCTTGCCGGGCTCGGCGGCTATGAGCCTCGCGAATCGCCCAACGCGATCCTGCGGGCGGGGCGCCCGGGCTCAGGCGCTGGATAACCGCGTGTCCGCTGGCGGGGCCTCACAGGTTCGCATCCAGCCGTTCTCGGTGGCCGTGGATGCGGCGGTGATCGGTGACATGCGGGCACGGATCCGTGGCACTCGGCTGCCGGCGGCGGCGCCCGGTAAGCGGTGGGCGCAGGGCACCGACCGGGACTGGCTGGAAGGGCTGCTTGGCTACTGGGCTGACGGGTTCGACTGGCGGGCTGCCGAGCGGGAGCTGAACCGTTTCGCCCACTACCGGGCGCAGATCGGCGACGCCGCGGTTCATTTCGTGCACGAGCGGGCCCGCCACGGCAGGGGGATCCCGCTGGTCCTGGGCCATGGCTGGCCGAGCTGCTTCACCGAGCTGCTGCCCCTGGTCCCGCTGCTCACCGACCCCGGCCGGCACGGGATCGATGGGCCGGCCTTCGACGTGGTCATTCCCTCGCTGCCCGGGTACGGGTTCTCCTCGCGGCCCGCCGCCGGCAGGGTCACCTACCGGTCTGTCGCTACGCTGTGGCACCGGTTGATGCGTAGCCTCGGCTACGACCGGTACGGCGCGGGCGGCGGTGACTTCGGTGCCGGGATCGCCACATTCATGGCCCTGGTCGATCCCGGGCCGCTGATCGGGCTGCACCTGACCAACCTGGAGCTCACCCCCTACACCGGGCCCGGCTCCCGCGCACTCTCCCCGCCTGAGCAGGAATATCTGGGGCAGGCCCGGCTGTGGGGCCAGGCCGAGCACGGTTACTACGCGATCCAGTCCACCAAGCCGCAAACCCTCGGGTATGCGCTGAACGACTCCCCGGCCGGGCTGGCCGCCTGGATCCTGGAGAAGTGGCGATCCTGGAGCGACTGCCGCGGCGACCTCGAATCGCGCTTCTCCCGGGATTTCCTGCTCACCGTAGTCACCTTGTATTGGGTCACCGGCACCATCACCTCCTCGATGCGCGACTACTACGACAACCGCCGCTGGCAGGGCGAGCCGCAGCTCGGCCCCGGCGACTTCGCCCGGGTGCCGACCGCCGTGGCGGTCTTCCCCCACATGCTCATCCCCGAAGGCCAGCCGCCCCGGGAATGGGCCGAACGCCTGTATGACATCCGCCACTGGGCCGTAATGCCCTCCGGCGGCCACTTCGCCCCCGCCGAGGAACCCGAACTCCTCGCCCGCGACATCGCCGCGTTCTTCGCCACCGTGGACCGGTAACAGCAGCAACCGCCGATGAGCCAAGCCAGCCCGCCGACGCAGAACATCCAAATCAGCGCCCAGCATGAATGCCGCTATCGCCACCACCGAGCGGCGCTGGATTACTACTTAGTCCTCACTGGACCACCATCAGCGGCGGTGTCCTCGCGCGGCACGACCCGGCCATGGTGCATCGAAGCCGTGTTCTTGTTTGACGCGCGGCAGCTACGGTCCGAGCAGATCGCCCGCGGAGTGATGCGGGGCGTTGCCTCCAGCGTCACCAAGCAGCAGTGGGCGGCCGCCGAGATCTACCCGTCCGCCACCAATCCCCGGCTAAACATCAGCCCGCAGCAGGCCGAGCAGCTCAGACAATTCGGTCTCTGAGGGGCGCAGTCGGTCAGCGGCAGAAGAGGATGTTGGCGGGTCGTTGAAAGGGTCTGGTATCGGCACGAGTGCGTTCGAGGTCCCAATACTGTTTGCGCCGACACACGTCCAGGCTTCGCCACGCTGACATATTCCAGCCTGGATGGCGAAACCCTCACCAGCACTCACTTTGCCGGCCCGAAGCCCGTCGGCTAGCAGATTAACGGCATGGCTGGGCAAGACCGCATCTGTGGCGGCTCGCTGCTGTAACTGGTGATTGGACCGGCAGCCACTCGGTGGTCTCGCCGATCAAGCTATACTCATTGGCTCAATTGCGGGTATTGACATAGCGCTCTCCAGCCGCGAAGCAATTTTCGCGAGAGACTCGATGAGTTGGTCTAGATCCCGCTCCGGACTCAAGCGCTGGAGCGACGCCCTCGTCGGCCCAAGCAGCCGATCGAGCCCAAACGAAGGATCTTCGTAGCGTCGGCGCCATTCGGTGTACATCAACAGTCTGTACCCCTCGGGCCGCCACTCAAGCAACGACTCGGCCAATGCCAGTCGATGGTAACGAAAGAGCTGATGAAAACCGGCCTGCAAGGCTTCGTCGACGCTTGAGCTGCTCAGTAGTTCTGCTCGCCCTGAGAACTGCTGGTCGATTGTCGCGTAGACACCCTCAAGAGAAAGGATGCGCTCAGCTGCAAGAGCCCGCCCGAGAGCGTAGAGGGCAGGTGACATCCCAGTAGCCTGGATCGACGGACTCCGACCATGCCTGACCTCCACGCCGGCCCAGTTGCCCAGCCGCCGTTGCAGCGATACCACCGCATCCTGAAGCTGGAACAGATAGCGTCGCACGAGTTCTCGCCGCGCCCGCTCCTGGTCGTTCTCCCGAGCTTCCCGGCGTCGCTCGGCATCCGCTCGGCTTGCGAGCGTGGTCTGTACAACCATGGCCACGACCGTGGCGATAGCACCGATTGTCGCGCCGATGAGCGCGGTGATTGCACCAGACATGACACCCCCGGCACCGATCTCTGCGGGATCGTGCGATCGTAACGCTATCGATTTGCGGGGCGCGCGGGGCCAGGCTAAGAGTCTTCCACGTCGGCTGCACGAGCCCAACCGGTTTGGTGCGCGATGAGCCTGTTCACCGCAGCAACGTTCAGCGGACACTTCTCCGCGCCGTGATGCGCTCCTGGGCGCCAGCATCGTGCAGGTAGAACACAAGCTGATCAAGTCCCGGTGCCGGGTGCCGCGTGATGCTTGCCGCCGCCTTCTTCCTCTGCCGCGCCACCGCACCTCCAGCCTGCAAGACATCCATCCCGGCCCAGCCCACCCCAGCGCTGGCCCCGAAAACCGGCCTGAGTACAAGGAGTAAGTCCCCCGTCAGCGCTCCCGCAGCGGCAGGAGTGCTGCCATCAGCGCACTCGAGACCGTCGCCCGCCGTGCGCCGGGTTGGGTCCCGGTGCAGGCCAGATTGCCCGGCGCTGACCGCGGTGAGAAGATCCAAGATGCGATGCCGACCGACCTGACAGTGATTCTCGAGCACCGGCCCGGTGAGCTTGCCCGGCTGGCCGAGATTAC
>WNGE01019652.1_pt1 | contig 10674 bp, 10 predicted proteins | sample 5400651 | NCBI WGS metagenome assembly WNGE01 (sample SAMN13153370, study PRJNA577476) | soil metagenome | isolation source: 60 cm soil or saprolite under grassland replicate 2 | place: USA:California | collected 2016-06-15
CCCGGCCACCACTGGAGCTCGGAGTAGATGCTGAACTTCACCGGGCGATCTTAAATCTCCACAACGCCGTCCGGGAACGGCGAGAGCTTCTCTGCGCCGTCTGCGTTGATCAGGAAGTTGTCCTCGAGCCGCAGGCCCCCGCCGCCGTCCCAGTACGCGCCGGGCTCGATCGCGAGCACCATGCCCTCCCGGATCTCGCCGCCGCCGGCCTGGTGCGCGTACGGAGGCTCGTGGGCGCGGGCGCCGACGCCGTGACAGGTCGGGTGGCTCGGCTGGCCCGGGTAGCCGGCGGCGGCGATTTCCTCGCGGACGCGCCGGTCGAGCTCGGCGAGGCTCGCGCCGGGCTCGGCGAAGGCAACGGCGTCGTCGTAGACCCCGGTCAGCTGCGCGAGCAGCTCGTCGTAGCGCGGCGAGAGCACGCCCGGGCAGAGGTTCTTCGTGTGGTCGGCCCAGTAGCCGTCGGCGCAAACCCAGATCTCGAACAGCGTCGGCTCGTCCGCGACCACGGGCCCGTCGGTGGTCGCCGTGAAGGTCCTGATCCCGGGCCCCGACCAGACGAGCGCGAAGCCGAGCGCGAGCTCGACCTGCCCGTTCCAGCCCGTGCCCTGGCCGTGGACGAAGCCCAGCCACTCGGACGCGGCCTGCGCCTCGGTCATCCCAGGCCGGAGGACGCCCTGGACGTGCTCCATCGCGGCTGCGGCGATCTCGTTCGCGAGCCGCATGCGCTCTATCTCCTGGTCGGTCTTGATCGCGCGCGCCTCGACGAGCAGCGGGGTCGCGTCGACCGCGGCCGGGAACGCGTCGAACCACGCCTTCGGGAACGTCGTCGGCTCGCCGACCATCCGGTCGCTGGCCTGCGTGCCGAGCGAGAGCTCGATCCCGACGCGGCCGTAGTCGGAGGCGGCCTCGCGCGCGAGGTCGAGCGCGCGCAGCGCCGGGGGACGGGGATCGTCGGGAGCGTAGCCCGCGAAGAGCCGCACGTCCTCCGTCCACGCGGTGCGCTCCGCGTCTTCAGCGGAAGGCTCCAGCGCGATCAGCACGGGCTCGCCCTCGCGCGGAAAGACGCACGCGTCGTAGCCCTTCATCCCCCAGAAGTTCGTCAGGTAGAGGATGTTGTCGGGCGCGCGGACGACGAGCGCGTCGAGCTCGTGCTCGCCTATCAGCGCGCGAACGCGCTCGAGCTTCGCGTCGTCGCGGGGCCAACTCACGGGCTGAACCTAACGCTTCCGAACGGCGTAGACTCGGTCCGTAAGTGGCCGAGTGCCGGCAGTGCGGAGGCAGGGTCGAGGCAGCGCATCGCTTTTGCCCGTGGTGCGCCGCGCCGCAGCGTTCGAAGTTCGTCGAGTTCTTCCGGGCGCATCCGCTGATCGACGACGCCCGGGCCCTGCGCGTCTCGCGCTACTTCGGCCCCGAGGAAGTCGACCGGCACGTGCGTTTCAGCGTCTGGACGGATGACCGCGCCGAAGCCGCGGTCTCGCTCCCCGAGGAGGAAGCCGGTCGGCTCTCACGGTTCCTGGCGATGCCGGCGCTACGTCCTTCGAGTGGGGTGCGGAGGCTGCGCCGCCAGCTGGAGCAGGGACTCGAGCGCCTGTTGAGTGCTGGGCGCGGCTGAGCTCGCGGTCGTCGGGATCGAGAAGAACGGCGCGAACGGCCGTCCTGATCACCAGCGAACGCGTGGAGGCGCCGGCTCGCCGTGCCCGTCTTGCCACGCGATCACCGGGTTCCGCAGCACGCCGATCCCCTCGATCTCGGCCTCGATCACGTCGCCGGGCTTGAGATAGAGCGACGCCGCGTCGGGCGAGAACCCCGCGACCCCGCTGACCGTTCCGGTCGAGAGGACGTCGCCCGCCGAGTACCCGAGCGCCGAGTAGTGGGCGACGATCTCCGGGATCGTCACGGACATGTTCCCGGAATGTGACCGCTGGCGGACATCACCGTTCACGCGCAGCTCCATCGCCAGGTCGTGCGGGTCGGCGATCTCGTCGGGCGTGACGATCCACGGTCCGAGCGGGCAGAACGTGTCGATCGCCTTGCAGAACGAGAAGACGCCAGACTCCATCTCGCGCCGCTGGATGTCGCGCGCGGTGATGTCGTTGAAGATCACGTACCCCGCGACGTAGTCCGTCGCCTCCTCGGGCCCGAACCACTTCCCCGTTTTGCCGATCACGACCGCGAGCTCGAGCTCGTAGTCGAGCTCCTCGGTCAGGTGCTCCGGATAGATGATCGGGTCGTCCGGGCCGATCAGCGCGTCGACGTTCTGGAAGAAGACGATCCAGGGCGCGATCTTGTGCGCCCAGCCCACCTGCTTCGACTCCTCCTCGTGCTCGCGGAAGTTCCCGGCCGTGTGGAAGAACTTCTTCGGGACGATGGGCGGCCGCAGCTTCGCGCCCGCGAGCGGGAAGCGCTCTCCCGTCTCCGCCGCCCCGCTGCGCTCGAACCACTCGCGCATGGTCGGCACGTCGAGGACGGCGATCTCGTCGCCCTCGACGCGTCCGACGCGGCCTTCGTCGAAGGTCACGAGCCGAGCCACGCCAGCACCTCCTCGGCGGCCAGGTCGGGCGGGAAGACGGGGTAGAAGACCTTGGCGATGCGCCCGCCCTCGAATACGAGGGTCACTCGTTTGTAAAGGGTCTGACCCCCGAACTCGAACGTCGGCAGCCGGAGCGCGTCGCGCAGCGCCAACCCCGGGTCGGCGATCACCGGATAGAGGATCCCTAGCCGCTCCGCGAGCTCGACCTGCTCCTCGAGCGTCTGCGCCGACAGCCCGGCGAGCTTCGCGCCGTGCGCGCGCAGCTCCTGGGCGTGGTCGCGGAACCCGCACGACTCGGGCGTGCACCCGCGGGCGCCCGGGATTGCGTCCCACTCGTCCGGGATCGTGCGGTCGGGGCGGCCGGTTCGCGGATAGATGTAGAGGACGGCGCGCCCGGCGGCGAAGGCGGCGAGATCGACGGGCCCGACCGAGGATTCGAGCGTGAGCTGCGGCACCTCCGTGCCTTCGAGGTGGTCGCAGGCGCCGTCGTCGACCGGGACGGGCAGGTCGTCCGGTAGCGAGTAGAGGCTCACGCCGCGCCGCAGACCCGCTGCGCGGCGAGCGCGTACACGCGCGCGGTGTTCACTAGCCCGTCGACGTCGAGATTCTCGCCGACCTCCGCGTCGGGAAGGCCGGTCGAGGTGCCGTAGTTGACGGTCGCGATGCCGTAGCGCGTGAGCACGCTCGCGTCGGAGAACCAGCGCGTCACGTCGCGCTCCGGCGCCGAGCCGAACACCTCCGCGTGCGCGGCGTCGAGCGCGGCGACAAGCTCGTGGTTCTCGTCGATCTCGGCGCCGGGCGCCGTCACGTAGACCTCGCCCTCGACGCCGTAGTCGGGGAAGCGCTCGGCGAGCCCGCGCACCATCTCCAGCACCTGTCTCCGCGCAACCGCCATCTCCTTCGTCGGCGGCACGCGCACGTCGAGGAAGAGGTCGGCGCGGTGCGGCGTGCGCGATACGCGCCACCCGAACCCACCGGAGAGCGCGCTCACGTTGACGATCGCCTTCGCCCCGCGGTAGGAGTTCGCCTCGTCCTCCTCCCAGGTCGGGATCCACTCGAGTACCGCGCCGAGCACGTCGTGCATGCGGACGAGCGAGTTCTGGTCGCGCTTCCCTTCGCTGAACGCCGTGTGGATGAAGTTGCCCTTCGTCGAGATCCGCAGCCAGAGCGATCCGAAGTGGCCGAGCACGATCTTGCCCTCGGTCGGCTCGCCGAGGATGCAGCAGTCGGCGGCGCCCCCGTGGCCGACGAGGTAGCGCGAGCCGGCGGCGTAGCCGCGGTACTCGGCGCCCTGAGCGTCGGCCCACTGCGTCTTCTCGATCTCTCCGCAGACCGCGGCGATCATCACGTCGCCCTTCAGCCGCACGCCCGCGTCCTGGAGCGACCGCACGGCCTCGACGTAGCAGGCGAGCGCGCCCTTCATGTTCGAGATCCCGTTCCCGTAGATCCGCCCGTCCCGGACGAACCCCTCCGGCTGGAAGCCGGGGATGCCCGCCAGCCACGGCTCGCGACCCGAGTACGAGGTGTCCATGTGGCCGTTGAACATCAGCGTCGGCCCGCCGCCCGCGCCTGCCCACGTGCCGAGCACGTTCGCGCGGCCGTCCTCGACCTGCTGCCACTGCACCTGCAGGCCCATCCCCCGGAACGTCTCGGCCATCAGGCGCGCCATCGCCTCTTCGCTGCCGGTGAAGCTCGGCGTCGAGACCGCGCGCACCGCCCAGTCGACGAGACGGTTGCGGTCGACGTTGACGCCTGCGGCGTCACGACCTCGCCTCGCCCCGACGCCGACAGCTTCGCTGTCGCGTCTGCGCTCGGCTTCGTCTCTCATCGCACCTCCGGCAGCACCCGCTCGGCGAACAGGCGCAGCTGGCCGAGCCGGTCGTCGCCCCAGAGCTCCAGCATCACTTGCGTGCAGCCGGCCTCCTTGTACTCGTTGATCGCGGCGATGCAGTCCTCCGGCGTCCCAGCGATCGGCTTGCACTTGTCGAGGATCTCGTCCGTGACCGCCGCCTTGGCGGCGAGGCGTCCGCCCTGTTCCATCGCCTCGGCGACCGGGCGGATCTCGTCCTGAGTCAGGCCGGCGCACTCGAGCAGCGTGTCCGCGGCCGCCTGGATGTTCTGCACCTTGTTCGCGAGGTACATGCCGGCGATCTCGCGCGCGCCGTCGCGGCCGCGCTCGCGGTCCTGGTCGATCGAGGCGACGATCGTGCAGCCGAGGTCGAGCGAGTCGGGCTCGCGGCCGGCGTCGCGCAGCTGCTCCCGCACGTAGCGCACAAACGGGGGCGTCGTGATCGACGCGGTGAGCAGGCCGTCCGCCGCCTGCCCCGCCGCGCGCAGCATCATCGGGCCCGTGCCGGCGAAGTAGATCGGCACGTCCCAGCGCGGCGCGTCGGCATCGTCCTTGAGCGCGGGCACATGCGCGGAGAAAACCTTGCCGTCGACGTCGAGCGCTTCCCCGGCGAGGAGTCCGCGGACGATCTCGGCCGCCTCCTTCATCGCCGCAACCGGCTTCGAGTCGACGTTCGCGTGGCGCATGAAGATCTTCGAGACCCCGAGGCCGAGGTAGAAACGACCCGGGCCGGCCGCCTCCTGCGTCACCCGCGCCTCCATCGCGATCTGGATCGGGTGGCGGGTGAACGGCGAGATGATCCCCCAGCCGACAGCGAGCCGCTTGGTCTCGCGCGCAATCACGGCCGAGAGCGCAGTCGAGGAGCGCGCCTCCATCGAGTGCTTCCGCCACCACGGGTAGGCCTCGGCGAGCCAGATCGTGTCGAAGCCGCCCTCGTCCAGCGCGCGGGCGTGCTCGAGGATCTCCTCGAGCGGTTCCATGGTGAGCTGCATCACGCCGATCCGGAAGGGCTGAGGCATCCCTTCGCGATCCTATGTCGAACGAACCGAGAGAGACTGGGCGCTAGCGGCGCGAGCCGTTCCGCAATGCCGACGTGAGGTTCCGCTTCGTATCGTCGATCAGCCCGAGAACGGCCCGCTCGGCGGCGTCCGGGTCGCGGGCCTCGATCGCCTTCGCGATCGCCAGGTGCCGCCGTGCGGCCTTGGGATACGCGCGTGAGCTGCTCGAGGAGTAGGCGAAGACCGTTCGGAGGACCGCCGTGAAGATCTGACTCATGTGCTCGAGCAGCTCGTTCCGACACGCCTCGAGCAGGATGCTGTGGAAGCGAAGATCCGGCTCCATGAAGGCGTCGAGATCGTCGCCTGCGTCTCGCATCGCCTCGTACGCCTCGTAGAGCGCTGCGATCTGCTCGTGGGTTGCCCGCTCGGCTGCGAGCCGGGCGGCGGCGGGCTCGATCATCCGGCGCAGCTCGAGTGCCTGACCGAGAAAGTCGGCGTCAGGGCCGGCCTCGATCTGCCATGCGAGGACGTCGGGATCGAGAAGGTTCCAGTCCCGTCGCGGACGCACGCGCGTGCCGGTCTTCGGCCGCGACTCCACGAGCCGCTTCGCGGCCAGCACCTTGATCGCCTCGCGGAGCACGGTCCGGCTGACGGCCGGCTCGTCGATCAGGCCGTTGTCCGAGAGCGTGTCGCCGGGCTTCAGCTCGCCGCGGACGATCCTGACGCCGATCTCGTGGACGACCGCCCCGTGCAGCCCACGGCGCGGGTAGGTCCGCGCTTTAGTCATACGATAATTCTATAACTAGACATCTGCTCCCGACAGTGTTACGCTCGCCGCCGAGCGGGACCGGTTGTGGGACCTGAAGGGAGGAAGGATGGGACGGTACGTTCGAATTCTCGCCGCAGCCGTTGCGGCGGCAGTGATTGCCCTGGTCGCGGCGGTACTCGTCGGCGGAGGCAATGGGCAGGCCGCGCCGTCGGCGAGTGCGGCACCCGCCGCCGGCAAGTGGTGTGCCGGCCAGAAGATCGTGTCTGGTCGAACTGGGATCCGGAGACGATGGTGAGCCAGTTCAAGTCGGCGATCGCGACGAAGCCGGTCGGGATCGCGGTGATGGGCCATCCCGGTGACGCGGCGCTGAAGCCGTGGGTGACCCGGGCCGAGTCCAAGGGGGTCATCGTCACGAGCCAGAACACAGAGCTGCCGACGCTCTTCAAGGCGTACCAGGCCAAAGGCTTCGGCTACGTCGGTCAGAACCTCTACAACTCCGGCGTCCTGCTCGGCCAGTCCGCTGTCGCGCAGCTGAAGCTCAAGAAGGGCGACCGGGCGATGGTCTGGGGGCTCCTCTCCCAGCCCACGCGCGGCCTGCGCACGAAGGGGGCGATCGACGCCCTGAAGAAGGCGGGGCTGAGGGTCGACTACATCGAGATCAACAAACAGACGAACGCCGATCCTGCCGCGGGCGTTCCGACCTTCACCGCCTACGTCAGCTCGCATCCGGACGTCAAGCTGGTCGTCACCGACCACGGCGCCGTGACCGCCACCGCCGAGACGTATCTGAAGGCGGCGCACAAGGGGCCGAACGACATCGGCATCGCCGGGTTCGACCTGTCGCCGGCGACGATCACGGCGATCCAGGGCGGGTGGACGGATCTGATTCTCGACCAGCAGGAGTGGCTGCAGGGCTACCTGCCGATCCTGCAGATCTGCCTGACGAAGGTCTACAAGTTCGCCGGGCTCTACATCGACACCGGCTCGGGGATCATCAACAAGAGCAACGTCGGGCCGCTCATCCCGCTTGTCAAGAGGCTGATCAGATAACGGGAGGCTCGACCAGGAGCGAAGCGGCGGCGCCGGCACCGGCGTCGCCGCTCTCTGCGACACTCAGCCCGCACACCGCACATGGACTCCACGGCCAGTCTCCTCGAGCTCGAGCACATCTCGAAATCGTTCGACCACGTGCGCGCGGTGCAGGATGTCAGCCTCGCGGTCGGCGCGGACGAGATCGTCGGGCTGCTCGGCGATAACGGCGCCGGCAAGTCGACGCTGATCAAGATCGTCACGGGATTCCATGCACCGGACAGCGGCACGATCAGCTGGAAGGGCGAGCGGATCGAGCACCTCTCGGTGCAGCGGGCACGCGAGCTCGGGATCGAGACCGTCTACCAGGAGCGTGCGCTCGCGGATCAGCAGTCGCTCTGGCGGAACATCTTCATGGGTCGCGAGCGAACGAACCGATTCGGGCTCCTCGACCTGCCGGCGATGCGCGACGAGACCGAGAAGCTGATGCTCGAGTTCCTGCGCTTCACGTCGAAGGCCGTGACTCCGGAGTCCTTCGTCGGCTCGATGTCCGGAGGCGAGCGCCAGGGCGTCGCGATCGCGCGGGCCCTCCACTTCGAGGCGGAGCTCGTCATCCTCGACGAGCCGACGATGGGGCTGTCCGTCACCGAGACGAGGAAGACGCTCGACTTCGTGCGCGGGATCAAGGACGCCGGGAAGGCGTGCATCTTCATCGACCACAACCTCTTCAACGTCCACGAGATCTGCGAACGCGTGATCGTGATCGACCGCGGCCGGGTCGCGGGAGAGTTCAGGCCGTCGGAGATGACGGTGCACGAGCTCGTCGAGCAGATGCGCCACGTGGCCGAGACCGGCAGGCTCCAGGGGGCGACCGCATGAGCGGGGTCGAGGCCCAGACGCGCCTGCCGGCACCGGCGCAGACGCCTGGGGCGACGCTGCGCAGGCTCGTCTCGGTGCGCCGGTACGGCCTCCAGGTCGGCACCTTCGTGATGGCGGTCGCGCTCTGGGCCCTCTTCGCGGTCGGCGCGCCTGAGACGTGGCTGCACTTCGACATCTACAGCGCGTTGATGTCGACGGTCCCGCTGACCGGCATCATCGCCCTCTCGCTGACGCTCGTCGTCATCGCCCGCGAAATCGATCTCTCGTTCGGGTCTGTGATGGCGGTCGGGGCCTGGGTGTTCATCGCCACCGGCCAGCCGGAGCTCGGCCTCCTCGCCGGGCTGGCGGCCGGGTTCGGCGTCGGCCTCTTGAACGGGATCGTCGTCGTCAGGTTCGCGATCCCGTCGCTCGTCGCGACGATCGGCACCTGGTTCTTCTGGGGCGGGATCGTCCTCTACGGGACAGGCGGGAAGGGCGCCGGAACCGAGTTCGCCCACGGGTTCGTCTCGAGCCTCGTCACCGGACGCATTCGCGGCGTCCCGGCGGAGTTTCCGTGGATGATCGGGATCGCGCTGGTCCTCTGGGTGCTGCTCAACCGCCACCGTTTCGGCGCCGACGTCTACCTCGGCGGCGACAACGAGCAGAGCGCGAGGATGATGGGCGTCCGGACCGGCCTCGTCCGCATCACCGTCTTCGCGCTCGTGGGGACGGCGGCGGCGTTCGCCGGCATCGCCTCGACTCTCGAGACCAACTACTTCTGGCCGACGGTCGGCAGCGGCGCGATGCTGCCCACGGTCGCTGCGGTCTTCCTCGGCGGCACCTCGATCTTCGGCGGCAGAGGCACGATCTTCGGCACGGTCGTCGGCGCGTTCGTGATCGGCGCGATCGAGCCCGGGATCGTCTCGGTCGGGTGGACGGGCCTGCTTACCCAGGTGATCTACGGTGCTGTGATCGTCGGCGCGCTGATCATGCAGGCGTTCGTGCTCCGGCGAGTCCACTAGCGGGCCGCCTCGCGGTCTCAGTCATCTCGACAAGGAGGAGTGACTTGGCGACGATTCGGAACGCTGACTACGGCCCGGGAAACGGGCGCCGCTCGAGCGAATGGTTCGACCGGCGCGACCTGGACGGCTTCCTGCACCGATCGTGGCTGAAGTCGACGGGTGTGACCAACGAGACGTTCCGCGGGCGGCCCGTGATCGGCATCTGCAACAGCTGGAGCGAGCTCGTCAATTGCAACGTGCATCTTCGCGGTCTCGCCGAGGCGGTCAAGCGCGGCGTCCTCCAGGCAGGCGGCTTCCCCCTCGAGTTCCCGGTGATCTCGCTCGGGGAGTCGCTGATGAAGCCGACGACGATGCTGTACCGGAACCTGATGGCGATGGACGTCGAGGAGTCGATCCGCTCGTACCCGCTCGACGGCGTCGTCCTCCTCACGGGCTGTGACAAGACGAATCCCGCGTCGATCATGGGTGCGGCGAGCGCCGACGTGCCCGCGATCGTCGTCACCGGCGGGCCGATGCTGAACGGCCACTGGCGCGGGCGAGAGCTCGGCTCCTGCTCCGACTGCTGGCACTACAACGAGGAGCTGCGGGCCGGACGCATCACGGACGCGGAGTTCGAGGAGATCGAGAACTCGATGTCGCGCTCGAACGGCCACTGCATGACGATGGGCACGGCCTCGACCATGGCGTGCGTGACCGAGGCGCTCGGCCTGACGCTGCCTGGCGCGGCCGCGATCCCGGCCGTCGACGCCCGGCGGGCACAGGTCGCCGAGGCGGCAGGCCGGCAAATCGTCGCGCTCGTCGAGCGGGACGTGAAGCCGTCGGACATCCTCACGCGGGCGGCCTTCGAGAATGCGATTCGCGTTCTGCACGCGATCTCGGGGTCCACGAACGCGATCCTCCACCTGATCGCGTACGCGGGCCGCGTCGAGGTCGACCTGCCCCTGCAGCTCTTCGACGAGCTCTGTAGCTCGACGCCGTGGCTGGTCAACCTCAAGCCGGCGGGCGAGCATCTGATGGAGGACTTCTACTACGCCGGTGGCCTGCCGGCGGTCATGGCCCAGATCACCGACCTGCTCGACCTCGGGGCGTTGACGGTGACCGGGCGGACGCTCGGCGAGAATCTCGAGGGCGTGCCGACGCAGATCGTCGACCGCGACGTGATCCGGACCGCCCGCGACCCACTGGACCAGGGCGGCAGCCTCGTCGTTCTGCGGGGGTCGCTCTGTCCGGACGGCGCGGTGATGAAGATCTCCGCCGCCGATCCGCGGCTGTTGCGGCACGAGGGACCGGCGGTCGTCTTCGAGGACATCCACGATCTCGCGGCGCGCGTCGACGACGAGGCGCTCGAGATCGACCAGAGCTCCGTCATGGTGCTCAGGAACGCCGGGCCCGTCGGCGCGCCCGGAATGCCGGAATGGGGCCACCTTCCGATTCCGGCGAAGCTGCTGAAGCAGGGCGTCCAGGATCTCGTCCGCATCTCCGACGCACGCATGAGCGGAACGTCCTACGGGGCGGTCGTCCTCCACGTCGCCCCGGAGTCGGCCGTCGGCGGGCCGCTGGCGCTCGTCGCGACCGGCGACCGGGTCCGGCTGGACGTGCAGGAGCGGCGCCTCGACCTG
>WNGE01008835.1_pt1 | contig 10671 bp, 9 predicted proteins | sample 5400651 | NCBI WGS metagenome assembly WNGE01 (sample SAMN13153370, study PRJNA577476) | soil metagenome | isolation source: 60 cm soil or saprolite under grassland replicate 2 | place: USA:California | collected 2016-06-15
TCACCACCCCCGAGCAGGCGCAGGCGCACCCGGGCTGTACCGCATTGGATGTCCAGCACAGATTCGCGCGAAGGTGCGTCAGTCGATGGGTCGTACCGGGTCGGCCCTCGATAACGCCGTCGCCGAGTCGTTCAACTCCACCTTGGAGTTCGAGCTGCTCGCCCAGGCGCGGTTCATCACCCGGGCGCAGGCCCCCCGTTCTGAGTCCGGCATTACCAGACAACTCTCGTGGATCTTTCTCGCCACTCCACCTGTTGAGCTGATTATGTCGCAGAGAGGGGTTGCCGGCCCGCACAGGCTCCATGCCACCGCCCACGCGGACAGCCCTTCCCCGAGCCGACCCACGCGAATAGCGAGTGCTCGACCCTCATCGCCGCCGGGCCACCCGCCAATGCCGCCGTCACCGGCTTGGCCTCGCCGGCAACCCGTCGGCAACCACATCTCCACACATCTTCCCGAAACTCCAGGTCTCCACCCGCGTCGATGCCCGCGACGCTGGCCCCCGACGCAGTCCATGACGGCAGGCAGGCCGCACACCAGAAAGCCCGGAGGCGGGCGCGGCAACGCAACGCGGATGTTGATCCTGACTTAACGACACCCAACGACCTGATCGAATGGTTCGGCTGGGTCATATCAAATCTTCAAATTGCTGTCACCGCGAACGCGGAGGGGGTGCCCAGGCTCGCCGCCCGGCCGCCTCTTACCTGCGCTGGCCGCGCAGGTCTCTCCTGAGATGAGATGACATTCTTCGGCCGAGGAGCATCGACTCGACGGACTACGATACGAGCGCCAACGGCATCGCCTGACGGGGTGGAGGGACGATGGTGGCCGGGAAGTCGGGCAAGAGGCCAAGCCTTGCCGAACTTGGTCCGGCATGGATTACCGCGATTGCCACCTTGCTTGGCTCCCTGGTCGCCGTCGCTGGCTTCTTTGCCCTCCGAGCCGCCGCACCGCCAGCGAGCACCGCGCCGGCTGGAAGCAGTGCAAGAGTGACCGGTAGTACGCCGACACGATCGGTACCCGTCCAGCCGGCAAGTCCGGCAGCCGCACCTGGCAGCACGCTGACGCAGTTCAACGTCGATCTCCCCGGTGGCTACGGTCTAACGTTCGGTGCGAGCCCCGCCCGCCCAGTCCGCATCGACTCCGGGGCCGAACTGTTTCTGAGCTGGAGCAACGGGTTCTACACGCCGGACCAGCACGGCATGCTTGCCACGCTTGATGGCAGTACCCCAACCTACGGGGACTGCGTGGCCAGTACCAGGTTCACCTCATCGGTCATCTTCCCCAAGCCCGGCACCGTGTTCTGCTATCTCGGGCACGATCTCGTCGTCGGCATCAAGGTCATCAAATCGCTGTTCGGGCAATATGACACGCTGTCCATCACGGTCTGGCAGGCGCCGCCCCGGTAGCGACATGCGGACCGCCTGGTTTGCCATACTCGCGTGGCGAGTGCGGCGCTCGACCGTTACCAGGGCGCTACCGCGGACGCCGATTACTGGTAACGGGTGCGAAGGCTCCGCGCACTGGCTGCTTCCGTCTGGGTGGTGACGTGCGCAGTGATCTTCTGGCAGCGATGCGTCGAACTCCTGAACCCGGGTGCCGCCCGACGTGTGGGTTGGCGCTGGTCCTGAATATGATCACGATAAGCACCTGGGCGCCCTGCGCCGCTGGGCCGCCGACCTGGACATGCCGCTGCCAGCCGGGTAGGTCGATTGTCCGGCCGCGACCAGGGTCGACGGCTACCAGCCGATCGGCCTCTCACAGGGAGCATCAGCGCCACGGCAAGATTGAATCGCAGACGAATTGTCGTACGCACGTTCGACAATGCCGTCTGGCCAGTGTGAGGCTTGGGGGTGTCACATGCAGACTGGACGGCCGGCTGGGGTTGGGCCGCCTACCATCGGCGGCATGGACGAGCGCCTGCGGCAGCGCGCCGCGATCGTGGCGCCGCTAAGGGCGCGGCCGTGAATTACATGGTTGTAGTTTCGGTGTGGTTGGTGTTGTTGCCAGTATGTGGGTGTGGCGACTGAGCGTGTTCTGGCGGAGAAGTTGGCTGTGCTGCGGCCGCATCTGAATGAGCGGCAGTGGCGGTTGCTGTTGGGGGCTGAGGCGGAGGCGTTGGGTCGAGGCGGGATCGCGTTGGTGGCCCGGGTGTCGGGGGCTTCGCGGACTACGGTGCAGGCCGGGGTGAACGAGATCCGGGCCGGGGCGGTGGCCGATGATCGGGTACGGGCTGCGGGGGCGGGGCGGCCGGCGGTGGAACGGGCGCAGCCGGGGGTGGCCGAGGCGTTGGAGGCGTTGGTGGCGCCGGAGACCAGAGGCGACCCGACCTCGCCGTTGCGGTGGACGACCAAGTCGTTGAACCACTTGGTGAAGGGGTTGTACGCGGCGGGGTTTGTGGTGGGGAAGACGACGGTGGCCCGGCTGCTGCGGCAGGCCGGGTATCGGTTGCAGGCCACGTTCAAGACCAAGGAAGGCGCGCAGCATCCGGACCGGGACGCCCAGTTCCGGCATATCAACAGCGTGGCCGGGATGTTCCTGGCGGCCGGGGATCCGGTCATCTCGGTGGACACGAAGAAGAAGGAACTGATTGGTGAGTACGCCAACGCTGGTCGGGAGTGGCAGCCGGCGGGGCAGCCGGTAGCGGTCAACGGGCATGATTTCCCGACTGGGGTGCCCAAGGCCGTCCCGTACGGGGTGTATGACGTGGGGGCCGATGACGGGTTCGTGGCCGTCGGGGTCGACCATGACACCGCGGCGTTCGCGGCCAACGCGATCCGGGCCTGGTGGTACAACGTGGGCCGGAACCGCTACCTGCGGGCGCGTCGGTTGCTGATCATCGCGGATTGTGGCGGGTCCAACGGAAACCGGCCATGGGCGTGGAAAGCACGGCTGGCGGAGTTGGCCGCGGAGGCCGGGCTACAGATCACGGTGTGCCACTTCCCGCCGGGCACCTCGAAGTGGAACAAGGTCGAGCATCGGTTGTTCTCGTTCATCTCCATCAACTGGCGCGGTCGGCCGCTGACCGACTACCAGGTCGTGGTGGAAACCATCGCCGCGACCACCACCGGGTCCGGGCTGACGATGGAGGCGGTGCTGGACACCAATACCTACCCGACCGGTGTACGGATCCCTACCGCGGCGCAGAAGGCGATCCGGTTGCAGAGGTACGCCTTCCACGGTGAGTGGAACTACGTCGTCCACTGTGGACCCATCCCGGAATCAGTACGGAACAAGGAGATTCTTCTCGAATCGACCAAGTAATTCATGACCGAGCCCTAAGGCTGCCGAAGGTCTCCTGGCCCGAGATCGCCGCGGCGGCGATCGAACGCGGTGACGCGGTCGAGCTACTGGCGGAGCGACTGGGCGACGACGACGCGCTGTTCAGCCTCGACGCATCGCCTGACACGTTGATCGAGTCAGCCGCTGCCGACCTCGCCGGGTGGGCGGCCGAGGGGATCGGTGTGCACGCCTGCCTGGACGACTCCTACCCGGAACAGCTGCCCGACATCCACCAGGTGCCACCGGTGGTGTTCACCCGAGGCCAGCTCGCCGCCGACAGGCGTGCGGTGGCCGTGGTGGGGACACGTCAGCCCACCCCAGAGGGCGTCGACACCGCCGCAACGATCGCCCGGAACCTGGCCGCCGTCGGGTAACGGTCGTCAGCGGACTCGCCGCCGGCATCGACACCGCCGCGCACACCGCGGCGCTGCAGGCCGCCGGCCGCACCGTCGCCGTCATCGGCACCGGCACCGGCACCGGCACCGGCACCGGCACCAACAGGTACTACCCGGCCGATAACGCCCAACTCCAACGCCGCATCGCCACGGACGGTCTCGTCCTGTCGCAGTTCTGGCCCGACGCACCGCCCACCAAGACCAGCTTCCCCATGCGCAACGCGGTGATGTCCGGCTACGCAGCCGCCACCGTGGTGGTCGAGGCGGCCTACGGCAGCGGCGCCCGCATGCAGGCCCGACTGGCGCTCGAACACGGCCGCCCCCCGTGGTCCTACCCCACCAACTGCTGACGCACGACTGGGCCCGCGACTACGCACAGCGCCCCGGCGTCCACGTCGTCGACACCATCGACGACCTGCTCACCACCGTGGAGGGGCTGACCGCGCAGATGGTTCCCGGGCCGGAGGCACTGCGTGGGCTCGCCCACCTCACCACCACCTGACCCCAGACTGGCGGCCCAGGAACAGTTCGATATCCAGCACAACTGGCTGCGCAACCCACTCCCGCCCTCCCGCACCGTCTGCCCCATCTGCCGGGGAGCCCGCGAACCCGGCTACCCCTGCTGCTACCCCTGCAACTAGGCACAGATCGCGACGTGACAAGCGTGTTCCTGCCAGCCTCTTTGGGCGGGGTTGACCACGGCGTCAACGAGCCCGGTACCGTAGCGGTATGACCAGCGCACACGCCGAGCCTTTCGATCTTGCGGCGGCTGCGGAAGATGTGGGTCCGGGGCACCCGGTGACCGTTCACCCACCCGGCCGCCCGGCGTTGCGTCTCGTCACCCCAGCCGACTGGGCCGCCGCCGAGCTGGCTCGCGTGTTCGTGAAGTACGCGCCGCCGGAGGTGCTTGCCCCTGGCGCAGGGATGGCCACGGGGCGGGAATCCGGCGACGTGTACGCCATGGTGTTCCAAGATGGCGGCTGTGAGTTTGGTGAAGCGACTCGTCGCGCCGTTGCGCTCGCCCGCGACATCGACAGGATTCTGGAGGAGCTGTACGACGCGCTTGGCGACGACGCCGAGTTGGTCCCTGTGGTCCCCCGTTTGCGCCCTGACTTGGTACAGCGGGCGCGGGCTGAAGCGACTGAGGTCGCTCGCGAGGCCGGCGGCCCAGCCGAATGGGTCACGGCCACCGCTGACGAGGCGGGCTGGTTGCAGGCACATCCGGCGGGGTAGGCGGTAGCCTGCCTCGGTGACCGCACCCGAGAGCATCGCCGGTGTCGTGTGCGACACGGCGGCAGTGGTCGCTGTCGTGGAGGATCTTGGCGGATCAAAGCTGGGCGGGCTGGGACGTGCCCTGTACGACGATGCCAGAGAGCGGGGCTTGACGCTTGCCGTGCCGTACATCTGGCAGCGAAGGCGGCGGTTCTCTACCTCTCACCGTCTGGTGTCGATCTGCTCGGTGCCTTGCTGTTCCCGGAGCTTTACCGGGCGTCCGGCGACCCGCTTCGAGCGACCGGGCCTCGTGGTGTGTGGTGGGTCGAGCGTCGTCGCCCGGAGCGGTTACCCGACTATCCCGCCATACTGGGGCAATGCGGCGATCCTGTAGTGGCGTATGTGGCCGCGTACGCCGCCGCCACCGGCTGGCCAGTGGCTACCGATGATCGGGATACATACGCGCGGCTGCTGGGTAGAGACGACGCCCTACAGATGCCACCGCTGCCTGACGGTCAAGAAATGTGACCGCCAACCTTGGTGGCGGGAATCGGCCTGCCATCCTGCGATTCCCGCCACGACCACCGTCGACGAACTCAATACATGGGACGCTACGGCCCTGCCGCCACGAGATGGCCGGGTAGCGGCGATCAGGACCGAGAGAAGGACCCAGTTGAACGCGAGTCAGGCGTTCCGCGTGATCGCAGTCAGCCAGCTGGTGCGGTGCGTAAAGGGCAAAGGCTTGGTGCCACCGGTTGAGCGCGGCGGTGCCTTCGCCGGCACCCTAGGTCGTGCTGCACTCGCTCCGTCGGCGAGGCCGGGATCCCCTCCTGCTGATACGACCTCGTGACGCCCGGGTCCCCCGCGTCCGCCAGGTCCCGGCCGCATGTGCACCCACCCTGCGGGTAATGATCCTCGGTCCGGTCCGGCACATCCCGGGTCATCGCCGCACCCGGGCTACCCGGCTGCTTCCCCCGGCGCTTCTTCTTCTCCGCCCGCTCCGCGGCCCGCCGCTGCTTCCGCCCGGGCAGGTTATCCGACGACGGCGGCATCGAAGAGTTCCCGCTGCCCTCCGGGACTTCAGCGCGCCTCCGCCAGGGCAGGTGGTGGGCTACTCCGGTTCCGAGTGCTCCAGGTCAGGGTCCTCGCGGTAGTCGGTCGGGACGTCGACCATCTCGGTCTCCGGGCGGTACCCGGGATCGAGCCGCACCAGGTCCCACTCGTTGATCCAGGCCCGTACGTACTGGCGCATCCGGGTGGCTCCGAGGCGCTCCAGACCGGCGACGTCGGGCGGTTGCCAGCCGAACGCCTGGCCGTGCAGTTCCCGCAGCCGGGTGTACGCCTGCTTGAGCTCGACGTCGTCCGGTGGCGTGAGCAGCCGCATCTCCCGGTCGATGATGCGCATGCCAAGCTGCGCCGCCGCGGCAAGCGCGTTCGCCTCCGGCGTGTCCTTGGCGCGCAGTTTGGCCGGCACCTGTTCCCGGTCGTTACGCCCGGCAATGATCGCAGCCTCGAAGTCGTCGGTCATGGCGAATACCGCAGCGACGGGGATCCCCCCGCCGTGCTCGCCGCGCACCCACCGGGCCAGCTCCGCGTACGACTTCGCACGCTGGAGCAGCGAGTACCGCCCGATGAGCTCAACCTCGTCGAAGAGGATCACCCAGCCGGCCGAGCCTGCGGCGGTGAGCAGCCGCGCCCCGAACCGCAGCCGCTGCCGCCCCAGCTCCGGCGCGGTGACCGGGGGCAGGGTCGGCCGCTGCTCGCCGATTTCCCGCAGCCGCCGCCGCAGCTCCGGGACGGTGATCGGGTCGCCGGACCAGAACCGCAGGATGGTCTCGGCGAATACCGCGTCCCGGTCACGCACGTGGGCGAACAGCGCCAGGGTGGCGGGGAACCGCTCGTTGAGTTCGGCACCGGTCGACGAGGCCCAGCGCAGCAGCTCCGCATACGGCCGGCCGTCCAGGTCCAACGCGGCGGCCGCTTCGATGATCGCCGGTCGCGCCTGGCCCGCCCGCATCGCGGAGTCCGCGGCCGCCCGGAACACCTTGGCCGGGTCGTGCAACGGGGTCTCCTTGCTGATCACCACCCGGCTGACGGTGTAGCCCGCGTCGAGCGCGAGCCGGGCCAGATGTTCGAGCATGTGGCTCTTGCCGCTGCCGAACCCGCCGCCGAGCAGCAACCCGCCCGCGGTACCGCCGGCGGCGGCCTCGCACAGGGCGTGGAACCGGTCCTCGATGGCCGACTGCCCGCTGCCGAGGGCCGCCACGGCGTCGCGGCTCGGCACTCCGGCCCGCAGGGCCTCGATCGCCCGCCGTCGCGCGACCGCCGCGCCCACGCCGTCGTACCCGCTCGTCATGTCGCGCCCCCTGTCCGCTCGCTCACGCGGCGCCCGGAAGGACGCCTTCCCTCGTCACTGCGTTCCTCGTGGGCCAGCGCTTGGGCTGGCCCGGCAAGGCGGCGTTCGTCGGTCCAGGCGCCGCCCGTGCCGGCTCGCCGCCTCATGCAGCCTCCTGCTGCGGGCCGATCCGGACCATGGCCGCGTACGGGTTGGTCCGCCGCCGGTCGCGGACCTCGTCGGCGACCCGCAGGTGCAGCGCGGTGTACGCGGGCAGGCCCCGCGCCTCGTCGTGAACCAGCGCGGACGGTATCTGGGTCGCGACGAACAGCCCCTCGAACTCGTCGGTCGCGTCGATCAGTTGGCGCAGCACCTCGTACGCGTCGAGGGTCGCGGCCTTCGAGTAGTAATGGCCGTCGCGCAGGCCGACGGGCGGGCGGCGCGTGACGGCGAGCCGGTCGAGGTTCAGGTGCAGCACCAGTCCCGAGCGTCCGGCGATGCGCAGCCAGCGGGTCAGCGACAACAGCAGCGGCCGGGCGTTGTGCCGCGCCACCTTGGCGTGCAGCGACACCCTGCGCAGGTCGGCCGCTGGCAGCCGTTGCCCGCACAGCCAGCCGATGACCGTCTCCCGTTCCGTGGCACTGACGTCGCCGCGGCCCAGGCGTTCCTGGCACAGCCGCAGCATCGCGACCCGGAACTCGTGGCTCAGCTCGGTGTCGCGCAGGACGATGTGCTCGATCGCCCGGCGCACGCTGCGGTACAGCTCGGCGGCGTCGACCTCGTGGTGTGCGGCGATCGCGGCGAGATCGATGCGCTCATCGCCGTCCGGGGCGGGGAAGGCGGCGCGGTCGAGCGCCGACCGCACGACGCCCGTCGCCAGCCCGACCCAGTCCACCTGGCGCGCGATCGTGGTGAACACCTGGTCGATCAGGTGGACCCGGGTGGTCGCGGCGTCCACCGCCGCGTGCACGAATCCGCTGCCGAGACCGGCGAGCCCGGTGGTCAACTCCTGGCGGGCGGCGTCCGACCCGACACACAGCAACTTGACGGCCGCGCCGCCGCGGGCGACGTATCCGGCGAGATACTCGCGCTCGACGAAGTCGAGGTAATCGGGGACGCCGAGCGCCGTCACCGTCACGGCCGCGCCCCATCTGCCGCGCCGGTCGTGAACGACACGCCCCAGTACCGCTGCTGCTGCCCGCTGCGTGACACGGTGACCAGCGTGCCGGAGCCCTTGGTTCCGGTGCTGGCCGACCACAACAGCGTCCGGGGGCTGCGGGCGGTGCTGGTGATCCCGGTCTGGTCGAGCAGGTACAGGTCGCGGGCGAACTCCTGCTTGGAGTACTGCGCACGTTGACCCGGCAGCATGGTCAGCACAGACCAGATGTCGACCAGCCGCACCACGGCATCGGCCCGCTTGCTCTGGCTCACGACCACCAGGTCGTACGCCGCGCGCAGGCTGTCGAGAAACGCCTCGGCCTTGAACCGGGGACCGCGCTCCTGCGCCCGCGCCAAGGCGGCGACCAGAACCGACGGCCGCAGGCGACGCTCCCGCATCTTGTCGATCTCGACGGCGGCATCGCCGGGCAGCAGGCGCAGCAGCGACGGGTAGCACAGCAGCCGGTCGTCGTCCTCCACGATCGCCACGCCCTGCGCCTCCGCCTCGGCGAGCAGTTCCTTCAGGTAGTCACCGGAGGCGAGGTGCGCCTGCTCGTCGAAGTCGAAGCCGTCGTCGAGTGTCCTGGTCTCGTCGGCGAGCCCGGCGGCCGCCGTGCGGGCAGCCGACAACGCCTTGCGCAGGTCCCGGACCTGGCCGGTACGCGCCGAGGCGAGCGCCCGCTTCAGCTCACGGACTGTGGCGTTCGCCGACCGCAACGCGGCGTCGACCTCGCGCTCGGTTGCGCCGCACGTCGCCTCGAACACCCGCAAGCCGTTCCCACGACCAACCCCCACATCGGACCCGGCTGTCTGGTCATCGGGAGTCGTTTGTGTCACCGTCACGTGAGCCCCATTCCGCTAGGCGTGTCGAAGTCGATGGGCGGTTACAGTTTCCGACCGTGGTACACCCGCAGCACCGCACCACCCTCGGTTGGGACTGGGTTCCGCCCGGAGGGCAGGCGAGCGCCGCCGGCTACCATATCCCCGGCGGCATGATCTACATCGGCCGACACGTCGGTGCGCCGGCGGGAGAAACGGAACCGGCGCTGATCAATCCCGACCTGCCGGTCGCGCGGTCGGCTCCCCCGCTTTCCAGCCGGGTTCTCGCCGAAGCGCCGGCGTATCACTTGATCTCCCCGACGGCTCGCGCGGCGTACCTCGACTGGCTCGCCGGGGGCCGAAGCACCGCGGTACCCGTCGGACTGGTCCTGTTGTTCTGCTTCGGCCTGGAACGCCGGGTGCTTCTCGACGCCGGGACCGACCCGGCCGCGCGACGTGAGCTACCGGCGATCACCGCCGAGGTACGCCGGCTCCGGGCGCGGTACGGCGACGACGGCGGGCCGGCGTTCCGGAACACCATGGACCGCTTTCTCGATCTCCTTGAGCTGCTCGGCGCGCGCCGGGACGCACCCGACGCGGCGGAGCCCGCGCGAGCGCCCGCATCCGCCGATGAGCGCGCGCCGGCGCGGATGGCGCTACGGGTGGCGCTGGCCGGGTTCGCCGCGACCGCAACCCCGGTCCCGGTGGCGTGGGCCCGCGCGTGGACCCGACAACACCCGTCGCTGGCCCCGCGTGCCGCGGAACTGCGCTGCCGGGAGGAGTTCGACCGGCTGTTCACGCGGCGGTACCTCGACCGGTACGGCGCGGGCCTGGTGCCGCCCGGCGACGTACCGGGCATCCGGCTCAGGTACTCCCCCGCCAGCCCCGTCCTGACCACCACCCTGGTGTGCCGCGAGGATCTGCCGGACGTACTGTCGGAGCCGCGCAGCACCGGGGCGCTCGGTGCGCTCGTCGACGGCGTGGCCGCCGCGCTCGAACCGTACAGCCGGTGGCTGGGCAGGTTCCCCGAGGGCCGCGGCTCGCTCGCCGCGGCGACGCAGCTGCCGGCCGAGCTGATTGACCGCGACCGGGGATCGCTCGGTGCGCTGCGGGCGTGGGCGGAGGCGCGCCTGGACGGCCGGTCGTGGGCGGTCGTCGAGGCCGCGGAGTTCGCCGCGTTCTGGTCCGTGACCAACCCGCACCGGATGGCCAGCGACGAGGCCGCGGCACTCGCCGCGGCACTCGCCCTGATCGGCATCGGGGTCGAGCCCGACGTCCGCTTCGGTGCCCCACCGCTGGCCGACGGGCCGGCGGTACTGTTCCGCCTCGGTCCCACCGCGGTCCGTCCCGATCCCACCGCGGTTGCTTGTCCAGGGGCACGGTTCCGCGCCGCGGCGGCCATCGCACGCTGTGCGGTCGCGGTCGCCTCGGCGGCCGGGGGGGTCGACCCGCACGGTGCGGTCGGCGCGC
>WNGE01008836.1_pt1 | contig 10670 bp, 7 predicted proteins | sample 5400651 | NCBI WGS metagenome assembly WNGE01 (sample SAMN13153370, study PRJNA577476) | soil metagenome | isolation source: 60 cm soil or saprolite under grassland replicate 2 | place: USA:California | collected 2016-06-15
GATCAGCGACAGAAACCAAATCGACATCGTCGAGGTCAATGTGCTGGCACATCTGCCGTGGCTTACCACGGGCGGCATCGACCTAAAGATGGGCAATCGGAAAAGCTTTCGCCCTGAAGGACGCGATCTGAGGCTCGATTTCCTGCGAAGGGGAACCGTTGTGTTGGCATCCGCTTTGATCGGCATCAACCACGAGGAGGTGAGGAGTGAGTAACGCATTGAATCTTCCGACGCGCCGCGTCACGCTCCTGTTGTTGGTCGGGATGGCTCTCACGGTTCCGCGCGTCCATGTCCGCGCGGAGTCATTGTCCGCGATGACCGTGCACAAGGATCCTAGCTGCGGGTGCTGCCTCGCGTGGGTCCAGCATCTCAAAGGCGCCGGCTTCACGGTTTCGGTCGTCGAGACGGATCGTCTCGATACGGTCAAGGCCAGGCTCGGTGTCCCACACGAACTGGAGTCCTGCCATACGGCCGAGCTCGGAGACTATGCGATCGAAGGCCATGTGCCGGCAGGCGCTATCGCGCGGCTGCTTGCGGACAGGCCGGCAGCCAAAGGCCTCGCGGTGCCAGGGATGCCGGTGGGGGCGCCAGGCATGGGCGACGGACCACCCGAAACCTATGAGGTCGTGCTGTTCGGCCCGGAGGGGCGGCGCACGTTCGCACGGTATCGCGGGCTCCAGGAAATCTGAAACGGCGTCCGAGCTCAGGGGCTCTGGCCGTCGCCATTTCGCTTCGGCATGGCAAGTTGCTCGCTGTTCCTCGTGAAAATGGATGCAGAGCTTTACGATGCTTAGAAATGAATATCTTTTTGGATGCTGCTTGTGCATGTTGTTAGTCACAGCAAGCAGCACCCTTGCGGACCGAAATGGCGTCCAGGCGGAAATTCATCGGAAGCAGGTACACACACCTGATCGAAGGACGCCTTTACAAGCGGCGCCGCAGGGTACCCGACCCTTGAAGACGTGCACTTATCGAGGGGGGCCGAAATCCAGCGTTTGGGAATGCCGATAAGTTGTTCGGGTGGTAAGAGCCCGGGTCGCAAACCGCAGGCGAAATGACAGCGCTAATGGATTAGCGCTTCCGAGCTTTGACCACGGAGATTCGCCCCACCCTGACGGAATGCGATGACTGGCGTCGTATGGCGGTGAAGCCGGCTTTCGCAAGAAATTCTGTCCAGCTTCCATCGAGGTGTGGCTCTGCGGCGGCCGGTCCTGATATATATCGGGCAAGCTTTAGCACCGCCGCTTCCCCAGGAACAGCAGGTTTATCGTAGTCGGCCACGTGCAATGTTCCACCACGCCGCAGTACGCGCAACATCTCCTTGGCAATGTTAAGCTTCTCGTCCGGTGGACGATCGTGAAGTGTAAGGACCAAAACGACTTTGTTGAATGAGCCCGCGTCGAACGGAAGCGGTGCGTGGCAGGGCGCCTCAACGACGGTGAGATTCGGTGTCCCGCGTCCCACAATGCCTTGACGTGCCTTTTCGACAGCTTTGCGGTTTGGATCCACTCCAATAAAACTGACCTCCGGAAAACGCAGGGCGAGCGTACGAGTGCTCGAGACGCTACCTGGGCCGAAATTGAGAACCCGACTGTTCGCCTCCGGTGCAATAGATTCAAAGAGCGGTTTTTGCCAGGAAGCGTCTCGTATCATAATGGCGAAGAAAATATCGTAGAGGAACTTGAGCGCATGAAAGCGGATTTGGTCTAATAGTCTGGGCATGGCTTCATCGGCTCGTAATCGCGAGGCATGATCCGTCTGTGCCGATTGAGGTTTGGTCAATACTCGATCGCAGATCTAACAGCATCTCGAAAAACTATTTCCGCATTGATGAAAATCAAATTCATCGGCTGGGCAGCGGCCGCATAGGCACACCAACCAGTCCGGTTTTTGGGTGCGCTAACTTGGTTTACACCGCAAGAACTGCCGAGGCCGACGCCGCTTCAGCCTCGACGACATTATCGTGGCGAGTTGGCTTGAATGTCGACATACGGGACCCCGACCCTGGTTGGTCATGCCGGCGAATAACATCGGGGTTAGCGGCATTTACAATGGGTTGATCTACGTCAACACGCTAACGCCGGAACCGGATATTGTTTATTTATTGCGTGGGCTGCGTACTGGCCATGACCGACCCCCTATGGTGGGGAAGACGAATTCTCGTGGTGAAATGGTCCGAGTTGTGGGAATATGGCGTGAATCATGAAGCCATCTGGGAGTTCAGGATTCGTCGAAGCGTGCCCTGACGGGTGCCCCAGCCGGGTCGATATTTCTCGGGATCGCAAGCACCCATGAATAACTTTAAAAAGATCTTGGCTGTCGCGGTTGCCTTCTCGATAGCCATGCTGCCAGCGGTGAGCGGTATTGCGGCCGCGTCGCCAGCGTCGGTCGTTGCCTCAGGGTCCGATTGCTGTCCGAAACATGTCAAATCCTGCGACAAGGCTCAGGACGATTGTGCGACGCCAGCGGCCTGCGCCGTCAAGTGTTTCAATTATTGCGGGACAATGCTGCCGGCCCTCAGATTTCCGGCGGCTGTGGGTATGATGGAATTGTTATCCCCGAGCGAGCCGCTCCTCTCCCACACGAGCAGTCCACCTTTTCGACCCCCTCGGGCCTGACAGTTCGTCTCACAGGTGCCTCGACCGACGCGCTTTTGCGTGGCCAAATTATTTCGTTCGGGCGCCGTTCTCGCACATCAGACCGTTCGAGCTTGGGGAGAAATGAACTGTGAACCTGAAATCGCTTGTTGTCAGCGCCGTCATGACTGCGGCTGTGGGCCTGACCGACGTCGCTTTCGCGGCCAGTGACGACTACGTGTTCGAGCCTGTGAAAACCGAACTCACCAGAGGCGACGACGTCACTGTGGCGGTCCGCCTCGTGCACAAGCCGACCGGTAAACCGGTCACTGATGCAGTGATCATCCGTAGTCGGATGGACATGACACCGGACAATATGGCTGACATGGCAACGTCTTTGAGCCCGCTACCGGCCAGCGAACCTGGCGTCTACGCCTTCAAGGCCGGTCTCTCGACAGGGCGTTGGCTCTTGAGCCTGGCGGCCAAAGTGCAGGGCGAACCGGACACGGTGGTTGGGAAGGTCACTTTCAAAGTGAGCAAATGACGGGCCTGCACCCATGTCGGCACATCTTCGAGACGTTGAGACATTACCGGCGCACAAGCCGGCGCCTGCGTCCACTGCTGGCCCACTGGGCCCTGAGCGCGAGGATGAAAAGCCTCACCGGGAACGGGCCAAGGGCCGCCGCCTTTCAGGTGGAATCCTTCTCGTCCTCGGGCTCGCGGCGGGCGCAACTGGTGGATATTGGTATGCCAAGCGCGCGGCCGTACCGGATTCCTCGTCGATGTCTCACACACAGACAGCAGGCGCCGAGCGCAAAATTCTCTACTACCGTGATCCCAGCGGTGCGCCGTTCTGGTCGGCGGCACCGAAGAAGGACAAAACCGGTGGTGATTTCCTGCCGGTCTATGACGACGAGGTGCCCTCGTTCGATCCTCGTCCGGCCAAGCAAGTGACTGCGGCCGGCCCACGCAAGATCCTCTACTACCGCAACGCAATGGGCCTGCCCGACACTTCGCCGGTGCCGAAGAAGGACGCGATGGGCATGGATTATATCCCGGTCTACGAGGGGGAAGACCAGGGTGACGCTTCGACAGTGAAGGTGAGCCTTGAGAAGGTTCAACGGAGCGGCGTTCGCACCGAGATTGTCGCACGCCGCCTGGTCGACCACCCCGTGCGTGTGCCCGGCACCGTTCGGATCGACGAAGGCCGGATCAAGGTGGTCACCCTGCGCTCGGAAGGCTTCGTCGAGAAACTGCTCGTCGACAGGACGGGTCAATTCGTACGCGCCGGCGAGCCGCTGTTCCGGGTCTACAGTCCGGAAATTCAGCGGGCCCAGATCGATCTGCTGATTGCAATGCGGCCACAACAGAAATTCCTGGGGCCGTCTTCGATCGAGGGAGCGATGCAGCGCCTCCGCAATTTGGGGGTCCCTGAGGGCCGGATCGAGGAAGTGCGCCAGACCGGCGCCAACCCGCGCACGATCGATTGGCTCTCACCAATGACCGGCATCGTGCTGGAGAAGCGGATCCTCGACGGCCAAAGAATTATGGCCGGTGATGAATTGTACCGCATCGCCGACCTCAGCAGCGTCTGGGTCATCGCCGACGTCCCTGAGCAGGACGTGCGCTACATCCACGCTGGCGATTCAGCGAGCTCGAACTTTCTAGCGTATCCCGGCGAGCCATTCCAGGGGCTCGTTACCTTCATCCATCCGGACCTCAAGCCCGAGACACGAACTGTGCGGGTTCGCATCGAGCTTGCGAACCCCGACGGCCGGCTGAAGCCGGACATGTACGCCGATGTGACGATCCGGTCCTCCTCCACCAAGCAGCCGACGATCGCCGTCCCCACCAGTGCTGTCATCGACAGCGGCACTCGTCAGGCCGTGTTGATTGCCAAGGGCGAAGGTCGTTTCGAGCCGCGGGCCGTCAAGGTTGGAAGCCATGACGATGCCTATACCGAAGTCATCGAAGGCATAAGCGAGGGCGAAGAGGTCGTCACGACGGCGACGTTCCTCATCGATGCCGAGAGTAATCTCAGGGCGGCGCTGAAGGCCTTCACGGCACCGGAGGCCCCGAAATGATCGCGGCACTCATCCGCTGGTCTGCGAGAAACCTGTTTCTGGTGTTGCTCGCGACTGCGTTCATTGCCGCGGGTGGGCTCTACGCCTTGTCACGCGTGCCGCTCGACGCAATTCCCGATCTCTCCGACGTCCAGGTGGTCATCTATACGGAATATCCTGGACAGGCGCCGCAAGTGGTTGAGGACCAGGTCACGTTCCCGCTGACTACATCGATGCTGAGCGTGCCGAATTCGCGCATCGTGCGCGGATTCTCCTTTTTCGGCGTCTCGTTTGTCTACGTGATCTTCGAGGATGGCACCGACCTCTATTGGGCGCGCTCCCGTGTGCTCGAATATCTCAACGCGGCAACCCGAAGGCTGCCGTCGGGCGTCACGCCGACGCTCGGTCCCGACGCGACCGGCGTTGGTTGGGTATATCAGTACGTGGTCCGCGGCACCCAGCGGAGTCTTGCCGAACTGCGCAGCATTCAGGATTGGCAGATCCGTTATGGCATTGCCAAGGCGGAAGGCGTCGCAGAAGTTGCGAGCGTGGGCGGCTTCGTGAAGCAGTACAGCGTGGTCATCGATCCACGGCGGCTACAGGCGTTCGGGATATCCTTGAGCAAGGTTCGCGACGCATTACGCAGCAGCAATATCGATGTTGGAGGCCGCACGGTCGAGCTCGCCGAGACTGAATTCGCGGTACGAGGCCGCGGCTACGTGAAAGGCATCTCCGATCTCGAGCAGATCGTCGTGAAGAGCGATCGCGGCGTGCCGGTGTTGCTCAAGAATGTGGCGCGCATCGAACTTACGCCGGACGAACGCCGAGGCATCACCGAATTAAACGGCGAAGGTGAGGTCGTCTCCGGCATTGCGCTCCAGCGCTTCGGTCAGAACGCACTTTCGGTGATCGCCAACGTCAAGGAGCGGCTGGCGGAACTTGCGCCGAGCCTGCCCAAGGGCGTGACCGTCGAAGCGGTATATGACCGGTCAGAGCTCATCTACCGGGCCATCGAGACGCTCAAGAGGGCGCTGATCGAAGAGAGCGTGATCGTGGCCGCTGTTTGCGTGATCTTCCTCCTGCACGTCCGGAGCGCTCTGGTTGCAATTATCACGCTGCCGATCGGCGTGCTGCTCGCCTACATCTTGATGCATCTTCTCGGATTGAGCTCGAATATCATGAGTCTCGGCGGGATCGCCATCGCCATCGGGGCGATGGTCGATGCTGCGATTGTCATGATCGAAAATGCCCACAAACATCTCGAACGAGCGCCGCCCGAAAAGCCCAAGTTCGAGGTGCTGATCGAGGCAGCAAGCCAGGTGGGGCCAGCGCTGTTCTTTAGTCTCCTCATCATCTCCGTTTCCCTGCTGCCGATATTCACGCTGGAGGCTCAGGAGGGCCGGCTGTTCAGGCCACTGGCCTTCACCAACACGTTCTCTATGGCGGCGGCCGCACTGCTTTCGGTGACATTGGTTCCGGTGCTCATGACGCTGTTCGTTCGCGGCCGCATCATGCCTGAGCACAGGAATCCGGTGAACCGCATTCTCATCTGGTTATATCGACCGGTTATCCGCATCGCCCTGAAATTCAAGATCACCACGATCCTGATCGCGATTGCGGTTCTCGCCGCCAGCGTTTGGCCCGCCATGAGGCTTGGCACCGAGTTCATGCCAACGCTCAACGAGGGCACCCTATTGTACATGCCAACTACCCTTCCTGGCCTATCGATCACGAAGGCCGCCGAGCTGTTGCAGACGCAGGACAAGATTATCAAGACGTTTCCTGAGGTGGAATCGGTGTTTGGCAAGGCGGGACGGGCATCGACCGCCACCGATCCCGCTCCGACCGAGATGTACGAGACAGTTGTGAATCTAAAGCCGCCGTCTGAATGGCGGCCCGGCATGACGGTCGATAAGCTCATTGCCGAAATGGACAAGGCGCTGCAATTCCCCGGAGTGTCCAATGCTTGGACGATGCCGATCAAAGCCCGAATCGACATGCTTTCGACTGGCATTCGCACCCCGGTCGGCGTGAAGGTATTCGGCAGGGATCTGAGCGAGATGGCAAGGCTAGCTAGAGAGGTAGAGGCGGCGATCCGAGCCGTGCCGGGTACGACGAGCGCGTTTGCCGAACGGGTGCTCGGCGGTTATTACCTCAACATCGATCCCGATCGAGCTCAGCTCGCCCGCTACGGGCTGATGATCGATGACGTGCAGAACGTGATCACCACGGCGCTCGGGGCAGAGCCGGTCACGACGACGGTAGAAGGGCGCGAACGCTATACGGTCAGCATTCGGTTTCCGCGAGATTTTCGCAGCGATCCGCAGGCGATCGCGACCCAGGTGCTGATCCCGACTGCCGAGGGTGGAACGGTGCCGCTCGGCCAAGTTGCCAGGGTAAGTCTCTCCGAGGGTCCTGCCACCATTCGCACCGAAAATACTCAGCTCGCCGTATATATCTTCGTCGACCTCCGCGACCGCGATCTCGGCGGATACGTCGCGGACGCGCAGAAGGCAGTCGCAGCGCAAGTCAAATTTCCGCCTGGCTATTACGTTACCTGGAGCGGCCAGTACGAATACATGGAGCGGGCCAAAGCACGCCTGCAATTGGTCGTACCATTTACGATTTTTATCATATTCCTGCTGTTGTACCTCAATTTCCGTAGGCTGACCGAGACTGTGATTGTCATGCTCTCGGTGCCCTTCGCGCTCGTGGGCGGTCTTTGGCTGACGTGGTGGCTCGGATTCAATGTATCCGTCGCGGTTGCGGTCGGGTTCATCGCGCTTGCCGGCGTTGCCGCGGAAACGGGCGTGGTGATGCTGATCTATCTCGACCAAGCGCTCACGGAATTGCAGGCGTTGCGTGCGGCAGAAAGCCAGGCATTTTCACCTGACGATCTTTATACGGCGATCATGGCCGGCGCGGTGGAGCGGGTGCGTCCGAAAATGATGACCGTTGTCGCCATTATGGCAGGGCTCCTGCCCATCATGTGGAGCCACGGCACCGGGGCGGAAGTGATGCAGCGCATAGCCGTGCCCATGATCGGCGGGATGGTGTCTTCGACGTTGCTCACCTTGGTCGTGATTCCCGCGATCTATGCCCTAGTTAAAGGCTACACGATCCGATCGCCGCGTTTGGTGCCATCTTTGCAAAGCTCGCAAATCCGTTAAGATCATTTGCGCACGACGCGACTAGGGGAACGCGACGTGGGTGGCTGTCGTGCATTTCTTCACTGAGCCGTGGTTTCCGAGTTCGCCGCCTGAACATCCGCGGAGGTCGAGATGATGAGCCTGAAGATCAACACTCTCGGAGGATTCTGCCTCTCCGCCGTTCGTGGCATCGTGCTCTCATTCCTGCCGATTCAGGTTGTCCCGGCGGACACCTTGTCCCAAGCACTTGTCTACGTTTATCAAGGAAATTCACAGCTCAATGCGCAACGTGCCCAACTGCGGGCAACCGATGAGAGTGTCTCCCAGGCCGCATCTGGGTACCGGCCTCAGCTGTCTGCTGGCCTCAATGCGGGGCTGCAAGGAGTCAAGAACGGACTGCCGGATGGCACAACCCAGTCGGGGACGCTCCATCCGCGGATGGCAGGCCTCACCCTCACCCAGCCTCTCTTCAACGGGTTCCGCACAGCAAATTCCGTGAGACAGGCAGAGGCACAGGTGCGTTCGGGCCGCGAGGCGCTGCGCAACATCGAGCAGACTGTCTTCGTCAATGCTGTCACGGCGTATATGAACATCGTCGCCGACCAGGCGCTCATCGAGGCCCAGGAGGCAAACGTGACGTTCCTTCGCGAAACATTGGCTGCCACGAGGGAGCGGATACAGCTGGGAGATGTCACGCCTACGGATGTCGCGCAAGCCGAGGCCCGACTGAATCGGGGTTTGGCCGATCTCAACGCGGCGCAAGTGGCCCTGGCCATCGAACAAGCCAATTACACGCAAGTGGTCGGCGTCGAGCCGGGAAGGTTGAAGCCTGCCGAGCCGATCGACCGCCTTCTCCCGGCCGATCGCGATCAGGCAATCGCATTGGCTCTACGCGAGCACCCGACCGTGGTAGCGGCAGCCTATGATGTCGACGCTGCGGAGCGGGCGATCCACGTCGCGGAGAGTAGTTTGCTGCCTAACGTCAGCGTCCAGGCGAGTGCATCTCACAGCATCGAGACGGATCCTACGCTCGCGACCACGCGCACGGATCAGGCATCGGTGATCGGCCAAGCCAATATTCCGCTCTATGACGGCGGGATGGCAGCCTCGCAGGTTCGGCAAGCCAAGGAGACGCTCGCGCAAAATCGATTGATGTTGGATCAGGCCCGGCGTCAATCGCGTACGTCGGCTGTGACCGGATGGGCGATGAATGACGGGGCCAAGAATGCGGTCAGGGCAGCGGATGCAGAAGTCCGGGCCGCGACGGTGGCGCTGGAAGGGGTCCGTCGGGAGGCTCGCGCCGGGCAGCGAACGACTCTCGACATCCTCAATGCCCAACAGGACCTAGTCAGCGCACGAGCACGCCTGATTCAAGCTCAGCGGGATCGTGTGATCGCGTCTTATACGCTGCTTGCAGCGATCGGCCGCCTAGATCATCGACGGCTCGCGCTCGCAACGCCCGACTACGACTCTCAGACACATTATCACCAAGTGCGTGATGCTTGGCATGGGCTACGAACGCCGGCAGGACAGTAGAGGGCGTATTCACCAACTTTGTGGTGCCTCGGGCGCCTGAACAAAATGTTCGAGGCACTCGTCTGTGATCAAACAGCGGCAAGACCATGGACGCTTGGGACTTCAAAAAGTGGCGCAGAAGACACCGATACACGCAATTCGAAGCGGCAGACAAGCTTGGAATGGGTCGAGGAGCTATTCAGGACTGGGAGAGCGAGCTTAGACCGGTTCCCGAGGCGGTGGCACTGGCCTGTTGCGAGCTAACGCGGCGTTCGATGCGGCATCCCGATTTTGGTCCCGTGATCCTCGTTTACTCGGAAGACCAGATATGGGACCAGCCTCCCGGCGCCTACGACATCGTTCTGATGAAATGCGAGCGCTACCCGGACAATGAAACTGCTATCCGGCGTACCTGCTCTTTGATTGGGAACTCGCTCTCCCTCACCGCGATGATCGTGAGCAAGAACGGCGTGGTGGTTTGGGGAACTCCCGAACTCTTGGCCGAGTGCGAAAGAAGAACAGAACAGCTTTCCAAAAATCGGCTCGTCCTAGGCTCTCTTGGTCGAAAATTGTAGTCCCGTCGGAAGTTTAGGTCCGCTGCAGACGCCTTTGCGATGCTGTGACAATTTTGCCACGGTCGCCCACAATCTTTCGAACACAACACCCGTTTGCACAGGATTGAGGCAGCTTGCTGCAACTATGGCATTGCAGAATGGCCTGATTTTTCCGGAAATAGGACGGGTACGGCCCTGAAAATTGGATTCTTTGAGCTGTACTTGCGATTGGGCCTTGTCAAAAGGAGCGGGGACAATGAAGCGGTTAGCCTCGGCGGCAGTCATTGCTCTCGGGCTGTTTACGGGTTCGGCCCTAGCGGCCGATGTCACACCGGTGCTGAAGGCCAAGCCGAAAGCTCCTGCGCCTGCATCCTGGTGGGATACCGTGAAGTTTTATGGGTTTGGAGACGCCGGCGTCACCTTCAATTCCACCCATCCGCCCGACGGCATCAATTTCGGACATCTCTTCACCGACAAAGCCAATCAGCCGTTGCTGAACCAGCTTGCGCTTACGTTCGAACGACCGCTTGACCCGAAAGCCACCGGCTACGATTTCGGGTTCAAGTTCCAGGGAATGTACGGCTCAGACGCCCGCTACACTCACTTCCTCGGTGAATTCGATCATGCGATCAGCGACAGAAACCAAATCGACATCGTCGAGGCCAATGTGCTGGCGCATCTGCCGTGGCTTACCGCGGGCGGCATCGACCTAAAGATGGGTCAATTCGTCACCCTGGAGGGAGCCGAGACGATCGATCCGAGGACCAACTTGCTGTATTCTCACACTTATATCTTTAATTTCGGCATCCCATT
>WNGE01008837.1_pt1 | contig 10670 bp, 7 predicted proteins | sample 5400651 | NCBI WGS metagenome assembly WNGE01 (sample SAMN13153370, study PRJNA577476) | soil metagenome | isolation source: 60 cm soil or saprolite under grassland replicate 2 | place: USA:California | collected 2016-06-15
CTCCCGTCGCCCTCCCGGTCGCGGCGGCGATGGTCCCTCCGGCCGCCGCCCAGACCGCCCCGGCGCCTCCATCGCCCAAGCTCGCCGAGGCCACCCCGGTCCGCTCGAACATGGTGCGGGTCGACTTCGCCCGCCTCGACCACCTGCTGAACCTGGTGGGCGAGCTGATCGTCTACCGGACCAAGCTCCAGCAGGCGGGCCGGAGCGTCACCTCCGAGGTCGCGGCCGACCCGGCGGTGCGCGACCTCCTCGATGCGGTCCACCAGCTGACCGCAGTGAGCACCCAGCTCCAGGAGACGATCATGGACGTCCGGATGCTTCCCATCCGGAACGTCTTCGAGCGCTTCCCCCGCCTGGTGCGCGACCTCAGCCGCCAGCAGGGGAAGGAGATCGAGCTGATCCTGGAGGGGGAGGAGACCCGGGTCGACAAGGCGATCATCGACGAGGTCGGCGAGCCCCTCGTCCACATGATCCGCAACAGCGTGGACCACGGGATCGAGAGGCCCGCGGAGCGCCTCGCCAAGGGCAAGGCGGCCACGGGGACCATCCTGCTCTCCGCCGCCCAGGAGTCGAACCAGGTGGTGATCACCATCGCCGACGACGGGGCCGGGATCGACGCGGCGGAGGTCCGCCGGAAGGCCCGGGAGCGCGGGATCATCGGCGACGCCGACCAACTGACCGACCGCGAGGCCATCCAGCTCGTCTTCACGGAGGGCTTCTCCACCGCGGAGACGGTGACGGAGCTGTCCGGGCGGGGGGTCGGCCTCGACGTGGTCGTGAAGTGCATGGAGCGCCTCAACGGCTTCATCGACGCCGAGACCATGCCGGGGGCGGGCACGCGCTTCACCATGCAGCTCCCCTTGACCCTCGCCATCATCTCCGCCCTCATGGTCGAGGTGGGCGGCTACACCTACGCGATCCCCGCGGGGTCGGTGGCGGAAAGCCTGAAGTTCCGGCCGGAGGAGGTCAACCGGATCGGCGGCCGCGAGACTCTGCGCCTCCGCGACCGCATCGTCCCCCTCTTCCGCCTCGCCCAGCTCTTCGGCCACGAGGGGCGGGGGCTCCTCGACCACTCCTACGCGGTCGTGCTCGGCCGGGGCGACAAGCGCCTGGGTCTCGCGGTGGACCGGCTCCTTGGCCAGCAGGAGGTGGTGATCAAGGCCCTCGACCCCATCGTCTCCGCGGCCGGGCTCGGCCTCGCGGGGGCCACCATCATGGGCGACGGGCGGGTGGTCCTGATCCTCGACGTGGCCGCGTTCTTCGGCGACCGCCGTCTGCTGGGGGCGCGGCCGGGGGCGGTGGCCTGATGTACGAGGCCTTCTACGGGCTCCGCGACAAGCCGTTCCGCAAGACCCCCGACCCGCGCTACCTCTTCCTCAACGAGAGCTACGAGGAGGCGCTGGAGCGCCTCGCCTTTGCGGCCGAGGAGATGGAGCTGGCCCTCCTGACGGGCGAGGTGGGCTGCGGCAAAACGCTCCTCACCCGCGCGCTCATCGACCGCCTGGGCGAGCGCTACGAGGTCGGGATGATCCTGAACCCGCGCCTCTCGCCGCGCCAGTTCCTGCGCACGGTGGCCAGCGAACTGGGGGTGGGGGAGCCGCGCTTTCACGCGAGCGACCTGCTCGACCAGATCCACGCGCGGCTCCTCGAGCTGGACGGGCAGGGGCGGGCGGCCCTCCTGGTCGTCGACGAGGCGCACCTCATCCCGGGCAAGCCCACTTTCGAGGAGATACGCCTGCTCACGAACTTCCAGCTCGACGACCGCAACCTGATCGCGATCGTGCTCGTGGGGCAGCCCGAGCTGCGCGAGCGGCTCCGGCACCGCGCCTACCGGGCCCTCACCCAGCGGATCGGCGCCGAGTTCCACCTGACCCCGCTCTCGGCCGACGACGCGATCGCCTACGTCCGCCATCGGCTGAGCGTGGCGGGGGCCACGCGGACGGTCTTGAGCGAGGCCGCCATCCGGCGCCTGCACGCCGCGGCGGGGGGGATTCCGCGGGTCCTGAACCACCTCGCCACCCAGGCCCTGCTCGAGGGAATGGCCCGGGGGGCGGACGTGGTCGACGAGGCGGTGGCGGCGGCGGCGGTGGCGGACCGGGAGCTGGTCACGGCGTCGGCGGAGCGCTAGGAACATGGGACGCATGGCCGACGCACGGAAGCGCGCGCGCCAGAAGGGGGCGGGAGGGCCGCCCCCTCCCCGGGAGCCGGAAGCACCCCCGGTTCCGCCGAAGCCCACGTTCACCACGATCCCGCTGCCCGCCCCCCTCCCCTCGCCGCTCGTGGTGACCGACCCGCCGGAGACGCGGGGGCCGCGCCTCGAGCTGCCATCCTCGGGCCTGGCCGCCGACATCCTGGCCCGCGAGGAAGCGCGGCAGGTGGAGCCGGCGTTCGCCGCGGTTCCCGCCACCCCCGCGCCCGCGGCTCCGGCCCGGGCCCAGGCCACCGCCCAGAGCCTCTCCTTCTTCGCCGTCCCCGTCCAGGAGCCGCGCGCGGCGGCGGAGGCCATGGAGCACCTCGCAACCTTCAGCCTGGACCGCGAGGAATACGGGGTCGAGGTGCGGCTCGTCCAGGAGATCCGGCGGGTGAGCGAGATCACCGTGGTCCCCCGGGCCCCCGAGTTCGTCCGCGGGGTCATCAACCTGCGTGGCCGCATCCTCCCCGTGGTCGACCTCAAGAAGAAGCTCGGCCTGGGCGAGGTGGCGATCGGCAAGGCCTCGCGCATCGTGGTGGTGCGCCTCCGCGATCGCCTGCTCGGCCTCCTCGTGGACGGCGCCTCCCAGGTCTTGAAGGTCCCCTTGTCGCGAATCGAGCCGCCCCCCGACGAGGTGCTGAACAAGGGGGGTGACACCATCCGCGGGGTGGCCAAGCTCGAGACCCGCCTCGTCATCCTCCTCGACCTCCCCAAGGTCCTCGCCCAGGAGCTGGGGGAAGGAGTTCGATGAAGCGCGGAGCGGGACGTTCAACCGCGTTCCCCTCCCCCTACGTGGGGAGGGACAGGGTGGGGGGTCGATGATCAATCGCCTTTCCCACCACAGGAGTCCCTCCATGGCGGCACCACGGGCCTGGGCCGGAGCGGCCCTGGCTCTGCTCCTGTCGTCGTCGCCGATCGGCGCCGCCGAGGTCGCGGTCCTCAAGAGCACGGACGTGGCCGCCTGGCGGCCCGCCCTGGAAGCGCTCCGGCAGGGCCTGGCCGGCCACACGGTCACCGAGTACGACCTGCGGGGAGACCGCAACGAGGCCGGGCGCGTGCTCGGCGCCCTCAAGGCCCGGCCGGTCCTGCTGGTGACCTTCGGGCCCTTCGCCGCCGAAGTGGTGCGGGAGAGCGCTCCCGATACGTTCCTCGTCTTCTGCATGGTGCAGGACCCGGCAAAGGCGGGGCTCCTCAACAGCGTCAACGCCTCGGGGGTCGCGTTCTCCACCCCGATCAAGAACCAGCTCGCCGCCTTCAGGATGGTCTATCCGCGTGGAGTTCGCATCGGGGTCATCCACGGGCCCGAGGATTCGGTGGTGAAGCTGGTCCAGGAAGCGCAGAAGGCGGCGGGGGTCGTGCGGCTGGCCGTGGTCGCCCGTCCGGTCACCACGGAGCGCGACGTCCCCCAGGCCCTGCGCTCGCTTCTCAAGGGCGCGGAGCCGATGGACGCCCTCTGGCTGCCCCCCGACCCGATGCTCCTCGGCGAGGCGACCCGGCGCTTCCTGCTCGAGGAGACGCTCAAGGCGGGCAAGCCCGTGCTGAGCTTCTCGCCCGCCCTGGTGAGCGAAGGGGCCCTGGTGAGCAACGGGCCCGACGTCGCCTCCATCGGCGAGCAGGCGGCCGAGCTGATCTCACGGATACTCGGGGGGGATCGTACCGCCCGGGGCTCCCTGCTCGTCCCAAAGGCGGAGCTGGTCATCAACAAGAAGGTCGCCGACAAGCTCAAGATCGAGATCCCGGCCGACGCCTTGAAGGCGGCGACCCGGGTCTACTAGCAGGGGGTTCGCTCGATGAGCTTCAGCTTGAGGTCGGTCCGCACCAAGTTCATCCTGCTCGTGGCCGGGGTGGCCCTCGTGGTCGCGGGGGTCTCCATCATCTTCGACCTCCAGGCGAGCCAGGGCCAGCTCCGCGAGCAGGTCGTCTTGCGGGGCCGCTACATCGCGAGCAACCTCGCCTTCAACAGCAAGTACGGCGTGCTCACGGAGGACAAGCCGCTCCTCACCGTGTTCCTGGAGGGGGCGGTCTCGGCGGGGGCCAGCGGGGCGAGGTCGGACGTGGTGGGGGCGATGATCCGCGACGCCAAGGGCGGGCTGCTGGCCCAGACCGGGAAAGCCATGAGGGACCTGCCGGCGGCCCCCGCCGCCATTCTCGAGGAGCGGGACGGGGTGACCGCCGACGGGGAGCCCGTCATCCTGTTCCGGGCCCCCGTCACCACCGCCACGTCCTCGTCCACCGACATGGCGGCGGAGCTGGGCCTCGCCAGCGCCGGCGCGAAGAAGGCCGAGGCCCGGAAAGGCGGGGTGGAGGTGGCGATCAGCAAGAGCGCGATGGAGGCCCAGCAGCGCCGGCGCCTGGTCGAGACCCTGCTCCTGGGCTTCTTCCTCGTGGCCCTGGGAGCCCTGGGCGGCTGGTACATGATCGGCCGCTGGTTCCGACCCATCCAGCACATGGTCGACGTCTCCCAGGCCGTGACCAAGGGGGACCTCACGGAGAGCATCAAGGTGGGGAGCGAGGACGAGCTCGCGACCCTCGGGAAGAGCCTCAACGACATGGTGGTCAACCTGCGGCGCATGGTGGACAACATCCAGGAAGCGTCCGTGCAGGTGGCCTCCTCCGCGGGGCAGATCTCGGCCAACGCCAAGCTCATCATCCAGGGGGCGCAGGGCCAGGCCCAGGCCGCGGAGGAGACCTCCACCTCGATGGAGGAGATGGCGGCTTCCATCCAGACGGTGGCCGGGAGCTCCCAGGGGCTCGCGAACTACGTGGAGGAGACCTCGAGCTCGATCACCGAGATGGGGGCGTCGATCGAAGAGGTCGCGCGCTCCTCCGCCACCCTGGCCACCACGGTGACCGAGGCCTCGGCCACCATCGAGCAGATGACGGTCTCCATCGACCAGATGGCCAAGGACCTGGAGAGCCTGGCCGAGACCGTGACCACGACCTCGGGGACGGTCGAGGACATGGCCGCCTTCATCACCACCGTGGCCCAGCACGCGGACAAGCTCTCGGCCTCCGCCCTCCGCACGAGCCACACCGTCTCCGAGATGGCGGGGGCGGTGAACGACGTGGCCAAGATCGCCTCCGAGGCCGACCGCATCGCGGCCCGCGCCTCGGAGGACGCGAAGACGGGGGGGGAGGCGGTGGCCCGCACGGTCGACGGGATGAGGGCCATCTCCGACAACATGGAGAACACGGCCCGGGTGATCACCGGCCTGGGGGGCCGCTCGCGGGAGATCGGCCGCATCCTGGAGGTGATCGAGGAGATCGCGGACCAGACGAACCTGCTCGCCCTGAACGCGGCCATCGAGGCGGCGCGGGCCGGGGAGGCCGGGCGGGGATTCGCGGTGGTGGCGGACGAGGTGAGGAAGCTGGCCGAGCGCTCGGTGGAGGCGGCCAAGGAGATCGGGGAGGTGGTGCGGCAGGTGCAGCAGGAGACGGGGGACGCGGTGGAGGTGGCCAAGTCGGGGGCGGCGGAGGCCAAGCAGGGGATCGCCCTCGCGGACAAGGCGGGGGCGGCCCTCCGCAACATCATCGAGTCGGTCTCGCGCTCCAGCCAGCTCATGGGCCAGATCGCCTCCGCCACCGGCAAGCAGTCCCAGGCCTCGACGGACGTGCTGGAGACCGTCTCCGCCATGAACAGCGCCACCAGCCAGGTGGCCACCGCGGTGCGCGAGCAGGCCGAGGGCAGCAAGCAGATCCGCCTGGCCATGGAGAACATCAAGAAGGTGATGAGCCAGGCCGCCTACTCGACCCGCGAGCAGGCGGCGGGGGGACGCCAGGTGCGCCTCGCGGTGGAGAACATCAACAAGATCGCCTCCCAGGTCGGCATCGCCACCCAGGAGCAGGCCGAGGGCAGCCGCCAGATCGTGCACGCGGTCGAGAAGATGAACGACATGACCCAGCAGGTGTCCCACGCCACCGCGGAGCAGAAGAAGGGCGGGGAGCTCGTGGTGCGGGCCATGGAGAACATCTCCGAGATCGCCCGCGACAATCTCTCCACCGTGCAGGAAATGTCCAAGGCCACCGCGAACCTCGCCCAGCAGGCCGAGAACCTGGCCCGGCTGGTCTCGGTGTTCCGGGTGCAGTAGCGAGCAGCGCCGGGTCGATGAACGAGCCCCTCGACATCCAGGCCGCGATCGCGTCCCTCCGCCACGGGGAGGAGTCCGTGCGCCGCGCGGTGGTGGAGGAGCTGGGGCGGTCGGGCCGGCCCGAGGCAGTCTCGCCCCTCCTGGTGGCGGTGGCGGACGACAGCTGGCCGGTGCGCCAGGCCGCGGTCGAGCAGCTCGCGGCCTTCCCGGGGGGGGTGCTGCTGCCCGCGCTGGACGCCGCGCTGCGCGACGGCGAGAACGCGACCCTGCGCAACGCGGCCATGGAGATCTACGTCCGGCTGGGGGCGGCCGCCCTCACCCCCCTCCTGGTCCTGCTCCGGGACGAGGACGAGGAGGTGCGCCAGTTCGCGGCGGTCATGCTGGGCTCGCTGAAGGACGCGGTGGCGGTGGCCCCCCTCATCGGCGCCCTCGAGGACCCCGACGTCAACGTGCGCCACGCCGCGGCCACGAGCCTCGGGCAGATCGGCTCCCCCGAGGCGGTGCCGTCCCTGATCGCGGCCCTGAGGGACGAGCCGTGGCTGCAGTACCCGTCCATCCACGCCCTGGGCGAGATCGGCGACCCGCGCGCGACTCCCGCCCTGCTCGACCTCCTGGGCGACGAGTTCTTCCGCGGTCCCGCCCTGGAGGCGCTCGGACGGCTGGCCGGCCGCGAGGCCCTGCCCCGCCTGATCCCCCACCTGTACGACCCGGAGCCCGCGCTCCGCAACGCCGCCATACGCGCGGTGGTCGAGATCGAGCAGCGAGCCACCGCGGGAGGGGAGAGCCTGGATCCCGAGGTGCAGGCGGCGCTGCGCCGGCAGGACCTGGTCGATCACGTGCTCACCTCCCTGTCCGACGAGGAGGCGTCGATCCGCCGGATGGCCGCGGTCACCCTGGGCTGGCTGCGCGAGCCCCGGGCCGAGCGGCGGCTCATCGAGCTGCTGGGGGACCCACAGGTCCAGGAGTATGCGACTCACGCGCTGGTGTCGATCGGGTTCCAGGACCGCGAGGCCTACGCCTCGGGCCTCGCCCATCCCGTGGACGCGGTGCGCCAGGGGGTCACGCGCTGTCTGGCCTGGATCGCCCCCCCGGAGGCCACCGACCTCGTGGCGCCTCTCATCCACGACCCGTCGGTCGAGGTGCGGGCCGAAGCCGCGGCCGCCATCGGACGGCTGGGCCACGAAGACGCGGCCATGCTCCTCTTCGAGCTGCTCGGCGACGAGAGCGCGCTGATCCAGGAGAGCGCGATGGACGGACTCTCGCGCCTGCCCGGAGAACGGGTGGTACCGCTGCTGCTGCAGGCCCTGGCCGGCCCCGACCCCGACGCGCGCGTACGCGCGGCCCAGACGCTCGGGCTGCTCCGCGACCCTCTCACCGCGCCCGCGCTCATGAGCGCGGCCGCGGACCCCCGCGAGACCGTCCGCGCCGCGGCCCTCTCCGCGCTCGGGGAGCTGGAGGCTCCGGGCGTGCTCGACGTCCTGCGCGGCGCCCTCGGCCAGGTGCGGAACGCGGAGGCCATCCCGCGGCTGCTGCCCTTCCTTTCCGACCCCCGCAAGGAGCTGCGCTTCGCGGCGGTGGAGGCGCTGGGCGCGATGCGGGCGGGGGCCGCCGTCCGGCCGCTGGTCGACGTGCTCCGCGATCCCGACCGGAACCTGCGGCGGGCGGCCGCGGAGAGCCTGGGAGCGATCGCCGACCCCCAGGCGGTGCCGTCCCTCCTCATCGCCCTCGAGGACGAGCACTGGAGCGTGCGCTGCGCGGCCGCGGCCGCCCTGGGACGGATCGCCAGCGCCAAGGCCCTCCCCGCGCTCGTCCTGCGCCTCCAGGACGAGGACGCGACGGTTTGCCGCGCCGCCCTCGCGGCCCTGGGCGAGATCGGCGACCCGCGGGCGTCGGGCCGGCTGATCCAGGCCCTGGCCGAGCCGGGTCTGCAGGCGACCGCGGTCGAGGCCCTGCGCCGGCTCGGCGCCCCTGCCCTGCCCGAGATGGAGCGCGCGATCGCCGGCCTCGACCCCGAGGTGCGCCGTCTCCTGGTCGACCTGGCGGGGCGGCTCGAAGACCGCGTGGCCCTGCGCCTGCTCGTGGCGGCGCTGGCGGACGACGCGGCGGCGGTGCGGGGGGAGGCGGCCCTCGCCCTGGGGGAGGGCGGCTTCCGTGAGGCCGTCCGACCCCTCATGGACCTGAAGGCTTCCGACCCCGCCCCCGACGTGCGCCAGGCCGCGGCCCGGGCCCTGAAGAAGCTCACTCCCCGGTAGATCCGTTGTTTCGCGCGGGAGATCACGATGCGGACCTCTCCGAAGAGGAGTTCCGGCTCCTCCGGGACTTCATCCACGAGCAGTTCGGCCTCTATTACGACGACGGCCAGCGCTCGTCGCTGCGCTCGCGCCTCGCGGGACGCCTCTCCCTGCTGGGCCTCCTCTCCTTCGAGGACTACTACCGCTACCTGCGCTTCGCCCCCCAGCGGGCGGAGGAGCTCGCCCGCATGGTCAGCCACCTCACGAACAACGAGACCTACTTCTACCGCGAGCTGCCCCAGCTCCAGGTCTTGGCGGACCACGTGCTCAAGAGCCTCAAGGAGCGGAAGGCGCGGACGGGTGAGCGCACCCTGCGGGTTCTGTCCGCCGGGTGCTCCACCGGTGAGGAGGCCCTCACCCTGGCCATGATCGTCTACGACAGCGGACAGTTCTTCTGGAACTGGGACGTCAAGGTCTTCGGGATGGACCTCGACGCGGAGGTGCTGGAGAACGCGGGCCGGGGGAGCTACCACCAGAACTCGCTGCGCGCGGTCACCCCCGACAAGCTGGAGCGGCACTTCGTGAAGGACGGGAGGGCGGTGAAGGTGAAGGAGTCGATTCGCCGGCTGGTCACCTTCCGGCGGGGGAACCTCCTGGAGGCGGAGAGCTATGAGGGCCTCTTCCCCCTCGACGTGATCTTCTGCCGCAACGTCCTCATCTACTTCTCGGACGCCTCGATCCGCCGGACGGTGGGGGTGTTCCACGAGCGGCTCGCCCCGGGCGGCTACCTCTTCCTCGGGCACGCGGAGTCCCTGGCGCGCATCACGGACGCCTTCACCCCCATCCGGTTCCAGGGGGCGATGCTCTACCAGAAGCCGGAGGCGGTGGCCTCGTGACCGATCGCAAGATCCGGGTGCTGGTGGTCGACGACTCCGCCTTCGTGCGCAAGGCTCTCGGCCGCATGCTGGGGGGGGCGGCCGACATCGAGGTGGTCGGCCTCGCCGCCGACGGCGCCCAGGGCCTGGAGATGGCGAAGGACCTGCGCCCGGACGTGATCACCCTCGACGTGAAGATGCCCCGCCTGGGTGGCCTGGAGACCCTGAAGCGGCTGATGCAGGAATGCCCCACCCCGGTGCTGCTCCTCTCCTCCCTCACCCAGGAGGGGGCCGAGGTGACCCTGCGCGGCCTCGAGCTCGGGGCCCTCGACTTCGTGGACAAGTCGAGCGTGCAGGGGCCGATGAACCTCCTGGGCCTCGCCGACGAGCTGCTCACGAAGGTGCGGGTGCTGGGGGGGGCCCGGGAGCATCGGGAGGCGGCCCTGGTGGCGGCGGAGGCGCCGGACCCGTTCGCGGGGCTGCCCAAGGCCGAGGTGGTCGCCATCGGGGCCTCGACGGGCGGCCCCGCCGCCCTGCAGGAGATCATCCCTCGGCTGCCCGCGGGCTTCCCGGGGGCGGTGCTCGTGGTCCAGCATATCCCGAAGGGCTTCAGCCGCTCCCTGGCGGAGCGCCTGGCCGCGCGGAGCACGCTGCCCGTGCACGAGGCCAAGGACGGGGAGTCGATCGAGCCGGGAGTGGTCCTCGTCGCCCCCGCGCGCATCCACACCAAGGTGCGGCGCCGCGGCAGCGTGGTCCGGGTGCACCTGGACGAGGAGCCGCGCTCCACCCTGCATCGCCCCTCGGTGGACGTGCTCATGGCCTCCGTCGCGCGCGCGTACGGCCCGCGGTCGCTCGGGGTGGTGCTCACGGGAATGGGCGCGGACGGCACCGAAGGCCTGGGGGCCATCAAGGACGCGGGCGGCCGCACCCTCGCGGAGAGCGAGGAGAGCTGCGTGATCTACGGCATGCCCAAGGCGGCGATGCAGGCGGGGGTGGTGGGGCGCGCGGTCGCGCTCTCGCGGATGGCCGACGAGATCCAGGCGGCGGTGTAAAATCGCGCCCGGAGCGCACGTGGCGAGATTCCGGGTGCCGGCTTGAGCCTGACGGGGAACCTCGAGGACCTTCCCCTCCTCGACATCATCCAGATCGTCTCCTTCAGCAAGAAGACGGGAGCGCTCTCCATCCGCACCGAAGAGGGCGAAGGGGGGCTCGTCTTCCAGGAAGGGAACGTGATCTGCGCCTTCGCGCCGGACACCGCCCCCCTGGACCGCCGCTTCGGGGCCAT
>WNGE01011908.1_pt1 | contig 10669 bp, 11 predicted proteins | sample 5400651 | NCBI WGS metagenome assembly WNGE01 (sample SAMN13153370, study PRJNA577476) | soil metagenome | isolation source: 60 cm soil or saprolite under grassland replicate 2 | place: USA:California | collected 2016-06-15
AGAAGAGGACTATGCCGAGGACCGGAACGCTGCCGACCCAGGGAAGCGGGGCGAGCGTGACGGCGAGCAGGATCGCGCCGATCAGCAGGCGGCGCTCGACCGGGGCGCGCCAGTGGACCGAGCCGTACCAAAGGCCGGCGAGCAGGCTGCCGAGCGCCCAGATAGCCAGTACGACGCCTGACATCCCAGCCTGGCCCTTCTCCGTGGTGAAGGCGACGGTCACGACCTCGGCGGCGCCGAGGGCCGCGCCGAGTCCGAGGCCGATCAGGCTGAGCAACAGGATCGAGAGCCAGGGGAGAGGCGACTGCTCGATGCCGTCGGACCTGCCGCGGCCGGGCGGATCGGATGCCCGCAGTACGGCGAGCCAGAGGCCACCGGCCAGTCCGAGGATGCCGGCCGCGGCCAGAGCGGCGTACGGGCTGACCTGCGTGGCGAGCGTGGTGACCAGGACCGGGCCGACGATGAAGACGACCTCGTCACCGACCGCTTCGAGAGCGAACGCGGTCTGTAATGCACGGCCGCGGCCGAGCAGGTGGGTCCAGCGGGCGCGGACGAACGAGCCGACCTGCGGACGGGTGCCGCCGGCAACGAACGAGACGACGTACAGCACCCAGGTCGCGGCATCGGCGCGGACGGCCACCAGCAGGCCGGCCAGCGCGAGGGTGCAGACGACCGAGCCGATGATGATCAGGGTCCGCTGACCGAAGCGGTCGACCAGGCGGCCCTGGATCGGTCCGGTGAGAGCGCCGGCGACGACGGCGACACCGGAGACCGCACCGGCAAGACCGTAGGAGCCGCTCGCCCGGGCGATCAGGATGACGATGCCGAGGCCGATCATCGAGATCGGCATACGCCCGAGGATCCCGGCGGCGAAGAAGGCGCCAGCACCGGGTCGGCGCATGAGATGAACGTAGGGCTTGAGCATGGCGAACCTCCGCCACCCTATCCGCCGCCCGGCCGTCGGCGCGCAGGAATTTCGAGGTGGTGCGGGCGGGTTTCGACGAAGCTGAGAAACTTGGTGCATGCGTGTGGATCCGTCGCCGTACGACGCTGTGTTGTTGCTCTCCTTCGGAGGCCCCGAGAAGCCCGAGGACGTGCTGCCGTTCTTGCAGAACGTGACGCGCGGGCGGGGGATCCCGGACGAGCGGCTGAAGGAGGTCGGGGAGCACTACTACGCCTTCGGCGGCAAGAGCCCGATCAACGACCAGAACCGCGCGCTGCTCACCGCTCTGCGGGAGTCGTTCGACCAGCTCGGGCTGGACCTGCCGATCTACTGGGGCAACCGCAACTGGGCGCCGTACCTGACCGACACGATGCGGCAGATGGCTGACGACGGGATCCGCCGGGCGGTGGTGATCGTGACGTCGGCCTACCCGTCGTACTCGGGCTGCCGGCAGTACCGCGAGAACCTCGAGGACGCCGCGAAGCAGGTCCCGAATGCGCCGCGGATCGACAAGCTCCGGCACTACGCGAACCACCCGGGCTTCGTCGGCTCGTTCGTCGAGTCCACCGCGAAGGCGCTGAGCGAACTGCCGGCGGGCTCGGCGATCGCCTACGTGACGCATTCCATCCCGACCGCGATGAACGCGACCAGCGGTCCGGACGGCAACGCATACGTCGACTGGCACCTGGATGTGGCGGCCGAGATCACCGCCGAGATCGAGCGTCGTACCGGGCAGGCACGTCGTACCGACCTCGTCTACTGTTCGCGCTCAGGACCTCCACAAGTGCCGTGGCTGGAGCCGGACGTCAACCACCACCTCGACGTACTCGCGGCAGACGGTGTGCCAGGCGTAGCCGTCGTGCCGATCGGGTTCGTCAGTGACCACATGGAGGTCATCTACGACCTCGACACCGAGGCCGCCCAGACCGCCGAGAAGCTGCGACTGCCGATGGCCCGGGCTGCGACACCCGGCACCGACCCGGCGTTCGTGAACATGCTGCGGGACCTGGTCGTCGAACGGGCCGCTGCCGAGCGCGGCGAGGAGCCGGCCCGGCCGTGCGTCGGCAAGCTCGGCCCGGCCTGGGACGACTGCCGACACGACTGCTGCCCACCCCTGCGCCGCCCAGCCCCGTCCACCGCGGTCGACCGGGAGTCCGAGGAACTCATCCGGGCCCGGATCCTGCAGGCCCGCCCGGACGACTCCTTCCTCGGCGAGGAGGGCGACGACGTGCTCGGCACCAGCGGCGTCCGCTGGGTCGTCGATCCGATCGACGGCACGGTCAACTATCTGTACGACATCCCGACGTACGCCGTGTCGATCGCGGTCGAGTACGACGGTGAGACCGTCGCCGGGGTCGTTGTCGACGCACCGAAGGGCGAGGTGTTCACCGCGACCAAGGGCGGTGGCGCGTTCCTGGACGGCAAGCCGATCCAGGTGTCGGACTGCACCGACCTGAGCAAGGCTCTGGTCGGGACCGGCTTCGGCTACGACCCCGTCCGCCGGGAGGTGCAGGCCGAGGTCGTCCAGCAGTTGATCACCAAGGTTCGTGACATCCGGCGGATCGGGGTCGGCGCTATCGACCTGTGCTACGTCGGCTGCGGCCGGCTGGACGCGGTCTACGAACGCGGGCTGAACCCGTGGGACTACGGAGCGGGTGTGCTGATCGCGGCCGAGGCCGGCGCGACCGTCGGCGGGCTGAACGGCGCCCCGGTGTCGCCGGAGATGTCGATCGCGGCGGCACCTGCACTGTTCGGGCCCTTCCACGACCTGCTGGCCGATACCGACCCGCTGCGCGAGTGAGCGTCCCTGGATGCTCGTTCCTGTGCAGACATGAGCATTAACGAGCATTCTGCTGTTCGGTCCTGACATTTGTTGCGACACGCTGGTCGGAACGTGGACCCCGACGCGCGCGAAGGGCCCTTCATAGGGCACAATCCCGTCCTCGGGACCGGTACTTGCCGCTCCCGGCCTGGCTGTCAAGGGTTTCGGGGGACGAAAGATTCCATGGCGGAATTTCTCGGCCGCTATACCCGTTCAAGGGCTCAGCAGGCAACACCACGGGTACGAAGAGGGCAGGGAACACCATGGCGACTGATTACGACGCCCCGCGCAAGACGGACGAGGACGCTTCCGAAGAGTCGATCGAGGAACTGAAGACTCGCCGTCACGACAAGAACTCCGGCAAGGTCGACGAGGACGAGGCCGAGGCCGCCGAGAGCTTCGAGCTGCCCGGCGCCGACCTGAGCCACGAAGAGCTGGCGGTGCGGGTGCTCCCGCGCCAGGCCGACGAGTTCACCTGTTCGAGCTGCTTCCTGGTTCACCACCGTAGTCAGCTCGCGGAGACGAAGAACGGGCAGCTGATCTGCCGCGACTGCGCAGCCTGACACCAGCGCCCTACTTCGCCTCGACCGCAGCGGGACCGCCTCCACGTCCGGAGGCGGTCCCGCTGTCGCGCATCAGTCCTCGTCCTTGCTGATGCTCTTGGCCAGGCCGGTGTCCGTGTTCTTCACTAGGCCCAAGGTGGCGTCCTGCTCGTACCCCGGCGGCGCGTAACCGGTCGACCTCAGCCAGTACGCCGCCGCGCGGCGTTCGGCGAAGAGCTTGGCGGCAGCCGCGGCGGCACCGCTCGCGACGGCCCAGCTCACCACCTCCGCGTAGCCGCCCTCACCCTTCTTCGGTGGCTTCCCGCCCGAGCCGAGCTTCCAGGCCGTGCTGAGCGCCTTGTTGGCGACCAGGCCGACCACCAGCGTGAACACTGCCAGCACCAGCTTCCAGCCGATCTTCGCTCCGACCACAGCAGCCTCCTAACGGCAAGTCCCCGACAGTCAGGATCTTGCCACGCTGTTCCCCGTCAGCGCCGCTGCCAAGCGCTGCGGATCCCGCGTGGCGATCACCCAGTACGGCGCCGGGTCGCGCGGATCCGTGATCTCCACCCGGACCGCACCGGACACATAGCTCCGCAACAGCAGATAGGCCTTCGGGTCGCAGTCCCGCCCGAACGCGCGCCGCGCGTCGTCCCCGGTCAGCGCCTCGACCTTGCCGAGGTAGGACCGTTCGATCACGGCGCGCCCGGCCCGGAGCGACTGCGCGTCCACCTCGACCCGCGCGCCGCCGTACTGGATGAAGAAGACGAGCAGCAGTACGAGCGCGACAGCCGCGACCGCGGTGCCGGCGATGGTTCCGGCCGGTACGGCGGTGATGACCCAGAGCGTGACGACAGCGGCGGCGGCGATGATCCACCAGGACACTGGAACGCTCAGGCGTTCGCGGTAGGCACCCACGAGGACCAGCCTGGCATGCGCTCTGTCGGTGCGCGTCGATAGGGTCGCCTCTCGTGACCGAGGTTCTGATCCAGCGACTCGACCCCGACCTGCCGATTCCGTCGTACGCGCATCCGGGCGACGCCGGCGCGGACCTGCTCGCCGCGAGCGACATCACCCTCAAGCCCGGCGAGCGCGGCCTGGTCGGCACCGGTATCGCGATCGCCCTGCAGGACGGGTACGCCGCTTTCGTGCACCCGCGGTCCGGCCTCGCCGCCAAGCACGGCGTTTCGATCGTGAACGCGCCGGGCACCGTGGACGCGGGCTATCGCGGTGAGATCAAGGTCTGCCTGATCAACCTGGACCCGCACGCCGAGGTGACGCTGCGACGCGGCGACCGGATCGCCCAGCTGGTGATCCAGCAGGTGGAGAAGGCCCGGTTCGTCGAGGTGAGCACGCTGCCCGGTTCGGCGCGGGGCGACGGCGGGTACGGCTCGACCGGTGGTTTCGGTGATGTGACACGCTGACCAGGTGCACCCGCTGGCGCAGGCCCTGCCCGTTGGACTGACGGATTTGCGACACTACGGCGGCTGTACAAACAAACACCGAGACTGTGCTAAATGAGAAGCAGAGGACAGCAGCGTGATCTTCCGCCGCAAGGCCAAGAGCGACGACCCAGAGACGACCGCGACCGAAGCGGCTGTCGACGAGGCGACCGGTACCCCGGACATCCGTGCCGAGGGTCCGTTCGATTCCACCGAGGTGGACGAGGACGTCCTGGAGGCGGAGGACCGGATCGACCTGGGCGCGCTGGTGATCACCGGCCTGCCCGGCATGGAGCTGCGGCTGCAGGTCGACGAGCAGAGCGGCCAGGTGCAGGCGGTCCTGCTGGTGCTGGAGGACTCGGCGCTCGAGCTGCGTGCGTTCGCGGCGCCGAAGAAGACCGGCATCTGGTCCGAGGTACGGCGTGAGATCGCCGCCGAAGCGAGTCGTATGGGCGGTACGGCGACCGAGACCGAGGGCCCGTTCGGTACCGAACTGGTGCTCGTCGTACCGGTGGAGGACCCGCAGGGCCAGATCTTCAGCCAGACCTCCCGGGTGATCGGTGTCGACGGTCCGCGCTGGCTGCTCCGGGCCACCGTGCTCGGCCGGGCCGCGGTCGAGCCGGACGCGGCGCCGCCGATGGAGCAGGCGCTGCGCAACGTCGTCGTGGTCCGCGGGAGCGAGCCGATGGCCGTCCGAGAATCGCTGCCCCTGCGGCTGCCGCCGGGTGCTCAGCCCGCTGCCGAGGACGAGGCCTGACCAACTACACTCGAATCATGGGTAGCGACAAACCCGCTGGGCTGTGGCGGCGGGCCTTCCGGGGGCTGGCCGGCGACCGGGACCAGCAGGACGCCGAGGTTCTCCAGGACTTCGCGCAGGACTGTGGCGCGCGGTCGATCACCGGCTGCCACGACCGGGAGCTGGTCACGCTGTATGGCACGCTGCGCACGATCACGTTCAGCCCGCGCGGCGGCGTACCGGCCCTGGAGGGGGAGTTGTACGACGGCACCGGCACGGTCAAGCTGATCTGGCTCGGCCGGCGCAAGATCGCCGGGATCCACCCCGGCTCCGAGCTGATCGCCTCCGGGCGGATCGGTGTCGTCGAGGGTGACCGGGTGATGTTCAACCCTCGCTACGAGCTCCGTCCCACCGCCGCGCATGGCTGAGCCGCGCCGCGACCAGGTCGACGACGACCAGCAGCCCGCGGACGAGGCGAAGCCTGCCAGGCCGGCGACGACCGACAAGGACTTCTTCCACGCCCTCGGTGGCTGGGGCGCGCTGCTCGACATCGGCCTGCCGTGGATCGCGTTCCTGGTCGTCTACGCGGCCACCGGGCACAACCTGCGGACCGCGTTGATCGTCGCGGTCGCGTGTGGCGCGGCGGTCGCCGTACTCCGGCTGCTCCGCAAGCAGCCACTACGCAACGTCGCCGGCGGTTTCGTCGGCGTCCTCATCTCCGCCTGGGTCGCGAACCGCACCGGCAACGCCAAGGACGTCTACCTGCCCGGCTTCTTCATCAACCTCGGGTACTTCGCGCTGTACTCGCTCACGGTGCTGATCCGCTGGCCGCTGTTCGGCGTCCTGTACGGCGTGATCACCCAGACGGGCACCGCGTGGCGCCAGGATTCCGAGATGCTCAGAGGCTTCACCCGCGCGACCACGGTGTTCGCGGGGCTCTTCGCGCTCCGGCTCGTCGTCCAGGTGCCGCTGTACTTCGTCGACAGCCTGAACGCCCTCGGCATCGCGAAGGTCGGCATGGGCCTTCCGCTCTACGCGCTCGCGCTCTGGCTCTCGTACGCCGTACTGCGGGGATCGCTGCCGGCGGACAAGTGGGACGAGGCCCGCGACCACGTCACCCACCTGCTCCGCGGCAACAAGAAGTAGTAGCGCTCACTCCACCTTGTGGTGGTGCGGGGAGAGCATCGCCTCGAGATTCTCCTCGGTCTCGTCAGCAGCGACGAAGAGCAGTTCGTCGCCGAGTTCGAGGGTGCCCTCCGGGTCCGGCCGCAGTACCCGGCCCTCGCGCAGGATCACCACCAGCGCGGTGTCCAGCGGCCAGTCGATGTCGCCGACCCGCATGCCGATCATCGGCGAGTCCTCGGGCAGGGTCAGCTCGACCAGGTTCGCGTCGCCCTGGCGGAACGTGAACAGCCGGACCAGGTCGCCGACCGACACCGCCTCCTCGACCAGCGCGGACATGATCCGCGGGGTCGAGACGGAGACGTCGACGCCCCACGCCTCGTTGAACATCCACTCGTTCCGCGGGTGGTTGACCCGGGCAACGGTCCGGGGTACGCCGAACTCGGTCTTGGCGAGCAGCGAGACGACCAGGTTGACCTTGTCGTCGCCGGTACTCGCGATGGCGACCTGGCAGCGCTGCAGCGCGGCCTCCTCCAGCGAGGACAGCTCGCAGGCGTCGGCCAGCAGCCACTCGGCCCGCGGCACCGACTCGGCCTTGATGGCGCGCGGGTCCTTGTCGATCAGCAGCACCTCGTGGCCGTTCTCCAGCAGTTCGGCGGCGATCGAGCGACCGACGTTGCCGGCACCGGCGATGGCTACCCGCATCACAGCTCCTCAGGCTTGTGGCCGAGTTGGGACTCGATCGCGGCGGCGTCCCTTTCCAGCATCACGACATGGACCAGGTCACCCTCCTGGATGACCGTGTCGGTCCGGGGCAGCAGGCCCTCGCCGAGCCGGGTCAGGAACGCGACCCGGGCGCCGGTGGCCTTCTCGATGTCGAACGCGGCCCGGCCGACCCACTCGGAGTGGACGTGCACCTCGGCCAGCCGCACGGTCGCCGACGGGTCGCGCCACTCGGGCTCGGAGCCCTCCGGCAGCAGCCGGCGGATCATCTGGTCGACGGTCCAGCGCACGGTGCCGACGGTCGGGATGCCGAGCCGCTGGTACACCTCGGCGCGGCCGGGGTCGTAGATCCGCGCCACCACGTTGCCGACGCCGAACGTCTCCCGGGCCACCCGGGCGGCCAGGATGTTGGAGTTGTCGCCGTTGGAGACGGCGGCGAACGCCTCGGCCTCCTCGATCCCTGCCTCGATCAGGATCTCGCGGTCGAAGCCCATGCCGGTGACGGTCCGGCCGGTGTAATTGGGGCTCAGCCGGCGGAACGCGTCCGCGGACTGGTCGATGATCGCGACCGTGTGGCCGCGCTTCTCGAGAGTCCTCGCGAGCGTCGACCCGACGCGGCCGCAGCCCATGATGACGACGTGCACTCGGTGATCACTCCTTGCCCCGCCTAGGGGCCACTGGCATCGGTTCGGCAGGGATAGACGCTACACCGGACGGAGGCTCCCACTAACATCACCCGACCTGGGCTGCCTCTAACATCACGGGTGTGACCCCCGCTCTAGGCGACATCGGTAAACGGCTGCTGCTCGGCCGAAAACTGCGCAGCACCCAACTCGGCGAGACCCTGCTTCCCAAGCGGATCGCCCTCCCGGTGTTCGCCAGCGACGCGTTGTCATCGGTCGCCTACGCCCCGGACGAGATCTTCCTGACCCTGTCGATCGCCGGCCTGGCCGCGCTGACGATCTCCTGGAAGATCTCGCTGGCCGTCGCGGTCGTGCTGGTCGTGGTGGTGCTGTCGTACCGGCAGAACGTGCACGCCTACCCGTCCGGTGGCGGTGACTACGAGGTCGCCACGGTCAACCTCGGCCCGACCGCCGGCCTGACCGTGGCCAGCGCGCTGCTGGTCGACTACGTCCTCACTGTCGCGGTGTCGATCTCGTCCGCGGCCCAGTACGCCGCCTCGGCCATCCCGGCGCTGGATGGACACCAGGCCACGGCGGCCGTGATCGCGGTGCTCTTCCTCACCACGATGAACCTGCGCGGCGTGCGCGAATCGGGCGCTGCGTTCGCGGTCCCGACGTACATCTTCATGATCACCATCCTCGGGATGGCCGCCTGGGGGTTCGGCCGGATGCTGTTCGGGCACCTGCCGGAAGCGTCCAGCTCCACCCTCGGCCTGCAGGCCGAGGACCAGTTCGTGCACGGCGCGAGTGGGCTGGCCATGGGCTTCCTGGTACTGCGGGCGTTCTCGTCCGGCTGTGCTGCGCTGACCGGCGTCGAGGCGATCAGCAACGGTGTGCCGGCGTTCAAGAAGCCGAAGAGCAAGAACGCGGCGACCACGCTGGCGCTGCTCGGCACCATCTCGATCCTGATGGTGGTCAGTGTGGTCACCCTGGCCAACGTGATGAAGGTACGGTTCGCCGAGAACCCGGCGACCCAGCTCCTCCGCGACGGCGTGCCAGTGGGTGAGGGCTACCACCAGGACCCGGTGATCGGCCAGCTGGCCAAGGGCATCTTCGACCACTTCCCGCCCGGCTTCTACCTGGTCGCGGCGGCGACCGGCATCATCCTTGCGCTGGCCGCGAACACCGCCTTCAACGGCTTCCCGGTGCTGGGCTCGATCCTGGCCCGCGACGGCTACCTGCCGCGCCAGCTGCACACCCGCGGCGACCGCCTTGCCTTCAGCAACGGCATCGTCATCCTGGCCGGCTTCGCGATCGTGCTGATCGTCTCCTTCAACGCCGAGGTCACCCGGCTGATCCAGCTGTACATCGTCGGCGTGTTCGTGTCCTTCACGACCAGCCAGACAGGCATGGTCCGGCACTGGACCCGGCTGTTGAAGGACGAACAGGACCCGGGCAGGCGGGCCCGGATGAAGCGGTCCCGGGTGATCAACACGATCGGGCTGACCCTGACCGGCGTGGTGCTGGTGATCGTGCTGATCACCAAGTTCCTGCTCGGCGCCTACATCGCGATCATCGCGATGGGGGTGCTGTTCGTGTTGATGAAGGGCATCCGCCGGCACTACGAGACCGTCCGCAAACAGATGGCGGTCGAGGGCGACGAGCAGCTGATGCTGCCGTCGCGGGTGCACTCGATCGTGCTGGTGTCCAAGCTGCACAGGCCGACGCTGCGCGCGCTGGCCTTCGCGAAGGCGGCCCGGCCGTACTCGCTCGAGGCGGTCACGGTCGACGTCGACCGGGAGGAGTCGGAGGCACTGCAGGCCGACTGGGACAGCCGGGGGATCTCGGTCCCGCTGAAGCGGCTCGCCTCGCCGTACCGGGAGATCACCCGGCCGATCCTGCAGTACGTGCGCGACATCCGGCGGCAGTCGCCGCGGGACGTGGTGATGGTCTACATCCCGGAGTACGTGGTCGGACACTGGTGGGAGCACGTGCTGCACAACCAGAGCGCGCTGCGGCTCAAGGGCCGGCTCTTGTTCACACCTGGTGTGATGGTTACGTCCGTTCCGTACCAGCTGCTCTCGTCGCAGGCAGCCGAGGAGCGGCAGGACCGTGAGGAAAGGGTGGCAGGCCAGGTACGGCGTGGCGCCCGCAAGGCTTCAGGAGATCGGTGACAGACGAGAACATCGTCGGGACGGTAGTCGAGCTGGAAGTAGGACCAGTAGCGCACGGGGGACACTGTGTGGCCCGGCACGAGGGTCAGGTGGTTTTCGTCCGGCACGCGTTGCCGGGTGAGCTGGTCCACGCTCGCATCACCGAGCAGAACGCCAAGTACCTGCGGGCCGACGCGGTCCAGGTGCTGACGCCGTCGCCGCAACGGATCGAACCACCGTGCCCGTACGCCGGCCCCGGCCTGTGCGGCGGCTGCGACTTCCAGCACGCCAACATCGTCGAGCAGCGGCGGCTGAAGGCGACCGTGGTGTCAGACACCCTCCGGCGGATCGGTGGCATCGAGCGCACAGTGTCGATGGAGTCACCGGGTGACGACGGGCTCGGCTGGCGAACCCGGATGCGGTACGCCGTTGTGGACGGGCGCCCCGGCATGTACGCCCACCGGTCGCACGACCTGATCCCGATCGACAAGTGCCTGATCGCTCACCCGGACACCCCTGAGGTACTGGGCCAGCGGTGGCCCGACGTGTCGTCGGTGCAGGCA
>WNGE01023705.1_pt1 | contig 10668 bp, 10 predicted proteins | sample 5400651 | NCBI WGS metagenome assembly WNGE01 (sample SAMN13153370, study PRJNA577476) | soil metagenome | isolation source: 60 cm soil or saprolite under grassland replicate 2 | place: USA:California | collected 2016-06-15
CTTTCGACCGCGGGAGGACTGCTGTTCACCGGTGATGCCGAAGGAAATTTCATCGCGCTTGATGCGGCTACCGTCAAACCTCTGTGGCATTTTCAGATGGGTGGGGCAGTCTACGCGTCGCCTATGGCTTTCGCGGTCGATGGGAGAGAGTACGTGGCCATCGCCGCAGGCAGTTCGTTGTACACGTTCGGCCTGCCGTGAATTCGGTTGCGTGATCCTGAGCGGAGCGGAGGATCTCCCCAAAAAGGTTTCAGTGCCGGCTGGAGCGATTAAATGAAACTGAACGCTCTCTAGGCTGCGTCTTGGAGGCCTTGGTCCTGTTGAGCGGGATTGATCTGCACGTTCGCCCATTTTAGATTGCGAATACGGCTTGCTACATCTGCTGCGTTTCCTTGATCCGCAATCTGTGCTGCTGCTTCCAACGCTTCATTGATAGCCATGAGCGCAAGGCAATTGCCGTCCAGTTTGAGGCTTGTCAGAGCGTACTTCTTGCGAAGGTCTTCTGCGAGCGTCATAACCACCTCCATCTTCCTGGAGCTAAACGGAGGTGTTATATCACAAAATCTACTCAGGTGTTAACCCGTAACTTGTTGAAGCGGCACTGTCCGTGCGCTCAGGACGGAATCATTAGGGGGGCCGTAGGGTGTGATTTTGCTCCCGCGAATGGTGCAGAAGTTTTCCCACCTCTGTGCTATTGCGCCCCCTTGCGGGTTGCAGTAACGTTGCGGCTGCTCTCCCCTCCCGCTTGCCTCGCCTCAACTTCATGAGATCGCATTACGAAACCCTGGGCATACCAAAAGAAGCAAGCGCAGAGCGAATCAAACGCTCTTATCGCAAACTCGTCAAACTCTATCACCCCGACCAGTTCCCCAGCCGGTCGAGGGAGCAAGCTGAAGCAGAGAAGCGGATGAGAGACATCAATGTCGCCTACTCAATACTCTCAAAACCGCTCAGTCGGACGCGCTACGATGCAAAACTCAACGGGCGGGCATTCTCTCGGATACAGGTAGACCCGGAGCACTGTTGCAGCTGCGGGAAGATGACCGGTCATTGGCAGAGCACACTTAGAAAAGTGGCGCTCTGCTCAGCCTGTGTATAGGCATGCAATGCTTCGTGGCTTATCATCATCACAAGAATTTTTCCAACTTCCTAGGCGCTAGTAGAGGCTCAGTTTCACTTGGTGCGTGGTTTGGCTTTGCGTTCTTGGCGGCAGTTCTTTGCGAGCTTTGCGGTAAAGAAGAACTTAACCGCGAAGAACGCCAAGGATTCGCAAAGGACGCAAAGCAAGTCCTTAGGCCAAAGGGGCAAACTGAGCCACTATCCAGCCAGGTAAATCCGTCAGCGCTCGGCAAAGTCAGCCACCTTTAAGATAGAATTTTTTCTGCGTACTCTCTGATTTCGAGGTGCCATGGCTGCCACGCTTCTCGACGGCAATAAAATCGCTAATGAAATTCGGGCAGAAGTTGCCGCTGAGGTGAGAACCCTCTCGGCAGCAGGAGTGCGTCCTGGCCTGGCTGTAATTCTCGTGGGCAAGAACCCTGCCTCGGAAATTTATGTTCGTGGCAAAGTAAAGAGCTCTGAGGAAGTGGGTATCTACAGCGAGAAGTTCACGCCTGCCGACAGCATCACGACAGAGGAACTGCTTGAACTTGTCCTCGAACTAAACCAGCGCGAGGAGATCGACGGAATTCTGGTGCAGCTTCCGCTTCCGCCGCAGGTGGATTCCAAGAAAATTTTGATGGCTGTTGATCCGGCTAAGGATGTGGACGGATTTCATCCGGTGAACGTCGGTTTTCTGTCAACGCAGCGGCCTGGCTTGGTGCCGTGCACCCCCGCCGGAATCATCGAGATTCTCAAACGGAGTGGCATTCCGATCGCTGGCCAGGAAGCCGTGGTGGTGGGACGCAGCGATATCGTCGGCAAGCCTGTTGCCATGCTGCTGATCAACGGCAACGCCACGGTCACCGTTTGCCACTCGAAAACTCGCGATCTTCCGGGTGTGTGCCGCCGCGCCGACATTCTGGTTGCAGCCATCGGCCGCGCCGGAATGATCACTCGCGACTTCGTGAAGCCGGGTGCCACCGTGATCGACGTCGGCATGAATAAGGTGACTGACCAAGGCGAGTTCCAGCGCCTTTTTGCTGGCAATGCCAAGCGCGAGGAAAGCTTCCGCGCCAAGGGTTCAACTCTAGTGGGGGACGTTCATCCTGAGGTCGCAGAAGTCGCAGGTGCGATCACGCCAGTGCCAGGCGGTATCGGCCCGCTGACAATTGCCATGCTGATGTCGAATACCGTAAAAGCCGCCAAATTACGGCGTGGCAGCCGCGTGCCGGAACTCTCTCGCGCTTAAGATTCAACCGCCGATAGTGTTCTCGGCGACTTTTTACACTGAGGCAAGCTTGCTCAAAGTGGGCCTGACCGGCGGGATCGCCAGTGGCAAGTCGGCAGTCGCCGGGATGTTTGCCCAACTCGGCGCCCAGGTCATAAAGGCAGACGAGATCGCGCATCAGCTCATGCAGCCGGGGGAAGGGGTTTACGCGGAAGTTGTTCGTCACTTCGGAAAAGGCATCTTAAATCCGGATGGCACGGTCAATCGCCCGCATCTGGCGGAGATCGCCTTTGGCGGGGTTACCGGAAATCAGCCCTCGCGCGTCCACGAACTGAACCGAATCGTGCATCCTGCCGTAATTGAGAAGCAGGAGCAATGGCTGCGGGCGCGGCCAAGCACTTTGACCGCTTGGTAGTAGTCACCTGCCGGCCCGAGCAGAAAATTAAGCGCTGGGCGGACCGCATGAACATAGACGAAGAGACCGCGCGGCGGGAAGTAAGCCGGCGAATGTCTGCACAACTCTCCGATGCCGACAAAGTCAAAGCAGCCGATTATGTGATCGACAATTCCGGATCATTAGATGAAACTTCTAAACAGGTTCGCGCTATATACGCGAGCCTCAGTGCCGAAGCCGGCAAATAGGCCTGACTTGGCATACACTGCTCCGAGTTGCAAACTGAAAACTGGCAACTGAGAACTGATAACTTATTTCCGATCAAAAACTGAGCGGCTCCAACCAGTAGCGGAGACCTGATCATGAAACTCTTACGTCCGCTTCTACTCGCCGTAATTCTCGCTGGCGCATTTTTCTATTTCACGACTTATCATCGCGGCCAAACGCACACGACCAATTGGTTAGGACGGCCGAGCAAACTCGAAATCACTGAAGCCGCCGGCGGCGAGACGCCGGACCAGGAAGAGCAAAACAATATCAGCGTCTATCGCAAAAATATTGGGTCCGTGGTCAATATCACGTCCAAAGCGGTGGCGTTCGATTTCTTCTACGGTCTGGTGCCGCAAGAGGGCCAGGGATCAGGTTTCATTATTGATAAAGAAGGCCACGTTCTCACGAATTACCACGTTATCGCTGACGCTCGCCAAGTCGAGGTCACGCTGCATAACCGCAAGAAGTATCGCGCCACGATCGTGGGCACAGACCGTTCGCATGATCTGGCCATAATTCAGATCAAAGCGCCCGATCTCGCACCCATGGTCTTAGGCGAGTCGCGGAACTTGCAGGTTGGACAGAAGGTCTATGCCATCGGCAATCCTTTTGGACTTTCCGGGACGTTGACCAGTGGCATCGTCAGCTCAATTCGTTCCGTGCAGGAGCCGGACGGCATGACCATCGACGAGGCTATCCAAACCGACGCTGCGATTAACCCCGGCAATTCCGGCGGCCCGCTGCTCAACTGGCACGGTGAAGTAATTGGCATCAATACCATCATTGCTTCGACCGTCGGGCAGAGCGCCGGGATCGGATTTGCGATCCCTATCAACACTGCAAAAGCGGTGCTGAATGATCTTGTTACCTTAGGCCGCGTGCGCCGTCCCGCTCTCGGCGTGCGTACTATTCCCATTACTCCCGAGCTTGCCGATCAAATGGGCCTCCCGGCCGACTATGGGTTGCTGGTCGTGCAAGTGGTCCCCGGAGGCGCCGCCGACCGCGCCGGCCTCCGTGGCGGCAACGAACGCGCTTACCTCGGCAACACCCCCATCACGACCGGAGGAGATCTAATCGTCGCGATCGACGGCCAGGACGTCCAGGATCAGCAGGACCTTAGCCACGTCATGAATAACCACCGCGCTGGAGACTCTGTCCGGGTCACCATTTATCGCGGCAAACGGAAGATGGATGTGAATGTGACGTTGGGAGAGGCAAGGGAGCAGGTGTAGTTGCGTTCGGTGCTTTGAGGTCTCCAATCCCCTGTTGAATTCTTGCCTTCCCCGCGCTACTCTGTCCTCCTTGATTATGACCGCCGTCCTTTAATCCGCTGGTTGAAAGCCTTTCTCTGCCGCACGCCGTTCGTGTGCGCATTCACAAGTCATAGCTCAACCAGAAAGGATTTCTCCCATGGAATTCGTTGATAAGGCATTCGCTCGTCGCCTGGAAGCGACGGAAGAGGTGCCACAGGTTCACCATGCCAGGCTGTATCAGAAGCTCTATCCAGAGGTAAACGCCGCAGCAGAAGAAATCTGCGGTGGTCACATGGTGTTCGCGGGAGTTGGATCGCCGATTGGACGCGCCGTCGGGCTCGGTTTAGATGGGCCAGTTTCCTCTGCTGATCTCGATCGTTTGGAGCAGTTCTACCGCTCCCGTGGAGCGGCTGCGCAGGTTGATGTCTGTCCTTTAACCGATTCGACCTTGATAGAAATGCTCAAAAAGCGTTGCTACTCCATGATTGAGCTTAATAACGTACTGTACCGGAGGTTGCAACCGAACGAACCAATTCCCGAAATTCCCGAGGGCATCAACATCCGGCCTACCGACTCCGGGCAGGCAGGTGTAGCCGCCGACATTAGCTCCAGAAGCTTTTTCCCGGAAGGGAATCCGCCGGAGGAATTTCATCGTTGGATTGGACCGATGTAACAGTATCCCGGGGTGGTGGCACTGTTAGCTTGGATAGGTGAGAAGGCGGTTGCCAGTGCGGCCGGGCTAATCATCGCTGAGCATAACGTGTTCGCGATGTTCGGGGATGCGACCTTGCCTGAATTCCGCAGACGCGGGATTCAATCCGCACTGGTGCAAGCTCGACTACGGGCAGCAGCAGAAGCAGGTCTGGACTTGGCCGCAGTTGTGACCCAAGGCGGAAGTACTTCGCAGCGCAATTACGAACGGATGGGCTTCCGGGTGGCTTACAGCAAAGCAACGTTAGTCAGGACATTTGAATGACGCGGCGGGAGGCTCCCCATTCCCAGTATTCGCCACGAGAAGTGGGGGCGATGATCGCGACGGAGACCCGTATCGAAGATGGTGTCCTCATTTCACGCACCACAAAGGACACGAAGTTACACGAAGCCGTAATTCCTGTTTCCTTCGTGCTCCTTTGTGTCCTTCGTGGTTAATTTAGGAGACCGACGAATCGAGAACCCACGAAATCGATGCCGCTCACGCCGCAATCTCATCCGCTATTTCTTCAATCTCGTTTACTTCTTTATCGCTCAGGCGCAGCTCGCCTGCCCGCATCACGCCATTCGCTTGCCGAGCGTTGCGCGCTCCGACTATCGCTCCGGTCACCGCAGGATTGCGCAGTGTCCAGGCAATCGCTACTTCGCCAGGTGAACGCCCGTGGCGATTCCCGATCTCGCGCAGTTTTTCAACCAACTCGAGAGTTCGCGAAAGACGCGGTTCCTGGAAATCCGGATGGCTGCTGCGCCAATCATCTTTCGGCAGCTTTGCCGCGCGTTCGCGGGTCATTGCGCCGGTGAGCAGGCCTGACGCCATTGGTGAATAAACAATTACTCCGATTCCTTCGCGCAGGCAGTAGGGCAGAATGTCCTCTTCTACTTCGCGATGAATCAACGAGTACGGCGGCTGCACCGACGTAACCGGCGCAATCGCCTTTGCCCGGCGTATCTGTTTAACGCTGAAATTCGACACGCCGATCCAGCGCACTTTGCCTTCGCCCTTCAAATCTGCCATGGTCGACCAGCCTTCTTCCAGTTCCGGCGAATCGGGGTCGGGTGGCCAATGAATCTGATAAAGATCTATTACGTCTAGCTTTAGACGGCGCAGGCTATCTTCAACTTCGCGGCGAATCGAGTCAGAGCGCAGAACTTTGCTAACCTCACCTTTGGCATCCCAGCGCAGGCCGCATTTGGTAAACACGTAAGGCCGCGGGCCACTCCATTCTTTAAGTGCTCGTGCCACTACTTCTTCCGAATGCCCCAGGCCGTACACAGCCGCCGTGTCGATCCAATTCACTCCCAGTTCGAGAGCGCGATGAATTGCTGCGATGGAGTCGTTATCGCTTTGCGAGCCCCAGGCAAATTGCCAGCCCGAGCCTCCAATCGCCCACGCTCCATACCCGACCGGGGTAATTTGTAGGTCTGAGTTACCAAGCTGCCGTTTTTGCATTTCAATCTCCTGTTGGTTTTGGATTTCTGCAGATGCAATTTCGTTGCAGGTAATTGCTAAATGAATGCAGATTCCATCTGGCAGCTTTGCCTTTCTATTGTGACCCAAATCACAAACTGCGGTGATCTGAGTCATGGCTGTGCGGACTAGATGTCTCTATCTTGAACACATTCTAGGAGGTTTAGTCATGGTCAAGCGGAACGTTTTCCTCGCACTGATTCTCGTCACGGTTGTTACCGCCGGAGCATACGCGGGCACCCTGAAAGGGAAGGTTTCTTCGATGACGAAGTCTGTTGTTGTGTATGTGGATCGCATTGCTGGCAAGACCTTCCCCGCGACCACTGTCCCATATCAGATTGATCAGCACGGCCAGAGCTTTGAACCGAGGGTCCTGGTCATACCGCAAGGCGCGACGGTGGTGTTCAAGAACAGCGACACGGTGGCGCACAATGTACGCTGGCCAGCGATTTCTGGCGACAAGAGCTTGGCACACAACCTGGGCACTTGGGCGTCCGGCGACAATCGCAAGTTCCGCTTCGATCGGCCCGGTGTCGTTCCTCTGCTGTGCAATATGCATGCGGAGATGGTTGGATATATCATCGTGGTGCCCACACCGTATTACGCGTACGCCACGCCTGCCGGTGATTACACCGTGCGCGATATTCCCGACGGGCATTACAGCGTGACCGTGTGGCGTGAGGGCAAGCCCGCCGAAACGCGCCAGGTCACAGTAGCTGGAAATACAGACCTCAATTTCTGATTCAGACCGCCTAGGCCCACCCGAGGCTTTGCTCCTGTTTTATTTGACTCTCCCGAGCACCCTAAGCTAGCCTCGGGAGTCTGCCCAGGAGCTCGTTGTTCGAGTCTTTGAGCAGACGAGCTGCACTAGCTTTGGACGGGTCAGACCGCCCTCACACACAGTCCAACAATCCATGCACTCCCATTACAAGTTAATGATTTTGCTGCTGATTGCGGCGGCCGTGATGATTTCTCCGCCGCTTTTCGGCGCACCCATCAACTCCGTGCATGCGCCCCACGCAATGGTTGTCAGCCAGCACGAGTTGGCGTCCCGCGCAGGCGTGGAGATCATGCAAGCCGGCGGGAACGCAGTGGACGCATCCGTCGCCACCGGCTTCGCGCTCGCCGTGGTTCACCCACAAGCGGGAAATCTGGGTGGCGGCGGATTCATGTTGCTCCGCACCGCGGATGGCAACGTCCACTTCATCGACTATCGTGAGAAGGCCCCAGCCGCGGCGACGGCCAACATGTATCTCGATGCACAGGGCAATGTTATCGAAGACGCGAGCGTGGCTGGTTACAAAGCCATCGGCGTGCCCGGCTCAGTTGCGGGTATGGCGTACGCGCAACAAAAATTTGGCAAGCTCTCACTGCAGCAGGTTATCGCTCCTGCAATCAAGTTGGCCCGCGAAGGTTTTGCCCTGGCTTGGGAGGATGCCAGAGATCTCCGAAGTGACAAATATTTGTCCCGCTTTCCCGAATCGCACCGTATCTTTCAGCGCAATGGGAATTATTACAAGCCAGGCGAAATCCTTTCTCAGCCGGAACTAGCCCGTACGCTGGAGCGCATCGCCGCCAATCCGGACGAGTTCTATCACGGTGCCATGGCGCGCGAACTAGCCGCGTCCATTCAGAAGGGCGGCGGCTTAATCACTGCTGAAGACCTTGCTCACTACGAAGTGAAAGAGCGCAAGCCGATTCGCGGCACGTATCGTGGATACGAAATCATCAGCGCCCCGCCGCCATCTTCCGGCGGAATTGCGCTGCTCGAAATCCTCAACATTCTCGAGGGTTACGACCTGGCCAAACTAGGCAACCGGTCCGCGCAATCGGTGCACCTGACGCTAGAGGCCTTCCGCCGCGCATTCTTTGACCGCGCAGAGTTTCTCGGCGACCCAATTTTCAGCCAGCTTGAGCAGTACGCAACAGCTCATCCACAACCGGCCACAATCCGCGAACCCGGACATACAACCCACTACTCCGTCGTAGATCCCGCTGGCAATGCAGTTTCCGTTACTACCACTTTGAACGATGACTTTGGCGCGCGCGTAACTGCCGAGGGCCTGGGTTTCCTGCTTAACGACGAAATGGATGACTTCGCAGCTAAGCAAGGTGTTCCTAACATCTACGGTTTGATTCAGGGGCCGGCAAATGCAATCGGTCCGGGCAAGCGCCCGCTTTCCGCCATGACGCCAACGATAGTGTTGAAAGATGGCAAGCCGTTCTTGATCCTTGGCTCGCCCGGCGGTCCACGCATCATCACAACCGTGGCAAATATTCTGATGGGCGTGATTGATTACGGCATGAACATTCAAGAGGCAGTGAACGCTCCCCACTTTCACAACCAATCGCTGCCGGATGTATCGCGCGTTGAACAGTGGTTCTCTCCTGATACAGTAAAGATGCTCCGGGAAATGGGCCACAAGATCGAGTTCGGCATTGATGAATCCGGCGAGTGGTCCCCGTATTGGAGTGATGGCGAGTGCATTGCCATTGATCCGAAGACTAACGAGCGATTGGGGGCGAGCGACATCAGAAATAATGGGAAGGCCGTTGGATTTTAAGAAGATCACGTAGGGACAGCCGCCCAAGCCTGCCCTGAGCGAAGCCGAAGGGGCTGTCCGGTCGAGCTAAGCTCGACTCCGCTGAAAGAGAATAGCAATGCTGAACGCAATTTCGACGCACGTTTATCTCAAAGAGCGTCTTCATCCCGGGCTGCTCGATGGCCTCGTCCGCGGGGGCGCGCAAGCCATTGAAATCTTCGCCGCGCGCCAGCATCTTGATTATGCGAACCGGAAACAGCACGTCCGTGAAATTGCCGATTGGTTCCGTACCAGCGGCGTGCCTCTCCATTCCGTTCATTCACCCATGTACTCCGATTATGAATTTGGCCGCAGCGGAGCTCTGCCGGTAAACGTTGCCTCCACCGATCGGGCTCAGCGCGTTGCCGCTATGGATGAGATCAAGCGCGCGCTGGAGATCGCCGAGCAGATTCCGTTCCGTTTCTTAGTGCAGCACATAGGTGTAGGCGGCGAATCCTTCGATGAGCGGAAGCTCGAAGCTGCGATAACTTCGATCGAGCACCTGCGAGCCTTTGCCAAGCCGCTAGGCGTGCGCATTCTTCTGGAGAACATCCCGAACGAACTGGCCACTCCCGATCGGCTGGTGGAATTCATCCATCTCACGCACTTCGATGATGTGGGCGTCTGCTTCGATGTTGGCCATGCGCACATTATGAGCAATGTCGCGGAGGCATTCGAGATTCTGAAGGGCCATATTCGTTCAACACATATTCACGACAACGCCAAAGATCGCGACTCGCACCTGTGGCCGCGCAAGGGTTCTATCGACTGGAAACAAACGATGGAGTTGTTGCGTTCAGCGCCGCAGACGCCGCCGCTGCTGCTGGAGATTGAAGCTGACGAAAAGGTGAATCCGGTGGAGAAGATGGGAGAGACGTTTCGACAATTGGGGGCGGCGTGAGGCGAGATCTCAAAAACAAGACCCCGGATCTCTTGAGCGCACAATAGTTTGAAAATTGTCATTCCGAGAGAAGCGAGGAATCTGCTTTTCTCGGCGGTGGAAATCTCCTAAAATAATGGCACCTGTCACTACAATCGCTGAAATCGGCAAGCACGAAGGCCAAACGGTCACCATTCGCGGATGGCTCTACAACCTGCGTGAGAGCGGCAAACTTCTTTTTCCGATCTTCCGTGACGGAAGTGGCGTGATCCAGGGCGTAGTTCCGAAGAGCGCAGTTCCGCCTGAGATTTTCGACGCAGTAAAAAGTCTCACACAGGAATCCAGTGTCATAATCGAGGGCAAAGTCCGCGGGGATAAGCGTGCTCCCGGCGGCTACGAGCTTGATGTATCGAACGTTCAGATCATCCAGCGCGTGCCTGACAACGATCCTTATCCGATTTCCCTCAAAGAGCATGGCGTCGATTTCCTGATGGAGCATCGCCATCTCTGGGTGCGCACTCCGCGCCAGGCAGCGATTCTGCGCGTGCGCGCTGAAATCATCAAAGCTGCCCGTGATTTCTTCGACGAACGCGGCTTTACGCTCACTGATCCGCCAATTCTCACGCCAGCAGCGTGTGAGGGCACGACAACGCTTTTTCCCGTCGACTACTTCGAGGAGCAGGCGTATCTCACGCAGTCAGGACAGCTCTACATCGAAGCCACGGCGATGGCTCTCGGCAAGGTTTACTCGTTCGGCCCGACGTTTCGCGCGGAAAAGTCC